>WNFC01010372.1_pt1 | contig 10334 bp, 8 predicted proteins | sample 5400541 | NCBI WGS metagenome assembly WNFC01 (sample SAMN13153342, study PRJNA577476) | soil metagenome | isolation source: 120 cm saprolite under Douglas fir tree site 2 hole 2 replicate 1 | place: USA:California | collected 2015-04-18 | reverse complement strand
GGCTTTTCGCCAGAGCGAGGCAACCGCTACGGGTACCGCCTGAGCACGGCCTGCGCCGTCAAGGAAGACCGAAGCACCGCGACCCCGGTCAGAGATACGACCGGTCTAGACACCTGCGTTACTGTGGACTTGTTCAAATTTTCGAGCATGACGCTGCTTCCAGCCTACGCGGCCGGCGGTGCAGACCCCGGCGCGGCGGGAGTGATCAATGCCGCCTCCTGCCCCACCTGCGACTTTATCGGCACCGCAGCAGGTGACATCGACTCAGAGACGGTGGGCATCGACAGCTGGTACGTCTCGTCGGTGAGCGTGGTGAATGCCGCGTCCTGCGGCAACAGCGATACAGCCTCTGCCGCGGGCGCACCCTACAACACCTACAACGACGTCACCTGCGACAAGTAACTCTTGGTGGCGCGAGAACGGCGGACTCCTGCCAGGTTCCAAACGTGCCGTCGCTGCAGCGCAGCGCTGGAACCAGCGATCCAGAGGCTCAGCCAGTTTAGTCGGTCCTGCCAGCGGTGGTTTTCTCCCGGGCGACCAGCCAAGCGTGAATGGTTGAAATGACGTGTGGCTGTCCTTCGACGACGAAGCCGAGGTGATAAATGAGCCCCGCGTGCATGAAGCCGGCGCCCGAAAGCCCCGGCCGCTAACGGACCCGAATAGATAACGCGCGGCCTTATACCGAGCATAGAGCGGCGCCGCGCGCAGCAGTGACCGAGATGCTCGATCGCCTCCTTCATCATGGGCCTGTAGTGAAGTTTGGACCACGAAGCTGGCGAACAAAGGCAGCGGGCGACTTGCAATCAGTCGAGGCGGCGGGGTAACAGAACCTTGTCTTGGCTTCAGACCCGTTGGCCGGTTTTCAGGTGACCACCTATGGCCGGATTTCAAGTGACCACTGAGGACCAGGGCACCTCGGGAAACCCGCTGACCTTGACGGGCGGAAAACATATGCGCAAAGCACTAATCGCCGCCGCACTCGTGTGGCTCTACGGTCTCGTCCAGGCTCAATCGCCGCCAGATGCGCGGAAGACCTGGAACGACACCTATGCCGCCCTTGCGGCAAAAAACGAACCCTTTCTGCCGAATCCATTCCTGACCAAAATGGTCGAAGGGAAGAAGCCCGGGAAGGCTCTGGACATCGGCATGGGTCAAGGACGCAACGCGCTCATGTTGGCCGAGCGCGGGTGGGACGTTACTGGGTTCGATATTTCCGATGTCGCCATCGACCAGGCGAAAGCTCAAGCCCAAAAACGAGGTCTCAAGGTGAATGCAGTGGTGGCTGACGGCAACAGGTTCGACTACGGGACCGACCGGTACGATTTGATTGCGGGGATCTATGTCCACGGTGAAGTAACCGACCACTCTCAAGATCTCGTCCGAGCGCTGAAGCGCGGCGGCATGTTGGTAGTGGAAGGGTCCCACCGCGAAGCAGCGCCGTTCGGCTATGAACCCAACGAACTCCTGCGGGCATTTGTTGGACGTCTGACCGTAATGTATTACGAGGACGCCATCGGCCAACCGGACGGGACCTGGAAAGTACCGGGCAAGGATCTTCGGTTCGTGCGATTTGTGGGGCGCAAAGAATAGAGCCTCCACTCTCCGATCGGTGCAAACAATAACGGCGGCGGTCAGACGATCGCTGCGGACCGCTTCTCCACGAAGGGCCTCGAACGCGTGCAAGTCCTGCGGCGGAAGTTCGCCCGTCTCAATGCTCACCAACGGGTTTTTTCCTCGGAGTGAAGCCCACGCGCGCCTCGAGCCGGCGATGCCCGCTGCCATTGAGCTTCCCCTGCGAGGCCGGTGCGTAGCACGGCCGCAGGGCGTGCCGCGACAGTTCCGGTGAGGCAAGGGATCGCCGACCACCTCGGGCGACGGTGTCCCCAGCGACGCGCTCGTGCGCCTTGACAGGACCGAGCGCCAAGCGTAAAGCGGCATTTCACCTCGAGTAAAATCGAACCGCTTGGGGGGAACCGGTGATTCGCGCTGTTCCCCGATGCTTCTGCTTCAGAAAGCCGAGGAGGAGCAATGGCAACCCCACAAAAGAGGATGACGTTGGTTTGCGCAGCGCTGGCGTTGTGCAATGTGCTGGTCGCCGCAGCAGCCCAGGCGCAGGGCGCATCTTTCATCGCGCGCAGGGATTTTGAGGTTGGCACGAGTCCTATGTCCTTTGCGATGGGCGGGCCGTGCGTCCCCAACTGCGACGGGAGGAACTGCGGTCCGGATGGATGCGGCGGTTCCTGCGGCGATTGTCCCCCTCCTTGGACCTGCCCGGAGGGACGGTGCGTGGGTACCTGCGTGCCCGACTGCGTGGGTAGGCAGTGTGGCCCGGATGGCTGCGGAGGCCTGTGTGGTTGCTGCGCGCATCCGGACGAATCTTGCGGCCAGTTTGGCGATTGCCATGCCGGATGCGATTCCCAGTGCTCGGACTGTTGCAATGTCTGCCCTAGCGCCTTCTACTACTGCTTTGGGTTCGGCGGCGCCTGCTACGGTTGCGACACTGAGTCGTGCGCGCTGACCTGTCAGCCCACCTGCTACTGGTAAGCGCGGGGAATGTCCATGGCTTCCTCCTTCGTCGCGATGTCACAGCCAACGTTCCAAATCTCGGTCGATGGCTTTCTTCGCAAGTAACAAGCAGCCGTTGCCGCTGCGGAGGCTACAAAATGAGAAAGCTTCGTCTTGGCGTTTTGTTGTCCATCTCTTCGGTTTTTGCAGTGGCTTGCGGCACCGGAGGGGTGACTGACACTCCGCGATCTTCCTTGAGAGTTTCACACCACGCTGTTCTTCAGGTCGGCGCTCACATCACGATTGATTTCCCCGAAGCGACCTCCACCATTGGCCGCGATGTCACGCCTGCCGGTGATGCCTTCTTGGGAGAGTATGACGACGCCGGTGGGCACCATGGATTTCTGATGGAGGGCGGCACTTTTACCTCTATTGATTTCCCCGGCGCCACCCGAACCGACGCTCACGGCATCAACGCCCGCCGCGACATCGTAGGATTCTATAGGACTCCCGACGGAGTGGACCATGGCTACCTGCTGAACAGAGACGGATTCAGGACGGTCGATTTCCCGGATGCTACCGGGACTAGCGCCCAGAGTATCAACGCCCGCGGCGACATCGTGGGTGGTTATTGCGATGGCACAATTACACCCCGTCCCATTGAGGGGCACCGTGGCTTTCTGCTGCGAGATGGAGAATTCATTTCGATTGATGTTCCAGGTGCCAGTGTGACGCAGGCCTGGAAAATCAACGCTCGGGGCGACATCGTAGGTCTCTACCAAGACAAAAGCGGGTTCCACGGCTTCCTATTGAGAAGGAGCGTATTCAATTGGATCGATTTCTCCGACGCTACTGGCACTATTGCCTTCGGGATAAATCCTCGGGGCGACATTGTGGGCAGTTACTGCGATGGGCTGCCGTGCGGTGCCAGCCTCAATACTAACCATGGCTTTCTTCTGAACGAAGGTGACTTCGCTTCGTTTGATTTTCCGGGCGCTCGGTTCACTCGCGCCTTTTCGATCAACCCCCGCGGCGACATCGCGGGGACGTACCAGGACTTTAATGGCAGGAACCATGGCTTCCTAATTCGCAGAGACAAGGACGAGGTAGGGGACGGCAACAACGACTGAGCAATTCCCTCCAGGGATCTCGTTCAACGCGATGTTGAAGCCTTGCGCAGAAATGCCAACGAGGATGGCGGTCAGCACCGGAAGCCACGGATCATGACGGCTCGAGAGTCAACGCGACCGGCAGAATCGTGGGCGCGCCACGTACCAGCCCGGATGGAAGGCAGCCCGGTGGGCTCTTCGATCGGCCACCCTTGTCTCGGTATTAGACATCTCTGACGACCACGCTGCCTACCGCCACGAAATTTTTATACGCTCTGCCTAAAATGCGCGATCGAGGGAAGAGTGGGGGAGTCCGTGCCTAAGAAAAAGCCGACGGTGACGGTAAACGATCTTCGATTTGTGGTCGCCGCGTCGAGAGTCGTGTTGGAGAAGCTCCGGAACGACAACCCCGTTGCCTGGGAGACTGCCCGATTGGCGCTCGCACTCGAAAAAATGCGCGGCGCTCGCGTCGCCGAGGCGTGACGCCACCTCCGAGCGCGAGCGCCGACAGCAGTGGCGACTCGAACCGCGATGCCCCGATCAGTTCCACGCCGACGATCTTGCCGTCGGCGCGCCGCTGGTCATTGTCAGCTCCTACGACCTTGGAGGCCGGGCCGCGTCTCCAGTATGTCTCCAAAAACTTTGCGGCCTCTTGCGGAACCATGGGGCATCTTGGGGCATGTGGCCCCGCCCAATGTGCCCTGAATCTGAACCCTTCCGGCCAAAAAGCGTGCGCCGTCGTGCAGTTATGATTTCCCTTTTCCCGCTTATCTTTTGCTTCGAAAATCCCGCGTTTGCCGGACGCCGGGCCTCGTCGGTGGCCGCATCAGCGCGTTTGATGCGCCGCGCTGATGCAATTTGATGTCAATTTCCTGGGATGTCGACTGCCGCGTATCTCGAGAGACCATAACGGGTGGCCGCCTCTCAGCGCGTCACGAGAGCTTAGACCGCCCGAGCCGCATTGCGAGCGTCTGCAATTCTTCCGCGCCGCATTGCCGCAAACAACTCACACGGATGTCACGTGTTCCTCAATGACATAGGCCCAATATCGCGACCGATCGAGAAACCTCAGCTCGTCTGCGAGAACCCGCTCGCCGCTGCCTGGTCCGGAGACCTTGGCTAGCCAAGCGAGAAAGGCGGGCCGGTCGGGAAATACCTGTTCTGTTACGACATCAAACCGATCGTCTTGTCCTCCCGGTTGAGCTCGTCGCCCCGCTTTAGGTAGTCGCGTTTGTAAACTGGGGGCGGCGGGTAAGCTTCTAGATCTTTCCAGGTTCACCCTTTCCGATCAGCCGCTCGATGATCGGGAGCAGTTCGTCCAGTCCAAAAGGTTTTCTGAGGAATGCCGATACCCCGACCATGCGGGCCGAGAGCGGGACGCCTTGGTGGCTGGTGCTCATCAAGACCACGGGTATGGATCGAAGCTTAGACAGGGCCTGCACTCCCTCGACCAAGTACAGAGCGTCGGCAATTGGCATCATCAAGTTGGTGAGCACCAGGTCCGGGTTCTCCTTTTCCAACCGAGCGAGACCATCGTTGTCGTTCTCCGCCGACATGACGCGATAACCTTCTAGCTCAAGAAGGTCGGTCAGGCTCTGGACGAGGAGGTCGTCATCGTCAACCACAAGGATAGTCTTCATTACTACGGACGAAAGTCCTTCACCCGCGCGTTCAGAAACGCGCTTAGTCCGGCTCCAATTCTTCGACGCGAGTAGGCGCAAGAATCTCGAAGACTTCGCGAAAAAACAGGTCTGTGTCTATGGGCTTACGGAGGACCTTGAAACCCGCAACGCCATCGGGATTGGGCTCCCCCGTTGTCAGCAGAACTTTACTAGCAGCAAGAAGCCCCGCCTTCACAGCCTCTTGAAGCATCCACACCCCTGTCTGGAAACGATCTCCTAAGACCGCGGGATAGCAATCTTGGCGATCGCGGGACTTTGCGTGATCGCTTCGTCCGTCCGCCCGAGTTTGGCGTGAGTTTAGAGTTCGTCAGCTTTCTGGCGAGTTTTCCATCTTCTGCGACGCTTTGAGCGAGGTGAGACGGGCGACCCGGCTGCAACCGGAATCGCCCCAGCGGGTGCTGTTGTCTCGTTGGTGATGATGCATTCACTGACGTCCGCTGTCGAGTCTGCGCCTCGGACGGCGGGTGCAAGCGCTTCGGATTCGTCGATGCCGACAATGCCGAGTTGAATTCGCTCTCTGCCGCTCGTGCGATCGCGGACACCGGTACTGTTCTCATGTCTGCGCAGCAATCGCTCGAAGACAGCAGGTACGAGAAGCCGGGCGCCGGCACCAGCAAAGCACGGAGGGTCGGCTGGACCATGCGGACCGTCAAAGGGAGTACCGAGCTCGAAGGCGTCAGTCAGTCCGCGTGACGCATCAGGGTTCCGGTCCGCCAGGGGCGCCGGTATTGGCTCGCTCCGACGTGACATCGAGCCTGCTGAAGGGCCGCGTCCACACGGAGGTTGTTTTCTATGTTTTCCCTCTGGCTGTCCATCGAGCCCCACCGAGAGGAGGTGAGGCTCTCGCTTGCCCGGAGCCTTCAAGGGACGGTACTTCGCGCGAGGTTGCCTTCGCCGACCAATCCCGAGGCGCTGAGGCTTCTTCTCGAGGCATTGGTGACGTGGTTCGGGCAGCCACTCTGCGCTGTGCTCGATGCGGACAGCGAGGACGTCCGCCGTCGCCCGGAGTTTTGGTCACGCCTGGTCGGCATCGATGAAAGTCCAAGAGTCGTCGTCGAGTGGGTTTCAGTGCCGACGGTCCGTCGCAAAGACAGCTTCCTCAAGGAAGTCCCTCCCGACCGAAGGGCCAGGCAGCTGATTGGCTTTGCCGCATCGGGGTACCGATGATGACTTACGAGCTCAGGGCCCAGATTCGGCGGCTGGTTCTCGTCGAGGGTTTCAAGATTGAAACTGTGGCGAGGCGATTTGGACTGCATCACTCGACGGTCAGCCGGGCGCTCGAGGACGAAATCACCCCTGCGCCAGCGCGCAAGGCCCGGGTGATGGACCCGTACAAGGCCTACGTCGTGGATAGGCTGATGGACCGTCCTCAGCTGACTTCACGACGCCTGCTCGCCGAGATTCGTGAGCGCGGTTACCAGCATGGCATCGCGCAAGTGCGCCGATTCGTCGTGCAAATCCGCAAGCCGCGGTTGAGCAAAGCCTATCTGCGAGTGGAGATGGAGCCCGGAGAGCAAGCCCAGGTGGACTGGGGCTCGTTTGGCCAGCTTCGGATTGGGCGTACCCTTCGGCCGCTGTCTGCATTTGCGATGGTTCTGTCGTGGTCCCGCGCTCTCTTCATCGACTTCGCGCTCGATCAGAAGATGGAGACGTTCTGGGGAATGCACCGGAGCGCCTTGGAATTCTTCGGCGGAGTGCCTCGCCGCATTCTGTATGACAATCTAAAGACAGTCGTCCTCCACCACGCCGGCGCCACCGTTCAATTCAATCCGCGCTTCATGGCCTTTGCCGGCCATTACCTCTTCGAGCCAGTGGCGGCGCCCGTCCGCTACCCCGAGGCAAAGGGGCGGGTCGAGTCTTCCATCAAGTACCTCCGTCATTCCTTCTTCTACGGCCGCACGTTTTCGTCGCTGGCGGATGTGCGCCAGCAAGCGGCGCAGTGGTGCGAGAAGACGGCGAATGAGCGCATCCATGCGACCACGCGTGAGCGACCTTCGGACCGGCTTTTGATTGAGCGGTCGCGCCTGCGCGCGCTACCGGAGCATCCATTCGACTGCGATCTTGTCGAAACCGCGGTGGTGTCAAAGGAGTGCCGCGTCGCGCTCGATTCGAACACCTACTCGGTGCCGCCGGAGCTCGTTGGCAAAACGGTTCAGTTGCGGGCTTCGCCCACGAGCGTCCGCATCCTGCTCGACGGCGAGGAGGTCGCAGCGCACGAGAGGTGCTGGGAGCGGCGAAGGGCCATCGAGAAGCCCGAGCACCTGGCGAAGCTTTTGGAGCGCCGGCCAGGCGCGCACTTGTCGCGGTCGCGCGACCGCATCGCCGGCCTTTGTCCCGAAGGGCCCATCTACCTGCAGGAAGTGGCTCGCAGGCGCCAGAGCCTGTCTGGCGAAATAGAAAAACTGACCCGACTGCTCAGCCGCTACGGGCCGACCGAGTTGGCCGGCGGCCTTTCAGCCGCGGTCGCGCACCGCACCTTCGGCGCGCGCTTTGTGCAGACGCTGATGGACCAAGCCCGTTTCGCACGCGGCCAATCCGAGCCCGGCGAGCCGGTCCTCACCGGCAACGCACTCGCCGACAATCTCGTCGTCGAGCCTCATTCGATGGAGTCCTACGATGCCCTCTTCACCGACGACGACAGCTCCGGGTCAGATGCCTGACGTCGCCACCTTTTCCCTTGAACAGGTCCTCCGCGCGCTCAGCCTGGAGCACGCTGCGGACCTCTTCGACGAGTTCGCCCAGAAAGCCATTGCGCGCTCCGAGCCACCCACTGGGTTACTCGACAGGCTGATGCGGGAGCAGCTTCGCCATCTCCTGGAGCACCGCGCTCGGCTGGCGCTGAAGCGGTCCGGAATCTTTCCCCTCACTTCCCTGGCGACTTACGACTTCGATTACCCCAAGTCGATTGACCGAGAGCTCTGCACTCGCGCGGCAACGCTGGCTTTCCTCAAAGACAAAGCAAACATCGTCTTGGTCGGCCCCAGTGGCGTCGGCAAAACGCACCTCGCCAACGCCATCGGCCAGCTCGCCTGCCTTCAGGGCCATCGGGTGAGATTCGTGGTGGCAGCCGACCTGGTCAATACCCTCGTCGCAGCCCAGGCTAAAAACAACCTGGGACGCACCCTGGCTGCGTGGGGCTCTTATGACCTCTTGCTCATCGACGAGCTTGGATACCTAAGCTTTGACTCCCGAGGCGCGGACCTTCTGTATCAGGTCTTCAATCGCCGATATCAACGCGGCTCGACCATCGTCACCACGAACCTGCCCTTCAAGGAGTGGGGAAAGCTTTTCAGCAACACCGCAGCGGCTTCAGCCATCGCCGACCGTCTGGTCCATCGTGGCCTGCTCATCCGAATAGACGGCAAGTCCCGGAGGTCAGATCAAACGGTTGAGGGCTGAGCTGTCTCGCTTCATTGGTACAAGTCCGAACCACCGTTCGCGCCGCGGCCCGCCCAACCGCGCTCTTTTCAAAAAAGAACCGCGCTGACCGCGATCCAAACGCCGCGCTTTCAGCAGATCGCTTCCAGTGATAGCTGCGGATGGGAAAACCATCGACGCTGGAAGACTGGGATTGAGTTCTCGGAACCCCAGCGCCCCGAAGAGCCGGATGTGCGACCCACAAGTCCGGTTCCGTGAGAGCTGGGGGCGGGTGACCTCCCCCGGCTACTCGCCTTAAGCCCCCCGGCTTTGCCGGGGGATTGTTAGTACTAAAGAGAGCCCCGGCTCTGCTGCTATGCTGCGGGGCTCATGCGTCCGATCCTCGTCCTGGTGCTCGCCGCCCTGCTCGCTTGCAAGACGGCCGAACCAGCTGCGCGGCCCTTTCACGAGGGGCCGCGCAGCACCATCGACGATTCGTCCGGCGACTACGTCGAGGCGCTGCGCGAGGAGTATCGGGCGCTGGGCAAGATCCAGGCGGTGCTGAGCTGGTACGAGTCGACGCAGGGCGAGCAGTCGCTCGGGCAGCTCACTTACCTGGGGCACAACCGGCTCTTTGCCCGCGGCGCGCTCGACGCCATCTCGGCCGCGCAAATGAAGCCCGGGCTGGGGCCGAACGATCTGCTCGCGCTGCGCTTCTTCCGCCGCGCGCTCACCCGCGAGATCGTACAGCTCTCGACGGTCAAGTTCGACGACGAGCTCGCCGACACCGAGGCGGCGGCGACGGTCACCGTGCCGTGGGACCCGAAGCCGATCGCCTACCGCAACCTGATGAACCGGATCGCGCTCGAGCCCGATGGCCAAAAGCGCCAGGCGCTCGATGCCGCCCGCACCCGCGTCGTCGAGGAGAAGCTCAATCCCATCCTCGAGCGCAAGGAGGAGGCGGCGCAGAAGGCGGCTCACGAGACCGGATTCGCCGACTACGTCGCGCTCTCCGAGGACCTGCGCGCGGTGAAGCTCGCGCCGCTCCTCGTCGAGGGCGTCAACTACCTGCACGCGACCGAGCAGATCTTCGCCGCGCTGCTCGACCGCGTCGCGCGCGAGGAGCTGGGCATTCCGCGCGAGAAGCTGCGCCTCGCGGACATGCCGCGCCTGTGGAAGGCGCCGCGGCTTTCGCAGTTCTTCGACAAGCAGCTCGCGCTGAAGTCGCTGCTTCACTTCCTCGAGGGCATCGGCCTCGACCTGCACACGGCCACCGGAACCGACGTGCGCGTCGACGACAGCCTCTTTCCCAAGAAGCGCCCGCGCGCGTTCGTCAGCTTAGTGGACGCCCCCGGCGACGTGCGCCTGTCGGTGAAGCCGGTCGGCGGCCTCGACGACTTCTGGACGCTCTTCCACGAGGCCGGCCACGCGGTTCATTTCGCCAACGCGACGGTCTCGCCCAAGGAGCTGGTCACGCTCGGGAACGGCGCGCCGAGCGAGGCGTTCGGCGAGTTCTTCAGCTACACCTTCTCGGATCCGCGCTGGCTGGCGCGCTACCGCGCCTTCCTGAAAGCGGAGAAGCAGCCGCTGCCGTCGAACGCCGAACTGGCGGCAATCCTTCGGCGCACTGCGCTCATCGAGATGATGTTCCTGCGCCTCTACTCCTTCGCCAAGATCGCCT
>WNFC01010371.1_pt1 | contig 10335 bp, 5 predicted proteins | sample 5400541 | NCBI WGS metagenome assembly WNFC01 (sample SAMN13153342, study PRJNA577476) | soil metagenome | isolation source: 120 cm saprolite under Douglas fir tree site 2 hole 2 replicate 1 | place: USA:California | collected 2015-04-18 | reverse complement strand
TGGTATTGGCAGAGTTGGTCCTATGCAATTCGAGGGGCCCAGTTTCTTTCATAAAGCACCTCTTTATCTTTGGACTTTTCAATACGCCAAGGGAGGGGTATCGCGGCCTCTTCCAATGCAGATCAGAATTGGAGGCGGTGCTCGTGTCGCTACTGCACGTGTTCGGACGAGAAGGCATACCACCCTTCTCTCGGAACGAGGCGCATTCACAGATGGGATCTGTGAGGCCTCACTCTCATTGGAAAGCCAGGCGGACAGCATACCTGGTAGCCAAGATTATAAGCCCGCCCGAAAGCATTTTGTGGACATTTTTCTCGACTCAGCCGCGGGCCAGATTTAACTCGGCTGATTGGATGACGGCGTCGGCTCCTTAGACCGAGTAAACTTGGCAGCTGTTCGACGACCAGGGCTCGGAAGAAAGGAGCCGAGCCCCGCGGCGGGTTGATTATAGGTTGCGATTTTCATGCACGCTACCAGCAAATCGCCATGGCCGAAGAAACCAACGGAGAGCTGCTTCTCGAGCGCTGTTTGGACCACGAAAGGACGCGTGGCCCCGGAGATAAATTCGGGTTCGAATCTGGGTGCTCACACGGCGGTTGAAGCGGTGAAGAAACCCTCTGATTTTCAGTCTTGCAAAATAAAAAGTCTGCCGTAAGCTCGCGGCATGAGCGCAGAAAATACCACCGGCAAGCGGCCTTTGATTCGCCGCGTGAACCGACAGCAGATGCGTTGGCCGGCAGTGGACGTGGAACGACTGATCGGTGAAGACCATCCGGCGCGGGCGATTTGGAAATGACCGGCTACGATCGCGCCGTCCAGTTAACGAAATAGAGTAAGGGCCTGACCACCAAGCCAGATCTCTCCCACGTAATTTGACGCGATTCATCGCGCCCGGCTCTTTTCTCGCTTTCTTCAAACTTTCAACTTTCCACTGCCTCTTCTTCCCCAACGTTCCGACACTTCCAATCCCTCGCCACGCACCACCCCGCTAATATCACAAGAAAACGATTGACACACTCCTACTCATCCTGTAAATACTTCACCCATCCTGCTAATCGACTGGCGGACTGTTTCATCTCGTCCCGCCATCTTCTCCCAAACGGCCCGCGACCCCACATCTCGGAGGCCCATGCGAGTGGCTCGTTTTGTGTATTCCTTTTCTTGTTCTCTCTCTCTCCTCCTACTCTCTTTGATTCTTTGGCAACCTGCTGCAGCTCAAGGCTACAAATGCAACGGCACCTGCGAGCCAGACTCATCTTCCACCACATACCAGCAAACCGTGGCCACGCGCACACTCGTCCAGAATCAGCGTTCCGTCGGCCCGTCACCGATTCGGCACGCGAACTCCACCACGCAGGCCGCGAATCCCGGTAGCAGCAGCTACAGCTATGCCATACCCGTTATTCACTTGCCCGGTCGCAATGGCCTCGACGTGAATCTCACTCTTTACTACAACAGCCACGTCTGGAATACCGCCCCAAGCTCGAATGCCCTGACCCTTAACGCCGACCGTGATTTCCCTGACTATGGCTTCCGTTTGGATTACGGCTACATCGAAAGCTTCACTAGCGGCTCGTCCACGACTTACATCTTGACCGAGTCGGACGGCACCAAGCGCACCCTCGCCTTGAAGTCGGGCACGACAACGGATTGGCAAAGCACGGACGCCACTTCCATCGACGCGTTTCCCGTGCCCACTTCTAACCCTACATCGATCCTGTTGTTACGACGAGACGGCACCCAGTGGCAATACGTCCTGGGCAACGGAGGCACCTCCACCGTCTTCGTTCCCACCCAGATCACGGATACCAACGGCAACTACATCTCGATTTCCTATCTTCCCAATCCTTCCCCTTACAATGCGAAAATAAAGCCGCAGGACATCCAGTCCATCACGGATACATTGGGTCGAACGATCACCTATAATTACGAGAACACGGACTACAAGTTGCTTTCCATCTCCGGCCCTGCCCCAGGGAGCGGCACTCAGAATTACATCTCGTTCACATGGGGCCAGAAAACTTTGCAATATACCTTCTCAGGTCTGACGGTGGATGACTCCGTGCCGAGTGGCTCCCAACTTAATATCATCACCGCCTGTACCTATCCCAACGGCACCGGATATTCATTTACATGGGGCGACTGGGCCACGATTTCGTCAATCGCTCAGACAAGCGCCAACGGCACGGTTCGCAATTCTGTCTCGTACAATTTTCCCGCCGGGACCACTCCGCTCAACCAGCCCCCTACCTTCACACAGGAAACAGTCTTCGATGGCGTGAACACTTCGAATTGGACCTACTCCACCACCTATATGTCTGGCGTCCCCGGAGTTGTGATAGCCACGAGTGTCACCGACCCCTATAACACCACGACGACGACCAGCTATTTCGATATTTATTCAACCCCTGCCGGCCTGCCTTCTTCGACGGTCGTCAAGTCCGGCGCCACGACGCTTCGCACCACAGCCTTGAATTGGACGAGTAATGCTGCAGGAAATCCACTGGTTTCCAGCGTGACTACGACTCTCAACGACTCTGGGCAGCAGTTCCAACAAGCTTACAGCTACGACCCCTTTTACAACGTCTCGCAAATATCCGAATATGACTTCGGCCTGGGGCTAGTTCGCACCACGCAGACCGACTACGCCACCTCGGGATACGCGTTCAGCGCTCACGTTCTGAACCTGCCTTCTCAGGTGCGCGTCTATGCCTACGCCGCAAACTCCTCCAACCTCGTCGCCCGCACCGATTTTGCTTATGACACGACCCCGATAGCCTCTATAACGGGCGTCACGCACCATGACGATACGCGCTACGCCGCCAACACGGTATCGCGCGGCAACCTTACACAAACGACCCGCTATACAAACGCCGCGCAGGCCTCCGGCCCAATTACCCGAAATTTCTGGTATGACATGCTCGGCAACCTCCTTACCGCGCAGGTCGACTGCTGCCAGCAGCAACAATTCGTATTCTCTAACACAACAGCCTACGCCTATCCGGATAGCGTCATCAAAGGGTCTGGCGCGACATCTTTCGTAACCGGTTTCACCTACGACCTCAACACCGGATTGCTGCTTTCCTCCACCGATCCCAATCAGAAGACCACCAACTTTCAGTACGACTCTTCCGCCCGCTTGAACCTCGTCACTAGGCCCGACAACGCCACGATTTCGACTTCCTTCAATGATTCCGCGCTATCCCCTTCAGCCACGACCACCTCGCCGTTGGACTCAACGCACAACGTCAGCCAGACCACCATAACCGACGGCGCAGCCCACACGCTCAAGACCGAGAGCGTCGGCGGTTCCGTCGACCTCATCGTAGAAAACCAATATGATCGGTCTACATCGCCGGAGCCCCATCCGGCTCCAGTTGTTCAGCCTCCACGACCTCGCGCAAAGGAAGCACTTCAAGTACCATGGCCTCGGCCTTGGCGAACGCCATCAACCTAAACTCCTCCTGTCCAGTAACAGCCGGGGCCTCTAGTGGAACCCTGACTCTGACCTCAAAACTCCCCGGCCAGTACACCAACTACTCCTTCTCAGCGAGTACCTATGAAAACGACCCTGGTGACTTTGGTAGTGGATCGTTCTCGGTCTCCACCTCCGGATCCACGCTCACGGGTGGTACCGACGGCCCGGGTCAAAACGGCCACGCTCCCTCTCTGAACAACCCGAATCCAACTTTCTACACCTACGATAGTCTCAACGACCTTTTGACCGTCACGCAGGGCGTTCAATTCCGAACTTACGTTTATGACAGCCTCGGCCACCTCACCATCGCGACTCTGCCCGAATCCGGCGCAACCAGCTATACGTACAATTCCTTCGGGCTGGCGGCCACCCGCACCGACGCCCGCAACGTGGTCTCGACCTATAATTACGATGGCTTTAACCGCCTTTCTTCTGTCAGCTATGACGTTTCGCACGCTTCCTCGGGTTCTGCGACTCCAACTGTGAATTTTTACTATGACGAAGGCGGAGCCTCGGCCAACGCGCTCGGGCGTCTCACTCACATCACCGACGGCGTCGGTAGCGAAACCTATCAGTACGACAACTTCGGTCGGACCACCAACTTGACCAAAGCCATTTCCGGCGTTTCCTACCCATTCACCTATGGATATAATTTAGCCAGTGGGTTGACGTCCGTCGGTTATCCTTCGGGGCGCACCGTGCAGCAATCCTTCGATCCCATCGGCAGGCTCTCTCAGCTTTCCAGCGGCGGCACGAACTACGTCTCCAATCTGCAGTACAACTCCGCCTCCGAACCCACCGCACTCAACTACGGCAACGGCGTCCAGGCGGCGCTCTCGTACAACTCCCGCCTGCAACTTGCTTCACTCTCCTACTCGAATAGCGGCGGAAGCTTTTTCTCCCTCAACTACAATTACGGCACACAGAACAACGGCCAGATTCAGTCCATCACGGACAACAAGGACTCCACGAAAACGACCACCTACACGTACGACGCCTGGGCTCGACTAAAAACCGCTTCGAACGCGCAGTGGGGACTTTCTTGGGTTTACGACCGCTTCGGCAACCGCACCACGCAAACGGTCACGGCTGGCTCCGGCCCTCCCAACGCGCTCACCATTGACAAAAACACCAACCGAATCGTCGGTGCGGGCTACGACGCTGCCGGAAACATGACCAACGACAACGTGAACACGCTAGCCTACGACGCCGAAAGCAAACTTGTCTCGAACCTTAGCAACGGCGTCACCACCACATACTCCCTCGATGGAAACGGCCTCCGCGTCAAAAAAGCCGTGCAGAACGGCATCACTACCGTCTACATCTTTTCCGGCTCCAAAGTCATCGCCGAATACGACAACGGCGCTGCCATCAGTGCGCCTTCCCGCGAATATATTTATGCCGGCGCGCAACTCGTCGCCAAAATGGAAGGCGGCATAACCAACTATTTCCACCCCGACCATCTCTCCACCCGCGCCATCACCGATTCCCTGGGCAATGTCGCTGGCACCCGCGGCCACTATCCCTTCGGCGAAACCTGGTACGAGACCAGCACCACCACCAAGTGGAAATACGCCTCCTACGAGCGCGACAACGAGTCCGGCAACGACTACGCCATGGCCCGCACCTACATCAACCGCTACGGCCGCTTCAACACCATCGATCCCCTATCCGGCTCCGTCTCCAACCCGCAGTCCCTTGATCGCTACGCCTACGTCCTCAACGACCCGACCAACCTCGTTGACCCACTCGGACTCATCACGTGTTATTGGACCTGGCACTTAACGAGCGCGGACTCCGGAACCGGCTACTACACGCTTGACTTCTGCGCCGACCCCGACCGCAACGACCATGGTGGAAACGGCATCAACGCAGGCGGCGGCGGTGGCGGCAATAGCAGCGGCGGTTTCTTCAGCGGATTTCTGCAGAGAACCAAGACTGTAAATCACTGCGCGGGCCAGCTCTCCCAAGTGGGCTCGGTAAGCAACCTCTCAGGCGGGCGTGTTCCCGAGGTTTTGGGCAGCAACACTTTCGGAGATATAGCTAGTCTGGCGACCGGAAGCGGGGGGTTTGACCAGGGCGCTGCCCTCGCCGCCGATGCTACCGCACACGCCGTGCCGTCGATAGCGACGCAAGTCGCGGTAGGCACAGTGACTTCGATTGGCAAGGCGATTTCCCATACGCCGGGAGTGTATAACCCTGTGACTGTGGGTACAACTACCGTCACTGTTGGGATGACTACTGCGGGTAAAGTGCTTTTAGGTGCTGCAGAGGGCCTCCTGACAGGCAAAGTGCTGCTGGATGCTGGTGTTTATATCGGGGCTTTGGTGGTGTGCAGCCAACCGTGATAGGGACCGAAAGGGGACCAAGTGGCACTTCAAGGCTAAAGGGTCAGCTCGATTCATAAGAGGCAATACCCTATAGGGACAAAGGTGGAGTTCATGCCTGACTGGAAGCGCGCGATCGTCGGAGACGCATTTCAACTGCCGTCCCACGATTTCAATTACTACCGAGATCTTTTTCTGCTGTGGCCCTTTCTTCTTTTCACGATAGCTGGTCTTGTGAATCTATTCGGCGTCGGGCATGACCATCGAGTCGGGGCAAAGCTTGTAGCCCTGTCTCTCGTGACCATTCTTCTCGCACGCGAGCGATTCATTCTCATTGGGGGTGCTCTTGGGTTTTGTGCTGTGCAGTCCCTGTTGTCGTTTTTTCTGAGACACGACTGGATGGGATTGGCGGTGGCAATACCTACCGGGACATTCTTTCTTCTGCTTATCCGCTCCCTGAAGGACTACAAGCCAAACTACCAATGGCCTAGAGGCCTGCGGATCGCTGATCTCTTGGTTGGGTTGTCATCTCTTGGATTCAGCATTCTCGTGTTCTATTGGATTGGTCGCTAGGGTGGCGAATAGATTGCCTGTCCGTTCCCAGAATGTCTGTTAGCCGCCGCTTCGGTGGTCGGTGGAGAGCGGTTAACGGAGAGCGCCCGAGAGCGCGGGAGGGACGGTGCCTCTGGCACCGGGAGTAGGGGGACACGTCACCCCCAAACGGGTGGCCCCCGGACGATGAGTCCTAAAACGCGTTTGGGTGCCCCTCATGCCGGGTTTGCGTGTGGGGCCTTTGACTTTGTTTTTCCTTGCCCGTCACGCATCCATAGAAGCCGTTCACCCCGCCTCCGCAACCGTTCAATCCTCAATTCTTCCCATTCCCTGCAAAATACTTAACAAGTTGATACCCGCGTGCTATCCTGCCCCGTGTTGGCCACACCACACTTTCGAATCGCGTCCTGCCCTTCGACCGCTGTACACAGCTGCCCGTCTAACTCCCATGGAATCAATATCTTTGCCGACCCCCACCCCCTAAACCCAATCGCATCAATCTTTTACAAAAACCATAGGGGGGAGGGTGCCGTGTTGCTGAATAGCTTTCCATTCTCCGCTTCTGCTTCCGTCACGGCGAACTCCATGCCCTCGGCGGCCAGCGCGTGCCCCGATCGGTTCGGGGTGTTAAATCCGGTTCTTCTCCACACTGAATACTGTCCGCTGATCACTGCCCACTATGCCACTAACTCCCATGGAATCATATCGTTTACCGGCCCCCACACCTTAAACTCTGTCGTATCATATCGTTTCAAAAACATACGGGGTGGCGGGCCATTCCTATCATCCTGCATCTCGCCACACGTCGCCGCCCTTTCCCCTAACTCCTTTACTTGCCACACATCCGCAAAATCGTCCGTAAGTCCAAGTATTGCCACACTTCCGAAAACGGGTGTTTCTAAACCCTGTGTTTGCCACACTTCCGAGACCCCCCGGGGGTGGGCGGCATTCTGTTGACCAGACACCCGACGCAGGGTGTCTGTCCTGAACGTCCATCGGAAGTAAAGGACTTATCTTGCTATCCGATGAGGATTCCTGCCCTGACGAGCCCGCCGCGGTGGGCGACGAAGGAACCCTCCTCGAATGCGACCAAACATGTTTATCCCGAGCGAACCTCGGGAGCCGAGGGACCACTCCTGCAGCCGGTGAGGATTCGTGAACTGAAAAGGCGCTCACCTCAGCGCACATCCCCTTTTCTCTTTTGCCCCATTTCAGCGAAAGAACATGGACAAAGGACCATGGTGTTGTTTACCGTAGCTACGTGGCTGAATCCATCGTGGGGCCAGCCCTCTGAGGGGAGCATAATGAAGAGGCTATTGGTATCGGCATTGTTGCTTGGGAGCGTGAGCGTTGCGCGGGCACAGGTAAGCGCGCCCACTCTGAGTATCGACAGGGGGAACACCGCTCAGGACTTCTCGGCGAGTTCCGCCGCGAAAGCCACGCTTCTCAGTGACCTTGCCGCCACCGACACGTTTTCCCCGCTGCCAGCCAAACCGGCAAACACGTTCGCATCTCCTGTTGTCGTCACGGCCCTCGCCCTGCCGCTCGCCAACGCCGAGCCGGCTTCGCCGTCACCGCAACCGAAGTTTCTTTACGGCGGCCGCGATGACTACCGCTGGGAATTGGGTCTTGGCGCTACCTGGCTGCGCTTTCGCTCTTCGGTCTTCAATGCCAGCGCCATCGGCATCAACACTTCGGTGGTTTACTTTACCAACGACTGGTTCGGTATCGAGGGCAATGTCACCGCCGCTTTTGCCCCGACGATTCTTGTCAACGAGCACGTGAAGATTGCAACGTACGGCGCCGGCCCGAAGATCGCGTGGCGGCAGAAACAGTGGGAACCCTGGCTGCACGGAATTTTTGGCGGCGCTCACGAACAGCCCCAGATTGCTGGACAAAGCCGCAATTCCTACGCCCTCAAGGCCGGTGGTGGAGCGGACTACCGTTGGAATCCGCGCGTCTCTTTCCGCTTGGAAGGCGACTACGTGCGCACCGGCTTCTTCAATCAATCGCAGAACGACTTCCAGCTCGCGGGCGGAATCGTTTTCCACTTCTAGCGCGGCGACCCGCTGAAATTCACGAGGCACAGTCGAAGATTTTTTTAAACTTGCTTCGTATTTCCGGCCGCGCTCGGTTACCAAATTTTGCAGGTTTGCTCACGCACCATTGCCTCGCCTTTTTTGCAACCGAAGGCCTTGGCAAACTCCGCCATATTCGAAAGCGGTCCGTTGCCGCGGAATCTGGGCAGCGGGTGGGGATTGGTGTTCGCCATCAACCGCGCGTATTCGATCCGCTCGTTTGCGCCCCAGACTTGCGCCCACCCGAGGAAGAAGCGCTGCTCGGGAGTAAATCCATCTTTTTCCGGCGGCCGCGGTTTTCCTGCAAGGGATTTTTCATACGCCGCGTAGGCGATCGTAAGACCGCCCAGGTCGGCGATGCTCTCGCCCAGAACGAGTTTTCCATTTTCGTGCAGGTCGCCGTCGACGACGTAGGCGTCGAATTGATCGGAGACGCAGGCGGCGCGGGCTTGGAAATTTTTAAGGTCTTCCGGGCTCCACCAGTCTTTCAAGTTGCCATTCGAATCGAACTTGCTGCCGTGATCGTCGAAGCCGTGTGTGATTTCATGTCCGATGACCGCTCCCATTCCGCCGTAGTTCACCGCGTCATCGGCGTTCGGATCGTAGAAGGGCGGCTGCAGAATGCCTGCGGGAAAAACGATTTCATTCATGCTGCTGTTGTTGTAGGCGTTCACAGTTGGCGGCGTCATGCCCCATTCCGTGCGGTCCACCGGCTTGCCGATTTTGTTCAGGCGGCGTGCGAAATCGAATTCCGCTCCGCGCCATTGATTTTCGGAGTAGGACCTGCGGTCGATTTTCAGCGCCGAATAATCACGCCACTTGTCGGTATAGCCGATTTTCACCGCAAAAGCCTCGAGTTTCGCGGTGGCTTGCTTGCGGGTGTCCGGCCCCATCCACGGCAGCGTCTGTAAATCGTCGCGCAGCGCAGCAACCAGGCTGTGCACCATCTCGAGAGCGCGGGCCTTGGCCTCCGGCGGAAAATACTTCTGCACATAGACTAGTCCCAGCGCTTCGCCGAGCACGCGGTCGGTGGCTTGCACGCAGCGCTTCCAGCGCGGCTGGATTTCCTTCGCGCCGGTCAGCGTCTTGCCGCGAAAATCAAAATCCTCGGCGACAAACTTTTCGGGGAGCCCGGGCGCCGCTGCATTCACCAGATGCCAACGCAAGTAGGTTTTCCAGTCGTCGATGGGAGTGGCGGTCAATTGCGCGTCGAGAGCCTTGAAAAAGTCCGGCTGGCCGACGTTAATTTCTTTCAATTCGGGATGTCCCGCCGCCTTGAAATAATCTTCCCAGGAAAAATTTGGGGTCAGCGCCTTCAAATCCGCAAGCGTCATCTTGTGATAGGTTTTGTCCGGATCGCGCAGGTCGGTGTTTTTCATCGAAGCGGTTGCGAGAGCTGTTTCCATCTTCAGAATCGTGGCCGCTTCCGCTGCCGACTGTTCCGCCGGATCGCCGAGCAATTCGAACATCTTCGCAACGTGCTTCACGTAGGAATCGCGAAGCCGCTTCGATTTGTCGTCTTCCTTCAGGTAGTATTCGCGCTCCGGCAACCCGAGGCCGCCCTGAAATGCGCCCCCGATCACTCGCGTGCTGTCTTTTGCATCCTGATTCGAATTGAAACGAAAGAGCGCTCCGATGCCTCGGCTGTGCAGGTACTCGGTTACCACATGGAGGTCCGCTACGCTCTTAATTTCGGCGATTCGCGACAGTTCCGGCTCGAGCGGTTTTGTTCCGGCGGCGTCGATTGCTGTCGTGTCCATACAGCTCGCATAGAAATCACCGATCTTCTGTTCGTTCGATCCAGCTGAGGCCTTGGCGTTCTCCGCGTCTTCAAGAATCTGCCGCAGGTTCTGCTGGTTCTTGTCCGCCAGTTGCGTGAACGTGCCCCAGGTGGAATATT
>WNFC01010370.1_pt1 | contig 10335 bp, 9 predicted proteins | sample 5400541 | NCBI WGS metagenome assembly WNFC01 (sample SAMN13153342, study PRJNA577476) | soil metagenome | isolation source: 120 cm saprolite under Douglas fir tree site 2 hole 2 replicate 1 | place: USA:California | collected 2015-04-18 | reverse complement strand
GTCGGCTCCCAGCGAACTTCCGGTCCGGTTATCGTTCATTCACTTTAGTCCGCGGGCGAGGCGGTAGTCAGGCGCTCTGACGCACGGTGGGGCGGATGTGCCTTCTCAATCGCAGTATGTTCATGCGCCGCGTCGGACTTATAGTGGCCCCGCTCCCATTGGTGCTTTTGTGCCTTGCAACCAGCGCCTTCGCCGCCCCTGGCATGCCGGACCCACAGGTCGCGGCCATCCAGACGGTCATTCAGCAAGCGAATCAGGAGCAGTCGCTTGCGCTCGTCAGCGGTGATCCATCAGTCATGAGCGACACCGCAACCTCCGCGTATTACCGCCAGCTCATGCAGACAAATCAGGGGCTTGCCGCCGCGGGCGCGACAAACATTGTGCTCACCCAGTTGAGCTGGGGCCCGATTCAGATCGATGGCGCCAGCGCCACTGCCACCACCACGGAGACGTGGATTACCACGTTCACCGATGGCACTACGCTCGAGTCCACCGACGTCAACCTGTACTCGTTGACCAATCAGGGCGGGATGTGGTTGATCGCGGCAGATAGCCATCCAGCTCAAGCCACACCTGGCCAGCCGATGCCCCAGCCGACGCCACGAGCCCCGGCGCCGATGGTACCGGCAAATCAGAACACTTCCCACAACTGGTCCGGTTACGCGGCCACAGGTGGACCGTACACCGCCGTAGTTGGCACCTGGACGGTGCCGCAACCCATGGTCACCGGCGGAAGCGGAATCGGTGCGACCTGGGTTGGCATTGGGGGCGTCACCAACCGTGATTTGATTCAGGCCGGTACGCAGGACGCAACATCCGGTGGCGGCCAGGCGGAGTTTCAAGCGTGGATCGAAATGCTGCCCGCGGCGTCCCAGCAGGTACCGCTCGCCGTTTCGCCAGGCGATTCCGTGACCGTGTCCATCACCGAGCAAGGCGGAGGTAGCGGCGCCTGGGAGATCTCGATGACGAACAACACGACCGGCCAGACGTATCAGACAACGGCCAACTATGCGTCGAGTGAGTCGTCGGCCGAGTGGATCGAAGAGGCGCCGTCTGGACCTGGCGGAATCCTGCCGCTCGACAACTTCAACACGGTGTCGTTCACTGCAGCGTCCGCGAGCCAGGGCGATACGAGTGTCAACCTCACGGAGGCGGGCGCGCAACCCATCACTCTGGTCAATGCGAACAACCAGGCGCTGGCAACGCCATCGGCAATCGGCAGCGATGGGTCAAGCTTCAGCGTGACACGGACCTCGGTCTCCGCCAGACTGCGCTAACGGCGCCGGCCGCGAGTAGCGCGCTGAGCAGCCACACCTCCGGAATACGCCAGACAAGCAGGAGGCCGCGGTGGCATTCCTGGCCGACCAGTCCGCATTGGCAGCCTGACCAGGCTGTCGATCAGCACTAGCCGCCGTCGCCGCCGCCGCCGAAGTCTCCGCCGCCGAAGTCGCCGCCGCCGCCCCCGCCGAAGTCTCCGCCACCACCGAAGTCTCCGCCACCGCCGAAGTCGTCGTTGTCGCCGAACCCGCCGAACCCGCCGCGACTGCCACCAAACAGCGAGCCGAGCAACAGCCCGCTGAGGCCGCCCAGCGCCAATTGACTCCAGGCGGGTTTCGATTGGGGTGACGTCTGGCCCGGCGCACCGCCGGATTGCGGGGCTGTCGGGTCCGCCAGATTGGCTCCGCACTGCTGGCAGAACCTGGCTGTGCCGGCGTTGGGTTTGCCGCAACGCGGGCAGGCGCGGGGCGTGTTATCGCCGATTGTTACCCCACAATGGGGGCAGAACTGTGCGTCGGACGGCAGCAACTGACCGCAGTGCTGACACGCTTTCTGATTGGTCATGAGAGTGATCCTCCACGATGCATTGAGACCTGGACCTCGAGCGATCCTGTTGTTCTCAGCATCCGGTACCCACATGAAAGACACATGAGTGGATCACACACTGGGCGAAGAAAGGGAGTGGGGGAACGAAGTCCCTCACTCCCATCTAGCGCAATCAGTCTTGGGTTTCGCCCGTCTCCGGTGCGCCCGGGGTGCCCCGCGTCTCGGGCCCTTCAGCCGCCTCGGCCGGCAGCAGTGTGCCGGTGGTCGCGTCGACCTTGGCTTCCTGCTTCTTACCGGCACTGTCGGTCAGGTGGACGGTGTAAATGACCTTGCCGTTCTCGCTGTCGAGCTCGGTCTTCGTGACCGTGCCGCCGGCGAATTGACCAAGTGCGGTCGTGTTGGCCTGCGCCTCCGTAATCTTGGCCTGGCCGGCCAACGCCGCCGACTCGGCTTGCTCGTTCGCTTCCGGTTGTCCGGTCTCGGCTTGCTCCTTGGCGGCGGGCGCCGTCTGCGACTGCGCCGGCGTGGCCGTCGGCGCGGTTTGCGCAAACGCGCCGCCCAGCGAGACGCTGCCCAGGAGGTATCCGGCGGTCAGGACGCCCATTGCGCCGCTGCCGTACAGGACTCGTTTCAGCATTCATGCTCCTTTGGTTTTGGACGTGTGTGTCGTGGTCTGGATCCCGACCACACATGAGCATGACTGCCGCGAATGAAGTGACGATGAACTGAATCTAAGGTGCGCCGAGCTGGCTGGCTGGCACAGGGTCACGCTAGCCTAGTTGGAGGTGCGGCGGCGGAAGAGCCATGACGCCAAGGGCATCGCCACCAGGAGGATGCCCACGCTCCAGGCGATCGAGAGCCAGCCGTGGTTGCCGATCGGCTCACCCAACATCAAAGCCCGAACGGCCTCCACGACCTGGGTGATCGGCTGATTCTCGGCAAATGCCTTCAGGATCGGGTGCATGCCCTCGGCTGGCACGAACGTCGTGCTGGCGAAGGTGAGCGGGAACACCAGCACGAAGGTGAGCCATTGCACGGCCTCGACACTCTGGGCCACCAGTCCGACGATGGCCGACAGCCATGAGAAGGCCAAGGTGAAGAGCAGGATGAGGCCAGCGATCGCCAGCCAGTCGGCGAAGCTTGCACTGCTGCGGAAGCCGATGACCAGCCCGACCACCAGCATCACCACAGTGGAGATGGTGTTGCGCAGCAGATCCGCCGCGACATGCCCGTTGAGCACCGCCAGGCTTGACATCGGCAGCGACCGAAAGCGGTCGACGATGCCCTTCGTGAGGTCATTGGAGATAGCCACGGCGGTCATGGTGGAGCCGAAGGCGAGCGTCTGCACGATGATCCCGGGCATCAGGAAATTGAGGTAGCTGATGTCGGGCGGCAGGGCTTTGGAGATTGCGCCGCCGAAGACGGCGGCGAACAGCACCAGGAACATGATCGGTTGAAAGAACGCGCCCAGGAGCTGGTCGGTGTTGCGGATGATATGCGTGCTGCTGCGCCTGATCATGATCAGCGAGTCGTTGACCGCCAGGACCGCCCGTGGTCGGCGATCGAATTCCAGTTGGGCCGCCATCTACTTGACCCCCACGGCTTCCGCCAGCTTCTGTTTGCCGGTCAGCGATAGAAACACGTCGTCGAGCGTCGGTTTGTGCACCGCCAGCGACTGGACCGCGATGCCCGCCGCCGCGAGCACGTCGAGGGCCCGCTTCACGTCGGAATTGGTGTCCTTGATGATGACGATTGCCGAAAACTCCTTCGGATCCGCGTCGATGATGTCGTCACCCAGTTCGCCCACGGCGCGCTGGAATGACTCGGCGTCGCGAAAGGTGAGCTCGAGCCGGTCGTTGCCAACCTTGCTCTTCAGCGCGCTGGGCGTGCCCTCGGCGATCACGTTGCCGCCGTCGATCACCACGATCTGGTCCGCCAGTTGGTCGGCCTCCTCGAGGTATTGGGTCGTCAGCAGGATGGTGGTGCCAGCTGCAAGCAGGCTCTTGATGATCTCCCACATGCCCAGGCGCGAGCGGGGATCGAGGCCAGTGGTGGGCTCGTCCAGGAACAGGACCGGCGGCGTTGCAATGAGACTGACTGCGAGGTCGAGTCGGCGGCGCATACCGCCTGAGTAGGTCTTGGCGGGCCGTCCGGCCGCTTCGACCAGGTCGAACTCCTCGAGCAGTTGCTGTGCGCGGGCCTTCGCGCTCGCACCCGTGAGCCGGTAGAGACGGCCCATCATGATCAGGTTCTCACGCCCGGTGAGCAACTCATCTACCGCCGCGGCCTGGCCGGTCAGGCCGATCACGGCGCGGACCTTGTCGGCCTCGGTCCGCACGTTGTGGCCGTCGACCAGGACTGTTCCGCCGTCGAAGCCGAGCAGGGTGCTCAAGATGCGGACGATCGTGGTTTTGCCGGCGCCGTTGGGCCCGAGTAGCGCGAGCATGGTGCCGCGCTCGACCTGCAGGTCGATGCCCTTCAGGACCTGGTTTTTACCGTAGGACTTGGTCAGGTGGCGCGCTTCGATCACGTAGTTGGAGCTCGTCATCAGGCTCCTCGGATCACGAACATGTTGAGAAAATTAATCGCTAGCTTGATTTTTGTCAAGCTCCCCTGCAATTTCTTGGGTCGTTGGCATGAACTGTGTTCATGGGGCGCTCAGTTTCGTGAGCGAGCGCGACGGGTAATCTTACGGGATGGTGGACGGACTGCTGGTGCGCGGTGGTGCTGCACCGGACCGCGACGGTCGGGTGGTGAACGTCACGCCTGAAAGCGCCGGCTGGCGTCATGTCGGCTTTCAGACGTTTCAGCTGCGCGCTGGCCAGCGCATCCAGCGGCAGGCGGTGGGCGAGGAAGCGTGCGTAGTCATGCTGTCCGGCAAATGCCGCGCCCGCGGTGGCGGTCAAGAATGGCCGGAGATCGGTGGTCGCACTTCGCCGTTTGCGGGCCCACCCTTCGCCCTGTACCTGCCAGTCGGCACGAACTATACGCTCGAGGCGCTGACGGACACCGTCGAATTCGCAATTGGTACTGCTCCGGTCGCGCACCCAACTGAAACGCGCGTTTCGCGCCTGATCGCGCCAGATGAGGTCCGGGTCACCACTCGCGGGTCGGGTGACATGGAGCGCACGATCCACGACATCCTGATGGAAGACCAGCCGGCCGAGACACTGCTGGTGACCGAAGTTCTGACGCCGGGTGGGCACTGGTCCAGCTATCCACCGCATAAACACGATACGCACGATCCACCGCGCGAGACCTATCTCGAGGAGCTGTACTACCACCGGCTGAAGCGGCCGGAGGGATGGGCAGTCCAACGAGTGTATGTACGCGATGGCAGCCTTGACGTGACCCTGGCAGTTCGCGACGGTGACTGCGTGCTGGTGCCGCGCGGCTATCATCCGGTCTCAGCGGCGCCAGGTTTTGACCTGTACTACCTGAACGTCATGGCCGGCCCACTCCGACAGTGGCGGGTCACGCTCGACGAAGACGTGGAGCGCGCGCTGACCACATAGCGACCGACCCCGTTCCAAGCCGGCCCCGCGGCCCATAGAGCGCCGGTCCACCCGGGCGGCCATCCTTTAGACTGGCGGTCGTGCCGAAATCGTTGCCGCGGAGCTCGCCTGTCGAGCAGCACGTCGACCCAGCCGCGATCCTCGCGTTCCTCGACGCGCTCGATGCGCGACCCGATATCGAGATGCACAGCTTCATGCTGGTACGCCACGGGCACGTGGTGGCCGAAGGCTGGTGGCGTCCGTACAGCGCCGACCGGCCCCATCGGCTGTACTCATTGAGCAAGTCGTTCACCTCGACCGCGGCGTCTTTCGCCGCGGCTGAGGGGCTGCTGGATCTCGACGATACCGTTGTCTCGCACTTCCCAGAGTTCGATGCGGACATCACCGATCCCGGCAGTCGCTCCATGCGCATCCGCCATGTCGCGGCGATGGCCAGTGGCCACGAGCTGGAAACGGTGGGTCGCGCGCTTGCTCTCGATGCGCACGAGCCGGTGCGAGGCTTCCTGCTCATCCCGCCAGATCGAGCGCCGGGTACGGTGTTCGCCTACAACCAGCCGTGCACGTACACCTTGGGCAGCATCGTCCAACGCGAGGCCGGGATGCCGCTGACCGAATACTTGCGGCCGAGGCTGTTCGATCCGCTCGGCATCGGCCAGGTCGGCTGGCAGACCCTCGCCGGCCGCGAGCAAGGCTACACCGGACTGCACGCTCGGACAGAAGACATTGCCAAGCTCGGGCAACTGTACTTGCAGCGCGGAAAGTGGGCGGGAGCCCAGTTGATCTCGGAGGATTGGCTGGCGCAGGCGACCTCCAAGCAGGTTGACAATCCCAACCAGTCGAACCCCGATTGGCGCCAGGGCTACGGATTCCAGTTCTGGATGTCCCGACACGGCTACCGCGGTGACGGTGCTTTCGGGCAGTTTTGTGTCATCCTGCCGGAACAGGACACGGTCGTCGTCACCACTGCCGCGACGCTCGAGATGCAGGCGATCCTTGACGCGATGTGGACACACTTGCTGCCGGCGCTTGGGCAGGCTGGTGCCGATGTCGGTTCGAAGCTTGCAGATCGACTCGGTGGTCTCGCGCTGCCTGCGTATCAGGCTGACACGGAGCCGGCTGAGTGGGCGCCCTGGCTCGGCGAGCCATTCAGAGTAGCACCGTGGCAGGGTGAGCCTCAGGCGCAGCCGACACTGACGTCCATTCAGCTAGACCGCTCAGGTGCGGAGTTGCGGGTGACCTTGAATGAACCGGACAACGCGCTGAGCCTGATCGTTGGCACGCGCGGTTGGAACGTCTCCCTTCCTGGTGATAGGTTCGGCAAAGGCATTCCGGTGGCGGCGGCTGGCGGCTGGTCTGACCCGCAGACTCTCCGGTTGGAGGTCATCTTCCTGGAGACACCGCACCGGATGGATATCGTCTGTTCACTCGACGATCGCTGCGCGAACGCGGCCTGGCGCCTGCCGCCACTCGGCGCGACGCAGCTCAAGGATCTGCGCAGCCCGATCTGAGCCACTTCGCTCGATCATGTTAGGAGTCACGCTTATGCAGCACGGCAGCTACCTGCAGCGGCCCTCGGTGTAGACCTGCCACTGGGTCCAGCCCTTGGTACGCGCCAGCCAGATGGCCGCGTCGATGTTGGCCAGCGGCTCGAAGGGGGACAAGCCTTGTTGGCCTTCGGGCGTCGTGGCCCAGGTGGACGGGAGGAATTGGGCCAGCCCCGCGGCGCGGGAGCGTGCGTTCTGTTGGGACGGCTCCCAGCCGCTTTCGCCACTGATGATGCAATCCAGGCGGGGCGCCAGATCGGGCGCCTGGGCATAGAGATATTCGCGCGGATCGAGGGCCTGGGCGCTAGCGTTTACCTGGTCGGGAGTCGGGGCCGGCACTGGCTCGGTGCGGGATGCCGGGGGCGAGCCAGCCGGCGGATCCCAGGCGAACGCGCTGGTCGGGAGCGTTAGCGCGCAGAGGCCAACAACAGGAACGAATCGACGCAATATCGGCAAACCGATACCTCCGTGGGCAAAGGTCGCCGACTTGAGATTCGGGCGCGCGCACTATGGCAGGCGCAGATCAAGTCGACGGCACGGGCCAGCCGCTAACGAGCAGCTAGCCCGACTGTGGGGCCAAAGTGGGGCCGGCGAGCACGATACGCTACGCACGGCGTTGCGTGCCAGTTTCTGCGCTCCGCCTACCGCCGCTGCCCACTCCGCGCGGCGAGCCGCGCTTCGGGGTAGACCGCGGCTCCTTAGCGGAAATTCCTTCTCCACTTTCGTAGACATCGCAATCGAGCGGAGCGGTCGGCAAGGACTCCACTCCACGGGCAGGCCAGGGCGCGAGTACGATCATTGAACGGTGTTAATCGGAAGCTCGCTCAGGCGACGGGAGGATGGTCCGCTACTGCGCGGAGAGGGCCAATACGTCGAGGACGTGCGATTGCCGGGCCTGTTGCACATGGCCGTGGTCCGCTCGCCGTATCCGCACGCGGGCCTCGTGCGGGTCGATCTCGAGGCGGCGCGCCAAATGCCCGGGGTCATCGTGGCGGCAGCCGCGGCTGACATGTCCGAGATCCGCGGAGCCATGGGCGATCCTGCGCCGCCGGGCTTGAAGGCCGCCCCACGCCCGGTGCTCGCCGGAGACCGCGTTCGATACGTGGGCGAGCCAATCGCCGTGGTCGTCGCCGAGGACCGCGGCGTGGCCATGGATGCGGCCGAGCAGGTGGAGATCGAGTACTCGCCGCTCCACGGCGTGGGCAACGTCCTCGAGGCGAGCCGCGTCGGTGCGCCCGTCCTGCACGATGCGCTCGGCACCAACATCGCGGGCACGGTCGAGCGCGACTTCGGCGAGATAAGCAGTGCATTTTCAGGCGATGCCACGGTCGTGCAGCTCACGGTGCGGCTGGGTCGTGTCATCGGCGGCTACATGGAGCCGCGTGGGACTGCTGCGTCGATGGACGCCGCGACCGGCCAGCTGACCGTCTGGACCTCGACCCAATGGGTGTATGGGGTGCGCGACCGCATCGCCGCGCTGCTTGGACTGGAGCGAACCCAGGTGCGGGTGTTGGCTCCGGATGTGGGCGGCGGCTTCGGCGCCAAGGGCCAGATCTATCCGGAGGAGATCCTCGTCGCGGCGATGGCACGGCGCCTCGGCCGGCCAGTGCGCTGGGTAGCCAGCCGGACCGAGGACACGCAGACCACCGGGCAGTCCCACGGTGATGTCGCCGAAGCCGAGCTCGCGGCCAATGCAGACGGGACGTTGCGCGGGCTGCGCGTGCGGTTGCAGCACGACGTCGGCGCTTACGGCGGGCCTGGACTGGGACAGACCGACAACATCCTCAGTCACCTGGTCAGCGCCTATCGGTTGCCGGCGCTCGAGGCGCGTACGTCGGTGATCTACACCAATACCGTGCCCACCGGATTCATCCGCGGCGGCGGACGCGAAGTCGGTAATTTCGTCATCGAGCGCTTGATGGATCGTCTGGCGCGCCAGCTGGACCTCGACGTGGCTGAAGTGCGCCGGCGCAACCTGATCCAACTCCAGGACATGCCGTACACCACCGGCTACCTGCGCATGGGGACTCGACCGGTGGTGTACGACGGCGGTGACTATCCGGCGTTGCTCGATACCGCGCTAGCCGGCATCGACTACCCGGCTGCCCGCACGCGCCAGGCGAGCGGCGCGCATATCGGTATCGGGGTCACGTGCTGTGTGGAGTCCGCCGGCATCCAGCAGCCGGAGCCAGCGATTATCCGCGTCCACCCGAACGGAGACGTCGACGCTTATGTTGGCTCCACACCTGGCGGCCAGGGACATCGGACGGTCTTTGCCCAGGTGGTCGCCGATCGTCTCGGCTGGCCGGTGGAGCGGGTGACGATCATTGCCGGTGACAGCTCCGCGGTCGAGAACTCGGCGAACACCGCTGGCAGCCGCTCGGCGCTGGAGGTGGGCAACGCGGTAGCCGCGGCCGCGCTGCGGGCGCGGGAGCAGTTGGTCGAGCGAGCGCAAGCGGCGCTCGAAGCGGCACCAGTTGACCTGGTGATCAGTCCGTCGGGTGTCGAAGTGCGTGGCGCCCCCGGTCGTCATGTCACGCTCGCCGAGCTGTTGGACGGTGAGGACGTGCTCGAGGCGGAGGATACGTTCCAGAGTAGTGGCGCGTATACGAGCGCCGTCCACGCGCTGGTTCTCGAACTCAATCCAGACCTGGCTACCGTGGAGGTGGTTGCGTACACCATCGCCCACGACTGCGGCCAGCCAATCAATCCGCTGCTGGTTGACGGACAACTACAGGGCGGACTGGTGCACGGCGCGGGCTATGCCCTCATGGAGGAAGCGGTCTATCTGGAGGATGGCACGTTTGTCACCGCTAATTTCGCGGACTACGCGCTTCCGGGGCGCGGCGTTCCGATGGCACTCCAGCCGAAGCTGATCGAGGTGCGCGCGCCGGTGCTGGGCAACAATCCGGGAGGTTTCAAAGGCGTCGGCGAAACAGGCACCATCGCCGCGCCGGCGGCCTTCGCCGCGGCCATCGAAGACGCTTTGCGGACGTACGGCGTCGAAGCCGACGTGACAACCCTGCCGGTGACGCCGAATCGCCTGTTCGCAATGCTGGGCAACGGCGCGTCAGTTTCCGGTGGGATCTCCATGTGATTGCGAGTGTCGGAGACAGAATTTCTCTTGTCTCAGAGAGGAGGTGGCGCCTGCTGCTCAGGAGTGGCGTTCGCCAGTTCGGCCGCGACGCTCGGGCGCATCTCGAGGGCGATTTCGTTCGCCGGATCGAGCTCCAGGGTGCGGTCCAGCATGGACAGTGTCTGCGGCAGGCGCCGCAGATGATACAGGCACAGCGCCACATTGAGGGTGGTGCGAGGGTGGTCGCCGTATTCGCGCAGCGATACTTCGAAGAACTCGAGCGCATCGGCGTGGCATGCGAGATTGAACGACAACACGCCCAGTCCGAACGGTAGATCGTCCGATTCGCCAATCGGGTAGTACTGCTCCCAGGCCA
>WNFC01016832.1_pt1 | contig 10336 bp, 10 predicted proteins | sample 5400541 | NCBI WGS metagenome assembly WNFC01 (sample SAMN13153342, study PRJNA577476) | soil metagenome | isolation source: 120 cm saprolite under Douglas fir tree site 2 hole 2 replicate 1 | place: USA:California | collected 2015-04-18 | reverse complement strand
GCTTCTCTGATCCTCGTCGTCGCCGTCTTGATCCAGCAGGCCTGGCCATCGGTCACGAGGTTCGGGGTCGGCTTTCTCATCGGCCAGGATTGGAACCAGGTCACGAACACGTTCGGGGCGCTTCCATTCATCTTCGGGACGGTCGTGACGAGCGCCATCGCCCTGGTCATCGCCCTGCCGGTCGGGATCGCGGTTGCTGTGCTGCTCGCGGAGCCCGGGCAGCAAGGCCTGCGCGGCGCGCTCGGCACCGGAATCGAGCTCCTGGCGGCGATTCCGAGCGTGGTTTACGGAATCTGGGCGCTGTACGTGCTGGCTCCGTGGGCCCTGCTGCACATCGAGACCCCGATCACCGATCACCTGGCGGCGGTGCCGTTCCTGGGCGGTGTGCCACGACAGACCAGCCTGTTCACGGCCTCGCTGGTGCTGGCGGTGATGATCCTGCCCACGCTGGCGGCTGTGTCGAGGGACGTCATCCGCGCTGTGCCACGAGGGCTGCGCGAGTCGACGGTCGCGCTCGGCGCAACCTGGTGGGAGACGATCTGGCACGTGGTCCTGCCGGCGGCCCGCGCCGGCATCTTCGGCGCCACGGTTCTCGCGCTCGGCCGCGCGCTCGCTGAGACCGTCGCCGTTGCCATGGTCATCGGCAACCGGCCCGAGATCCCGCATTCGATCTTCTCTCCCGGCTACACGCTGGCCGCGGTCATCGCCAACGAGTTCGTCGAGGCGACCGGGGACGTGTACCAGGGCGCGCTGGTTGAGATCGGCCTCGTCCTCATCCTGGTCACGCTGACCGTCAACGTTGTCGCCCTCCTGCTGGTCCGCTCCGCCAACGCCAGGGCAGCGGTATGAAAACCCCACAAAATCTTCGATTTTGCGGGGACCCCTTATGAGGCACAACCTGTGGCGGCGGTTCAGCAGCAGGTTCGCGATGGGGGTCATGTACACGCTGACCGTGCTCGCCCTCATCCCCCTCGGCCTGGTGCTCTGGTTCACGATGACCAAGGGGCTGCCCGCGGTGACAAACCTGGAATTCTTCGTCAACTCGCAGCACCCGAGCGGCATACCGGGCGGTGGCGTTGCCAACGCGATCGTTGGCAGCGCGATCATCGTCGGCCTCGCATCGGTGGCGGCGATTCCGATCGGCGTTCTCAGCGGTGTCTACCTGGCCGAGTACGGCTCGGGTCGCTGGGCCAGCTGGGTCAGGCTCGCGAGCGATGTGCTTGTGGGGGCGCCTTCCATCGCGCTCGGCCTGTTTGCCTATGCGCTGATCGTTGTGCCACAACACCACTTCTCCGGAACCGCCGCTTCGCTGGCGCTGTCGATACTGATGCTGCCCGTGGTGATTCGCACGACCGAGAGCGCGGTCGGGCTCATTCCAAACGGACTGCGCGAGTCGGGTCTTGCGCTCGGGCTGCCGCGATGGCGGGTCTCGCTGCAGCTGATTCTTCCCGCCGCCGCACCAGGCGTCATCACCGGCGCTTTGCTTGCGGTCGCACGCGCCGCCGGCGAGACGGCCCCTGTCCTGTTCACGGCTCTCGGCAACCAGCGTCTCTCGTTCGATGTGGGCCACCCGATGTCGACACTGCCGCTGGTAGTCTTCCGCAACGCCCTCACGCCGTACAAAGATCTGCAGCAGGAGGCGTGGGGCGCGGCGTTCGTTTTGGTGGTGATGGTGCTCGTAATCAATCTCGGCAGTCGCTGGGTGCTGCGGCGCCAGATCGCACTCGCAAGACAGCTCTAACGTTTTGTCGTTAAAGACCATGTACAGAATGTGCCGCGCAGGTAAACTCAACAATCGCCCGTCATCGGTAACGAGAAAAACGACCTAGCCCGCCGATCAAGCAGACGAAGGAGCAATGTTGGCAACCAAGATTCTCGAGTTGACCGATGTGAGCGTCATCAGGGCCGCGGGTGGAGTCGTGTATCGCACCGACTCATCCGGCGAGACAGAGCTCGCCATCATCCACCGCCCGGCATACGACGACTGGACTCTGCCCAAGGGCAAGGTCGAGCCCGACGAAACGCCTGAGGACTGTGCCTTGCGCGAAGTTCGCGAAGAGACCGGACTCCGGTGTGTGATCGAGCGCCCTCTGGGTTGCACCGCCTATGTCGACCGGCGCGGGCGCGACAAAGTGGCGTGCTACTGGCTCACGTCTCGTCATCGCCGGCGTCGAGCTTCGTTCCCGCTTGTTCGTGGGCACGGGCAAGTATGCCGACAACGAGAGCATGGTCACCGCGCTCGAAGCCTCGAAGTGTGAGCTGGTGACGGTGGCGCTGCGACGGCTCGACCTGGACGATCCCAAGAAGAAGACAATCCTCGACGTCATCGACTGGAAGCGATATCGCATCCTTCCGAACACCGCGGGCTGCCGCACCGCGGACGAGGCCATCCGCATCGCTCGCCTGGCGCGATCGATGGGCCTTTCGGACTGGGTGAAGCTCGAGGTCATACCAGACCCGCGCTATCTCTTTCCGGATCCTGAGGAGACTCTGAAGGCCGCACGCTCCCTGGTGACCGAAGGCTTCAAAGTCTTGCCTTACATCAACGCCGATCCGGTGCTTGCAAAGAAGCTGGAAGAGATCGGCACAGTCACCGTGATGCCTTTGGGCTCGCCGATCGGCTCCGCGCGAGGATTGCAGACCCTGGAGCAGATCCGGATCATCATCGAAGAGGCGACGGTACCTGTCGTCGTCGACGCCGGGATCGGTTCTCCTTCAGACGCTGCGCTCGCGATGGAGATCGGCGCGGACGCGGTGCTCGTCAACAGCGCGATCGCGCTGGCGCAGGACCCGACGCTGATGGCGGAGGCTATCGCCGGCGGGGTGGAGGCGGGACGGAAGGCCTACACGGCCGGGCTCATCCCCAAACGCGTGCAGGCAAGCCCCAGCTCGCCGATCGAGGGCATCTCGCCTTCCCGCTAGTCACACCAGTCGCCATGGCGATCGTCACCACTGCGAGCGCCGGGATGAGAGCAGCCACGCGCGCCACCATCCTCCAGCTACGCGCTCCTCAATCGACGGCGCGCGCCATCGAAGACGAGGCATCGAATCTCGTGCCTTTGTCGCCGGTGCCCGTCGTGGTGAGCTCGCGGTGCGACATCGCACTGGCGGCCGGCGCGGCCGGTGTGAACCTGCCGGAGAGCGACATCCCGGTCGAGGCGGCGCGATCGCTCATGGGCGTGCGCCTTGTGGGCCGCTCTGTCCATTCGCTCACCAGCGCCCTGCGCGCCGAGGGCGAGGGCGCAGATTTCGTGATCTTCGGGCCGGTGTGGGCGAGTGCAAGCCACCCAGATTCGCCGCCTGTTGGCATCGAGGCGCTGGCGGAAGTGGCGCATGCCCTCGAAATTCCGGTGCTGGCCATCGGCGGCGTGACCGAGGAGCGCGTCGCTGAATGCCGCGACGCGGGCGCCGCGGGCTACGCGGCGATCGGGCTCTTCAATTGATCGCCTTGCAGATCAACGGCCGCCGCGTTGAGCTCGAGGGGCCGACCGCGTTGTTGAACTACCTCGAGGACCTGGGTGTGAGCCCCCGCGCGGTCGCGGTCGAGCACAACGGCGTCATCATCGAACGCTCGAGGTATGCGGAGGCAAAGCTCGATGACGGCGACGTCGTCGAGATCGTGCGCATGGTCGGCGGTGGCTGCTAGCGCCGCGGCGCCTTGTCCCTAATCGCCGCTTCCGCCTCGACCCGCTCGTCCCACGGCTCCGCTCCAGCCGCCATCTGCATGGTGCGCTCGTGCCCCTTGCCGGCCAGAAGGACGGTATCCCCCGGACGCGCGAGGTCGATCGCGCGCCTGATGGCGGCCTGGCGGTCGATCACGATCTCGTAATCCCGTCCCGGAGCCTTGCCCACGACGCCAGACTGCACGTCACGCGCGATTTCAGCAGGATCTTCGCGAAGCGGATCGTCGGTGGTGATGATGAAAAAGTCGGATAGGTCCGCCGCTGCTTTACCCATCCCAGGCCGGTCGTGGTCCGAGCGCGCCGTCGATCCGAAGACCGCGATCAACTTGCCGGGCGTGAAGGGACGCAGCTCCGCAAGCGCGCTCGCGAGCGCGCCCGCCGAATGCGCGAAGTCGATGAAGACGCTGTAGTCCTGGCCCAGGTCGACGCGCTCGAGCCGCCCTCGCACGCCATCGAAACCCGCCAACCCCGGGCCGATCTCTTCCACAGGCACTCCGACCGCGAGGCAAACGCCGGCTGCGCACAGAGCGTTGTAGACGTTGAAGCGAGCGGGCACCGCCAGCGAGACCTCGGTTTCGCCGGCCGGCGTCTTCAGCCGGAAGCGCGAGCCGGTCGCACTCATCGACAGGTCGAGTGGGTGCAGGTCGGCGGCGGTGGTGAGGCCGTAAGACCAGCGCCGCGAGATGGATCGGCGCGACAGGCGTTCGTAGCTTGGATCGTCACGGTTGAGGATCGCCGTCTTCTCGATGCCCTTGTCGGCGCCCGCGGCGGCGAGGTCGATGAGGCGACCCTTGGCCTCCAGGTAGTCCTCCCAGGTCGCGTGGTAGTCCATGTGGTCATGCCCCACGTTGGTGAATGCCGCCACATCGAAGTCGCATGCGCGGACACGTTCCTGGACCAACGCATGTGAAGTCGTCTCGATGACGGCGCACTTGACGCCGGCGTCGACCATGCGGCGCAGCCACTCCTGCACCTGGGGAGCCTCGGTCGTGGTCTGACCGGTGGTGTTGTCGGTCTGGTCTCCGCTGACCGTGAACGCCACCGTGCTCATGGCCCCCGCCACGACCCCGCTGGCCATCAGCACGTGCTCGGCCATATGAGTCACGGTCGTCTTGCCGTCAGTGCCCGTGATTCCCGCCACATATAAAAGACGCGAGGGCCGTCCGTAGAACTCCGCTGCGATGTCGGCCAGTCCCGTGCGCGTCGAGGGAAGCCTCAGGCTGGGCGTCCCCGGCGGAACGGCAACCTGGCGCTGCACTGCGACCGCGACCGCGCCAGCGGCGACGGCGTCGGCCGCATACGCGTGCCCGTCGGAGCGGATCCCGGTCACCGCCACGAACAGGTCGCCGGGTTTGACCCGGCGCGAGTCGTAGGCGATGCCGTGGATCTCGACGTCGCCACTGCCCTCGAGCGCCGCGTCGGGCACGCCTCGCGCCAGTTCCTCGAGCCTCATCTCTTCGTCGCAGCTTAAGGGGTCCCCGCGAAATCGAAGATTTCGTGGGGTTCCATACTGGGCGTCGTGATCGCCGAGATCGGAGGCCACAGGTTCGAGTGGGGCAGCCGGACCTATGTGATGGGAATCGTGAACGTCACCCCGGATTCGTTCAGCGGTGATGGTCTTGGCGACGATCGCGACGCGGCCGTTGCGCAAGGACTGCGCATGGTCGAGGAAGGCGCTGATCTTCTCGATGTCGGCGGGGAATCCACGCGACCGGGGCACGTTCCGATCAGCGCCACCGAGGAGATCGCTCGCACAGAGGAGGTGGTCCGGAGACTCTCGAAGGAATCGGGGGTTCCCGTCTCCATCGACACCTACAAGATCGACGTCGCGGAGGCGGCAGTGGCGGCCGGCGCCACCATTGTCAACGACGTGTGGGGGCTGGCCCGCACGCCCGCCCTGGCTGAGCTTGCCGCGCGCCACGACTGCGCGTTGGTCGTGATGCACAACCAGGACGGCACCGAGTACTCCGGTGACGTGATCGCGGAAGTCAAACGATTCCTGCGGGCCTCGGTCGACGAGGCGGTCGCGGCTGGAGTCCCGCGCGAGCGCATCTTGATCGATCCCGGCATCGGTTTCGGGAAGACGGCGGACCAGAACTGGGAGATCATGCGCAGGCTCGAGGAGCTGCGGCAGCTCGGGCAACCGGTGCTAGTCGGAACCTCCCGCAAGTCGTTCATCGGCAAGCTTCTGGACCTGCCCGTGACCGATCGCGTGGAGGGTACCGCTGCGACTGTGACCGCCGCCATCCTGCGAGGCGCCGACGTAGTGCGCGTTCACGACGTGCGCGAGATGGTGCGGGTGGTGCGTGTCGCCGACCGCATGAGTCGTTGACGGTCGCGTACCTCGGCCTCGGATCCAACCTCGGAAGGCGCGCCCGCAACCTGAGCGCCGCGCGTCGGAGGCTGCGTCAAAGAGGCGTGCGCATTCTGCGTCAAAGTCGCGTCATAGAAACCGAGCCGTGGGGCGTGACCGACCAACCTCGCTTCTTGAACCAGGTCCTCGAGGTCGAATGGCAGGGCGCGCCTCGCCGCCTGCTGACGACAGCAAAGGCCGTTGAACGCGAGGGCGGGCGTAAGGCCAGCCGTCGGTGGGGGCCGCGGGTCATCGATGTCGACATCCTGCTGTTCGGCCACGAGCGGGTATCAGAGCCAGGCCTCGTGGTCCCGCATCCGCGCATCGCGGAGCGGCCCTTCGTGCTGGCGGGACTCGAAGAGCTCGGGGCCGGGGGCGCGACCGCCCCCGGCACCCGAAGAATCGCTAGTCGCCGAAGATGAAAGCGCCGGTGAGGTTGCCCGCCGTAACGTCGCGATCTCCCCACACGCCGAGTGCCGGGAGCCGGTGATTCCACTCGACCCACCTGTCGAGCGAGGCGCTGTTGAGAAGGTCGTGGTCGATGAAGCCCTGGCGTGCAAAGCGGGAAACAACCAGCACGGGCATGCGCGGGCCAAAGCCCGCTTCACCGCACGGCGCGCCGGGGATGCCGGGGTACTGGCAGCCTGTCAGGTTGGGCAGGCCGTTGATCCAGTTGGCGAAGGGTCCGCCCTGGTCCGGTGGAGCGACGTGGTCCCACCAGCCGCCGGTCTCGTCGAAGGCGATGATCAGCGCGGTGTTCTTCCAGTAATCGCTGGCCTGAAGTCGGGCGACGAGGTCTCCAACGAAAGCGTCCTCGAGCGCCGGGCCCGAGTAACCCGGGTGGCCATCTTCCAGCTGCGGCGCCTTCACCCATGAGATCGCGGGAAGGCTGACAGCCTGGCCGCCGACGGCGGTACCGGCCAGGGCCGCATACAGAAGGCTCAGGTCGCGCTGGTGCCGGTTGGCTTGCGGGTAGTCCATGCGCGGGTCGTACGCCCACGTGTGGTTGAGATCGGCGGTCGAGGTGAAGTACTGGAATGGATCGTGGTGGGCGCTGTAGCCGTCGACGATGGGCGTGCCGCAAGAGCCGAACCCGCCCTGGAACCACGCCCAGCTCGTGCCTGCGGCAGTGGCCTCGGCGCCGAGGTTCGGGATGTCCTGCGGGCTGATGCTCGCCGGGTAGTCGAGGCATTTGTCTCCGATCGGGTTGGGGTCGCCGGCGGTGTTGTTGGTCGCCGCGACAAGCCATTGCGCGCCCGGGGTCGAGGGACCGTACACACCCTGGAAGAAGTTGTCGGCGAGCGTGTACTGCGACGCGAGGCGCCAGTAGTTCTGCAGCGGCGCGTTAGGGTCGCCCGAGGTTCCGGTGTAGTACCCGTTGGCAAGTGCGGTGAGGCCGCTCCCTGGCGCAGCTACGGTCTCGAACTTCGGGCATGTCGACGCCGATGAGCTGCTCGGGTTGGTCACGGACTTGTCGTTGCCGAACTGTAGAAACTGGTCCATCGCTCCGTGGTCGACCATCCGGATCATGTTGCTGTAGTTGTGGTCGACATCGCAGGTGCGGCTCTGCGTTGTGCCGCTGAGCTGCGTCGGCGCATACGGACCCCACGTCTGAATGCCATCGGTGTGCGTGAGGGTCGAGCCCGCTGGTATCCCGCTCGAGCCGTGCCCATACGTGCCGAAGTAGTGGTCGAAGGAGATGTTCTCCTGGTAGAGGATGATCGTGTGCTTGATTGGACTGTGGGTGCCGTTATCTGACTCGGCTCCGGCAGACGATGCCATTGCGAGCGACATCGCAGCGACGAATGTGACCGCCGTACCTAAGGACCAAGTGCGCCTCATTCGCAAACCCCCTCTTGTCGACGGACGAGTATCGGAACGAGAGTACCGGCGAAACGCTTAAGGGCGGGCTAAATCCCGGATAACTGTCGCGATCATGTCGGGCGGGCGTTCGTGAACCGGTAGCCGATGCCAGGGACCGCGAGGATGTAGTACGGGCGCGACGGCTGCGCTTCGATCTTGCGGCGCAGGTTGCGGATATGCACGTCGATGACCCTGGTCTCGATCGGATACTCGTAGCCCCAGATCGAGTTGAGGATCTTCTCCCGGCTCAACACCTTCCCCGCGTTGCTCGCGAGGAACGTCAACAGGTCGAACTCGGTGTGTGTCAGCTCGACCTCCTCACCACCGCGGTAGATGCGGCGCTCGTTGACGTCGATGACCAGATCGCGGAACTCGAGGCGGTTGCGTGTCGCCTCTGCCGACTCGAGGCGCATGCGACGCAAGTGCGCCGCGATTCGGGCGGCCAGCTCGCGCAAGCGCAAAGGCTTGACCACGTAGTCGTCGGCGCCGATCTCCAGGGCGACCACCGCGTCGATCTCGTCTGAACGGGAGCTCATCATGATCACGGGTACGGCAGTGTCCTTCTTGCGCAGCTCGCGGCAGACGTCGAAGCCGGACGCGTCGGGCAGCGCCACCTCGAGCAGAACGAGGTTCGGGCGCACAGACTCGATCTGACGCAGCGCCTCAGCGCCGGAGTCCGCCTCCAGCACCTGGTAGCCATCCTGCGCGCACGCGGAGCGGACGTCTCGCCGGGTTGCCGAGTCGCCGTCCACGATCAAAACCTTTCGAGCTCCGTTCGACTGCGCCATCAGCAAATATCCTAATCGATCTGAAGGATTGTTAGGAGATGTTGCGTTTCAAGCCCCGAATGCGCCGGCGGGCCTTCTTCTCGAGGCCGATCAGCCGAGAAGCGGCTGGCGACAGGACGAGCTCCCAGGCGCCGGCATAGGCAACCTCGTCGCCGCCGAACTCGGCTTTGAAGAAGCCGAGGCCGTGCCAGGGGTGTTCCGGGCCGGCGCCGGGCGGCGGCACGCCCCAGAGGTCGTAGTCCCGGCAGCCATCTTCGGCGGCAGCCTTGATCGCCGCCCACCAGGCAAGGTCGTTGGCCATCAGCTCCGGATGAGCGCCGCTCCGCCCCGCGAACAGGTGGTATGCGCGGCCGGCGTGCCGTGCGACGAGCACCGCCGAAAGCGCCTCACGCGTCTCCGGATGGCGGCCGACGTAGGTTCGGCACCATGGCAGCTCGTCGAGCAGCAGCTGGTAGTAGCTCCTGGCCGGCAGCGAGATGGACTCCCGGCGCTCGACCGCCGCCGACTGTCGCTCCAGCTCCGCCGCGTCTTTGCCTTCCTCGACCAGGACGCCACGCCGCTCGCCGGCCCGGATGTTGTAACGGCGCCCGTGCTTGAAAGTCGCGAGCATTTGGTCAGGCGGAGCCAGTTTCAAGATCCGAGTGTGCTGCGGCTGCAGGGGCGCGGCCGGCTTGAACGCGCGCTCGCTCATGACAGCGCCGAAATCCCTCCCTGCCTCCGGCTCCACGATGATGCGTGCGACCTTCGCGGCGCGCGCCCAGTCGATGAGCGCGCCGATGGCGTCGGGAGACGCAGGCACGGGTCCGCGCGGCACATACGCCTCGCGCACAGGGCCGAACCCGCGCAGCTGAACGCTGGCGATCGCGCCGCCGGCGAGCCGCACCCGCTCGACTGTCCATCCCGCATGCGATTGCACCTCGCCCCAGCCCCAGGACTGCAGCAGCGGAGCCGGCGACGCGCGCTCGTCCAGCTCGCGATCCCAGGCCTCGCGTGCGGCCGTCACTCCGAGTCCGCCAGGTGGCCCGTGTCATTCACCCCCGCGATCACGAAGCGGCCATTGCGCTTTTCGATGGACGAGATCGAGGCGTTCTCGATTCGAAACGGGAACAGGCCATGGCTGGGCCGGCCGATGATGCGATGCAGGGCAACCTGGATGACACCACCATGGGTGACGACAAGAACGTTGCCGTGCTCATGACGCCCCAGGATTGAGTCGAGCTCAGAGTTGACCCTCGCCTCAAAAGGCACGGCGCCCTCACCTCCGGGCACTACGTCCCAGCTCGGCTCCTCGGTCCATCGGGCCCAAGCGTCGGGGAATCGCTGCGCGAGCTCTTCGGTGGTCAAGCCTTCCCATTCGCCGAGGTAGATCTCACGCAAACCCGCGCTCGCGGTCGGCGTCAGGCCCGTCGCCTCGCCGATCAGCCCGGCCGTCTCGTGTGCCCGCTCGAGATCGCTGGTGTAGAAGCCGGCGAACCGATGATTGGCCAGCCTGCGTCCAACTCGCCTCGCCTGGCTGCGGCCTTCCTCCGACAGCGGCGGGTCGAGCTGGCCCTGGATGCGGTGCTCGCGGTTCCACGTCGATTGGCCGTGACGGACCAGTAACAATCGCGCGGGCGAAGGTTTGGAGGGGAGTGGTAGTTCTGGGGGCT
>WNFC01029912.1_pt1 | contig 10337 bp, 13 predicted proteins | sample 5400541 | NCBI WGS metagenome assembly WNFC01 (sample SAMN13153342, study PRJNA577476) | soil metagenome | isolation source: 120 cm saprolite under Douglas fir tree site 2 hole 2 replicate 1 | place: USA:California | collected 2015-04-18 | reverse complement strand
TTGCGGATGCTGTGGCGGCTGAAGCGCGACAACCAGCGCTGGCGCATCTATGCGCGCATGCTGATCGACGAGAACCGCTGGCGGGCGCAGCGCTACGGCACCGACCAGGGCCTCGTCGATTTCGGCCGCGGCGCGATCTTCCCTTACGCCGAGCTGCTCGACGAGATGCTGGCCCTCGTCGACCAGGATGCGCGCCATTTCGGCTGCCTGCCCGAGCTCGTGCACACCCGCGAGATCCTCGCCCGCGGCACCAGCGCCCACAGTCAGCTCGCGGTCTTCGAGCGTGCGCTCGCCGACGGAGCGACCCACGCCGAAGCCCTCGCCGCCGTAGTCGATTGGCTGATCGCGGAGACGGTACGGGGCCTCTAGGCATTCGGCCCGCCATCGGGGAAAATTCCGCCGCTCGTTCACTCGCCTTTAAGGCGAAATGTGATGTCGTGCCGACGCGCAGGAACCTGTTGTCGTCGGCACCACTATGGCTCTCGTTGTCCCGGACCTTCTGCCATCGCGCGAAAATGTACAAAAAATACAGCGCGAGCGGCGGCAGGCCGAACGCCCAATCGCCTATTGGGAACAGAAGGCAGCAGAAGTCCGGTCCCAGCCTACGCTGACGCAGCTTGATCCCGGCAAGACGATCGACGGTGAGAATTGGGCCCACCGGTTCGTGATCGCCCCCGACCGGGCTGCCGAGGTCTCCACCTTCCTGATGTGCGGATCGAACGCAGCGCGACTGCTGGAGCTCTCCGATGCTCCCCTCAAATACGCGCCGATGTTCCGCAAGATGCCGAAGCGATTTCTCGAGATCTTCACGAGGGGTTGCAACGATGCGACCTCCTCCGGCTCGCCAGTACGCCTGGAGGGGCAATCGAACGGGACCACGGTCAGCGGGAGCTGTACCGGACGGTGTTCATTCCGATCGGCGCCAACCTGGTTTTTGGCACCTACAACAGCCTCTTGACGGAACCCGGCAACCGATCTTCGCGGCGTCTGGCCGATCCGTTCGTCGGCAGCCTCCTCTCGCTTATTCGCGAAATCCAAGCCGAAGGGATCGCCGCGCCCGGCGGCATCGCCGCGGCGCTCAACGCTCGCGGCTTTCGCCCGGTGCGCGGCCGCAGCTGAAGCTCGACGACGGTTCGCGATCTGTTGCTGCGCGTGCCCAAATAGCGCATCGTCTCCCAATGGCTCCATAGCCTTGCTAGCCCGGGCCGGACCTCTCGAATAAATTAGGCACCGTGGGCACGCTCACGCCCCGTCGGCGTTTGCCCCAGGTACCGAATTGACAGGAGGCCAGAATGCCCGCGGTGAAACCGATCCCCGAAGGCTATCGCAGTGTGACGCCCTATCTGATATTTAGCGGCGCCAGCGAGGCAATCGCCTTTTACAAGAGGGCACTCGGGGCCGAAGAGGTGATGCGGATGGAAGGTCCGGGCGGCAGGATCGGCCACGCCGAGATCAGGATTGGCGATTCGCGCATCATGTTGGCCGACGAGCACCCCGAGATCCAGGCGCTCAGCCCCAAGACCATCGGCGGCTCGCCGGTATCGATCCACCTCTATGTCGAAAACGTCGACGCCGCGGTCGAGCGCGCGGTTGCGGCGGGAGCCAAGCTCGTCCGGCCGGTGGCGGATCAGTTCTACGGCGACCGCACCGGCGGGATCGAGGATCCCTTCGGCTACCGCTGGTTCATCGCTACGCACAAGGAAGACCTGACCATGGATGAGATCCGCCGCCGCGCGGCGCAGCACAGCTAGCGGTCAGCGCCTTCATAAGATGCATAAGCGCCAGCGGGCGGTGTCAGAGCCGACGATAGCAGGTGCGGGCAGGCACTGAACCTCCGGTTTCGCGGGGCGACAAAAACCGGTTGGTAAGATGGGGCTTTACTTTGAGCCAGGCTCTCAGAAGTCGCGTCGCACCCTCGCTGTTTTTGCTGTTTTTGCTGTTTTTGCTGCGAATTATCAGCTACCGAAATCTCGTTTTCCGCAGAAATCCTGGGCCGCCGACGGTTCGGCGAACAAAAAAACAGCGGAGCGCCCGCTGTTCTCCCGCTGTTTTTGTGAAAAAGTTGCAAGAATCACGAAGGTGGCCCTATCCAGAGACAGTCTCAGCGCGTCGTTTGGTGAGATCGGCATGCTTAAAGATATCATAACGGACCCCGTATTGTCAACTTAACAAATGCTTATTTGGCATGATCCGGTTCACCGTCGCCGGCTGCCATCGCGACAGCGTCCTGGATCATTCGGTTGGGCCGGTACGCTAGCGCTTCAATCAGGCTCGGTGCAGGGCTACATAGGGCTTGGCAACAATTTGGAGGTCGCGATGGACGACAAGACCCGCACCGAACTCGAAGCGGCAACGTTTCGCCGCCTCGTCGAGCATCTGCGCGAGCGGACCGATGTCCAGAACATCGATCTGATGAACCTGGCCGGCTTTTGCCGGAACTGCCTGTCGAAATGGTATCGGGCCGAGGCCGAGGAGCGCGGCCTCCCGCTCTCGGACCCGGAATCGCGGGAGATGGTCTACGGCATGCCGTATGACGAGTGGCGGGCCAAGTTTCAGAAGGAGGCCAGCGCCGAGCAGAAAGCCGCCTTCGCCGCCTCCCAGAACCACTGAGATCCGCCCGGCGACAGCCCCTACCTTGCACCGGCGGGGGCCGATCGCTATGTTCCGCCCCTTGCTGCGGGGGCAGCATGGTAAGGGAAAGCGGGGGATCATGGCCGATGTCGGGGGCGTCGCAGGCGAGCAGCTGAAATCCTTCATCGAACGCATCGAGCGGCTGGAGGAAGAAAAGCGCGCGCTGAGCGGCGACATCAAGGAAGTCTACGCCGAAGCTAAAGGAACCGGCTTCGAACCGAAGATCATGCGTCAACTCGTCAAGATCCGGAAGATGGACAAGGAGGAGCTCGACGAAGAGGAGAGCCTCCTCGACCTCTACAAACGCGCACTCGGCATGGCGCCCGAAGCCCAGCTGGAGACGCGCGCGGCCGAATAGTCCGACGGCAAGGCGATGGCCGGGGCGCTCAAGCGCACGTTCTCGACGACCGCTGCGGCGGGATTTTGAGGCTCAGGCCGCTGCGGTTTCAATATGCGCTGTCGGGTGATGCTGACCGCGCGCCGGCAGCGTCAGGGTGAATTCGCTGCCTTCGCCGGGCTCGCTGCGCACTGCAATTGTGCCGCCATGGCCGGTGATGACGCCGTGCACCACCGACAACCCGAGACCCGTGCCGTCACCGACCCTTTTGGTCGTGAAAAAGGGCTCGAAGACGCGATCTCGGGTGGCCCCATCCATTCCGCAGCCAGTGTCGGCGACGGAAAGGCAGATGACTGGCCCAAGCCCTCCCTCGCCCGGCGAGAGCAGTTGCTCCGAATCGGCCCAGAGGCTGACGGTAATCTTGCCGACAGCGCCGCCGATCGCGTGGGCGGCGTTGGTCACGAGGTTCACAACCGCTTGATGCAGCTGGCCGGCATCACCGAAAAGCGGGGGGACCTCAGAGATCTGCTCAACAATCTCGACCGTCGCCGGCAGGCTCGCCCGCAGCATCTGCAGAGCCTCGCGCGTCACCCGGGCGAGATCGACCTCCTGTTTGATGAGATCCTGCTTGCGGCTGAAAGCGAGGAATTGCCCGAAGAGAACCTGGTGCGCTCCAGATGCGTGATGTGTTCACCTGCCTACCGTCGGACCCGACCAGGAAAACGGCGTTGGCTTGTAGGATGCTCTTCAGTCGGTCGGTGAAAAATTGTGGATTTCCTCAGTTCCCATCAGGTGGTCGAACTCTTCTGGATTTTGCACACCCCCGTCATGGCTTTTTCCTGGACCTCCTGGAGTCATCGCAACAGCACGATCACTCTTCGCGTAGGTCGATCGCTCATCGGGGTTTCCCTCTCTCCCGGGACAGGCGGAGAGGCCTCCAAAATCCGGCCTCGACACCAGGCCCTCTGAGTTTCCCGCATCATGCGAGTTGCGGTCGTTCCGCCGGCGCGAAGACCACGTCACGTCGGACGGGAATGCGTCGGAACCTGAGAAATCTCACTTCCGGCCACAGGCACGGCGCAGCTCGAAGCTTTCAAGACCAAACGCTCGCATCCGCTACGATTAACCGTGCGGCAAATGGCTTGCACAGATGAGCATCTCCGGTGAATCAATCGTGCAGAAGCGATATTTTGCTCGGTGACTCGGCTAAGCTAAGACGAGAATTCGACGCCGACAATACGCTTGAACGGCAGAACGACAGCAGACAAGAGCACCTTCCCCTTGCCCGACCCAATATCCACAAAAGTGAACCCCTCCGCTCGCAAAGATAGAGGCGCAGCGACCGTCGCAACGTCGACCACGGGCAGGGGTCGTAAGCGAGACCTTTGTCAACGTTTGCGCTTGCAATTCCGAGGTCTGCCGAGACGACGCTGCCCGTATCCACGCCATGCAGCGCGTCGAAAATCATTCCCGAGCCTCGCTTGCGCCACCACGCAAGCTGTGCCTGCAATTCGATATTCATTTTACCACTTGTAAGCATCGGCGACCGCCCGTCAAGGCCTTTAAGTGGTTCTGTTCCCCAGGTCGCCAGACACCGAAAACCAGGCGCAGCATGTCCCTGCGCGTCGTCAGCCCGGCCTCGCGCATGAATTCGAGCTCGTGGTGGATGGCGTAGAGGTCGCCGCGCGCCCCTGATCCGCGTGCCGCAAGCTAAGACGTTCTTCTGATCCCTCGGGCATCAGGGGTTTTTTGCGCTCTTGAGCTTTTCACCCGGGTTTGGTGACCGATGATTTCATTGGTGAGGCGCCGCCGATAGTGCGAAGCTCGACACCGCCAGAAGGGATCAAAGGACTGGCTCCACGTCAATTTCTCACGAGGCGTGTCCGCCTGAGCGTATCGGTCTCACACAAGGATAACGATCATGGCCAATGACAAGATGATGTCGCAAATCTCTGAACGCGACGGCTTCATCGCCGCGCTTGACCAGAGCGGAGGATCGACGCCCGGTGCCCTGCGTCTCTACGGCATTCCGGACAACGCCTATAGCGGCGATGCCGAAATGTTCAGGCTCATGCATCAGATGCGTGTGCGCATCATGACCGCGCCAGCCTTCACCGGAGCTAAGGTCATCGCGGCGATCCTGTTCGAAGGCACTATGGACGGCGAGGCGCAGGGAAAGTCTGTTCCGGCTTTCCTGTGGGAGGAGCGGGGCGTCATCCCCTTCCTGAAGGTGGACAAGGGGCTCGAGGCCGAGAATGACGGTGTCAGCCTGATGAAGCCGATGCCGGCACTCGATGCCCTTCTGATCCGGGCGGTGAAGCTCGGTGTCTTCGGCACCAAGATGCGATCCGTCATCAACCTGCCCTCCAAAGACGGTATCGCCGCCGTGGTGGCGCAGCAGTTCGACGTCGCCGCGCAGATCGCCGAGCATGTGCTCATGCCGATCATCGAGCCGGAAGTCTCGATCAAAAGCCCGGACAAAGCCGGCGCGGAAGCCATCCTTCTTTCCGAACTGACCCGGAAGCTCGACGCCCTGCCGGATGGCCGCAGGGTGATGCTCAAGCTGACGATCCCGGATGTTCCTGATCTCTACGCGCCGCTGGTGAACCACAAGCGCGTGGCCAGGGTTGTGGCGCTTTCCGGCGGCTATACGCGGGACGACGCCTGCACACGCCTCTCCGCCAATCACGGCGTGATCGCGAGCTTTTCGCGAGCGCTTGCCGAAGGCCTCAAGCATTCGATGAGCGATGCCGCGTTTGACGCGACGCTGGCGCAATCCATTGACGAGATCTACCGGGCCTCGACCGTGAAGGTTTGATGCCGGGCCGCTAGCTCGGGAGGGGCTCGGGGGTTCTCGCCGGGGTCGGCGGTGGAACCGGTTATGCAAGCACATTGGGCACTTTGCCGGTGCCGTCGATAATGCGAAGCTCGGCAATGTTAACGGTCGTGACGGGAGAGACGCGATGGAGCATATCGGCTTAGGCAATATGGGCGGGGCATTGGCGCGGCGGCTGCTGCGCGAGCACAAGATGCGGGTCTTCGATCTGCGGCCCGAGATCGTGGCGCGCTTTGCCGACGCGGGTGCGGTGCCGACGCAGAGCGCGCAGGCCCTCGCCCGCGAAAGCGACATGGTGATGACTTGCCTGCCGACCTCGGCCGAGGTGCGCGATGTATTGTTCGGCGAAGGCCGGGTGGCCGAGGTATTGCGGCCGGGGCAGATTTTCGCCGACATGACCACCGGCGACCCGGGCGAGACCCGCGAGATGGCGGCGCGGCTGGCGGAAAAAGGCGTGCACATGATCGACGCGCCGGTCAGCGGCGGCCCCCACGGGGCGAATGCCGGCACGATTGCGATCATGGTCGGGGCGCCGCCCGAGCTCTTCGCCAAGGTCAAGCCGATCTTCGAGACCATCAGCCCGAACATCTTCCACACCGGCGATGTCGGTACCGGCCACGTCATGAAGCTCGTCAACAACGTGATCAGCGCCGGGGTGCGCGCGGTCACCTTCGAGGCCTTGGCGATGGGGATCAAGAACGGCCTCAGCCTCGAGACCTGCACCGCCGTTTTGCAGAAGGGCAGTGCGCGCAGCGCCACCACCGAGCTGGCATTGCCGAAATTGCTCAAGGGCGATTTCACGGTCAGCTTCACCTTGGCATTGATGCACAAGGACGTGCGCCTGGCGACCAAGCTCGGCAATGACAGCGCCACCCCGATGGTATTGGCCAATATCGTGCGCGAGCTCTTTCAGACGGTGATCAACGAGCACGGCGCCGACAAGGATACGCAAACCCTGGTCAAATTGTTCGAGCGCAACGCCGGCGTCGCCATCGCCCCGCGCAGCTGAGAGCAGGAGTAAGCCAATGACGAATTTCGTGCTGATCCACGGGGCTAATCAGGGCGGCTGGATTTGGCAGCCGACGGCAGCGCGCCTGCGAGCCGCGGGTCACCTAGTCCATGCCCCCTCGCTCGACGGCTGCGCCGAGCGCCGTCATTCGCTGCGGCCGGGGATTACCACGGCGACGCACGCCACCGAGATCGCCGAGCTGATGTTCTACGAGGATTTGCGCGACGTCGTGCTCGCCGGCACCAGCGCCGGCGGCATGGTGTTGTGCCGTGCCGCGGAATTGGCGCGCGATCGCATCGCCCGCCTGGTCTTTATCGACGCGTTGGCGCTCCTGGACGGAGAACGCATCGGGGAAATTGTCAACCGCACCACCACGCGTGTCATGACGGCGCTCGCGGTCGGGCCGTCGCGCGAGGATGCCGAGAGCCGCATGTTCGCCGCTCTCGACCCGGCATTGCGCGCCCGGGCGCTCGCCCGCTATACGCCGCACCCCGTCGCCGCGATGGAAGAGCCGGTCGAGCTGAAGAGCTTTTGGAGCCAGAGCTGGCCGGCGACGGTCATCTGCTGCCGGCGCAGCGCCAACCCGCCCGAGGCGCACCAGCGCCGCACCGCCGAGAAGCTCAACGGCAAATACCTCGAACTCGACGCCGGCCACTACCCGATGCTGTCCGACCCGGATGCATTGGCACCGCTGTTGATGGCGTCATAACGCGAATGCCAGCTCCCCTTCCCTCCCCCGCGAGCGGGGGAGGGTTAGGGTGGGGGCGGCGTTCTCGCCCGTGGCCGAGCTTCGGGTAACCCGCCTCAGCCCATTCCGGAGGCGGCGGCCGGCTCGATTTCGTACATGACCCGCACTTCGCCAGATTGGCGGAACGGATACTTGTCCTTGCCGAGGTATTTCTTGGCCAGCGAGTCGATATGCGCGTCGGCACCCTCCTCGAGGACACGCCGGACGTGGCCGCGGATCTGGATGTACCGGTAGGGCTCCTCGGGATCCATGATGGCGAGTGCCACCGGCGACCCGTTTTTAAGGTTACGCGCCTTGACCCGCCCTTTGGCCGTGTTCACGCGGATGACCCCGCCGGTGTAGTCGAACCAGACCGGCGTCACTTGCGGCGATCCGTCCCGCATTAATGTGGCGAGATTGGCGAAAGCCTTCTTCTGCTGCAGGAGGTCGAGATATTTGTCGGGGATCGCTGCCATTTCGGGAGTTCCTTTTCGAGCCGAACGCGCCGGGCGGCGGCATTCCCGTCGCTAACGGCGGGGTGCCGTCGAGGTTCCCCCACTCTCCACCCAGCGTCTCATCAGCGCGTTCGACGGGCGGGTCTCGTCGACGAGCTTCCCGGCGGTCTCGCTGCCGGCGACCGGCAGCCCCGCCGGGTCGAGCAGCCCGATCTGCACCAGCACGCTCGCCTGGTCCCAATAGATGTGCTCGTGACAGAGCTTGTCGCCGCGAAAGCCGACGATGGCGACAAGCGGCACCTCGACACGGCGCCCGGTCGGCGGGACACCGGGGAGCATCCAGTCGATCTCGACGTCATGGGTGAACGAAACCACCATCTCGTCGACGAGCCGGTCGGCGCCGATCGTGCGTGAAATCGGCACCAGCGTGATGTCGGCGGGGCATTTGGGAATGAAGTGGTGCGCGTAGAAGCGGGCGAGATCGGCCTGGCCGACGCCGCCGGTCATCACCGGGATGTGATTGACATAGGGCTCGGCCACCATCGTCTGCATCGTCGCAGCAACATCGCGCGTGCCGAATTCGTAAAGCGTATGCTTGTCCCACAGCGCCTCAAGATCGTAATGCGGCCCCATCGCCCGGCGCAGCAATGCGATGGAGCGCGAATGCGCGAGACCGGCGGCGGGCCTGTCGTAATCCGGCGCAGTGCTGCGGTTGAACCCGCGACCGACGCCGGGATAGACGTGGATCGCGATTTCCGGCCGGCCGGCAAAAGCCGCCTTGAGCCGGGCGACGACATCCGGCGGGGCCTGCGAATCATTTCCGGCAAAGTGCATGACGAGCGGGCAACGAATGCGCGGGGCGAGATCGAGCGCCGCCTCGATCTCGGCGCCGTGATAGACGATCGCGCAGTCGACCCCGCTTTCGGCTGCAGCGAGCCAGGCGAGCCGGCCGCCGACGCCGAGCACGCCGACTTTGCCCGTACATTCGCCGCGACCGCGCAACGCCGCTACGGCCGCGGCGATGCCCGCAACACCGGTCTCGCCGAATTTGGGACCAGCACACAACACGACATAGCCTTCGGCGGCATAGAGATCGGCGATTACTTGCGTATCCCGATCGGCCTCCGCCAGAAGCAGCAGACCCGGCCCGCTCCCGGCTTCGGGCAGCGCGAGGCGTTCCGGCATCGTCGTCACTTCGCTTTTGGCTGCCACAGTCCCAGCGCTGCCCCGGTCGGGTCGATGATGATCGAGAATGAGCCCGCGTTTGGTACCTCGGTGACATCGCGCATGACCGTGGCGCCGAACGACTTTGCCTTGGCTGTCGCAGCTGTGACGTCGTCGACGAGGACATAGGCGAGCCAAGCCGACGGCGAGCTGGGAACGGGGTGCTTCATCATGCCCCCGCCGGTGCCCTCGCCCACCCCGATCATCGTGTAGCTCATGCCGCCGCCCATATCCATGGCCTGCAGCTGCCAGTCGAACAGCGATTGGTAGAAAGACTTCGCCTTGTCCAGATCGGTGGTGGCGAGTTCGACGTGGACGAATGGATTAGCCATGGCCGCTCTCCTGTTCAGCCTGATTGCGCAACACTAGCCGTCATGATCCTGCGCTCGGTTCATGACCACCTGATGACGGAGTAGAATCGGGCTGGCGTCAAGGTTCGAAAATTTCCGAGAGATTGGTACATTCTCGGGCTCGAAGTCGCGGTGCGCAGGAAGGGACGCAGAGATGGCAGCAGCCGTGATCGCCGAGACGATAAGTCCCTCGGGCAGCCCAAGAGCGTGGCGTTCGGCCCGATGACTGGCCGGCGCTACATCGACAGTCGCAAAGATGGCGAGCTGTGGAACGAGCTCAGCTGGGGCCAGCTCGGCCGCAGCCCCTACATCCTGGCGCCCTAAATCATCTCGCCAGTGCAACTCAAAGACCAGTTCAGCGCCGTCAAGCACCCGAAATGCGATTTCGGCGAGAACATCGAGAATTACTACAAATCCTGCATGAGCCATGACCTCTTTCTGACCCATGCGCTGGGCGATCCGCAAGTCGACCGCAGCACCCAGCCGCAGAACGAGCAGCGGACCGTCGCCGAGGACGAGGAAGTCGCACTCCACGTCGTCGAGGAGACCAAAGAGGGCCGGATCAAGGAATTATTGCAGCGTCCGCTGCCGCACGGCGCAGTGAGTTAGCCCCTCACCCCGGCCCTCTCCCCGCGAGCGGGGAGAGGGAGGGACCCGCGAAGCGGGAGGGTGAGGGGCATATCGCACTCATCTCATCGTCAGTAGGCGTCCGTAGCCCGGGATCGGCTGGCCGACGTTGGCCAGCCGAAGCGCATGCCACATCATCGC
>WNFC01010367.1_pt1 | contig 10337 bp, 10 predicted proteins | sample 5400541 | NCBI WGS metagenome assembly WNFC01 (sample SAMN13153342, study PRJNA577476) | soil metagenome | isolation source: 120 cm saprolite under Douglas fir tree site 2 hole 2 replicate 1 | place: USA:California | collected 2015-04-18 | reverse complement strand
AAGGCTGGCCGAAGTGCTCGCCGAGCGCAGCGACTCGATCCTGGCCGCGTACGTGCACGGCGAGCCGGGGGTATCGCAGCGGCGGCTCCGCGACGAACTCGCGGCGCAGACGAGACGGGTGCTGGTGTATCCGGTGTTCTTCGGTTCGGCGCTCACCGGAGCGGGTGTGGATTCGCTGATGAGCGGCATCGCCGAACTGCTGCCGGCGGCAGGCCGAGACACCGGCGGTCCGGCTTCCGGCCGTGTTTTCAAGATCGAGCGCGGCGCGGCGGGCGAGAAGATCGCCTATGTCCGCATGTTCTCCGGCACCGTGCGAACACGAGACCGGGTGCGGTTCGGCCGCAGCGGCGAGCGGAAGGTGACTGCGATCAGCGTCTTCGCCCACGGCCCGGCCGTCCGGCGTGCGTCCGTGTCTGCCGGAGAGATCGGGAAGCTGTGGGGTCTCGCGGAGATCCAGGTCGGCGACGCGGTCGGCGCGCCGCGCAAGCATGCGGAGCAGCACCAGTTCGCCCCGCCGACACTGGAGACGGTCGTCATCCCCCGCCATCGGGCCGACAATGGCGCCCTCCGCGTCGCGCTCGCCCAGCTCGCCGAGCAAGACCCGCTGATCAACGTGCGGCAGGACGACGCCCGCAAGGAGATCTCCGTCTCGCTCTACGGCGAGGTCCAGAAGGAAGTCATCGGGGCAATGCTGGCGACCGACTTCGGCCTCGACGTCAGCTTTCGCGAGACGACGACGATCTTTATCGAACGGCCCATCGGCACTGGAGCAGCCGACGAGCGACTGCGCAAGGCGCCCAATCCGTTCCTCGCCACGGTCGGGCTTCGCATCGATCCGGCCGCGGCCGGCTCAGGCGTGGAGTTCCGGCTCGAGGTGGAGCTTGGCTCCATGCCACTCGCGTTCTTCCGGGCAGTCGAGGACACCGTGCGGGAGACGCTGCGGCAGGGCATCTACGGCTGGCAGGTAACCGACTGCACAGTGACGATGACGCATTCCGGCTTCCTGGCGCGGCATAGCCTCGGCCACGCACGCTTCACCAAGAGCATATCGAGCACGGGCGAGGACTTCCGCAAACTGACACCACTTGTCCTGATGAGCGCGCTGAAGCGGGCGAGAACCGTCGTCTGCGAGCCGATCCACCGGTTCCGCCTGGACGCGCCGGCTAACACGCTCTCACAGCTACTGTCGGCGCTGACACGGCTGCACGCCGTCACGAAAACACAGGTGACACAGAACGCCTCGTTGACGCTGACGGGCGACATTCCGGCGGCTCGAGTGCACGAGCTGCGACAGCGGCTGCCGGGGCTGACGCGCGGCGAAGGCGTCGTGGAGTGCACTTTCGACCGCTACGAACCCGTGAGCGGCACGATCCCGACCCGGCCACGATCCGACAATAACCCGCTCAACCGCGACGAATACCTGCTGCGCCTCGCACGACCCGCGAACTATGCCGCGAATCAGCGGCGGGAGACGGGCGACTGATTGCGCGCGTCTTCGGCAACCGGCCAGTTGTCGGGCCCGATGTCGGCGCGGGATGGGTCAGCGCGAAGGTCCAGTGCCGGGCAAAACTCGTGGACCAGCTCGCCGGGCAGGCAGCTCGGTGCAGCAATTGGCGGGACCGCGACCTTCGGGATATCTCAGGTTGCGCCGGGATGCGACAAGACGTAAACGCGGCGGTCGAGCTTGCCGCGCCTGGCCGCGGTGCCGTCGTAAGGGAGGGCTCGGTCATGGGCCAGGTCCGGCAGGCGCGGCTACCTGGCGGGCGCACCAGGCGTACAGCGCATCGTAGACGAACGTGGCGCGCGCCAGGAGCACCTGGTCGTCAGTCTCGACGTCGAGGCCCCCGGTGCCGATGGCCAGGAGGCCGGCGGCGAGCGGGTCGGTGTGCAGGTCCGCGCTGATGTCGGCGGCGTGCACTATCTGCGCGAGCCGATTCAGGGCCGGGTGGTGCAGGTTGTGCTCGGCGATGAGCGTCTCGAACGTGCACCATTCGCCCGCCCCGCCAGCCGCGGGCCGGTGGGTGAACTCGGCACCGGGCGCGTCGAACGAGTGGCCGCCGTCCCGCTCGGCCGCGCTGAGAACCTCGCCGGGTGGCACGTAGATGATCTCGGCGTCGGGGTCGATGAACCGGCGGATCAGCCAGGGGCAGGCGATGCGGTCGGTCTTGGGGCGGGCCCGGGTGATCCATTTCATGACGGCTCCTTGAGCGGTGCTGGTGGCTGCGGGGACGGGTCGTGTGCGGTGAGTCCCGGCAGGATGAGGTAGCCGCCGGTCACCTCGTAGCGGGTGATCGGCTGGTAGCTGACGGCCCGATGGACGTCGCTGTTCGTCAGGGCGTCGCGGTGCGGGGTGGCGATCCATGCGTCGAACACTTCGTGGCTTGGCCAGATCGTGATGACAACCGTGTCGCCGTCTGGGCCGGCGGGTTCGCAGACGAGCTCGGCCAGAATGCCATGCTGCTGCCGGATGGCGCGGCCAGCATCGATCCAGGCGAGATACCGTTCCCGCCATTCGGGCGGGACGGCGACATTGCGCAGGCAGACGATCACGGCGGCTCCCTGGGTGCGGTAACGGCCGGACCGGCCGGTTGGCCGGCGAGGTGTGCGCCATGGCCGGATGTCAGGCCACGGTGCCGGGCCCAGCCCCACAGCGCGATGTCATACCCGGCCTTGACCGCTCCGGCAGCGACCAGCGGCGCGCCGAACGCAAGCTGCTGCAGCACGCCAGCGACCAGCGGGCCGACCGGCCGCACCGTGTAGCGCGCGGTGTTGGTCACGGCCGCCGCGGCGGTCCGTTCACCCGGCGTGACGACGCTCATCACCAGCGCCTGGCGGGTGGGCACGTCCATCTGCGACAGCGTGGTGCGCGCCAGCAGCAGCAGCGCCGCAACGCCGAAGGAGGGCGCGAACGCGACGGCAGCCAGCAGCACGTTGCTGGGCAGGTGCGTGCCGACCATCGTGGCGACAAGCCCGAAACGGCGGGCCAGCAGCGGCGCCAGCGCTACCGAGACCGCCTGCACCACCGAGACGGCGAAAAACAGCCAGCCGAGCGCGACGACAGAAGCGTGGAAGCGCTCGGCGAGGAAATACGACAGGAACCCGGTCGTGACCAGGCCACCGCCAGCAGAATCGACAGCGAACAGCACGGCCAGCCGCCGCACCACCGGCCGTGACGGGCCAAGCCGCGAACGCGCGCGGACCACTGACCCCAGCGCTGCGGCCCCGGCCGGGCAGGCCCCGGCCGAGGGTGCCCCGGCCGAGGCGGCCTCGACTGCGGCCGACAGGCTCGCCGCAAGGACAGCGCCGGTGATCCCGACCGGGACCAGTACAACGAACAGCCACGCGTGCACTGCCCCGGATGCTCCGCCCGGTCCGAGACCGGGAAGGGTCACGGCGAGCGCGCCGAGGGCGCCCGAGGCGGCGCCGACCGCGTTGTAGCGCCCGTACACCGAAGCCGTGCCCGCATCTTCAGCGGCGAGCATCGCCTGCTCCAGCGTCGTCGCCGGGCCGTTGTCGACTACATCGGTCGACAACGTGCCGGTGACAGCGATAGCCAGCAGAGCCCACAACGGCGCGCCCGCCGCGACGACAACTCCCGCGACCGCTATGCCGAGGAAGAACACCGCATACGAGTGCCTCCGGCCGAGACGGTCGCCGAACGCGCCGACAGCCAGGCTTGCCAGCGCCGTCCCCGCGATCAGCGCCGTGAGCACCACCCCGACCTGCAGGTGGCTATACCCGCGGGCGGCGAGCAGCGCCCCGAGCAAGACCGCGGTGAACCCGTACCCGGCAGCGCGAACTCCCTGCCCGGCCACGAGCAGCCTCGCATCGCGGCTGAGCCCCGGTCGTCCGGATCTCACCCGGGGGCCCCAAGGCCGCCGGGACCCGCCATGCTGCGGAGAGATTCAGTGTGAACAGCCAGCCGCATGGGCAACATCCCTCACCGGTGCGGCGCCAGCGCCGCGTGGTGATCGGCGCCCGCGCGGGGCTGGGGGTCGGCATGCACCAGAGCAGCGGTCAGGCGCGGAAGCGCATGGAGGAGACTGTGCTCGGCACCGACCGCGACCTGGTGGGCCTGGATCGCGGTGAGATCGGCATCGACGATGACCTCGCACTCGGCGCGCAGCCGATGGCCGATCCACCGCAGCCGGACCTGGCCGACATCCAGCACCCCAGCCGTGCCGCGCAGGGTCTGCTCCGCCTGATCGACCACGGCGGGGTCGACGGCATCCATCAGGCGCCGGTAGATCTCCCGCCCGGCCTGCCGGAGCACGGCGAGGATCACCACCGTGATGAGCAGGCCGACGGCCGGGTCCGCCCAGTCCCAGCCGAGCGCGACACCTCCGACTCCCAGCAGGACCGCCAGGGAGGTGAACCCGTCAGTGCGGGCATGCAGCCCGTCAGCGACCAGCGCCGCCGAGCCGATCTTGCGGCCAACACGGATCCGGTACCTGGCCACCAGCTCGTTGCCGGTGAATCCGGCCAGCGCCGCGAGGGCGACCGCGACCAGGCCGGACACCCGGCGCGGGTGCGCAAAACGGGTCGCCGCCGCATAAGCGGCCAGCGCCGAGGAGGCGGCGATGATGAGCACGATCAGCACCCCGGCCAGGTCCTCGGCCCGCCCGTACCCGTAGGTGTAGCGGCGGGTCGGCGGCCGCCTGCCGGCGATGAACGCGATCCCGAGCGGCACCGCCGTCAGCGCGTCGGCCGCGTTGTGCAGCGTGTCGCCTAGCAGCGCCACGGATCCTGAGATCGCCGTGACGGCGGCCTGGGTCAGTGCCGTCACGCCGAGGACGGCAAGGGAGACCCACAGCGCGTGCATGCCCTCCGCGCTGGCCTCCATCGCCGCGTCTACCTTCCCGGCGGCCTCGTGGGAGTGCGGGCGCAGCACGCGCCGCAGCCGTTCTGTCGCTCCCGGCCTGTGCGGAGGACCATGCTCGCTCGCGCTGCCGTGGCCATGCTGGCTGGGATCCGGATGCGGGCCGCTCATGACGTCCAGGATGCTAGAACGGCCCGATTGCAGCACATCGACAACAACGACCCGAAAGTGATTGCGAGACAGTCGCGGCTCATGGCCCGCGACCACGGTGCTCGATGACCAGAAAGCCGAACAGCATGCGGCCATCTTCTTCCCCCGGAGTGAGGCAGGCGCCGGCCGCCGCGATGACTCAGGCCGTTGCCGCCGGTTCCTGATCGGTGCTTGCGGCCTGGGCGGGTTCCGGCGCAGCGGTCGACAGCCAGGCCTCGCGGATTATCACCTGGATCGCGCCGGCGCTGGGGATGGCGAGCAGGGCAGCCACGAAGGCGCCGAAGATCCCGCCGATCCAGCTGCCGATGGATGCCCCGACCAGGATGGAGAGCAGCACGAGCAGCGGGTTGATCCTCACCGTCCTGCTCATCACGATCGGGTTCAGCACATGGTTCTCAAGCTGGGTGTAGACGAGGAACACCACCAGGGTGACGATGCCAGCCGCAAGGGAATGGCCGACCGCGAACAGCACGGTGGGGATGCCCGCGAGGGCGCCGCCGATCATGGGAAGGAAGTCGACAAGCGCGACCCAGAGCGCCCACAGGAACGGGAACGGCACGCCCAGCAGCAGCAGGGTCACGAACACGACGATCCCGGCGGCGAGCGATGTCAGGAAGTTGCCGAGCATGTACCCGGTGACCGACCGGCTGACCTCGCGGGCCACCTGGGAGTACCGCTCACCACGTGCCAGTGACATCATGCCGAGCGCGCCGGCTCGCAGCTTCGGCCCCTCGAGCAGCAGGAGCAGCACGAGCACGAAAATGGTGACCAGCGCGATCACCAGCGAGATCGCGCCCTTCCCCAGTGTGAGGGCCGGCTTCGCGAGGCCCTTCCCGAGCCCCGCCAGCTTGGGTGCGTTGGCCTGCACCCACGCCTGAACGTGGTACTTGCGCACAAGGTGCCCGATCCAGCCCTTGCCGTGCTCCACCTGGCTCACGTAGGACGGCAGCACGCTGGCAAGGTGGGTGATCCCGTTGGTGAGCGGATAGCCGAACGCCAGTGCCAGGCCGGCGAAAGCCAGCACGCCAAGCAAGGTCACCACGGCGATGGCCGGTCCGCGCCGCCTGACCCCCCAGCGCTGCACGGCAAGCACGAGCGGGTTCAGGATCACGGCGACGAACCCCGCCACGACGATGAGGAGGATGACGTCCCGCAGGCGGTAGATCAGCTTGCCGGCGATGTAGGCGATGACCACCACGGCGACAGTGGCCAGGATCGCCCGCAGCGGGATGTTCCTGGACTCCGCAGCCTTCCAGAGGCGGTCCCTGCGGGTATCAGGGTGCGGCAGATGGTCGTCCACCCGGCAATCATGACAGTTGCGCGGCCAGCGATCATCCGGTGCTGGACCTGGGTCCAGCGCAGCCAGCGTGGACAGCACCCTGAGCGACGGTGACACGATGCGCCTGGCGTTCAGCCTGCGGAGACTGGACACCCAGCCGGATCGTGTTCGCCACCGCGCCTTACCTCGGCACCGGGTCGGTGGACGGCCAGAGCATCGTGCGGCTCAACGAGTCGCTCGGCCGCGGCTTCTGGCTCGCGTTCGGGTACGACACGCTGCCGGCCTTCATGCGCGCGCACGTCCTGCACCCGCTCGGCGCATCGACGCCTTGACACCACGGTTCCCGCGGCAGGCTGCCGTTCCTGCGCCGAGCACGGGCCCGCGCCGCCGGTAGCCGGCCATTCAGCGCCATGGGGAGATACCGTTGGCTGACCAAGATTTTAACTTCCGGCCCGGTGCGGCCCGCAGGGCTAGCCGAACCGCCCTCCTGGCTGCGGCAAGCCGGGCGCCACAGTAAGACGGAAACCGCTCGAAATATCCGGTAAAGCTCCGTTAGTCCTGTCGCTGAGTAACTAGTCAATAGCACGGCCAGGCGAGACCACGGGCAGACAGGTAGACTGCGCGGGCTACGGGACGCCACGCCTGGACGTGCCTCCATCCAGCTGGCTCCCGGTCCCCGCGGCAGCGGTCGCGAGCTGCCCTTCACTGGCTGAACCTGATGGGAGTCGGAATGCGCGTTCTGGTTCTTGGCGGCGATGGCTTCTGTGGCTGGCCGACCTCTTTGTACTTGTCGGATCGCGGTCACGACATCACCGTGCTCGACAACCTGAGTCGCCGGAAGATCGACGTCGATCTTGAGGTGGACTCGCTGACCCCGATCCGGCCGGTCGGTGAGCGGATCGCCGCCTGGCGCGAGGTGTCCGGGCGCGACATCGGCTTCGTGAACCTCGATCTCGCCACGGAGTACGACCGCCTGGTCGCGGTCCTGGCAGAGCTGCGGCCGGAGGCGATCGTGCACTTCGCCGAGCAGCGCGCGGCGCCGTACTCGATGCGGTCCACGCACACCAAGCGGTACACGGTCGACAACAACGTCCGGGCGACGCACAACCTGCTGACCGCGCTGGTCGATACCGGCATCGACGCCGCGCTGGCGCACCTGGGCACGATGGGCGTCTACGGCTACGGCTGGTCAGGGACCGCGCCGATCCCGGAGGGCTACCTGACCGTGAAGGTGCCGACCCCGGACGGCGAGCTGGAGCGGGAGATCCTGCACCCGGCGAACCCCGGCTCGGTGTACCACATGACCAAGACGCTGGACCAGCTGCTGTTTGCGTTCTACGCCAAGAACGACGGCCTGCGGATCACCGACCTGCACCAGGGCATCGTGTGGGGCACCCAGACCGACCAGACCAGCCGGGACGAGCGGCTGATCAACCGGTTCGACTACGACGGCGACTACGGCACGGTGCTGAACCGCTTCCTCATGCAGGCCGCGATCGGGCACCCGCTGACCGTGCACGGCACCGGCGGGCAGACCCGCGCGTTCATCCACATCCGCGACACCGTCCGGTGCATCGAGATCGCGATAAGCAACCCGCCCCAGGCGGGTTCCCGGCCGCAGGTGCTCAACCAGATCACCGAGGTGCACCGGGTGCTCGAGCTCGCCAAGCTGGTCGCGGACGCGACCGGCGTGGACATCGCCTACCTGCCGAACCCGCGGCAGGAAGCGGAAGAGAACGAGCTGGCGGTCCGCAACGACCAGTTCCTTGCCCTCGGCCTCAAGCCGACGACCTTGTCCGAGGGCCTGCTGGAGGAATGCACCGACATCGCCGGCCGCTACCGGCACCGCGCCGACCCGACCAAGATCGTGTCCCGCTCGGTGTGGCGGGCCGGAATGGAGACCTCAGCCGACCTGCTGACCAGGGCGCCCGTCCAGGCTGCGGTGCCTGCCCAGGCTGAGCTGCCCCGCTCCGGCTGAGTAAGGCTGGTCCTTCGTCGCCCGCGCCAAGCGCGGGCGACGAAGGACGGCCAGGCAGCGGCGATCAGTGCCAGTCGCGGCCAGCCCCGGTAGCTCGGCCAGGCCATTGGCCCCGGCGTCGGCCCGTCCTGTTTCGTGATCGCGGAAATAAGAGCGGCCATGGCCCGCCAAAGTTTCCGTGATCAATCGCGGCCGTGGACCGCGGCTCAGCGCGGCTTGCGTGCCTCGATCAGGAAGCGCTGGGAGTGGCCGACGAACGGCCCGTCTGACCGGATGCGGTCGTGCAGCCGGCCGAGCTGATCCCGGTAGCCGTCGGCAGTGAACCCGGGAACCGTCCACAGGACCTTCCTGAGGAAGTAGACCACCGCGCCGATGTCGCCGAACGTCACCTGCAGAGCTTGCTCCCGGAGATCGGCCACGACCAGGCCGGCTGCCTCGGCCTCGGCGACGGCTACCTGCGGGCTGCGTCCCGGGTCGACAGGCTGAGGCCCCCATCATGAAGTCGGTAAGTTCCCTGTTGGACCCGGCGCCAACCTGCTGGGAGAGGTATGTGCCGCCTGGCTGCAGCACGCGCGCGATCTCCGCCCAGAGCGCCACGGTGGGATGGCGGCTGACCAGCAGGTCGAACGATTCGGCCGGGAACGGCAGGTCCGCCTCATCATCGACCTCGATCACCGACGCGCCAAGCGGGGCCAGGTTCCGCCTGGCCACCTCGATATTCGGGGGCCAGGACTCGGTGGCCATCAGGGTCGGCGGCGGCTGCGGGATCCGCTCAAGCAACTCGCCCCCGCCGGTCTGGATGTCAAGCGCCGCGGCGGCGCCGGCCATCCGCTCCGCGAGCAACCGGGAGTAACCCCAGGACGGGCGCTCCTCGGTGGCCCGGCCGTCGAACCAGGAGAAATCCCAGCCTTCCACCGGCTCGGCCGAGCCCTCGGCCAGCAGCTCCTCGAACGTCGGCGGCGTCGTCACGATGGCAGTGTGATCGCCGGAGGCGGAACGCGGCAACCAATTTCCGGACTGAGACGCAAGCAGGGACTTGCGCAAAGCCGGCCGCTGACCGAGACGGCCCGCTGGATGAACCAGGTGGCCGCCGAGTGGACGGGGCGGCTGGCCGCGATCAAGCAGCTTGCCGAGGGCACCGGCGGCGATGGCGGCCGGTGAAGGGGATCAGTGCGGGGCCGGCCGCGTGCGGCTCACCGGAACCCCCCCAGGCCCGCCAAGAACAGCAAGAACGCCACCACCGAGATCGCCCCGATCACTATCGCGGCGATGGCAATGCCGTCGCCTCGTTCGCCGCTCTGGCGGATCTGCCTGCGCGCCACGACGCCGGTGATGACGGCGGCGGCCGCGGGGACGCCAGGGATCAGGGCACCCACCAATGCCGCGACGGCTAGCGAGTTCACCGGGCGGCGCGGCATCATCACGGGATACGGCACTTGCGGCGTCAGCACCGGATACGGTGCCCGCGGCTGCATCACGCCGGGCGGCAGCCCGAGGGTGCCGAGCGGCCCGACTGGAAGATCAGCGGTCAGCCGGTCGAGTTCGGCGTAGGTCCGCGAGCGGTAGGCCTGCTCGGCCCGCTGCTCGAACTCCTCAGGCGTCAGCCGGCCCTCAGCGAACGCGGCCTTGAGGACGTCAACCGCCCGCTCCCGGTCCGCACTGGACGATCGCATGGACCCATGCCCACCGGGCATGCCGTGTCCGGGCTGCAGCGTCATCGGCCTCTCCAGCGGCGGGCCAGGGGAGCGGCCCGCCGATGCCACGATATGTCCTCCGGCCGGTTCAGCGGGCAGTGCCAGCCCTGGTCCGTCGCCCGGGGTCTGTTCACCCGGCCGGGGCCGGGGCCTGCGCCGCGGCAGGCGCTGCCGATAGCACCGCGGCCGGCTCGCGGAACTGGCGGCGGTAGGCGTGCGGCGTCGTCGCCCGCCAGGCGCGGAAGTGATGCCGCAGGACGGTCGCGTTGCCGAAGCCGGACCGCTCGGCGACGACATCCACGGTCGCGTCGCTCTCTTCCAGGAGTTGCTGGGCCAGCAGGATCCGCTGGCCGGTCA
>WNFC01010364.1_pt1 | contig 10337 bp, 6 predicted proteins | sample 5400541 | NCBI WGS metagenome assembly WNFC01 (sample SAMN13153342, study PRJNA577476) | soil metagenome | isolation source: 120 cm saprolite under Douglas fir tree site 2 hole 2 replicate 1 | place: USA:California | collected 2015-04-18 | reverse complement strand
GCAACTTCCGTCGAACTCTGCATAGAAGCAGTTGGCCCGGTCTTCGAGGTTCCGCAATGGTCCGCTACTTTGGTTACGCCGCTTACCTTGAAAGAATTCGACACTCCGCTGGAACCATATCCGGTATTCCCCGTCGCCATGCTCCCGGCATTTCCCGTCTGCGAGCTGCTGATCGCGCCGGTGCTGGCATTCGCGCCCGCGCTCGCAGAACCTGCGTTCGCCGATCCTGACGCGTCAGAAGATCCGGCATCCAGAGAGTTGCTCTTGCTCATGGGCTCACCCATGACCTCTACTTGCTCTCCAACATGCATGCGGAGGTCAGTGGTATTTTCCGCCAGGTGGTAAACCATTCCGGTCTGCTGATCGGTGAGCGTGTACTCGCCGCTAGTGGGCGAGCCGGCCAAACATCCTCGCAGCGAGGTCTGATTGGCCGCTACGGCTTTATTGGACATGGCTTGACCAGACGGGCTGGACCCAGCCTGGCTGGACGGGGAGCTGTTTGGGCTGCTCGGATTTGAGACGGAACTCTGGCTGCCCAGCGTCGCCTGACTACTGGAAGAACCTGTCTGCGATGTGCTGTTAGGAGATGTGCTTTGGGCCGCAACCCAGCTAGCTCCCAAGAGCAATGCGGATAGCATAGTTGCTCTTGCTTTCATGATGTCTAAATCCTCCGGAGATTATTTTTGATCAGAGTGAGTCTAGATTCGCAAAGCAGCCGGCGGAATCCGGTATTGTCCTTAAGTTGGTAGGAGGCTTAGGGTAGAGCGATTTTCCCTAACTAGCGGAAAGAATTACAAGTTGCTGGTTTTTGAGAGTGTAGAGAGTACTGGTGGGCCTGCTAGGATTCGAACCTAGAACCAACACATTATGAGTGTGCTGCTCTAACCGTTGAGCTACAGGCCCCGAGTGGGGAACCGCCACAGACATTGCCGGAATTCGCACTTCCAACGTTTCCCCACAATAGCGTGAGTCGCCAGCTCTCAGCAAGCCAGTCTTACTTCCCACGTTGCCGATTCGGGCAGCGATTCTCCTTCGGAAAGTGTGACGGCTGTCACTGCGCCGGATCTTGGTTGCCATCAATATAGGAAATCCGCGAAGCGGATAGGGGAGCCGCGAACCGGCGCAAGAACGCAGCCAACGGCATAGGGAAGCCGCAAAGCGGCGGAAGAATGCAGCCCACGGCGCAAGCCGTGGGTCTGCTACCACGAAGGGAGAGCCCCAAGGGGGCGAAAGCCAGAATTCCGCCACGATCTGTTCGCCTACCTCGGAGGCATTATCCGAAATGCGCGGAACCGCACCGATCGTCAACGGCACTGCGGATCACGTTCATGTGCTTCTACGTATCCTGCCTGTCCATTCTGCTGCGGAGATCGCTCGTGTGATCAAGACGAACTCGTCAGGCTCGGTTCGAGCGAAATGGAGCTCGAACTTCGCCTGGCAAACCGGATATGGAGTTTTCAGCGTCAGCGAATCGAATGTCGCGGCCGTGACAAAATATATTGCCGGCCAGGAAGAACATCACAAAAAGCATTCATTTCAGAAAGAGCTTTTGGCGTTCCTAAAAAAGAACAACGTGGTGTACGACGAGAAATACCCTTGGGGCTAGTTTCTATCGCCCCTTCGGGGCTTGTCGGTTCTTGTGCGCCCATACCCACGGCTGGCGCCGTGGGCTGCATTCTTGCGCCGCTTCGCGGCTGACTTCACCAAGATTCTTACTTTCTTGGGGCTGTTCCTCTGGTCCTTCGAAGCTTTTGTTTTCGACTGCTCACGGCTGAGGGCTGCATTCTTACGCCGCTTCGCAGGTGGCTGACTGCAACGGCGTAAATACTGTTCGGTTCCGGACAGTCCCCCATTACGACCGTGACCTATTCGATACCCGAATACAAAGGTAGCATTCCATAGTGGCCGAGAAATCAAAACTCGAATGGTGGTTCACAGGATCGATCCTTCTACTGGCGATCTCCATCCTGGGGTTTGCCTACCTCTTCTGGGAAAGCTATTTAGTTACCAAAAGATAAAATCATCTGCGCAGCTGCGAAACTCGAGCTGAAGCTTCCAGATCAACCACAGTTGGGATTCGCCGTGCGTCCTATCCTGCCACTTGAACCGGCGGCTCCGCCGCATCCTTGGCAGTCGGAGCTTCTTTGACCGGCAACTGCTCACGCGCCGCCTTGAGCAGTTCTGCATTGACCTCCGCACCAATCAAAATGGCGGCGCTGCTCAAATAAAACCAAAGCAACAGACCCGCGACTGCGCCCAGTGTTCCGTAACTCTTGCTCAAGTTTGCAACATGTTCGACGTAAAATCCGAAAGCATACGATGCACCTATCCAAGCTGCTACAGCCACGAATGAACCGGGCACGGTACGCAGGAACTTCCGCTGCTCAACGTTCGGAGCCAGGTAGTAAGCCATTTCAATGGCAATCGTCGAAAACGATATGGCAAGAACCCATCGAAAATACAACCAGGACTGGGTGAAGAGCGGATGGATTCCCATTCGATGCGCCAGTTTCGCGCCTAGGACGGGCCCCATAATCATCGCCGCCAAAACCACAGCCGCCAATATTCCCAGCAGGAACGTCAGGCCGACCGCCAGCAGCCGTGTATGCCAAAACGGACGTCCTTCTTTCACGCCGTAGGCAACATTCAAAGCTTCGATCATGGCCGCAGAAGCTCCCGAAGCCGTCCAGATGGTGCCAATGATTCCGAACGATAAGAAGCCAGAATTCCTGGTTGCCATGAGATCGGAAAATACTTTACTGACCAGCGCCATGGAATCGGGCGGAATGAAGTAAGACATCCACAGCAACACTTGATCGAATAGATGCGGGACGGGAACGTAGGCCAACCCGCTTGCCAGAAGAATCAGCAACGGTAACAACGCCAGAAAATAGTAGTAGGCAAGACTCCCCGAGAACGCGAGCAGATGCTTGCTATCGATGTCGCGGACCGCCCTTCCAATAGCTCGCGAAAAGTTTCGAAGGCTCATGTGTCTAGTCCTGCACTGCTCCCGTTAGATGGCATTCCCGCCCTCTGGGGCGACGTCATTTTCGCAATGACCGACTGACAGCGATACCGACTGACAGTGATATAACCGACAGCGATACCGACTGATAGGGATAGTGAAAATCAGCCGCGAAGCGGCGCAAGAATGCAGCCCACGGCGTCAGCCGTGGGTGGTCGGTAAAATCGACAAGCCCCGAAGGGGCGACAGAAAACACCCCTAATAACAACGTGGCTTACGATGAGAAATATCTTTTGGGGCTAATTCCTGTGTCCCTTCGGGAGAGCCAGGCTGAATTAGCGTGTGGTTTGTTCTCCCACCCAGCCTTCCGTCTTCGCCTTGTCCACCAGCCACTGCTGCAATTCGCGCTGCAAAGCAGGATGAATTTCCACGATGCTCAGCCCAACCAGGCCTTCGGTTGCCGCCCAAGCTAGTTTAGCTTTGAATTCCATGGCCGAAGACGCGCCCGGCAGATCGAAAGACACTTCGACCGTATTGCCATGGGAGAGAGGCGCCGGCGACTTGATGGCCAGCCCGCCGGAACTGATATTGACGCTGGTGGCTTCTATCTGCACTCCATCCACTTGGAGAATTACCGGAACTTCCAGGGCTACACGAAAATAACGCTGCTGCGGAGCGCTGAGCGTGCCCAGGAACGTCTGGGAGTCGTCACCTGTCTGTTGTTTTTCGTACTTCGCCAATTTGCGTCGCAAGGTACGGCTGGAAATGCCCAGTTGCTCGGCCGCCTTCGCCTGGTTGCCGCCGGTACGCGCCAGGTTCTGGAAGATCATTTGCTTTTCCATGTTGTCCAGATTCCCTTGAAACGCGGCAGGGCTGGAAACCTCCGGAACGCCGCAGACGGAGGCTGGAAGATCGCTGGCGCGGATTTCCAGAGTGCCCGGCTTGGCGTGCATGGCCGCTTTGAAAATCACATTCTTCAATTCGCGCACGTTCCCCGGCCAGGCATAATGCAGCAGCGCTTGCATTGCTTCATCGCTGAACTTGGCCGCCGGAGCATGCTGAAGCAGAAAATATTCCGCAAGTGCGGAGATATCCTCCCGACGCTCTCGTAACGGTGGCACCTGCAATTGAAACTGAGTCAGACGATGATAAAGATCCCGGCGGAATTTGCCGCCCTGTACTTCCTGTTCCAGATTGCGATTCGTAGCCGCGATGACCCGCACGTTCACGGTCACCTTCCGGCTGCCGCCCAGGCGATAGTAGGCAACTCCATCCAGCACCCGAAGTAGTTTTGCCTGAGCCTTGCCGTCCAGTTCCCCAATTTCATCCAGCAACAGGGTCCCCTGGTCCGACATTTCAAACAGCCCTGGCTTGGTGACGTCCGCTCCGCTGAAGGCGCCCTTCTCGTAACCGAACAATTCGCTTTCGACCAGATGTTCGGGGAACGCGGCGCAGTTTACGTCCACAAAAGGTTTGCCACAACGAAGTGAGTGTTGATGGATGGCCTTGGCCACCATCTCCTTGCCGCTTCCCGTCTCACCCACAATTAATACCGCGGCGTCCTGCTGGGCCACCCGTTCCACCATGCCCATGAGCTTGCGCATGATTTCGCTGCGAACCACCGCAGTGGTCCCGTCTACGAGTTGCATCTCGGCGGCCGGTTTCATGGGCTGAAGGCAAAGGCGCAGTTATCCCGCAAAAAACGCACCAATCCCCGCACTTTCTTAACATGCTATAGAAGCGAGTGGAAGGTTACTTCAGTGTGGCGGAATCAAATCAGAACGTTGGCCAGGAGGCGAGATAATCCGGATTGCATGAGAATTCTAATGTGCAGGATCGAGCTGCTATCGGTCACCACCTGGTGGTGACGCGCGGCCGCCCCGTTCACGCGGCCAGACTCGCTCCTAGCTACCCCATACTGCGGACGCGGCGGAGACAAGACTAAGCGCCAATATGGCTGCCGACAGTAGAAGCAGCACAATCGCAGGTTTCTTGAGTTGGTTCATATTGTGTTCACCTCTGATTCAATTTCATTGGGAGGGAGAAGCCAGAGCCCTCGATTAGCTGCCCCAAACTGCTGAGGCATTGCACGCGATTGCCAGTAACGCGACCATCGCCGGAACCAGTAAACCGTAGATCAATTTGCTCGTTCTGTTTTTCATCTTGCCCATCTCCTAAAAGTTCGAATCCTTCAGAACCTGAAAACACAACGCCGGTCCGGCCGCTCACAGCACCAAATCGTCGTCTCCGTTGCCATCAACACTCAGCGCATCATTACCTGCGTCGGTTGTGCCGACCATAGAAACCCAAACAACCGAGCTGCCCCAGATTACGCTGCAGCCATCGAGTGTGGCGTTGCCCCACACTACCGAATTTCCCCAGACCACTGAGGTCCCGCTAACCAGGCCGTTACCCCAGATCACCGAACTTCCCCAGATTACGGAGTTGCCCCAGACCACCGACTTACTCCACACCGAAGAAGCATCGGCTACGAGCGAGACTGTCCCGGAAGCATCTCGCACCGCGATCGGCGACAGCGCAGTACCCGTCACAGCGTCGCTATTTCCCAAGGCGCCGAGAATGTCGAGATACCCCGCGCCCACCGTGAAAATATCGTATTGATAATCCTCGATGACGTTTCCGACCGCTAGTTTCGAGCTCACGGGAAAAACCTTATCCGCCGTTTTCATCAAGCGTGCTTTAACCAGGTCTGGAGTGAGAGAGCCGTTCTGCTCCAGCATCAGGGCAGCGGCTCCGCTTACCACAGGGGTGGCCATACTGGTTCCGCTTAGAATGAAATACGATTTCGGCCTCCAAAAATAGCCTCCATAAGTCGTCGGGGACACTTCATTAGTCGGCAACTTCAGATCCAGCGTGCTTCCAGGCACGAGCAGGGACGCGATGCGGTTACCGGGAGCAACCAGGTCAGGTTTCACCACGTGATCCAACATCGTGGGCCCCTTCGAACTGTAACTGGCGATGACATCATCTGCCGGGTTGGCAGTGTTCTTCGCATTCATCGCACCGACAGTAATTACATAGGGATCGTTGCCAGGAGCTGCAATCGTACCGTAGCCGTGCAGGCCGTAATCGTTTTTGCGGCCACTGTTGCCAGCTGCCACGACTACGATCAATCCAGCTTGCCACGCCGCTTCCACTGCCTGGCAGAGCGGATCCTGCGTGTAGCTTTCAAATACCGGCCGTCCCAGCGACAGGTTAACGATACGAATGCCGTATGCATCTTTGAGGGCGATTGCACGTTGCAAGGCCGCGACCACGTAGGAATCCTGTCCTCGGCCATTCACGTCGAGCACCTTCAAATTAACCAGCTTGACGCTAGGGGCAACACCGTAAATTTTCGCAGGATTGCTCAGGCCGCCTGATTGCGTTCCATTGCCGGCGAGAATGCCGGCGACGTGCGTGCCGTGTCCGTACTGGTCACTGGCATTCGTTCCCGGAACAAAACTCTCGTTGTATACAACCCGCGATTGGCCTGTGACCGGGTTGCGCAGATCAGGATGATTGCTAATACCACTATCGATAACCGCGACTGTCACTCCGGCGCCATCCCAGCCATAACTTTGGGCCACGTCCGCGCCCACCGTGGCTTCGGTATAGTCAGACGCCCCATCTAACGCACGATTCGGCGAGATGTAAGCAATCTCGGGATCCTTGGCCAGAATCCTGATTTCGTTCACACTAAGATTAAACAGGGCACCGCGAATCACATTCAGCCGATGGCGCAAAACTCCGCCCAGCGCCTTCACAGTTTGTATACGGCTGTCCGATGGAGAATGCTTGAACTGCACGATTACATCTAAGCGTTGGTTCGAAGATCGATTTTTAAGCCCAGCCAGGATTGCGGACAGTTCTGGCGATAATGGGCTACTGACACTTGAGCCCCCCTTATCCCAGGTGGACAACGAGCTTCCCTGGCCAAATCCGAAACTAGCCGCGCCCAGCAGGACCACGAGTACTACAGTCAACGTGGTCCACTTGCCTAGGGTGCTGGCGGTGAAGCTCCGTTCGTTTCGTTTCTTTGGCTTCATCTTTAACACTCTCCCCAACGCAAGACAGCCAACTCCGGGAGGATTGCTTCACTGTTCGAATTGCAGGTCTCATTCCAACCCAGGTTTTCGCTAACTTGTTCATTTGAATGATGGAATTGATCATTGCCTGACTAGTCCTCTGGACAACTTGTCCACCTGCTCGCATGTCCCTTCTGTGCCATGAAAGGCGTCAACCTGCTGAATCAAATCCTTAAATCGCGAAGCCTGCAAAAAGGACAGTTTGTCCGTGCCAGGAGTAGGGATTTCGCCGGGGTTAGATCGAAGACTAGTGGTTACCAAAGTTTCGGCTTTTCAGCGTAAGTTGTTGTCCTGAAGCAGGTTAAGCTGCTATCACTTACATGGCACAGTAGCCGGATTCCCTACAACTTTGGGACGCATGAATGCGGAAAGACGTGGTTAACCGCTCTCAGAATTGGAGAGGCTTGACCCCGGGCGCCAAGCTGCTCATCAGTCTTGTCGTTGCGGCTGGCACCGGTGTGCTTCTGTACGGCGCCATACATCCAACCAGCAAGAACATCGCTCAGTTCATTTGTTACTTGTTGATCGCCATTCTGGCGTCACGACTCAAAGTCAACCTGCCGGGAATTACCGGCACCATGTCGGTGAATTTCCTTTTCATTCTTTTGGGAATTTTAGAGCTGAGTTTTACCGAGACGCTCGTCCTCGGCACGGCCGCCATCATGGTGCAGTGTTTTTATCGTGACCGCCCCAGCGCGATTCAGGTGACCTTCAATATCTGCGCCAGCGCATTTTCTATTGCCGTGGCCTACGACGTTTATTACGTAGCTTTCAGCCATTGGCCGGCAGGCACTCATCCTCTGGTGCTGATCGTAGCCGCCAGTACGTACTTTGTAGCCAACACCGGTTCCATTGCCGCGGTCATCTCGCTCACTGAGGGCAAATCGCTAAAACGAATCTGGGTGGAATGTTATTTCTGGTCGTTCCCCTATTACCTGGTTGGCGCGGGGCTCGCGGGCCTAGTGGGCTGGTTGAATGGAAAGTTTGGCTGGCAAGCATCGCTGCTGGTAGTGCCGGTCATTTACCTGATCTACCGTTCTTACCGCCTCTATCTGGGCAAACTCGAAGACGAGAAGCGGCACGTCGAGGAAATGGCAAACCTCCACCTGCGAACCATTGAAGCTCTGGCTCTGGCCATCGAAGCCAAGGATCACACTACGCACGATCACCTACAGCGCGTGCGAGTGTATGCCATCGAAGTGGCAAAAGAGCTGGCCGTGAGTCCTGGAGAAATGGAAGCCCTCCATGCCGCCGCGCTGCTACATGACATTGGCAAACTCGCAGTCCCCGAACACATCATTTCCAAACCAGGACGATTGACGCCGGAAGAATTCGAGAAGATGAAGATTCATCCCGTAGTCGGGGCTGAAATTCTGGAGCGGGTACGGTTCCCTTATCCCGTAGTGCCGATTGTGCGCGCCCACCACGAGAAATGGGACGGCACCGGATATCCCTTCGGACTCAGAGGTGAAGAAATCCCGATTGGTGCCCGCATCCTCTCTGCCGTGGATTATCTCGACGCCCTGGCCTCCGACCGCCAATATCGGCGTGCCCTGCCGCTGGAAGAGGTGATCCAACGTTTGGCGGCGGAATCCGCCAAATCGTTTGATCCTAAAGTAGTGGACGTCCTGCAGAAGCGTTATCTTCACCTGGAAAAACTGGTGGAAGATCAATTTGGACATGAAGTCGCGTCCAAGTTGTCTACCGACATGAAAGTCGAACGCGGACTGGCGCCGGCCGCAGGATTTGAAGACATAACGGTTAAAGACCTACCCGGGCAGGAAGCCAACTTCCTCTCCTCAATCGCGGCCGCGCGACAAGAGGCTCAGACTCTATTTGAGCTCAGCCAGGATTTGGGAGCGTCACTGAGCTTGGGTGAAACTCTTTCCGTCTTTTCCGTGAAATTGCGGCGTCTGGTTCCCTACGACGCAATTGCCATTTACGTAAAGCGCAACGCCGAACTGATTCCCGAATATGTGAATGGCGATAACTTCCGTCTGTTTGCATCGCTCCGTATCCCGCTAGGTCAGGGGCTCTCCGGATGGGTGGCACAAAACAAGAAGCCGATCATCAATGGCAACCCTTCGGTCGAGCCGGGATACTTGAACGATCCAACCAAGTTCAGTACCCTGCGTTCCGCACTCGCGATTCCCCTGGAAGGTTTGGCCGGCGTAGTCGGAGTGCTTGCCCTTTATCACGCGGAACGAGATGCGTTTACGTCCGATCACTTGCGCATCTTGCTCGCCATCAGCTCCAAGATGGCGCTGGCGGTTGAGAACGCGCTGAAATATGAGCAGGCGGAAAGTTCCGCCACCACTGACTATCTGACTGGGCTGCCCAACGCGCGCTCACTTTTCCTGCAACTCGACCGCGAGTTAGCCCGCTGCAAGCGTGACACATCTTCCCTCACAGTCATGGTCTGCGACATGGACGGTTTCAAACAAATAAACGACCGCTTTGGCCATTTGGAAGGCAACCGCGTCCTTCGCCTCTTCGCGGTGGCTTTGAAAGAGAGCTGCCGAGAGTACGATTACGTGGCTCGAATGGGCGGAGACGAATTTGTAGTCGTCGCTCCCGGTCTCCCGCCGGAAACGGTGGCGAAAAAAGCCGATCAACTGCGGGAACTGGCCAAGCATGCCGGCCACGACGTTTGCGGCGAAGACATTCTTTCACTCAGTGTCGGGCAGGCGTTGTATCCGAAAGACGGACAGGATGCCGAGGAACTGCTGGCCGAAGCCGATCGCCGCATGTACATCGAAAAACAGCAGCAGCCATCGCGCAAGAACCGTCGGCTTTATCCTCGCATGAAATGCCGCGTCACCATCGAACTGCAGGCCCATGGCTCGGAAGCCCCGCTGCTCGCCAACTTGACCGACATGAGCCTGGGAGGCTGCTTCGTCGAAACCAGCGCCATCATGCCCGCAGGTTCCAAGCTCAAACTGACTTTTTCTATCGATGACGGCAAGATGCAGGCCGAAGGCAGCGTGGTGCGCATCGATCCTGGATCCGGAATCGCTGTCCGCTTCAACGACATGAATCGTGAAGAGCGCGACAAGATGCATCGTGTCCTGAAATTCGTTCAGAACAGCACGAAGTTCTACGACAATCGCTACCTCAGCAAGCTTTTGAATCGGTGATTCGGCAATTGCTCATCCCCATGGGAGACACACTGCACCTTGTCCGGTCTGGTAAAACTCGTCATCAAGATCCTGGCAGTCGTCCTGCTCGGCGGTTTTCTCGGCGCAACTTTGGTGCGGCTGGCTCCCGGCTTCGGGGTTGACGAA
>WNFC01025611.1_pt1 | contig 10338 bp, 9 predicted proteins | sample 5400541 | NCBI WGS metagenome assembly WNFC01 (sample SAMN13153342, study PRJNA577476) | soil metagenome | isolation source: 120 cm saprolite under Douglas fir tree site 2 hole 2 replicate 1 | place: USA:California | collected 2015-04-18 | reverse complement strand
TTCGGAGCTTCGCCGAGAATGCCCAGCACGGTCACGCCATCGCACCCGACTTCGGCGTAGAAGTCGGTCAGCCGATCAATCGACTTGTCGTCGATGCGGCCGTCGTCGTGGAACGGCGTCGGCGCGATCGCGAACGTCCCTGCGGCCTTGTGGGTGAGTTTTGTCATTGGTGCCTCTCGAACTTGTTTGCCGTCATTCCGGGGCGCGCGTCAGCGCGAACCTCAGATGTGCAATTGCACATCGGAAATCTCGAGATTCCGGGTTCGATGCTTCGCATCGCCCCGGAATGACGTTCCATATCATACCCGCCGTCCCGGAATGACAGCGTGTCAGAACCGTCGCGCGCCCATCTTGATCTCTTCTTCGGAGAAGAAAATCTCCTTGGCGTGCTCGACGACATCCTGGGCCTTCCAGTTTTCACCCGGCGGCTTCCAGCCGGGCTTTTCCATCATCCGCATCTCGCGCACGCCCCGCGGGCCGGAGACGCCGAGAACCTTGCCGGTCTGGTCGCCGGACAATTCGCTGACCATGTATAGCACGGCCGGGGCAATTCCGTCCGGCCCGAGGGCCAACTTTGGGTTCTCGATATAGCGCGGCAGATCGGCGGTCATGCGGGTCAGCGCGCCCGGCGCCAGCGTCCAGATCCGGATGTTGTATTTGCGGCCCTCGACCGCCAGCACGTTCGACAGGCCCCAGATGCCGCCCTTGGCGGCGCCGTAATTGGTCTGGCCGAAATTGCCGATCAGGCCCGAGGTCGACGAGGTATTGACGATGACGCCGCCGCCGTTCTCCCGCATCCAGCGGAACACCGGCTGGGTGACGCAGAATGTGCCCTTCAGATGCACCTTCAAGACCTTGTCCCATGCGGCTTCGGTCGCCTTGGCAAAGGTCTGGTCGAGCAGGATACCGGCGTTGTTGACGAGGATGTCGGCGCGGCCGAAATGTTTGATGGCGTCGTCGAACACCGACTGCCCGCCCGCCATGGTGGAGATGTCAGCGCCATTGGCGACCGCGCGGCCGCCCTCGGCCTTGATCGCATCGACAACTTTCTGCGCCATCGAGGTGTCGCCACCGCTGCCGTCACGGGGCCCGCCGAGGTCGTTGACCACGACAGCGGCGCCCTCGCGCGCGAACAGCTTTGCATAGGCCTCACCGAGCCCGCCGCCCGCCCCGGTGATCAGCGCAACCTTGCCGTCGAGTAATCCCATGATGTTTTGCTCCCTGTTAGTTACCGTCATTCCGGGGCAGCCCGCAGGGCTGAACCCGGAATCTCGAGATTTCCGATGTGCAATTGCACATCTGAGGTTCGCGCTGGCGCGCGCCCCGGAATGACGGACAAATCACCCCAGCACCGTCCTGCCGCTCTTGATGACGGCGACGTTGCGCGCCTTCACCTTGGCCTCGAATGAAATCACATTGCCGTCTTTCCACAAATCCATCGTCACGGTCTCGCCGGGATAGACCGGCGACGAGAACCGCGCGGCGTGCTGCCGGAACGCGCCAGCATCGTAATCGGCATAGGTCTGAAGAATGCCGCGGCAGGTGATGCCGTAGGTGCACATGCCGTGCAGGATCGGCTTCGGGAAGCCGGCGCGCTTGGCCGTTTCGGGATCGGAGTGCAGCGGATTGCGATCGCCGCAGAGCCGATAAACCAGCGCCTGGTCCGGGCGCGTCGGGATATCGATGGATCGGTCGGGGCTGCGGGTCGGCACCTTGTGCGGCTCGGGCTGGCCTTCGGAGGGCCCGCCGAAACCGCCGTCGCCGCGCGCAAAACGCGACGAGACCAAGGTCGCCAGTGGCTCGCCCTTCTCGTCTTTCAGCACGGTCTTGTGCCGGATCACGGCACCCTTGTCCTTGCCCTTGTCGAAAACGTCGAGAACGCTGGAATCGGCAGTGATGTGGGCGGCCACCGCCAGCGGCTTGTGGAATGCGATGTCACGCTCGCCATCGACCACCATCAGGCGATTGAGATTCATTTCGCCGGGCCCGGCTCCCCACGCCGCGACCGAGGCAAATGTCGGCACCACCTTCAGGGCGCGCGGCGTGGCGACGGCCTCGTTGACGAAAGCGAGTTCCTTCTCCTCCATGGGATCGGCGCCCATCCCGATGCCATAGGCGTACAGCATCACCTCGCGATCGCTGTAGGCGTATTTCTGGCCGAGATTCTTCAGCGCCATCAGCTCGTCGTACTTGATCGGCATTTGCGGTGTTTCCTCCGGATATCTTTTTCGTTGTCATGCCCGCGAAGGCGGGCATCCAGTAATCACCGACGTCAGCGTTTACTGGATCCCCGCTTTCGCGGGGATGACTGTCATTCGCGTTGCAACGTTCAGGCGCAACTTCAACCTCACACCGGCGTAAAGAACGGCAGCGGTGCGCCGTCGGTTGGCTTGAACACCACTTTCACCTTCTGGCCGATCTTCAGACTGTCCATGTCGCAATCGACGAAATTGGTCAGCAGCGAGGGACCTTCCTTCAGCGTGACGTAACCGATCGCGTAAGGCCCGCTCGCTGATTTGCGCATCAGGCTGAAGGTATAGATTTCGCCCTCGCCCGAGCTTTCTTCCCACACCGTCTTGTCGGAGAAGCAGAACGGGCACAGCGTGCGCGGAAAATAATGCGGCTCGCCGCAGGCGGTGCAGCGCTTGATCAGGAACTTGCCCTGGGCGGCGGCGTCCCAGAACGGTTTGGTCTCGGGATTGCCCTGTGGTGTCGGGTATTTCGGTTTATCGGCCATTACACGCGCTCCAGAATGCAGGTCGAGGCGGCGTGGCGAACGCCGAGCAGGCCGCCGGTGCCATGGGCCAGCGCGAGATCGCAGTTCGGCACCTGCACCTTCGGATGCGCTTCGCCGCGCAACTGGCGCACCGCTTCGATGATCTTGGTCATGCCGCCGCGGTTGACGGGATGGTTGCTGCAGAGGCCGCCGCCGTCGGTATTGAACGGCAGCTTGCCGACCCCGGAAATCAGGTTGCCGTCAGCGACGAATTTGCCGCCCTCTCCTTTTTTGCAAAAGCCGAGATCCTCAAGCTGCATCAATACCGTGATTGTAAAACTGTCGTAGATCGAGGCGTATTTGATATCCTTCGGCGTCACGCCGGCCTCTTCGAACGCCCGCGGCCCTGACCAGACGCCGGCGGAATAGGTCAGGTTGAGATCCTTGCCGCCGCGCGGTCCCTTCAGCGCCTCGCCGTGTCCGATCATCCGCACCAGCGGCTTCTTCAGGCTGCGCGCGATCGCCTCCGTGGTGACGATCAGCGCGCCGCCGCCGTCGGTGACGACGCAGCAATCCATCCGGTGCAGCGGATCGGAGATCATCGGCGAGTTGAGCACGTCCTCGACGGTGACGACCTCGCGCAGCATCGCGTGCTCGTTGTATTGCGCGTGATGGGATGCCGCGACCTTGATCCAGGCCAGCTGCTCGCTGGTGGTGCCGAACTCATGCATGTGGCGCATAGCGCACATGCCGTAAATGTTGTGCGTGGTGGCGCTGTAGGCGGCCTCGAAATCGACCTCGGCGCCGGTCGCGCGCGGCGGCATGGCACCGGTGCGCGGTTTTCCAGCCAGCGTGATCAGCGCGATCGAGCATTTGCCGGCGGCGATCGCCTCCGCGGCATGGCCGAGATGGACCAAGTAAGAGCAGCCGCCGGTGTCGGTGGAATCGAAATGACGGACCTTGAGGCCCAGATAATCGGCCATCGCCATCACGCCGCCGGGCGCGTCGCCAGCGCAGAAATAGCCGTCGATATCGGCCTTGGTCAGGCCTGCGTCTTCCAGCGCGCCCTTGGCGACTTCGGCATGAAGCTGTGCGGTGGATTTATCGGGTGCATGCCGGGTCGGATGCTCGTAAATCCCGGCGAGGTAGGCCTTACCCTTGATACTCAAGTCGTTCTCCGCTGGCGTTTCTTGGTCCCAGCGGTTTTTGTGGCCTGTCAGCGTGGCCTTGGCAAGCACCGAAATATTCCGTCAGGCGAGACGTTACACGCCAACGCCTCATCCTGAGGAGCGGCCGCTTGGCCGCGTCTCGAAGGATGAGGATGTATCGGGCCTCATGGTTCGAGACGGCGCAAGTGCGCCTCCTCACCATGAGGGATGGAGTCTTACTCCGCCGCGATTTGTCGCGGCGCGGGCGGCGGGTTGACGAGATCGGCGGCTAACTGCGCGTAGCGCGCCTTGGCATCCTGCACCGCTTTTTCCTTCACCGGCCCATAGCCGCGGATGCGATCCGGCAGCGAGAGCAGTTCGATCGCGGTATCCAGCGTCAGCGGCGACAGCACACCGAGCACATGCGCGACGTCCTTCTCATAGCCGGCGATCAGGTCGCGTTCGAGGTGGCGATCGGGACTGTTGGCAAACAGATCGAATGCCGTTCCGCGCAAGCCGCGCATCTTCGCCAGCAAGCGAAACACCGGCCACATCCAGGCGCCGAAGGCGCGCTTGCGCGGCCGACCCAAAGCGTCCTTGCCGCCGCCCAGCAGCGGCGGCGCCAGGTTGAAGCTGATCTTGAAGTCGCCGTCGAACTGGTCGCGGAGCTGCTTTTCGAATTTGCCGTCGGTGTAAAGCCGCGCCACCTCGTACTCGTCCTTGTAGGCGAGCAGCTTGGCATAGTTGATCGCAACCGCACGCGGCAGCGCGTCGCCGAAGCCGCCATTTGCAGCGGCATTGCGCACCTGGGTCACCATGTTGCGGTAGCGGTCGGCGAGCTTCTGGTTCTGATAATCGGTCAAGAGCGCGCTGCGGTGCGCGACGATTTCGTCGAGCGACATCGCATCCAGGGTCTTCGGCGCGACCGCCGCATCCTGGCCCTTCATCATGTCAGCAAGCCGCGCGGGATCGGCGGCCGCCAGACGCCCCAACTGGAACGCCTGGGTATTCATCTTGACCGCAACCCCGTTGATCTCGATCGCCTGCTCGATCGATTTGGCCGACAGCGGCAATAATCCCTTCTGATAGGCATAGCCCATCATCATCATGTTGGTAGCGATGGAATCGCCGAGCAGGATTTCAGCAGGCTTGGTGAAATCGAAGAACGACGAATCCTTGCGCAGCGCCGTTTCCAGCACGTGGTTGACCTTGCGGCTCTGGAAATTGAAATCGCGGTTCATGATGAAATCCGCGATCGGAATGAGATGGGTGTTGATGACCCCAAAGGTGCGGCCGGATTCGCACAGCGACATGGTTTCCTTCGCAACCGCCACGACTTCGTCGGCGGCAATCACCAGATCGGCGGTGCCGGTGACGATGCGCGAACAGGTGACGTCGGCGGTATGCTCGGAGAGCCGGACATGGCTCAGCACCGCGCCGCCCTTTTGCGCTAATCCAGACATGTCCAGAATCATGCTGGCCTTGCCCTCGATATGCGCGGCCATGCCGAGCAGCGCGCCGATGGTCAGCACACCGGTGCCGCCGACGCCGCCGACCGCGACGTTGTAAGGCCGCCGCTCCAGCGAAGGCCGCGACGAAGGTTCGGGCAGATCGCCGATATCGCCGAGACCCGCCGGCGCGCGGCGGCGCAACTTGCCGCCGTCCACGGTGACGAACGACGGGCAAAAGCCCTTCAGGCAGGAATAATCCTTGTTGCAGCTCGACTGGTTGATGGTGCGCTTGCGCCCGAGTTCGGTTTCCAGCGGCTCCACCGAGATGCAGTTCGACTGCACCGAGCAATCGCCGCAGCCTTCGCAGACCGCGGGATTGATGATCACGCGGCGCTGCGGATCCTCCAGCGTTCCCCGCTTGCGGCGCCTGCGTTTCTCGGCAGCGCACGTCTGCACGAACACGATGGCGGAAGCGCCCTTCACTTCGCGCAGCGTTTTCATGACGGCGTCGAGTTCATCGCGATGTGCGGTCCTGGTGCCGGGCGCGATATCGGAGGCCGGATAGGCGTCGGGGTTTTCCGAAACCAGGTAGATGTCGCGGATGCCTTCGCTATGGAGCTGGAAGGTGATCTGTTGCGGCGACAGTTCGCCGTCGACATGCTGGCCGCCGGTCATCGCGGTGGCGTCGTTGTAGAGGATTTTGTAGGTGATGTTGGCGCCGGACGCGACGGCCTGCCGGATCGCAAGACTGCCGGAGTGGAAATAGGTGCCGTCGCCGAGATTGGCGAAAACGTGCTTCTCGTCGGTAAAGGGCGCGACACCCACCCACGGCACGCCCTCGCCCCCCATATGGGTGTAGGTCTCGGTGTTGCGATCCATCCACAGCGCCATGAAGTGGCAGCCGATGCCGGCAAAAGCGCGGCTGCCTTCCGGCACTTTGGTCGAGGTGTTGTGCGGACAACCCGAACAGAAATATGGCGTGCGGCTGATCGGCGCCACCGCCTGCATCTGCGTGGCCTCACGGCCATTGAACCAGTCGGCCTTGGCGCGCGTGTTCGTCCATCTTGCCGACGATGCGTGGCCGCACGTCGTCGCGCCAGTTGAACAGCTCCTGCTTGACCTGGTTCTCGACGATCTCGCGGCGTTCCTCGACGATCAGGATTTCTTCAAGTCCGACCGCGAATTCGCGCACACCTTGCGGCTCCAGCGGCCACGGCATGCCGATCTTGTAAAGTCTGAGACCAATCTTGGCGGCGACTTCCGGGGTCACCCCGAGTTCGCGCAGCGCCTGCCTGATATCCTCGTAGCTCTTGCCCGACGCCATGATGCCGAACCGCGCGTTCGGCGAATCCATGGTGACGCGGTTGACCCTGTTGGCGCGGGCGAATGCGACCGCGGCAAAGCCCTTGTAGTCCTGCAGCCGCCGGTCCTGATCGTAGCGGTCATCGGGCCAGCGCAAGTTGAGCCCACCCGGCGGCATCTCGAAATCGGTGGGAATGATGAAGGGCGTCATCTCGTCGGTGAGATCGATCTCCGCCGTGGTCTCCACGGTCTCGGTGATCACCTTCATGCCGACCCAGCAGCCGGAATAGCGCGACATCGCGATCCCGAGCAGTCCCATCTCGATCATTTCGTGGATGCTGGAAGGATAAAGATAGGGCATCAGCGCGGAGATGAAGGCGTGGTCGGACTGATGCGGCACGGTGGAGGATTTCGCGCCATGATCGTCGCCGGCAAGGCAAAGCACGCCGCCGTTTTTCGCCGAACCCGCGGCGTTGCCGTGGCGGAACACATCGCCGCAGCGATCGACGCCGGGGCCCTTGCCATACCAGATGCCGACCACGCCATCGTGCCTGGCGCCCGGCGAGAGATTGAGTTGCTGCGAGCCCCAGATCGCGGTGGCCGCGAGGTCTTCATTCACGCCAGGCTGGAATTTGATGTTGTATTGCTCGAGGTGCTTGCGCGCGGCGAACAGTTGCTGGTCGTAGCCGCCGAGCGGAGAACCGCGGTAGCCGGTGACGAAGCCGGCGGTGTTGAGACCGGCGGCACGGTCGCGGCGGATCTGCGCCATCGGCAAGCGAACCAGCGCCTGGATCCCGGTCAGGAAGACGTGGCCGGAGCCCTGGGTGTATTTCTGATCGAGACTGATCGGACCTTGGTTGATTCCCATTCCACCCTCTTCCGCGCCGAACGGCCAAATGGCCGCGGCGTTTTTTACCTAGCCATTCAACCTGTTAGAACAAGACCCGAATTAGTCTATGTCGCTTTCCGGAGCCAGCGCACCACAAATCTAGGCAATGGAGCCCCGCGTTCTCGAATCGCAATTTCGTGCCAGAATGGGTGCCAACTGGTTTCGCCTTGTGTCGCTGCGGCGTGCTGTCGCGAAACGACGTGACGTCCTCACGGGCGCGATTTCGCGCTATAGTGTCCCTGGGGGAGACAAATTGGTGCAGGGACCATATTGCGCAATGCGAGCGATTCTCGCCATCATACTTTTGTGCACTGCGTTCGGCTTTGGCCAGGCGCAGGCCGAGCCCTCGGCTGAGACCATCGCGCGCGGCAAGGCGCTGACCGAGGCGGCCGATTGCGCCAGTTGCCACACTGCCGATCCCGCAAAGCCGCTCGCCGGGGGAAAAAAGATCGACACCCCGTTCGGCGGGATCTATTCGCCCAACCTGACGCCGGATCGCGATACCGGCCTCGGCGCCTGGAGCGACGAGGAATTCTATCGCGCCCTGCGTTACGGCGTACGGCGCGACGGTTCGCTCTACTACCCCGCATTTCCCTATCCCAACTTCACGAAGATGATCCGCGACGACCTGCTGGCGATCCGCGCCTACCTCGCGACGCTCACACCAGTTCAGAACAGCCCGCCGCCGCCGGAACTGCGCTGGCCGCTCAATTACCGCGTGGTGGTGCGGGGCTGGAATTGGCTGTTCTTCCGGCCGGGCATCTTCGAGCCCGACCAGCAGAAAAGCCCGGAATGGAACCGCGGCGGCTATCTGGTCGAAGGCGCCGCGCATTGCGGAGGATGCCACACGCCGAAGAACATGTTCGGCGCCAGCAAACGCGGTCGCGCTTTCAGCGGCGCCCTGGTGCAGGGCTGGTTTGCACCAAGGCTCGACAGCGCCGAGCGCAGCGGATTGAAATCCTGGAGTGTGGACGACATCGTCGAATATCTGCAGAGCGGCCGCAACGGCCGGAGCCATGCCGGCAAGCTGATGGCCGAGGTCGTGGTCAATTCGACCTCGAAGATGAGCGACGCCGATGTCCGCGCCATCGCGGTCTATCTGAAGGGTCTTCCGGCGGGCGTGTCGGAGCGCGGGTTGGCCACCCCGCCGCAGCCGCAGATGGCGGATGCCGCGAAGCTCTATGCCCGTGACTGCATCGCCTGCCACGAAGCCGATGGAACCGGCGCGCCGCGGATCTATCCGCCGCTGCCCGGCAATGCCAATTTGCAGTCGGCCGATCCCTCCAGCACACTTCGCATCATCCTCGACGGCGCGCAGACGGTGACGACACCGCGCGCGCCCAATGCCGGTTCGATGCCGGGTTACGCCGGGAAACTTTCTGATCAGGAGATCGCCGACGTCACCAATTACATCCGCAACTCCTGGGGCAACGCCGCGCCCCTGGTAACGCCTGCGCAAGTGGCAAAAGCTCGGGGGATGTGAATGTCATTCCGGGTTCCCCCTCATCCCCAGAAAGAACGCCTCGAATCAGGAACCCCTGCTCCCGCCAGCGGTTGGTATGGGACAACGGAGGAACCATTCATGGCCAACCCACGCAATTCGAACGATCCCACTCGATCCGCGGACGATCCCTATCGTTCCAATCTCACGGACGACGAAATCAAGCGGCAGGCGCGCCTTGACAGCGCGTTGCAGCCTGATCCGGAACTTGGCGAGCTCCCCGCCAGCGGTGCCAAGGTGGCGATCTTCGCCATCGCCATCGCGCTGGTGCTTGGTGCGGTCTTTTACGGCATGAACAATTCGTCGATCAATCAGGCCGGCACGTCTTCGACCGCCCAGAACGCTCAGAACACTCCGCAGACCTCGCCTCCCGCAGCGCCTTCAGGCATGCGTGATGTGACCCCTCGCGCCAATACCGGCCAGGGAACCACCACCGGTGCTGCTCCGGCGCGCCCGCAGACGCCGCCGGCTCCCGCGGCCAATCCGCCGGCCGACAACACGCCCGCCAAGTAACGGACCGGGTTGACGGCCGAGCAACAAGTGAGACCACCAACGCAGCGGGCATCGATGGCCCGCTGCGTTTTGGTTTGTGGCCGTTACTTGAACATCTTGTTTAATTCGGCACCGGAGTAGCCGTTGGCCAGTTCGGCGAACGTTCCCTTATCTGCGATCTCGCGCGCGGCCTTCATGAAGCCGGCCCACGCTACGCGCACCAGCGAGCCGCCGACGCTGATGCGCCGGACACCGAGTTCGGCAGCTTCCGCGACCGAGAGAACGGGCGAGACGAGCAGAAGATTGACCGGCTTGGGATGCACGGCCTTCACGACCTAGAGGCAGTCCGCTCCCGCCTCCGAATAGGCGGTCAAACGGTCGATCACCAGATCGAGATCGGCCTGCCCGACCAGGAACGCCTCGCAACGGCCGGTGAGCAAGACGCCACTGCTGTCGGCATCGATCGCCTTGCGCGCAGCCCTGATCCGCTCGATCGCGTGTTCCCGGTCATAAAGCGGCTTGGCCGCATCGCCGGTGGAATCCTCGATCGACAAGCCCGCCACGCCGGTCTTCACCCCGCGCGCAACATTGATCGCAACTTTCTCCGCCTCATGGGCAAAGCCGCCTTCGAAATCGGCGTTGACCGGCAGATCGACCGCCGCGCACAGCGCGGTGAGATGCGTGCAGACCTCGTCGAGGCTGACCCGATTGTCGGCCTTTCCAATCGACCATGCAAAGCCCGCACTGGTGGACGCAAGCGCCTTGAATCCCAAATGCTGCAGCGCCAGCGCGCTGCCGACGTCCCACGGGTTGGGAATCGCGAAACAACCGGACTCATG
>WNFC01010363.1_pt1 | contig 10338 bp, 6 predicted proteins | sample 5400541 | NCBI WGS metagenome assembly WNFC01 (sample SAMN13153342, study PRJNA577476) | soil metagenome | isolation source: 120 cm saprolite under Douglas fir tree site 2 hole 2 replicate 1 | place: USA:California | collected 2015-04-18 | reverse complement strand
TGCTCGGCAAAGGCGCGGATGATCTCGTCATGCGGGATTTCGCTGAAATTGGCCTCCGTGACGACACGGACGAATTCGTCGCTGAGGGTGCGATAGGCCGCGTCGAGATCGTTAGCGGGGCGGCAAGCCTTCGGATCGACCTCCGGATCGAAGTCGAAATACGCTTCCCGCAGCCGGTCGAGCTCTTCGAAATAGCGATAGTGAAAGATCGCGCTCAGTGCGCGGGCCAACCGCCGAAAGCTTGCCTGCTGGGCATCGTCGAGGCCGCCGTCGGCGATGAGCCCGCCGACAATATCCGACTTCCGCAGCGGAATGAAACGATCCCGCGGCTCGGGCGCGGCCGTTCCGCCATGCGCCTCGTTCACGACGCTATCGCCAACGCTACCAGTACCATCGTCCGATGGTTTAGCCCGCAAACCCCAAGCCGACAATAAGAGGCCGACAATAACCCGTGTCGCCGGATGCGTCCGTCAGGCCGCCGCGGCGGTGCCGCGCGGGTGCAGCACGTATTCCTTCAACACCTTGTCTGACGTGTCGACCTCGGCCAGCGACACGTCATAGGTCCAGAGATCGGCGAGATGCTGAAGCACGCGCTTGGTATCGACCTCGTTGAGCTGCGCGCCCTTCACCACGGTGTGGCGCAGCATCAGACGGCGGTCGCCGGCCAGATCGACATCGACGACTTCGATATTGGCGTCGATGAAGCCGACGTCGTGCTGCTTGGCCAATTCGCGGCGGACGCGGCGGAACCCGCGCTCATCGTGGATGGCGTCGACCTTGATGCCGGCCCGCTCCTCCGGATCGTCATGCAGATGGAACATCCGGAACTGCCGCATCAGCCGCGGGCTCAAGAACTGGCTGATGAAGCTTTCATCGCGATAATTCGACCAGACATCGCGAAGCACCCCCATCGCATCGCCTTTGCCGGCGATGTCCGGAAACCACTCGCGATCCTCGTCCTGCGGATTGGTCACGATGCGCTCGATGTCCTGCATCACCGCAAAACCCAGCGCATAGGGATTGAAGCCCGAGAAACGGGGATCGTCGAAATCGGGCTGGAACACCACATTGGTGTGCGACTGCAGGAACTCGAGGAAATTGCCGTCGGAGATCCGTCCCTGCCCGTGCAGCCGGGTCATGATGCGGTAATGCACGTAGGTCGCGGTGCCCTCGTTCATCACCTTGGTCTGGCTCTGCGGATAGAAATATTGCGCGATATGGCGCACGATGCGCAGCAGCTCGCGCTGCCAGGGCTGCAGCCGCGGCGCCGACTTTTCCAGGAAGTACAGCAGATTTTCCTGCGGCAGTCCGAGCAATCTGCGGCGGCGTTCGACGCTCAGGATCGCGGCGCTTTTGGCGGGTCCGGTCGGGACGGTTCGCCATAGATCGTTGAACGCGGCTTCCTCATGCACGCGGCGCTGTCCGGCCCGCTTCTCCTCGGCGCGCAGGTCGAGCTTCTTCTTGCCGGGGTAACGGTCGATGCCGTGCGACATCAGGGCATGCGCGGCGTCGAGCGTCTGCTCGACCGCGAGCCGGCCGTGGCGCTCCTCGCATTGCGAGACATAGGTCTTGGCGAATTCGAGATAATCGAGAATCCCGTCCGCATCGGTCCATTGCTTGAACAAATAGTTGTTCTTGAAGAAATGGTTATGGCCGAATGCGGCGTGCGCGATCACCAGTGCCTGCATCGTCGCGGAGTTTTCCTCCATCAGGTAGGAAATGCAGGGCGAGGAATTGATGACGATCTCGTAGGCGAGCCCCATCAGCCCCCTGCGGTAGGACGCTTCGTGGAACGCGAAATGCTTGCCGAACGACCAGTGCTTGTAGAACAAGGGCATCCCGACCGACGAATACGCGTCGAGCATCTGCTCGGCGGTGATCACCTCGATCTGGTTGGGATAGACGTCAAGCCCGAGATCGGACAGCGCGACATCCTCGCAGGCATCGTGGATGCGCTGCAACGTCAGGAAATCCCAGTCCGCTCCCTCGAACAGTCGGCCGGCTATTGCGGTCATGGCGCCACCTTTTCCTGTTTCCCACGGCGCTGGAACAGGTCGTGAAACACCGGGAAAATCTGGCTGCGGTCGCTCACCTTGCGCATCGACAACGGCGCGCCGTGGGCACGCAGCCGCTCGTACAGCGTCCAGAGCGAGGAATCCGGCATTTCGAAGCTGTGCCCGCCGGTTTCGCCGACCTCGAGATAGGCGAAGAACTGGCTGACCGGCAAGATCATGTCGGTCAGGATGCGCCCCGCAAGCTCGCCGTCCGCGATCGAATTGTCGCCGTCGGAGGCCTGCGCGGCATAGATGTTCCAGTCGGCGGGACGGAATCGCGCCCGCACGATCTCGTGCATCGCCTGCAGCGCGCTCGACACCAGCGTGCCGCCGGACGCCGGCCCGTGGAAGAAGGTCTCCTCGTCGACCTCCTCGGCACGGTCGGTGTGCCGGATGAAGACGATCTCGACATGGCGGTAGCGCCGCTTCAGGAACACGTAGAGCAGCATGTAGAACCGCTTCGCGAGATCCTTCATGTGCTCGGACATCGAGCCGGACACGTCCATCAGGCAGAACATCACGGCCTGCGCGACCGGCTTGGGCACGGTCTCGAAGCGGCGATAGCGAATGTCGATCGGGTCGATGAAGGGAATTCGCTTGGCCTTTGCCTTGAGCGCCTCGAGCTCGGCCAGCAATTCGGCGCGCCGCGCCTCGTCGCAGCTCTCCGCCAGTTCCGCCTCTAGTTCGGCGATCGTTTCAGCCCGCGGCCGCCGCAACGCGACCCTGCGCGCCAGCGCCCGGCTCACGGTGCGGCTGATTGAAATATTGGCAGGCGATCCGGAGGTCGTATAGCCCGCCCGCTGCAGCCCCTCGCTTTCCGCCTCGGCAAGCTTGCGCTTGGCGAGATCGGGCAGCTCCAGGTCGTCGAGGAACAAATCGACGAATTCGTCGCGGCTCAAAACGAAGCGGAAGGCGTCCTCGCTGTCACCCGTCCCCGGCGCGCTCCGCCGTCCTCCGCCGCCTTCGCCCGAACGCGGCAGGATGTCGCCTTCGATGAACTTCTTGTTGCCGGGCAGCACCATGTCGCGGGTGCCGCCCTCGCGGCGAAAACGTGGCTCATGCATCCCATCGAGTGGGATCGTGACCTCGCCCCCCTCCAGCACGTCCTTGATGTCCCGGTCTTCCGAGGATTTCTTGACCGCACCCTGAACCAACGCCTTCGCACGACGCAAGAACCGCTGCCGGTTCTCGAGACTCTTGCTGCCCGGATTCAGGCGCCGGTCAACGATGTGATTGGCCACGTTTTCATCCGTCTCATCCGGCTTGTTTTACGCGCATGTACCACTCGACGAGCCGCCGGACCTGACGCTCGGTGTAGCCCCGCTCAACCATGCGCGCGACGAATTCGCCGTGCTTCTTTTCGGTCTCCCCGTCCTTCTTGGAACCGAACGAAATCACCGGCAAAAGATCCTCGACCTGCGAGAAGATGCGCTTCTCGATGACCTCACGGATCTTTTCGTAAGAGGTCCAGCCTGGGTTCTTTCCACCATTCTGAGCCCGCGATCGCAGCGAGAATTTGACGACCTCGTTGCGGAAGTCCTTCGGATTGGCGATGCCGGCGGGCTTCTCGATCTTGGTGAGCTCCTGATTGAGGAGCTCGCGATTCATCATCTGGCCGGTGTCGGGATCCTTGAAATCCTGGTCTTCGATCCAGGCATCGGCGTAGTCGACATAGCGGTCGAACAGGTTCTGGCCGTAGTCCGCGTAGGATTCCAGATAGGCCTTCTGAATCTCGTGGCCGATGAACTCGGCATAGCGCGGCGCAAGCTCGGCCTTGATGAATTCGAGATAGCGCTTTTCGACCTCGTCCGGAAGCTGCTCGCGCCGGATCGACTGCTCCAGCACATACATCATGTGCACCGCGTCGGCGGCAAGCTCGTTGGTGTCGTGATTGAAGGTCGCGGCCAGCACCTTGAACGCGAACCGCGTCGAGATGCCATCCATGCCCTCGTCCACGCCGGCAGCGTCCTTGTATTCCTGGACGCTGCGCGCCTTGGGATCGGATTCCTTCAGGCTTTCACCGTCGTAGACCCGCATCTTGGCAAATATCGTGGAATTGTCGTGCTTGCGCAAGCGCGACATCACCGAAAAGCGCGCCAGGGTCTCCAATGTCGAGGGCGCGCACGGCGCGGTCGAAAGCTCGGAGCCGGAGATCAGCTTCTCGTAGATCTTCTGCTCCTCGGTCACCCGCAGGCAATACGGAACCTTGATGACGCAGATACGGTCGATGAAGGCCTCGTTGTTCTTGTTGGCCTTGAAGCTCTGCCATTCGGCCTCGTTCGAGTGCGCCAGCACGACGCCGGTGAACGGGATCGCGCCGATATTCTCGGTGCCGATGTAGTTGCCTTCCTGCGTCGCGGTCAGTAGCGGATGCAGCATCTTGATCGGCGCCTTGAACATCTCGACGAATTCGAGGATGCCCTGGTTGGCGCGGTTCAAGCCACCGGAATAGGTGTAGGCGTCGGGATCGTTCTGCGCGAACGTCTCGAGCTTGCGGATGTCGACCTTGCCGACCAGCGAGGAGATGTCCTGATTGTTTTCGTCGCCTGGCTCGGTCTTTGCGATCGCGATCTGGCGCAGCTTGGACGGCTGGATCTTGGCGACGCGGAACTGCGAGATGTCGCCGCCAAACGCCTCGAGCCGCTTGTAGCACCAGGGGCTCATGAGTCCGGAAAGCCGACGGCGCGGAATGCCGTATTTCTCCTCGATCATCGGCCCGAGATGCTCGGGGTCGAACAGGCTGAGCGGGCTCTCGAACACCGGGCTCAATTCGTCGCCGGCCTTGAGCACGTAGATCGGATGGACTTCCATCAGCGATTTGAGCCGCTCGGCGAGCGAGGATTTGCCGCCGCCCACCGGGCCGAGCAGATAGAGGATCTGCTTGCGCTCTTCGAGACCCTGCGCGGCGTGGCGGAAGAATCCGACAATGCGCTCAATGGTTTCTTCCATGCCGTGGAAGCCAGTGAAGGCCGGGTAGGTCCGCACCGTCCGGTTGGAAAAAATACGGCCAAGGCGTGAGTCCTTGGCCGTATCGATCATCTGGGGCTCGCCGATCGCCGCTAGCAATCGCTCGGCGCCGTTGGCATATCGCATCGGGTCGCTTCGGCACGACTCCAGATATTCTGTCATCGACATGTCGCTCTGGCTTCGAGCTTCGAAGGACCGGGCGAACGCGTTGAACAGAGAATCGTTATACATGCTCTCTCTCCGCATCAGGTCGGCTCCGCTGTCGAAACGGATCGTGATATCGTGAGCCGCTGCGTCCGATATCGAATCAGCGTAAGCAAATTAGGTCGATTGGACACTCGCCGTACTCCTTTGCGCAATGCACAATCGAGGCACCAAACGAGTTACGAACAGGCATTTGCCTAATTCTTGAGCGAAACGGCGCAACGTCGCGCCGAATCTTGTCCGATGTAGCCATGAGGCCACAACATCGTGGCATTGGGAATTACGGACGGTACCGGTAAGTAAATAACCGGAGTACCGCGTCGTTCCCGCGATGGAACTCGCTTGAGCCCCTCTCCCGCCCACAAGCCCACTTGCGAAGCCGGTCGGACAGCTATGCTGCCCGATATTGCGACCAAAAGCCACGCGAATTTCAAATGCCAACTGACACCCACCTAGGGGCCGTGCGCGACGGCGACGGGCCGTCCGCACCGCGCTCCCGTCCAACAGGCAACATCGCCTGCTTTTATTTAGTTGCACCAAGCAGCTTCTGAACCAGCTTGGCCGCAAACACGACTTGTTGAACGTGACCTTGGTCTCCCGCGACCAAAGTGTCGGATCGCCAACACATCACAAGATAAGCCGTTCTCTGCTGAACGCGCGCTGAACGCGCGTCGGCGTAGCGCGGGCTTGGCTCAGCGGACGGGAACATGAAATGATCAAGCACCTTTGCATGACGGTACTCGCCGTCATGCTGGCCGGATCGACTGCCCTCAGCCACGCGCAAGAAGCGACCATCGACAAGGCGGCGGCCGATGCCTTTAATGTAAAACTATTCACGGGGCCGCCTGGAAAGAAGGCCTATGCCTGCTTCGTGCGGCACTACGACGCGGATCATCTCGCCCGGCACCCGAAGCAGAAGGTGTCCGCCATGCAACTCCTGATCACGGCCGAAATCCCGCCTGAGGAAAAAACGATGAGCTATTCGTTCCGGCTTGGCGTCAAATATCGCCACCGGCCGGGCGATTTCGACTCCAGCGGTTATTGCAATCACACCCTGGCCGAGGATGCCGGCAAGGAACTACGGTTCGGGTGCGGCGTCGATTGCGAGGGCGGCGGCATCAATGTGGCGCTGTCCAAGGACGACAAGTCGGCGATCGTCCGGCTCGAGCGGATCACGATCTGGCAGCGCAACAAGCCGGACGAGGAGGCAGGCGATGCGTTGCTTGCCGGCGCCGACGACAAGATCTTCCGGCTGGATCGCGCCGACACGCGCGACTGCGCGGCTTTGGTGACCGACCGCAAAGAACTCGCGGCCATCAGGCACAAGTGATACACTTATAGGCTGTGGCGCAAAGGCCTAGCCTTGAAAGGCCTAGCCTTGGAGGACACAATGTATCGGCGTAACATCCTGTGGGGCGCGTTGTCCGCGCTCGGCATGGCCTTCACGGCGTCGCGCGCAACGGCTGCCAGCGAGGCCGACCCGCCGCCGGGCAAGCTCAAGGTCGTCTATCACCTGGCTGATATCGACAAGGTTCATTTCGTTCTCGGCAATATTCAAAATCACATCGATGGCGTCGGCGGACCCGACAACGTCACGATCGCGCTCGTGGTGCACGGGCCCGCGCTACGGGCATTTCACGCGGAATCGGCCAACTGGGACATCGCCCACCGGGTCGGCGCGTTTTCGAAGGTGGGAGTCGAGCTCGACGCCTGCGGCAACACCATGAAATCGCAGAACATCACGCTGAGGGATCTGCTGCCGGGTTTTGTCAGTGCCGAGAGCGGGGGTGTCGTGCGTCTCGCCGAGTTGCAGTCCCGCGGATATCTTTACCTGAGGCCTTGAACGGCGCCGCTGACAAATCCCCGCGAGAATCGCTGCCTCCGGCAGACGTCGCCGGGATCGTTCTGATATGAATGGCGTTATCCCACTCCATATTCACATTGGGATGCTCATATTCCTGCCATCGTTCCGCGGCGGGTCGCGTTGATAAGATTCAGCGTCCTGCCGAATGCTGGAACCCGAACAATAAACCTCTGAACAGAAAACAGGCATCATGAATCCCGTCAAAGCGCTCGAAAATCATGGCCAGGCGGTCTGGCTGGACTTCCTGGCCCGCGGCTTCGTCGCCAAGGGCGACTTGAAGAAGCTGATCGACAGCGACGGTGTCAAAGGCGTCACCTCCAATCCGTCCATTTTCGAGAAGGCGATCGGAAGCTCGGACGAATATGACGCCCCGATCGGCAAGGCGCTGAAAACCGGCGACCGCCCGGTCGCCGACCTGTTCGAACAACTCGCCATCGAAGACATCCAGCACGCGGCGGACGTCCTGCGCCCGGTCTACGATGCGCTGGACGGCAAGGATGGGTTCGTCAGCCTGGAAGTGTCGCCCTATCTCGCGATGGACACCAAGGGCACGATCTCCGAGGCCGAACGGCTCTGGGAGCACGTCAAGCGCAAGAACCTGATGGTCAAGGTGCCGGCGACCCCGGAAGGCCTGCCTGCGATCGAGCACCTGATCGGCGAAGGCATCAGCATCAACATCACGCTATTGTTCTCGCAAAAAGTCTATCTGCAGGTCGCGGAAGCCTATCTGGCGGGGCTCGAAAAATTCGTCCGCAAGGACGGCGACCCCTCTGATATCGCAAGCGTCGCCAGCTTCTTCGTCAGCCGCATCGACACCATGGTCGACAAGGAGCTTGACGAGAAGATCGCGAAAGCCAACGACCCGACCGAGAAGGAGCGCCTCGCCGCGCTGAAGGGCAAGGTCGCGATCGCCAATGCCAAGCTCGCCTATCAGGACTATAAGCGGCTGTTTTCCGGCGCGCGCTGGGACAAGCTCGCGGCCAAGGGCGCCAAGCCGCAGCGGCTGTTGTGGGCCTCGACCGGCACCAAGAACAAGGACTACAGCGACGTGCTCTATGTCGAGGAGTTGATCGGCCCCGACACCGTCAACACCGTGCCGCCGGCAACGCTGGATGCCTTCCGCGACCACGGCAAGGTGCGCGACAGCCTCGAGGAAAATATCGAGGAGGCCAAACACGTTCTGGCGGAGCTGGAGAAATCCGGCATCTCGCTCGATGCGATCACCGCCGAGCTGGTCAAGGACGGCGTCAAGCAATTCGCCGACGCGGCCGACAAGCTTTACGGCGCGGTCGCGCATAAGCGTGCAGCCGTGCTCGCTGGCGGCATCGATCGGCAGACATTGGTGCTCGGCGCCAGCATCGAGAAAGCGGTCGAAAAAAGCACCGAGCAGTGGCGCGCGTCGGCCAGGATCCGAAAGCTCTGGCAGAAGGACAAGTCGGTCTGGACCGGCGACGATGAAGACAAATGGCTCGGCTGGCTGAACAGCCCGGCCAAGGCCGACATCGCCGATTACGAGGATTTCGCGCGGCGGGTGAACGGACAGAAATTCACCGACGCGGTCGTGCTCGGCATGGGCGGATCGAGTCTTGGGCCCGAGGTGCTGGCGGAGACCTTTCCGAAGAAATTCGGCTTCCCGAAACTGCACGTCCTGGATTCCACCGATCCCGCGCAAGTGCGCGCGACGGAAGACGCGGTCGATCTCGGCAGGACGCTGTTCATCGTCTCCAGCAAGTCCGGCGGCACCACCGAGCCGAACGCGATGAAGGACTATTTCCTCGATCGCGTGGCCAAGACGATCGGCGCCGATAAAGCGGGCCACCGCTTCATCGCGGTGACCGATCCCGGTTCGTCGCTGGAGAAAGTTGCGACCAAGCAGGGCTTTGCGCGCATCTTTTACGGCGAACCCTCGATCGGCGGACGCTATTCGGTGCTGTCGCCGTTCGGGCTCGTGCCCGCCGCGGCCGCCGGCATCGACGTCCGCGCGCTCATTGATCATGCGCTCGCGATGGTGCGCTCGTGCGGACCGGACGTGCCGCCGCACGAAAACCCGGGCGTCCAGCTCGGGCTCGCGATGGGTCTTGCCGGCCTCGAAGGCCGCGACAAGGTGACGATTTTCTCGTCGAAGGCCATCGCCGATTTCGGCGCCTGGGCCGAGCAATTGATCGCGGAATCGACCGGCAAGGAAGGCAAAGGCCTGATTCCGATCGAGGGCGAGCCGCTGGACGAGGTGTCGGTCTATGGCAACGACCGCTTCTTCATCGACATCCGCACCGAGGGCGATGACGACGCGGACCATGATGACAAGCTCGCTGCGCTGGAACGGGCCGGTCATCCCGTCGTGCGGATCGTGATGAAATCCGTCGACCATGTCGGCCAGGAATTCTTCCGTTTCGAGATGGCGACCGCGGTGGCAGGCGCGATCCTGGGCATCAATCCATTCAACCAGCCCGACGTCGAATCCGCCAAGATCAAGACCCGTGAACTGACGGCGGCGTTCGAGAAGACCGGTGCGCTGCCCACTGAGGAACCCGCGATGTCGTCCGAAGAGGCCGATATCTATACGGACGATTCCAATGCCGCGGCCTTGCGAACAGCGGGCGCGAATGGCGACCTCGGCTCCTGGCTCAAGGCCCACCTGTCCCGCATCCACCCGGACGACTACGTCGCCCTGCTCGCCTATATCGAACGCGACGCCGATCATATGGCGGCCCTGCAGGACATGCGGCTGAAACTGCGTGACAGCCGCCATGTCGCAACCTGCGCCGGTTTCGGTCCGCGTTTCCTGCATTCCACCGGACAGGCCTACAAGGGCGGACCAGACAGCGGCGTGTTCCTGCAGATCACCGCCGACGACGCCAAGGACCTTCCGGTGCCCGGCCAGAAGGCGAGCTTCGGCGTGATCAAGGCGGCGCAGGCGCGCGGCGATTTCGACGTGCTCACCGAGCGCGGCCGGCGCGCGCTGCGGGTACATCTGAAGGGCGATCTGAAATCCGGCCTGAAGATGCTCGATGCCGCGATCACGGAAGCGTTGAGTTAGAGCATGATCCCGACCCGAAGGGCGCGCGCCAGCGCAAAGTGGAAACCGGTTTTCGGATCAGATCATGCTCAAAACTAACAAGGAAAAAGAACAATGCAGCTCGGGATGATCGGCTTGGGCCGGATGGGCGGCAATATCGTCCGCCGGCTGATGAAGGGCGGACATACGGCCGTCGTCTACGATAAAAACGAAAACGCCGTCGCCGCGCTCGC
>WNFC01012627.1_pt1 | contig 10339 bp, 9 predicted proteins | sample 5400541 | NCBI WGS metagenome assembly WNFC01 (sample SAMN13153342, study PRJNA577476) | soil metagenome | isolation source: 120 cm saprolite under Douglas fir tree site 2 hole 2 replicate 1 | place: USA:California | collected 2015-04-18 | reverse complement strand
GCGATGTGAGGGACGGTTCCGAATTCGTAATCCGCGACGCGCTGCAACACTGGAAAGAGTGCCGCGCCCATCAAGACATGGACGTGGAAGAATTGCGCCGGCTCTGGCAGGCCGGAATTGAAAGCGGCCCCGGTCGCTTCAGGTCGATCGATGCGATCAAGAAAGAGGCCCGGCGCCAAGTCGCTAAGCAGAACCGTGAGCAAGCGCAACAACGATATCGCAGCTCTCAGTTTGACCTTAAGCTTTGAGTTTGCTGTCGCGTGCACTGCCGAAGCTGCGCAACAAGAAGCTCGGCGCGGAGAGGCTTTGTCAGGAACGCCCCGCCGCTAAATCCACTCGGCCGTTGGTCTTGAGAATAGCCAGATACGGTTACGAAGGGAGTGCCGTTATCCGCCAGCAGTCGGGCGATCGGTTCTGAAGTTTCGGCGCCTAGATTGATGTCAAGCACAGCGGCGTCACAGCCGAACTCTTTTAGAAGCTCAAGCGCTTCGGCTACGCGTGCGGCCGGGCCCACGACCTCAAAGCCTGCGTCTTTAAGATTTTGCTCGATCTCCAGGGCTACGATCGCTTCATCCTCGACAACAAGCACGCGAAGGCGTCGCCCGGACGTTTCCCGCTGCTCCGGCGCTTTCTGCTTCGGCACCGCAATGGCGGTGGCTCTCTCTTCGACGCCGCCGCGCGGGCATTGAAGACGCCAAGTCAGGCCCGTGCGGGGATAATTGAGTTCGACTTTGGCGTCGAGACTTCGTTCCGCGAGACGGCAAATCACGGTCGAGCCGAAACCGCTGCTTGACGGCGCGGCAACGGGCGGCCCGCCGCTCTCGGTCCACTCGATAACAAAAACCTCTTCGCCCTCGGCGCTTTGTACAGCTTTCCAGCCGAGTTCGACCCGGCCGCTTTCGTCGGAAAGCACCAGGATGTCATGACTCGCAGCCAGCGCCTGGACACGCGCCTGGAACCGAGGGAGGAAGTCATCCGGCCTGGTGTTGACGGTCTGCTGCGCGATTGCCTGCACAAGGGAGAGCAAGTTCTTGGAGCGATGATTGACTTCACGCAGGAGAAGGTCGATCTGCTCCTCGTGCTGCTTGCGTTCGGTTACGTTGGTTGCAAGCGTGATGATGTTTGCCGCCCGTCCGGCCCCGTCGCGCAGCAGCGACACATGCTTATGCACCCACGAGACCTTACCCTCCTTGGAAAGGCACCGGTTTTCGATCTCGAACGAAGGTATTTGCTGCGAAATCAGCTTTTTGACCTCGCACGCATGCCTGTCGCGATCGTCGGGATGCACAATGGCCTCGAAACTTGACCCACGAAGTTCGTCTTCCGAGTACCCGCGCATATCGGAATAGGCCGGATTGCAAGACACCAATCGACCATCCAGATCCCAGATAGCAATGCCCATGCTGGCGTGCTGATAAATGCCTTTGTAGCGTTCCTCGCTCTCGCGCAGCGCTTCATCGTTGCGATGCCGTTCGATAAAAGCCGCTGCTTGCCGCGCATACAGATCGAGGAGATCTAATTCGTGGGTGGTGGGTCGGTGCACATTGCGGAAATATGTCGACAGCATTCCCACCGGCCTTCCATCCCGTCCGACCAGCGGGGTGGATTGCACTGCCCGAACGCCTGCCGCGGAAATAAGGGCGCGGAACGGAGCGAAGCCCTCGTCGGCCTCGAGATCCTCCACGAACGTGCGCCGGCCCGCGCGCAACGCTCGGCCGCAAGACGTATCAAACTCCGCCGAGACCTCTTTGAAGAAATCCAGGAACGGCTGTTCGAATCCCTGGTGGGCCGCGATCACCAAGACTTTGCGGGTGGTATCAAAGAGCTGAACGTTACCTTTGTCCGCCCCGAGCAGTTCGATGGCAACTCCGAGTATCTCATTCAACCCGGCATGCAGCTCGTGTGCTTGCCAGAGCCGCGAGCTTGCCTCATTGAGCTGTTTCAATACCGCTGAATCATTTGCCAGTTGCGCTTCGACCGCCTGCAAGTCGGCAAGGTGCGCGCGGCTGCGTGCTTCACTCGCCCGGAGAGCCTTCAAGGAACCCGCCAGATCCGTCTGCGTTCTGTCGAGAAGAACTTTGATGTCGATGGCGTCCTGGATATCGGTCAGCGCGCCCAGCCACTCTTCGACTTGGCCTCTTTGGTCCTTCACGGGAATCCCGCGCGTCTGAAACGCGCGGTAACCGTTGTGCTTGGCGCTCCAAATACGTCCCTGGGTAAAGTACTGCGAGCCGGAGGCCAGCGCCGATGCCCAATCCGCCATAATGGATTGGCGATCATCGGGGTGCAGGCAGGACACCCAGCGCGAGCCTTTGTACTGGTCCCAAGCCTGCCCCGTGTATTCTTGCCAGTAAGGTTGCTCCTCAACGAATTCGCCCGCAGCATCCATCCACCAGACAATGGAAGCTGATGCCAGGAGCAGTGCGTCGAATCTTCTGTCCGCGCGCGTTACCCGCGACTTTCCAAGAAAATTCAGCTGCTTATCCATGGAGCGAGTTCGCTGTTCGAGGGGTATCGCCGCGCCCGTCCGCGGCTCCTGATTATTGAACTCACGGCTTCCTCGCCTGCGGCGAAGACGTCCCCCAGCCACCGACGCCGGAAACCAAGGCTGCAATCGGTAATTGGTACAATGTTGCACCGACCTGGCGGGAAATTGCGAATCTTTTTTTTGGCACTCGATTCCATCACGTGCCCAGTGCTCTTTAGATTTTCAGGACACGACACGCTCACAAAACGTCTGCTTTGACGCAAAACGTCTTTTGTCGTGTCGATAAAGGCCTTTAGCTTCGGCGCCATGGAAGCCCGCCTTGGGTAGTAAAGAAATAAGCCGGGGACCTCGATTGCCGACTTTGGCAAAACCTCAGTGAGCCGGCCCGCCGCGATGTCGGCGCGCCAGGCTCGAACTGATAAGCGAGCCCGACGCCGGCAAGCGCCAGCTCCCGCGCATAGCGTGCATCGTTGACCACAATGCTACCGCTGCTTTTCGATGGAGATCTCTCGACCGTCGTCAAGAATGAACTCGCGGCCGCTCAGGGCAATGCGGCTGCACAACGCAGCTCGCCGATTTTGACGAACACGGCTGCGGCGGACTGGCGAAGAATGACAGGAAGCAGCGCGACTCTATAAGCTTGCTGCAGAGCGGCTCAAAGCCGCTGAACTCGCTAAGATTGATGTCGCTGACTCCAACTACCTCACCCGCGCGTTAATGGCGCAAATTTCGGCCTGCTGGGCTCCTCCCGTGGAGGTAGCTCGCGTCAATGGCGCCGTGACGGTTCAGATAGCGCTGAATCAAGACGGCCCACTCTCCGGTGAACCAGTCCTGGTCAATTCCGGCAGCGGTCCATCTCAAGCCGCCGCAGGAAACGCGCTGCTCCCCATCCGGCGCTCCAGCCGTTCAAGCTACCTCTTGCCAAATACGACGGGTCGAAGAACATTGACCGCGTGTCAAGCCCGCGGGTCACGGGCCCCGAAGTTACTCTCGGTCCTCTTGGCTTTTGCCGCCGATCTGTTTGAGCCTGGCGAGTACGGCCTTGACGTCGAGCTCTCCGCCTTCCTTCGCGCTGGCCGCCGGCTCGAGTTCCGGCGCAGGGCGTGCGGTCGTAATCTCGGCCGGAAGCAGGGTCGCCCCGGTTTCCGGCTCGACTGGCTTTTCCTTGGCGGCGCGCTGGACCTCGAAATCGAGATCGATCTGGGAGCAAAGGCCGAGCGTCACCGGATCCATGGGGGCAAGGTTGGGGGCGTTCCAATGGGTACGTTCGCGGATTGCCTCGATGGTCGACTTGGTGGTGCCGACGAGGCGCATGATCTGGCTGTCTTTCAGCTCGGGGTGGTTGCGCACCAGCCACAGGATGGCGTTCGGGCGATCCTGCCGGCGCGAAACCGGCGTGTATCGTGGCCCCTTTTTCCGCTTCGGCTCGGGCAGGTGTACCTTCGCCTCAGCGAGCCGGAGCCGATAGTTCGGGTCAGCCTCGCCTTTGGCAAGCTCGTCACGGGCGAGTTGCCCGGTCACGATCGGATCACGTCCGATGATGCTCTGAACCCCCTCATCATCGGCAATCGCCTTCACTTCGAGGGGGTGGAGCTTGCAGAAAGCGGCAATCTGGTCGAACGTCAAAGCTGTATTTTCAACCAGCCAGACTGCGGTCGCCTTCGGCATAAGGGGCTGGGCCGCCATGATAAATTCTCCTTGCGCTCCAGCCGCCCGCGGGGCGGAGCCTATTGCCATCGAAGATGACGAGGATAACCCGTATATAGGCGCGCCACACCGACTTGCGCAACCCCCCGATGCTGAGAACATGTTGGGAATATGAATAAATTCAGGGAAGCCGCCGCGCCCCGGCTTACCCTGGGAGCGCGGGGGTCTCGCCCGCATCGAAAGAAAGAGCGGGCGGGACGCCCGCGCTCCAGGCGGAGGGTAGGATTGGGCGCTTCCACAGGTTCCGGTCGCCCGTTGTTTATCGTGTTACGATTCAACTTTGCCTTTTGGCGGGCGCAGTCTTGACATGGGTATGCGTAAAAAACCAAATCCTGCCCGTTGCCACGCTGACCGTTAGCCTGAACCACGGACCCTCGACATGACGTCTTCCCGTCCTTCCGAAAAGCCGCAGTTGAAAGTGATGTTGTGTTCGCCGCGCGGCTTTTGCGCCGGCGTGGTCCGGGCGATCGACACGGTCGAGCGGGCGCTCGCCATCTACGGCAAGCCGGTCTATGTACGCCACGAGATCGTCCACAACCGCTATGTGGTCGAAAGCCTGCGGCAAAAAGGTGCCGTTTTCGTCGAGGAATTGGACGAAATCCCCGACACCGATGTGCCGGTGATCTTCTCGGCCCACGGCGTGCCGAAATCGGTCCCGGTCGAGGCCGGCAATCGTAAGCTGCTGGCCATCGATGCGACCTGCCCGCTCGTCACCAAGGTTCATCGGGAGGCCGAAATTCATTTCAAGCGCGGGCGCGAGATTGTGCTCATAGGGCACGAAGGTCATCCCGAAGTCACCGGGACCATGGGGCAGCTTCCGCCAGGCGCAGTCCGCTTGGTGCAAACCGCCGAGGAGGCGGCGACGTTCGAGCCGAAAAACCCCGACGATCTTGCCTATGTGACGCAGACCACGCTTTCGGTTGACGACACCGCCCAAATCGTCGCAACGCTCCAGAAGCGGTTTCCCAACATCGCCGGTCCCCACAAGGAGGACATCTGCTACGCCACAACCAATCGCCAGGAGGCGGTCAAGCGCGTCGCCCCGGTGGTCGACGCCATGATCGTGGTCGGCTCGCCCAATTCCTCGAACTCCCAGCGCCTCAAGGAAGTGGCGCTGCGTAACGGCTGTCCCCACGCCGAGTTGCTGCAGCGGGCCGAAGATATCAACTGGGATAAGTTCGGCGCGATCGGGCGCCTGGGGTTGACGGCGGGCGCGTCGGCGCCCGAGGTGTTGATCGAGGAAATCATCGACGCATTCGCAGCGCGCTACGAGGTCAGCGTGGAGACCGTCTCCGCGGTCGAGGAATCGGGAATCTTTTTTCCGTTGCCGCGGCAGGTGCGTAGCGGCGAAGCGGCAGAGTAAACCTCCTCAACAGGTTAGAGCATTTCCCAATGAGGCTGAGCTACCCATCACCCGTCACCCGCGGGCTTGACCCGCGGGTCCATCTCTTTCGCAAACGGATGGATTGCCGGGTCAAGCCCGGCAATGACCGGACAATGGGTCAACGCTATTGGGAAGCGCTCTAGCCTGGGGCATATCGAAATCACCCTCGGGACCCGCAATGGCCGTCTATACCGATGTCAGCGACGAGGAACTCCAGCAGTTCCTCGGGGGCTACGATATTGGGGCTTTGCTCGCCTACAAGGGAATTGCTGAAGGGGTTGAGAATTCCAACTTCCTGCTGCACACGAGCGCCGGCTTCTTCATTCTCACGCTCTATGAGAAGCGGGTCGCGGCCGGTGATTTGCCGTTTTTTCTCAATCTCATCGAACATTTGGCAGCGCGCGGGCTCACCTGTCCGCAGCCGGTCCGCGGCCGCGGCGGCGAGGCGTTGGGCCGCCTCGTCAACCGGCCGGCCGCTATTTTCACCTTTCTCGACGGCATGTGGATCAGGCGGCCGAACGTTGCGCATTGCGGGGCGGTCGGCGACGCGCTGGCGAGGCTGCATCTCGCTGGCGCCGATTTCGCCATGACGCGGCGCAATGCGCTTTCGATCGAGGGATGGCGGTCGCTGTTCGATGCGGCCGGCGGGCGCGCCGATACGGTGCAAAATGGGCTCAGCGCGGCCATCGGGAGCGAACTTGCGTGGCTGGAACGAGACTGGCCGCGCGATCTTCCGCAGGGGGTCATTCACGCCGACCTGTTCCCCGACAATGTGTTCTTTCTGGGCGATCGTCTGTCCGGCCTGATCGATTTCTATTTCGCCTGCACGGACGCCCTTGCCTATGATGTGGCGATCTGTCTTAACGCATGGTGCTTTGAGCCCGACCATTCCTATAACATCACCAAAGGACGCGCGCTGCTTAAGGGCTACACGCGGGCGCGCAAACTCAACGCGCGCGAGATTGCCGCGTTGCCGACGCTGTGCCGTGGCGCCGCCCTGCGTTTCCTGTTGACCCGGCTGGTCGATTGGCTGGAGGTCCCGCCGGGCGCATTGGTGAGGCCAAAGGATCCACTCGAGTATTATCGCAAGCTGCGATTTCATCAGACCGACGTTAGCGCGCGGGATTACGGCATTGACTGACGTGCGGGGAAACGACCGCGTCACCATTCATACCGACGGCGCCTGCTCGGGCAACCCCGGACCGGGCGGCTGGGGCGCAATTTTGCAATGGGGCGGCCACACCCGCGAGCTCAAGGGCGGCGAGGCACACACGACCAATAACCGCATGGAGCTGATGGCCGCCATTGTGGCGCTTGAGGCTCTCAAGCGCCCGTGCGATGTCGATCTCCATACCGACAGCCAGTATTTACGCCAGGGAATCACGAGCTGGATCCAGGGCTGGAAACGCAACGGCTGGAGGACCGGCGACAAGAAGCCGGTCAAGAACACGGATCTGTGGCAGCGACTCGAGGCCGCGGTCGGCCGCCACACTGTGCATTGGCATTGGGTGCGCGGTCATGCCGGTCACGATCTCAACGAACGCGCCGACGAACTTGCCCGCGAAGCGATTGCCGAGATCAGAGCCGGGGCGGACGGCGAAAGCTAAGCAGGATTCGGCCGGCTGGCCAACGGATGGGCAACCAAAACAGCTATCGCCAACATGATCCGGGACCTCGATCCGTTGGGCAGCCCGTGAATCTCTGCTTAGTCGCCTCCCTGTAGGGGCGACCCTTGGGGCGACCCTTGTGGTCGCCCCCGTGGTCGCGCGGCTTGCGCACCGCGTCCACCGGCAACGGGGCGACCACAAGGGTCGTCCCCACATTTCGTGGCGTGGCGATCACAATTGCTTTAGCAATGTCTCGGCGCTGGAGACTTCCGCCTTGCCGGGCGCGTCCTCGATGTTGAGTTGCTTCACCACGCCGTCTTCAACCAGCATCGAATAGCGTTTCGAGCGCAGCCCCAAGCCGCCTGCCGAGCCGTCCATGGTGAGATCGAGCGCTTTGGCGAAGTCGCCGTTGCCGTCGGCAAGAAACTCGATCTTTCCTTCGGCGCCGGACGCTTTTTTCCATTCGGTCATGACGAACACATCGTTCACGGCTGTCACCGCAATTGCATCCACGCCCTTGGCCCTGATGGCATCGCTGTTTTGCAGAAAGCCAGGCAGATGATTCTTATGACAGGTCGGCGTGAAGGCACCTGGCACCGCGAACAGCACGACTTTCTTGCCCTTGAACACCTCGTCGGCGGACTTCCAGCCGGGTCCTTCGGCCGTCATCACGCGAAACTTTGCTTCGGGAATATGATCGCCCACCTTGATGGCCATGGCTTTGATCCTCGTTTCTTTTGGGGGTTGGAAGATGACGCCGTCTGCGGACGCCGATGGGCCGTAGAAGCCTGTCAACCCCTCTCCCTGTCTCCTGGGAGTGCGGGCGAGACGCCCGCGCTCCCAGGGGGCAGGGAGGGGGCGGAGGAGCTTATAGCACCCTTCCGGCAAAGCGGATTCGGTTTTCCCCCTCCCTTCCCTCCCCGCAAGCAGGGGAGGGAAGGGAGGGGGACCGGCCTGATCCCTATTCTGGGACGGCCGTCACCTCGATCGCATTTCCGCCCGACACCAGGGTGAAACGCAAGCGGGCTCCGATCGCATCGACGCCAGGCGGAGCGCCGTCAAGGTCGAACGCAAACCACCGCCGACCAGGGGGCGCGCCGGGAATAGGCTCTGGCAGAGGCAACGCCCAGTCGGCGGTCGGTCCCTCAGCGAACAAGTCGAGCGAAGCCGTCGCTGGCGCTTCGATTTCTACGATAACCCGCGGGTAGGGGCGTCCAGGCTCCCGCCGCACCGCCGCGATGCCAAAGGGCGCGGCCTCGCCGACGCGGGCCTGCTTGGGCGCCTGCGCCTCCGCCGCCTTGAGCCGCGAATCGTGAGGGGAGGGCGTCGATGCGAGCTCCAGGATGGCCGCGCCTTTTGCAGGAACGCAAAGTCTTTCGCAGACCGCATAGTCGAGGGTGAGGCGCAACGTCGCCGGCCGGTTCGAGCTTTCAGGGACGACATGGACCGGGAAGATAACACTGCCCTTGTATCCGATCGAGGCGCCGCCATCGTCCGTGAAACGATGCGGCGCCGGCCACAGGATCGAGACGGACTTGATGTTTTCGGATTTGGAGAAATCAAACACCGGCGGCACGCCACTATCACCTGGGTACCGCCAGTAAGTCTTCCATCCGGTCGCGAGCCGGACCTCGACGCCTGCCCGCAGCGAGCCGCCCACGCCCAGAGGGCTACCGGCGAGAAGCCGCACTGCCGAACGTGCATCACCGTCCCACGACGACGCATCCGCCGCAGCCGCATTGAAATTCAGCGCGGACGCAAGCAGTGCACCAAGCGTCGCCGTCGAGACACATTGTCGCAATATCAATGCACCCATAGACGATCGTCTAGCCGACATGGATTCCAGTGACCATTGAATTCCTCGTGACCGAACCGTGTTCTCGCATTGCCGTTCTACTAAGATGAGGTTACGTTTTCAGCCATGAAGGCAGCAAGGAAGAGTATAAGGGCAAGTTCCCCCACAGGGTCTTCGCGGCGTGGATATCTCGACGGCCAGATGCTGATCGCGATGCCGAGCATGCGGGACGAGCGATTTGCCCGCACTCTGATCTATATTTGTGCACACTCGTCGGAAGGGGCGATGGGCATTGTTGTCAACCAGCCGGCAAGCAACATCAAGTTTCCGGATTTGCTGGTGCAACTCGACGTCATCTCCGATACCGATGTGATCCAGCTGCCGCTGAGCGCGGGATCTGTACAGGTGCTCAAAGGCGGCCCGGTAGAGCCCGGCCGCGGCTTCGTATTGCATTCAAGCGATTACTTTGTCGAGAATTCGACCTTGCCGATCGATGACGGTATCTGCCTGACCGCGACGCTCGATGTCCTCAAGGCAATCGCAAAAGGCAACGGTCCGGGGAAGGCGTTGCTGGCGCTCGGCTATGCGGGATGGGCGCGCGGGCAACTTGAGACCGAGATTCAGGAGAATGGCTGGCTGCATTGTGCCGCCGATACCGACCTGATCTTCGGCTCCGACATCCGCGCCAAATACGATCGGGCGCTCAGGAAGCTCGGCATTCACGCCGGCATGCTGTCGAGCGAAGCCGGGCACGCGTAACAGGAATCAGTAATCAGAGGTCAGTAATCAGACTGTAAGGCAGTGCGCCCGATATCTGTCTATCTGATTACTGATAGCTGATTACTGATCCCTGTTCTGCCGAGGACCAAGTCCTGTGCCTGCTCGGCCGACATCGGACGCCCGAATGCAAGACCTTGGGCGAACTCGCAACCGAGATGATGGAGTTCAACGGCGTCGGCTTCGCTCTCCGCCCCTTCGGCGACAACGTCCATACCGAGATCATGTGCTAATCCCACCATCGAGCGCAGGACGACCGGCCGCGTTCCTTTGGCGTTGGCGCGCACAAATGACCGGTCAATCTTGATCGTGTCGAACGGGAAGCGCGGCAGATACACCAGAGAGGAATGCCCGGTCCCGAAATCGTTGAGCGCGAGGCCGGCGCCAAAATCCCGCAGCCGCTTCAGGATTTGAGCCGCTTGTTCGGGATTTTCCATCACCGCGGATTCGGTGAGCTCAAGCTTGAGCGTGCCGCGCGCCAAGCCGCCGCGTCCAAGCACGGCGCGCAAACTATCGACGACCTCATTCTTGAGCAATTGCCGCGACGATACGCTCACGCTCGCAAACAGCGGCACGCGACT
>WNFC01010362.1_pt1 | contig 10339 bp, 10 predicted proteins | sample 5400541 | NCBI WGS metagenome assembly WNFC01 (sample SAMN13153342, study PRJNA577476) | soil metagenome | isolation source: 120 cm saprolite under Douglas fir tree site 2 hole 2 replicate 1 | place: USA:California | collected 2015-04-18 | reverse complement strand
GTCGCCAATATCGAGGAGCTCGAAAAAGCGGCGTCGGCAGCGGGCACCACGCTGCGCGTGGTGGTCGAGGTGGACACGGGCATGCACCGCGCGGGCACGCTACCGGGCGAGCCGACCGTGGCGCTGGCAAAGCGCGTGGCAGCCAGCCCCAGCCTGCGCTTTGCTGGGGTGATGGGCTGGGAGGGGCACGCGACCCGCGCGGCCGAGCCGGGCGTGAAAGAAGCGCGTATCGCCGAAGCAGTCGGCTTGCTGACCCAAACCGCCGACGCGTGCCGCGCGGCCGGACTCCCCGTTGAGATCGTCAGCTGCGGTGGAACGGGCACGTACTGGGTGACCGCCAATCTGCCGGGCGTGACGGAGGTCCAGGCCGGCGGGGGCATCCTGTCCGACGTCGTCTACCGCGAGGTGATGGGTGTCGATCACGAGCCGGCGGCCACGATCCTGGCGACGGTCACCAGTCGCCCCACGCCCACGCGCATCATCTGTGATGCCGGCAAGAAAACGATGAGCAGTGATGGCGCCGTCCCCAAACCTCTTTTGGATGGCGCCGTGCGCAAGGTGGGCCTCTCCGCCGAGCACGCCACGATCGAAATGGAAAACCCGACGGACGGTCCGCGCGTTGGTGACAAGATTCAGTTCATCGTTGGCTATACCGATACAACAGTGCACCTTCACGAAGAGCTCTACGCGGTCCGCGACGGCATAGTCGAAGCCGTCTGGCCCGTCATCGGCCGAGGCAAGCTCCGCTGAATATGGGCCAGGTTCTGGAGGGGCTGGTGGGCCTCCTCCTGGTCGCGTCGATTCTCCTCGACGTGTTCCTCACGGTGGTGGTGCCCCGTCGTCCACCGCGTTTGGGCCGCCAGCTGCGCGTTACCGGGTACATCGTGCCCGGCCTGTGGATCTGGTGGCGCTGGGTTGGTTTGCGGCTCTCATCTGCCGAGCGCCGCGAGGCTTTTCTGGGCCTTTACGGCGCCCTGATCGTCATCATCATGCTCATCGCCTGGGTGGTCGGACTGGTCATCGGCTATGGCCTGCTCCTGGACGCGATGCGGGCGCAGCTCAAACCTGAGCCGGAGACGTTTGGCGCATCCCTGTACTTCGCCGGGACTTCGCTCTTGACGTTGGGTTTCGGCGATGTCGTGGCCGTCGGCGGGTTCGCCCGTCTGGTCGCGCTGGCGGCCGCCGCCACGGGACTGGGTCTCTTCGCCCTGTGCATCACCTTGCTGTTTACCCTGTACGGCTCCTTTCAGCGGCGCGAGCTCGCCGTGGTCGTGCTCGAGGCAGGTGCGGGTGCGCCGCCCTCCGGCGTTACCTTGCTGGAAACGTTTGCCCTGGCCGGCATTCTCAACGATCTGCCCGGCGTCTTCCGCGACTGGCAGAGCTGGGCCGCCGAAGTCCTGGACAGTCATCTGGCGTATCCGGTGCTGGCCTACTTTCGCTCCAGCCACGACAACGACTCGTGGATTAGCTCACTCGGCGCCGTCATGGATGCCTCGACGCTGGTCCTGACCACCGTCAAAGACGGACCGAAGGGTTGGGCCAAGCTCAGTCGATCGGTGGGTGGCCATTGTCTGGAAGATCTGGTGGCCTATTTCGGCCTACAGAGCGACACGGAGGTTGGTGTCGAGCGCGCCGAATTCGACGAGGCCCGCCGCCGGCTGGAGCGCGCGGGCTTTGCTCTGGAGGATGCCGACCGGTCCTGGGACAACTTCGTCCGCCTGCGCCAGGAGTACGCCGGTCGGGTGAATGCCCTGGCCCGCTACTGGGCCACACCCCCAGCGCAGTGGATCGGCGACCGGTCGCCGCTGAGGCACCCGCGCTTGCACGCGCCAAGCAGTGGGCCCGAAGTTACTGGGTCAGCTCGAGTGCGGCGCGCGCCGAGCTAAAGCTCAGATCGACAGCATGACGCGGCCGAACACTTCGCGACTGCTGACGTGCTCGTGCGCCGCGCGGGCGCTCTCCAGCGGATACCGCTCGTGGACCACCGCCTTCAGTTTGCCCTGCGCAGCGAGGCGAAATACCTCCTGGACCTGAGACTTGGGTGCGCCGCGCGCACCGATGAGCGAAAGGTGCTTCGAGTAGAAGGCGCGCATGTTCGTCTCGATGCTGGCGCCGCCCAGTGCACCGCAGGTCACGATGCGGCCGAGGTACGCGGCGCTGGCGAGGCTGTGCGGCCACAACTCGGGCACCGCCAGATTCTCGAACACCACGTCGGCACCGGCGCCATCGGTCATGCGGCTAACCTCGTCAGTGAGATTGTGGGTGGCATAGTTCACCACATCATCGGCGCCGAGCTCGCGCGCTCTCTGCAACTTCCAGTCGGCCCCGGCGGCCGCGATCACCCGCGCGCCGGCTAGCTTAGCGACCTGGATGCCAGCCGTGCCCAGCGCACCCCCAGCCGCCAGGATCAGCACGGTTTCGCCGGGCTTCACTGCGCCGCGGTCGATCAGCAAGTGCCAGGCGGCGGGATGCATGACCATCATCGCCGACGCCTCCTCGTAGCTCAGCCGGTCGTCGATCGGCACCAGGTTCTGCGCCGGCACGACCACGTACTCCGCATCGCCGCCGTCGGTGTGAACGCCCTGGATCCGCAGGCGCACACACGCGTTGTTCAGTCCTCTGGAGCATGGTGGGCACCGGCCGCACCACAAGATCTGGATGCTCACCACGCGATCGCCAGGACTGAAGCCCGCCACGGTGGAGCCGACCTCTACCACCTCGCCAGCCGGGTCAGCCCCGAGGACGTGCGGCAGGGAAATGCCCCCGAACCCGGGCCGCGCGCGCACCTCGGTGTCCAGCGTGCGCATAACCGAGACCGCGTGAACGCGGATCAGGACCTCCGTCGGACCCGGCGCGGGGACGGGCATGTCCACCACCTCGAGAACGTCGGGTCCGCCGTGGGCGCGAAACAGCACCGCTTTCATCGGCGTCGTACCTCTCCCTGCTCAGAGTCCAAACAGCGCGCGCGCATTGCCCACCAGAATTTTGTCGCGGATCTGCGGCTCGAAGCCAAGCAGATCGAACTCCTCGATCCAACGCTCAGGGGTGAGCACCGGCCAATCGGAGCCGAATAGGACGCGGTCCTTCAAGATGGTCCGCGCATACTGGACCAGCTGGGGCGGGAAGTATTTCGGCGCCCAACCCGACAGGTCGATATACACGTTGCCTTTGTGGCGGGCCATCGCCAACTGCTCCTCCTGCCACGGCCAACCGGGGTGCGCGGAGATGATCGTCAAGTCTGGAAAATCGGCGGCAATGTCGTCCAGGTAAGGAATCGGCGCCGTGTACTTCAACTTGAAGCCCAGTCCGCCACGGACACCCGCACCGTTGCCCATCAGTCCGGTGTGGAACAGACACACCAGGCCTTGCTCCGCGGCGGTTTCCCACAGTGGATTAAACCGCGGTTCGTTCGGAAAGAAGTGCTGGCGGCCCGGATTGAACTTCAACCCCTTCAAGCCCAGGACCTCGCGGCAGCGGCGGGCCTCGTCGATCGCCAATCGGCCCTTCCAGGGATCGACGCCACCGAAGGCCATGAACACGTCCGGATGTTTGCGCACCGCCGCCGCGACGTGGTCATTCGGTACCGCGGGTAAGCCCGACGTGGTGGAGTCGTCTGTGGCGAGCAGGATGGCCATCATGTTTTTCTCACGGTAGGCATCCGCGAGCTCGTCCAGCGAGACCGGCTTCAGCTCGCGCCCGAAGTAGCCGCGCATGGCCTCGAGCCGCCCGCCGCCCATGTGCTGGATCGACACGTCGTCCCACGGGTGGACGTGGCAGTCAATGGCCCGCAGCGGCATCAGGGCAGGGTCTCCGTGTCTCTGGTCGAAAGCAACCTCGGTGCGCATAGCGTATCATCGGTTGCCATAGAGAACCGAGCGTGACAACTGGAGTCCCCGCGCCGCTGACGGGCGTGCGCGTCATCGAAGTCGCCACCTTCATCACTGGACCCTACGCCGGGATGCTCCTGGCCGCCCTCGGCGCGGACGTCATCAAAGTGGAGCCGCCCGGCTCCGGCGATCCATTTCGCCTCGGTTCGCACGACGGCGTGTCGTCCCGCTTCACCGCCTTCAACCGCGGCAAGCGGTCCATCTGCGTGGACCTTCGCAGTGAACAAGGCAGAGAAGTCGTGCACAAGCTCGTCAACAGCGCGGACGTGCTCATCGAGAACCACCGCCCCGGGGTCATGCGCCGCCTGGGCATCGACTACGAATCGCTGTCGCACCTGAACCCGCGCCTGATCTACTGCTCGATCTCGGGCTTCGGCCAGGATGGGCCCGCCGCCGGCCGTCCCGCCTACGACCAGGTCGGCCAGGCGGTGAGCGGCCTGATGAGCCTCCTGACAGATGGCGACCGGCCGGTCGGTCCCACCTTCTCCGATAGTCTGACCGGTCTGTTTTCGGTCATCGGCATTTTGTCGGCGCTGAATGCGCGCACCGTCAGCCAGCAGGGTCAGCACGTGCGGACCTCCATGCTCCAGGCCACGCTCGGCTTTCTGGTCGAACCGATCGCCCACCTCGCCGCCACCGGCGAAAATCCGGGTCCGTATACGCGTCCGCACCAATCGCAGTCGTATGGCTTTCGCACCTCCGATGGGACCAGCCTCGTCATCCACCTGTCCACCCCCGACAAGTTCTGGCGCGGTTTTCTCCGCGCGCTGGATTGCGAGCAGCTGGCCGAGGAACCGCGCTTCGCGACCTACGCCAACAGAGTGGCGGCTTACGCGACAATCGAGGCGCTCCTCGCCCCGATCCTCGCGAGCCGCCCGCGCGACGAGTGGCTGGCGCGCTTGCAAGCGCAGGATGTGCCATGCGCACCGGTGAACTCGCTCGAGGACGCCCTGGCTGACGCGCAGGTCGCCCACCTCCAGTTGGCCCGATTGGTGGGCGATCGTGAATGGGCGGTGGCTCTGCCGGTAGAGCTGCAGGGCATCGTGCCCACCGGAGCTGCCCCGCGCGCGGGCGAGCACACCGACGAGCTGCTCGACGCGCTGGGCTACTCGCGAGCCGAGGCAGAACGCCTGCGCGCATCCAATGTGGTGGGCTAAGCGGCTCTACGATGCGCCCGCGCTGACCGGCTGCGGCTCAGCTTGCGGTGCCGCCGGGGCGAAAAGCGGCGCCAGGTCCATATAGATCCGCACATCTGCGACCAGGTTGCCGCGCTTGCGCAGGATCGTCGTCGCCGGAATGCCCACCTGCGAGCCGTCCTTGCGCGTGTAGACCACGTTGGCTTCGGAGATGCCCGCCTCATCGGTGTCCCACGTCTGCACGATGTCGTGGCGCAGCCCACCGATCGATCCCCAGAGTTGCGAAAGGCCGGCGCGGATTGGCTCCTTGCCGGTGGTCGTCGGCGCATTCGCGAACCGGAATTGGACGTCGTCCGTGTGCCGGGCCAAATAGCCTTCCATGTCCATCCGGTCGACGATGCCGAAGTACTCGTGAATCCAGCCAGTCATGTGCCAGCTCCCTTCCCTTTAGTCCGACGTGCCCGATGCGCCAGCCAGCGCGAGCGCGCCTTGCTCGCGGACCACCCGGCGGATCGCTTCCAGCGTCGCGTTCACCGCGTTCAGGTAGGCCGCCTCAGTCGCGCCGAAGTGCTCCTGCTCGGCTGGGCTGCCGGGCGCGACCCCCTCCGCTTCGAGCGCGAAGGCAAACCGCAGCTGCAGATCGCCGCGCTCGTCCTCCAGGATTTCGTTTTCGATGGTTCCCCGCGTGCGGCCCTGCACACGCTCGAACTGGACCCGCTGCTCAGGGAAGAACGACACCCGTTCGCGCGCGTCCTCGCCGCGGAAGGTGATGTCGCGCAGGAGCCAATCGTCACCGCGCTCGAGCACATCGCAGCGGGTCATCTGTGGCACGAACGGCAGGGCGTTGTCGGCCTTGAGCAGGAGACCGCGCCAGACGTCGCCGCGGGACAGGCGCGGCTGCTGTGGCTCGTCGTTGACCGCGACCGTCCGACTCATGTGGTACATGCCCCTTCCCCTTTCGCGGTTCGTTAAAATAACCGCTGTGTCGTTTAGAGAACCACCACTACAGCCTAGGCCGGCCCCCACCCTCTGTCAAGGCCCGCGCGTGGACACGTCGCGCAAGCCTCGACTACGCTGCCTGCGGTGACCCGCGACCCAGCCGCGCAGATTCCGTCAGGGTCGCTTGCACGCGGGTTGAGCCTGCTGTCGATCGTCGCCGGCTCGCCCCGCCGCGGCATGGGTCTGTCCGAGCTCGCCGAGCAGGCCGGCTTCGACAAAGCCACCACCCACCGCCTGGCGCGCATCCTGGTCCGCTACGGGTATCTCGTCCAGGATGACGAGACCCGCCGTTACCGACTGGGTGTACGCGTGCTCGACTTCGGCTTTGCCTACCTGGCGGGCATCGACCTGCGCGAGCGCGCGCTGCCCTATATGCAGGAGCTGGCGCGCGAGTTCGGTGGCAGCGTCAGCCTGGCCCAGCTCGACGGCGCCGACATCGTCTATGTGGAGCGGATCCCCGCCAGCCAATGGATGGTGAGTCTGGAGATGCGGGTGGGCTCGCGCGTACCGGCACATGCGACGTCGATGGGCAAAGCCCTATTGGCCTGTTTGACCGACGCGCAGGTGCGCGCGCTGGTGCAGGGCCGCAAGCTCCAGCCGCTGACCGCGCGAACGATTACTACGCCGAAGCAGCTGCTTGGCCAGCTCGCCGAAATTCGCTCACGCGGGTTCGCGATCAACGACGAGGAGACGGTCATCGGCCTGCGCTCGGTCGCCGCCGCGATCAAAGGGCACCAGGCCACCCCGCTTGCGGCGGTCAACGTCGCCGTGCCCACCGCGCAGTGCAGCCTGGACCGCCTGGTGGCCGAGATTGCTCCCCGCGTAACCGAAGCCGCCGCCGCGATCAGCGCCCAGCTCGGCGGCTAAGGGCCAGTCAATTGAACGGAGTTCGGCCGCTGCAACATTGTCAGCCCCAGAGTTGGGCGGATGCTCGGCGCGCTCCTTCGGCCGAAGCCCGCAGCTTGGCCCAGACGATCTCTTCGTGGCCAACGCGTGAGCCGATGCCGCAGTCGGTCCCGGCCTGGACGTTCTCCTTGCCGATCACGCTGGCGTAGTTCATCAGTCGTTCGGCGACCAGGTCCGGATGCTCGACGAGGTCAGTCGCATGGCTGATGACGCCCGGCATCAAGATCTTGCCGTCGGGTAGCTTGACGTCCTTCCAGACCTGCCACTCGTGAGCGTGGCGCACATTACCCGCCTCGATTCCGTACGCGTCGGCATTGATCTTGAGCACGAGATCGGCAATGTGTTTGAGCTCGATATCGTTGACGTGCGGCCGATGCCCGCTGCCCCAACACACGTGGAAGCGGATCTGGTCCGGCGGTAGGCCCTCCAGGGCGTGGTTGATGACGGCAACGCACGACTCCAGATAGGCGCGGTACTGGCTAACGTCCCAGTCCGGGAAAAACATCCACGACGTGGCGAATTCCGGCTCGTCCACCTGGACAGTCAGACCACCATCGGTAATCGCCTTGTACTCCTCGTGGACCGCTTCGGCAACCGCCATCATGTAGGCTTCTTCGCTCGGGTAGTACTCGTTGCGCACCGCGGCACCGAGACTTAGCGGACCGAGCGCGGCGAGGAAGCCCTCATCGACATGGCGGTCATTCATCGCTGCCTTGAGCGTCGCCACGTCGGATTGGATCTGCGCGTGGGCGGTGTACTTCACCGGGCCGGTGCAGACGCGTTCGGTTTGGGGCGGTTGGGGCTCGCCGGGTGTCGAAAAGCCCGGGCGAATTGGCCCGCCGGATCCGGACAGCCACAACCCGGAGGCGTACATACCTGGGAATTCGCGTCGGTCACGCTCGCCGACACCCGCCCGCTTGCGCGGCTTGCTGGCATCCACCGGCTTGACCTCGTAGCCCGAGACACGCTCCTGCATATAGCCCGTGTAGCTGCCGGCTTTGATGTATTCACCGTCATTGGGAATATCCACGCCGCAATCCAGCTGACGCTGGACCACGTCGCTGACGGCACTCGGCATGCGCGCGCGGACCCCCTGCGTTTCGTGGCGAAGCAGTAACTCATTCAAATCATCCGGACGGGGTAGATTGCCGGCGTGCGACACGCGGATGTGGTCGGTGTTGTGCTTCACAGGCTAGCGTCCATTCAATTGCTCCATGAGCGGCGCGACCGCTTCGGCGTCCGTGCTGCTGACTTCGAGATAGTTGAATCCCCATCGTTCGCGAGCCATCTCCAGTTGTTCCACAATCTGGTCGACAGTGCCGATTGCAACATGGGGCGAATCCAGCACGTCGTCTTCGCTCACCTGGTCGACGTTGGCCAGTAGCGCCGAAACACTGGCCCATTCGTTCAATAGCTCGCGGGCTGTCGCGCGGCGGTCGTTTGTGAGCCGCACGTCGCGCAGGGTCATGTTCAACTCGATCTGATCGAACCGATCACCGGCCGCCTCGCGAATATACCGCACCTTGTTCTCCACGGCTGCCAGCGCGATATTGGGCATGTCGACTTTACCGTCCGAGCTCGCGCGCGTAGAAACGCTGATGATGTCTGCCAGGCGGCCCGAGATGGCGAGGATCCGCGGCGAGCCGCCGCCGACCAGGATCGGCGGGGGCGTGCGGTGCTTGGGCAGCGGGGCATAATTTTCGAGCGTGAAAAACGTGCCCCTATACGAGAACGGCGCAGTGGCATTGAGCAGGCCCTTGACCACCTCCAGATATTCCGCGAAGCGGGCGACCCGCACCCCGGGCCCGTCATACTTCAGCCCCGCCTGGATGTATTCGCGTATGGCCCAGCCGGCGCCGATGCCGAGCTCGAGTCGCCCGTTGGTCAGCAGTTGGACCGCGGCGGCTTCCTGAGCGAGCACGGCTGGTGGGCGAAAGTCCTGGTTGAGGACGTACGTCGCCAGTTTGATTTCGCGGGTGGCCGCCGCGGCAGCCATCAGCGCCGGGAACGTTGAAAGCCGGCCGAGATGGTCCGGCACCATGAAGCAGGCATAGCCGGATTCCTCCGCGCTGCGGGCGAGGGCCAGCCACTGATCTGGATCGTTGACCCGCGCCGCCTGGAGTCCGAAGCGAAAGGACCTCACTTGATGCGCGCGAACTTCTGGAGTCGAGCGCCTTCGAGCACCTCAGCGACGTACAGGTCACCGACCGAGTCGGTCCAGATACCGTGCGGACCCCAGAACTTGCCGGGATCGTGACTGCGTTCGCTGCCGAAACGGCCGATCACATTGCCTTGCAAATCGACGATGCTGACGCGGTCCTCCAGTTCGGCTACGTACATCACCCCGTCGGCGCCGACGTACAGCTTGGTTGGTCGTTCGAAACCGGTCCACATGTCGAGATAGTTGCCGTCCAGGTCGAAGATCTGGATGCGGTTGTTCTCACGGTCGGCGACGTACACCTTGCCCTGGTGTTCCCAAACCGAGTGTACGGTGTGGAACAGGCCTGGTTGATCGCGCGTGTTGCGGAGATCGCGCGCGTTGCCCGGCTCGCCCCATGATTTGAGCAATGTGCCGTCGGGCGCATACTTGTGGACGCGGCTGTTGCGGTAGCCGTCGGAGACGTAAATGTCCCCGCTTGGTGTGACACTTACGTCGGTGGGATGATGGAACGGTCCACCCGCGTGGCCGACACCATTCAGCACGGGGAGGCCGCCACCGGAGGCGAGTGGTCCAGCGGGTTCGCGCGTTTCCTTCGTATAGCCGGTATCGCTCGGCTTATGGCGATGACCGAGTGTCAGGCGGTGCCGCCCGGTTTTGTCGAACTTGAGCACGACCTGTGGGTCGCGGTCGACGAAGTACAGCGTGTCATCCGGCGTGATGCACAGGCCATGGGCGTCCTCGAAAACGCCTTCGCCCCACGAGTCCAGCAACTTGCCCGTTTTGTCGAACACCAGATACGGATGTTCGGCGCGGGTGAAGACGTGGACGTTGTCCTTCGAGTCGACTGCCACGGCGCCAACCTGGCCCCAGAGCCAGCCGGAGGGCAGCTCGCCCCACCCGCGCACGAGCTCATACTGGCGCTCACCAGCGTCGACCACAATGCGTTCGCTGATCGTTGTCATGACGTTCCTTATGTGGTTTACACGACGCGCGCGGCGAGACTCTCGGGCGTGACGTTCTCCTTTTCGGTCACCTGTCGAATGATGAAGCTGTACTGCCCACGCTTGCGTCCGTCGGGCAGGTCATCGACCTGGACCTCGAGCTCCTTCATATAGAAGGCGTCTTTCACACGATCCTCGTCATCCGAGAAATACAGCTGCGTCGTATACGGTCGGCTGACGCCCTGCACTTTGACGTGGATATGGCGTGCCTGGCGCGGCTCGTAGCAGGCGGGCACGATCGTCTCCAGC
>WNFC01010360.1_pt1 | contig 10340 bp, 10 predicted proteins | sample 5400541 | NCBI WGS metagenome assembly WNFC01 (sample SAMN13153342, study PRJNA577476) | soil metagenome | isolation source: 120 cm saprolite under Douglas fir tree site 2 hole 2 replicate 1 | place: USA:California | collected 2015-04-18 | reverse complement strand
TCGATCTCTCGCGTGGACGTAGGTGCGCTGAAATTCCATTGCTGACGCACAATCTCTCGAAACGGCCCGCCAGGATTCGACAACGCTCGCAACACAAACTCTTGCGTACGCGTTATCTCCTTCTCCTCAAAAACCAGCGAGATGCGTTGGAGCTCTTGAGGCTCATCAAAAACCAGCCGAATTGTTTGGGCTCCCGATTGAGCGGCACGCCAGCCTTGCCTTGGCTCGATCGATAACGAAGACTCGATCGGAAAATCTTTATCCTCTGACGTGACCTCCACCGTGGCGGCATGCTCAAGATCGAACCAACCTTCACCTCGCGCCTGAACAGCTGCCGGAGTCGTGTTGACAAGCCGTTTTCGCATGTTTAGTCATCTGCACTTCTAGGATGCGGGCTGCTGATCATGCGGCAATCTGATAAACCAAACTGCGCGCTTTGCCGAGCAAGACAGATACGGGCTCAGACTTTGAGACTAGCGCCGATACACCCGCGGAATGGGCTTCTTTCTCGGTGAAAGAATCGCTGTATGCGCTGTACATGATGACCGGCACTTCCGGCATCACCCGTTTCAGGACACGAGTTGCGTCTAGACCGTTCATCACTGGCATCGAGAGGTCTAGCAGAATCAAGTCAGGGTGCAACACCTGAGCCTCCTCAATTGCCTCCCTTCCGTCCCCCGCCTCTCCGCAAACTTCAAAGTCGGCCTCGCGGCTAAACAGTCCACAAAGCCTCTGCCGAAGAAAGGCATTGTCATCCGAGATTAGAATAGACTTCACCATCGCTGGGGGCCCGCCGTAAGGTGAGAGCTGGTGGAGCGCCTCACCATGTTCAGAATTGGGATGCGAAGAATGACACTGGGGTTTTTGGTAGAACTCAACAAAGCAGAATACAAGTCTCAGATTGCGAGCCTACAACTCATCTCATCTCATAAATTCGCTACCAGTGGTCTCTCTAGCGGCCTATCATTTAGGAACCTTCTTCAATCGCATGCTAGTAATGCCTGAGCTTGTTTAATCAGCGTGGAGGCTGCCTCACTCTTGGATACTACCGCGTGTATTCCAGCAGCTTGCGCTAGGTGTTGAACTTGGGGTCCATAATGTACAGTGAACAAAATGAGCCGCGCATCGGGCAGCATTTTCCTGAGCTCTGGCGCTGCTTCCAGGCCATTCATAACGGGCATTGCCAGGTCCAAAATAATCAAGTCGGGCTTGAGGCGTTCGGCTTTTTCAATCGCATCCTGTCCATTTTCCGCTTCTCCCGACACTTCAAATTCCGGGTAGGACTCAAATAAGCAGCGCAGTGAAGAACGCACGACAGTGTTGTCATCCACAATTAGAACGCCCTTGTTGGCCATGCCGCTCTCATACCAGTCGGTTTACGATCTGCTAAACGGGCTAGAGGGTTACTTATCGTTCCAGTCTGGATAATGCATCTTTTCAGTCTGGATAGCACGCAGCGTACGCATGGCGTCAGTGAGGGCGTCCCGCTCTAGGTGTCCGTCTGAGCTGTTGCTCAATGACTGCAAACGGAGAAATATGGCCGCTTCTGCGGCTTCCATAAGCGGTGGCAGCTTTTGCAGGTCACCTTCAAGAAGTGCAGCTTCAATTTTTGGCTGCCAATCCGGAAATCTCATTTTTGGGATGGATGGGGGAGTCTCGTGGTCTGCCATAGGCGGCCTCCTGGACGACGGACCGTATCCGGTCATCGATTTGCACAAGAGGTCGGCCGCCCTAAGGGCACGGCGGCAAGATGTGTAAAAGACTCTTACATTCTAACGCCGACTCGGGCTTTGCAAAATTCTTTATCTTGGTACGACAGCGGACATAGCGGTTGAATGGTTGCTTAACAGGGGTTTTACACCACCTTTTTCGGACGCACCCTCCCCGAGTCATTTATGAGATAGCATTTAACAATCGTACTCAACGGCCTGCGAGAGTTGAGGAGCAACGCTGTACGAATACGTATTTGCGTCTACGTGATAGCGAGGTTTCCGGTGGCACTCCTCTAACGCCTGGTTAATCTTCACGACAAGATCAATCAGTTTCTCGGGGTCTTTTTCTTTTGAAGCCAGCTCGCACAGAACGCGCCAATCTTCTGATTCATTGGTATTCCTCATGGTGCCTCCTGGGATGGATCGGAACCACGCACACTCTCCCACAAAGCACGTTTGATACCTCGACATGCTGGAAGACTTCCGATTTTCCGGTTTCTTAAGCGATTGCTGCTGAAGAGTTTAGGATTTCTCTGTAGTTTTTACGGAATTAGGCTTTAGGGAAAATCTGCGCTGGATGGGCGACAAAATGACACGGAGTCCGTCTAGGAGCCTACCTGCGTGGCAGTCTGAACGGAAACACTCGGCACTGGTACACTCGCGACCACCGTAGTTCCTTTCTTGCCGGAACGAATCTCGAAGCGACCGCCGAGTTGGGTAACTCGCTCGTGCATGCCTTGAATGCCGACGCCCATCCTTCTATGTGCCCGCGACGCGGCATTTGGGCCTGCGGGCATTCCTTTGCCTTGGTCCCGCACCTCCAGCTTCACTTCATTTCCCTCGCGAGCGACGCGGATGGCGGCAACGCGACTCCCAGAGTGACGATGAATGTTCGTGAGGCATTCCTGCACAACCCGGAAAATAGCGGTTTCCAATTCCTGCGGGAGTCGCTCAAAATTATGGGGAATTTCCAAAGCTACTTTGATTTTGCTGCGCTCTTCAAATCCTTCGAGGAACAAACGGAGAGCCGATGAAAGACCAACCTCATCCAGCAGCGGCGGATGCAGCAAATGGGAGATCGTGCGCAGTTGATTTGAGAGATCCTTTACCAGTCCGAGACTCTCCTTGATCGCCTTGGCGGTACGCGGAGGGATTTTTCCATTTTCGGACTCCACAGGAGTTAGGGTCATGCCTAGGGCAGCTAAAACTTGTCCAGAACTGTCGTGCAGTTCGCGGGCAATACGCCGTCTTTCCTCGTCTTGTGAACGCAGCAGCTGGCCAGAAAGCGTGCGCAGGGCTTCTTCCGCCCGTTTCCGCTGGCTAATGTCGCGGATGGCGCTGGTCACCACAATGCCATCCTCAGTCTCTAAAGGACTGAGGCTGATTTCGATTGGAATCTCGTGACCATCTTTGTGCAAACCATATAGTTCGAGACCGGCGCCCATGGCCCGCAGACGAGGTTCGAGGAAGAAGCCGGTTCGGTGTCCCTGATGCGTGCCGCGAAAACGCTCCGGCATCAGCATCTCAATTTCGCGATCCAACAGCTCTTCCTGCTGATAACCGAACAAGTTTTGCACCTGAGCATTGGCTAACAGAATCTTCCCGTCACGATTGACCACAACCATGGCGTCTGGCGCCGACTCCATCAGTCCGCGAAACTTCGCTTCTGCCCGCTCAAGATCAGCGGTGCGGTCTTGAACCCGCACTTCCAATTGTGCATGAGCTTCCTGTAACAAAGCCTGCGCATGTTGCAATTCCCTGAGCAATTTGTCCTTAGTGGCCGATGCTTCCCCGGCCTCCGCGCGTTCCGTTATCACGGCGCCCAACACCAATCCGGTTATGGCGGTTACAGCGATGAAAATCTGCAGAAGTGCAGCATCGTGCAGAGGATTATGTTTTATGAAAGGTCCATTCCCGTGTGCTGTTCCCCAGACTGATATCCCTGCGATGAGAAATGTTGCGATCGCCGCACCAAACGCGCGAAAACGAATAGCTGCCCAAATCACGAACGGAAATGCCAGAAACGCCAAGGTATCGTCCTTCATTCCAAGCCCCAGGCGGCCTCCGAAAATTGCAAGACATGTCGCAATGAGCCCGAACAGAAGCGCGAATGGCTCAATGATGCTTGATTTCTTCAGGGATGTTGTGAGCTCTCGACGTGTAGCAAAAAACAATGGTGTGATGATCAATACTCCCATCGCATCGCCAAGCCACCAAACTCGCCATGCCGAACTGAAACCAGACCAGGCACGCACGTGCGTCAAGAGGAGCGTTGTCGCTCCAAGAGAAGCAGCAAGCATCGGGGCGATTGCGGCACCGAAAGCTATCAGTCCCAGAACGTCCCGCAGTCGCTCAAAAGAGGGTCTATCGTTTATGAAGCGGCGCAGGAGATAGCCGCCGAACAGAGCGCTCGAGGTATTTCCGAGCGCGATTCCGATACACGATAACGCTGGAATCGGGCTCAGAAAATTAACGAAGAACGCCGCCAAGGCGAGTCCGGGCCAGACTTCGTAACCCCAGAGCAACACTGATGCCAGCGCCACACCCGAAGCGGGCCACACGGGTGAGACGTTGCCACTTGTGAATGGCACGGAGAGCCCGAGCTTACCGGCGGCCAGATACAGGGCAAAGACCACTGCCACTTTTAAGAAGTATTGTCGTGGCGAAGCGGATTCCGTTTGCCTGACCAGCTCAGTCCCGGCGACACTGCCGTAGATGCTCACTTCAAACCCATTAGGCCCGAATCATGAGAGCGACAGAAAACACACAATTGTCGTGGCAGCTAGGAGAAGGGCTGTGCTTATTCTATACCCCTGGCAAGGAAACCATAAGCTATTACTAAGTCATTATCAACCCAGACCGTCTATTCTGCGCATGATCCGCTCGGCCCATTGGACCGTGCTTGCAATCAAAGATTGTGTCCTGGGACTCGGGCGAGATTCGTGCAGGTATTCGGGGTTTTTCAATGCCTTGCGACGAGAATGCCCGCGACCATGGCCAAGACTCGAAATTGTAAGTCGGTCAGTCGTTAAGCTATGCTCTGCTAGTCTGCACTTAATCGGTGCCAGTCTCGGCCGGATCGGCTTCTGCGGGTGCGGGGGTGGCTAAGAAAATGACCTCGGCGCGTTCTGTGCCGTTGGCTGCGGCTGCGGAAACCGCCGCGGCGAACGCTTCCGAGCGCAGGAGCATTTTGCGTGCTCTCCTGCGGACCAGCATGTCGCGCATGGGCAACCAGCGCGGCAGTTTGCGCATGAACGACAGCGAACGCATGTCTTCCAACTGCTGCCGCAGCTCGAACGTGCGTAAGTACTGGCGGATAATCTCCGGCATACTCATGCGCAGCGCTGCAGAGACATTTTGCAACGCCATTTCACCCTGCCGATCGCGATGCTTCAGCAGATGGACCAAATGGCGAGCCAGTTCGGGGACCTCGCCGGCGGGAAACAGATCGATTGCCAGACCTTCTTCTTCCGCCAGCCGCCTGAAATCGGGAATGTCAGAAGCGATGATGGGCACACCATAAGTACAGGCCAGGTGGGCAATCCCGCTGGAACCGGCAGAAGAAGTGTAGGGCAGCACGGCAACCGTGGAGCTCTGAAACAGCTGCGGAATGTCGTCTTCGGCGATGTATCCAGCGAAGCTGATGTCTCTCCGGGCGCTGAGTTTCTCCTGCACGGATTGCAAGTATCCTGGCGTTTTCGGGTGGTCGGTGCCTGCGATGACGAGACGCGCCGCCGGAACGTGCTGCACAACCGTGTCAAAGGCTTCGAGAATGGGTTCCAGCCGTTTGTAAGTCCCCCATTTTCCAAAAGCGAGGATGCGATGTTCCGGATTTCCACGCAGCGTCAGATCAGGATATTCAGGCCGCGCGGAAAAGATGCCATGTCTTCGCACATAGACTGCGCCACGTCCGTATTTTTCCACCAGCACACTGCGGTAGGCGGGCAGCATCACCGAAACAGAATTCGCGAACAGCACAATCTGCGTGGCCACGAATCCGCCTGCTCGGTACAACAGCGGAAAGCGCACTCCTGCGTCCTTCAGGTCGACGGTCTCCATCAGCTGGTGCAAGGTGACGTGGGTATAAGATCCCGTTAGCCGGGCGAGGCAGGGAATTGCAATCCCCATAAACGCGGCCAGCGGCTTGCCGCCGAAACTCGCGAAACCGAGATTGAACCAGACCACGTCGGGCCGCTCACGCCAGATTGCCCGCAGTACGCGCCAGGGATTGCGCAAGCTATTGAAGCTCCAGCAGCGGACAACCGAAAACCCCTCCAACTCGGGTTGAAGCGGAGAATAGTCATCGCCCAGAATGGTCAGCGTGACGCCGGGAATACGCCTGAGCTCGCCAGCGATGTGAAATCCGTACTCATTCAACGCATCTCGGCTCGGCGGAAAAGAGGTCACCAGACAGATTTTCATTGCTGACCCGGCCCGAAGAGTGCGTGACGAGATAACTTTCCCAGCAAACTGAAGTAGTGTAGAGCGACTTTCAAATCTGCCTTGCTCTTGCCGGAGTGCCGCGTGGCAAAGTGAAACGGCACCTCGACTGCGCGGTGGATGCGACCCTTGACCAGAATTTCGAGCAAAATCTTGAAGCCTTCGGGCTGCAGTTGCAGACCTTCGATGCAGTCCCTGCGGACCACGAAAAATCCAGACAGAGGATCTTTGACGCGCAGGTCTCTTCTCTGCAACGGAGTGGTTGCGAGTGTGCCACAACGCGAGATCATAAGACGAAGCTTGCTCCATTCACTCACGCCGTCGCCGTTGCCCGCGGCGTAGCGACTTGCAATGGCGATATCGTTTCCCTCCAGCATTGGTTCGAGAAGTTTGGGCAAGACTTCCGGAGGATGCTGCAAGTCCGCATCAATTACGCCCAAGAGGTCTGCGTTAGTTTGTCCCCAGCCGTGGATCACTGCTCCCGCCAGTCCACGGTGTCCTCTGCGGACGAACACACTGACTCGTGGATCTTGCTTGGCATATTCACGCACCACGTCGGCCGTCCCGTCATTGCTGTCGTCGTCGACCACGATGAATTCGTAGTCGATTGGCACCTGCACCATCGCGTGGCGAAGACGGTCGAGTAGTGTAGGAATATTTCCGGCTTCGTTCAAAGTTGGAATCACTAAACCTAGCTTCTGGCGTGGGGAATCAGTCATAGTTCCATCCTGACCTCTGGCGCGAGTTATTGGATGTGTGTGAGCACAAAGGCGTTGGTCGTACTCGGGATCAAAAAAGTCTTATGCCTCCGATAAAAGTTGCAAATCCTGGGACGTGAGTACGTTGCGGCCGCGCGCGCTGTTCGCAAGAGGTCCGGGAGAGACTTATGCTGTCACCGCGGAGTCTATTTGGCCTTGAGGAGAGAAGGCCAAAAGCGAATTGTCGAGTCGATGCAGAATCGCGAGATGCACCTCGTCGGGATCAGCCGCGGGAATCAATTGCATCCCCGCCATCTTTTGCAGTTCAAGGTAAGAGTTGCGATAACTGTGCATGAACTCCAACGGGTATTCGGGCTTTCGCGCCCGCGCTACTTCCGGCACCGCGTCAAGAAGATATGAAAGTTCCGGCTTCGGCGCGATGCTCAACAATAGGCGCGCGTAGCTTCGTGGAAGCCAACGATCCATGGGAAGAGCTGCAAATTGATCGTAGATGTAACGATCGAAAATGATGACCCCTGCAGCTGCAGCTCGGGCCTTTTTCACAACGCGTCGTAGATTAAGCACGTCGAATAGATGAAGAACGCACCGCCCCATGAGCAGCGGCCACGCTTGAGTGTTCTTGTCTCTGCGTTGTGCTGGTCGCTCGGGAGTGCCGATAGCGCCATCGCTCTGCAAGACCGCGCGGCTGAAGCCAGAACGCATGTCACGGAACAAAACAACATCGTCCCAGAACGCCAGTTGATAAACCGGAACACCCGCCTGTTCGAGGTAATCGCGCAGCTTTTCAATCTGTGTACTCTTGCCCGCGCCATCGATTCCAGAAAAAGTGATCAATACAGATTTCAAAGGGTCATCTCTCGAACACGATCTTCCGCATAAGCTCCTGTTTAATGTCCTGGACTGTTCGGAACGCGCCCAGGACTCGCTGCACTGAGAGCTGCAACTGTACCGAGAGCAGCGCCAGCTCCGGCCAGAAATCCAAATTTGATCAGCCACGAGCGAATCTGTCTTTGCTTTGGCGGAGCGATCGCAACACCGGTAGGCTTCGATCCCGCGCTTCCGCTAACCTGCACGGCAGGAGCGGCGGCCGTACCGCTGGGCTGCGGCGGAGCGTTGCTCTGGCGAACTGGAGCTGCTGGGGTAGCGGGTGCGACTTCCGGTCGTGGCGCAGCCCCGGGACTGTCGGGAAGTTCCACGGGTGGCTGCATCGAATTCTGACTGGCCGGCGCCTGTTGGTTTGGAGGGGAGGACTGCTGCGCAAGCAACGGTTCTGTGACTCCGCTTACCGCCACAATCAAAAGACCGCACATCCCGCGTATCAGTGTTCGATTCATTACGCCTCCCCGCATGCCTGAAATCAAGCCGCCACCGGTTGCGGTTGAACCGCGCCTTCGGACTGTACTTCGTCCGCCGCTGACTCCGGCGTAAACACGAAACTTGGGGCCTCCGCAGGAAATGCCGGAAACTTCTGGAACAGCCGGTCCATGCGAGCGAGTTCCAGAACTGTGGCTGCTTCAGGAGAAATACCTCCAATTTGGAGAGCGCCATCCTGTCTCGCCACTTCATCCATGCAGTTCAATAATCCTTCCAGGCCTGCTAAGTCGATCTTCTTCACCCGCGACAGGTCCACAACCACGCAGGGCGTCTCAGTTGCAATCTTGCTCTTCAACTCTCGCCCTAGTCTTCTTGCCTCTTTGCCGCCAAATACTTCGGGCAACTTGATCATGATCGCGAACGGGGTATCCATGTCACCTTCCTTGGGTCTCCCAAATTAGCTCGAAATCCAGGTGCTTCTACTTGCTTCTTTAAAGATGCCAATTGTCAACCACGGGTTGACAGACCGTGAACTAGTCAGTCCACCCGTTGTAAGTCGCCCCCGAGACCGATCCGGCGCCGAGGACGAAGGGAATCGGCCTCGCAGCGCCGATTAAGCGCCGATCGGCGATCCCTACTTCAATATTGCGCTCCAGATGAAACAGTTTCTTATTGCTGACAATGGAGTGGCGTACATCGAGTCCCACGCCCACATAAGCGTCCTGCAAAATGCAGGACTGGTCCACCACCGTTCCACAATCAATTTCGCAATTGCGTTCAATCGAACTTGCGCCGCTGATGTTGCAACATGCGGCAATGCGCGATCCGGCGCCGATGAATGCGGGGCTACTGACCACAGCCGAGCTTTCCACCTGCGCGCCCGGGCCGCACCATACGCCAGGAGCGGTTTCAACGCCTACCGGACGCAGGCCACATCGGCCGTGTAAACCGTCTTCCACGAGTTTGCGGAAATCTTGCGGCTTGCTCAAACGGTTGAGATACCCGCGATAGAAGAACCGCTGTTGCTCGGGAATAAGTGTGCTCAACGTTCTCCTGTATGCCCCGTTGGCGTTGCGGAGAAGTGTGGCATTTACCAACGCCACGTCAAGCGAGCCAGTCGGCCCGTACCCCTGCGTCAAAGAACTTTGCTTGTCGATGTGAAACTGCAACAGCTCACCGTAATCCAGATCGCTGTAAGCGTTGACGCGGAGCAAGAGCAAGAGTTCCGCGCCCTGTTGCACACAGCGCGAGACCGCGGTGTCCCATGCTGCGATGAATGCGCTGGTTTTTGCCGAGTGCGATGGCAGCACCGGGCTGGAGGCTGCACCCTCGGCGATCACCGTGGGCTGCGTCGTTCCAAAATCGCGCAGTTTGCTGATGGTTCGATCCAGCAGACTCTGTCCCAGCACATCGAGGAGTACGCGCGAAGCACCGCTCAGAAACCCCGCAGGTTCTCTGCGCGCATACCTGCGAGGAACTTCTGAGTCATCCCCTTCCGACTTTCGCTGCCCCGCTAAAGTTAGAATCGCTCCGATTTGCACGTTTCCGGTCTCCGCATTCTGCGGTCCGCGCAATTGTCTGTGCGCGGACAAAATCCGCTGTTTTTCACCCCGAGGTCAGGCGCTAGTCGCTGTGAATCGCGAAATTGCCGGAAAGACTCCCGGCCTGGAGGACAGTCCGGTTGGGATTTGTTCTGTCTCCCAGCGGGCACCCTTTTTCTTGGAACGCCGACGAAGTACGTGTGCTGCCCTGGCAGTCTCGCTTTCCCGTTGCGCCTTGCCCAGCAGTTCCCGAATGCGGAGCTTGGCTTTATGTAATTGGGATTTCGAATTCCCGACAGAGCAATCGAGCAACTCGGCGATCTCCTGGTGCTCGTAACCTTCCACCTCGTGCAACAGGAAGATAGTACGATAGCCATGAGGAAGCTCCTTGATGGCGCGCGCCAGGGCGATGCGATCAATGCAGCCGGTCAGGCGGTCGTCCCTGCTGCCGTATTCGCGCCGTACGACTTTTGCGTCCTGGTTGTAGGGTTCATCAAGCGAAATCTGCCGCAGCGATTTCTTCCGGAAATGCATCAGCACAGTGTTCACCGCGATCCGGTACAGCCAAGTGGACAGCGCGGAGTCACCGCGGAACGTGAGCAGCTTGCGGAATA
>WNFC01028469.1_pt1 | contig 10341 bp, 8 predicted proteins | sample 5400541 | NCBI WGS metagenome assembly WNFC01 (sample SAMN13153342, study PRJNA577476) | soil metagenome | isolation source: 120 cm saprolite under Douglas fir tree site 2 hole 2 replicate 1 | place: USA:California | collected 2015-04-18 | reverse complement strand
CTTGTCCTTGCGCTTCTTGAGGCTCCGGAACACAATCACCCTGGCGGCCAGGTCAATGCTGCCGGGGGCGAGTTCGAGGGCCTCCGTGATCCGGCACCCGGTGTAGCACAGCACCAGGCAGAAGGTGCGCACCTCGCGCGGGGCCTTGGCCGCTGCGTCCCGGAAAGCCTTGCGTTCCTCATTGGTGCAATAGAGCCGTTTGCCGTGGGCGTCAAACACGTCCATACAATGCCACCTTGCCGCGCTGCATGTTTTGCAGCGGGTATGAAACAGTAGACGTTACTACACAGTTTCAAAAAGCAGCCAGGAAGGCCCTTCCTGAAACTGTACTACACTACTGTTTCAATAGCGGATTTTCCCAGGAAAGGCAAGGGGTAGAGGTCATCGCCGGCGCGCTCCTAACTTGCGCCTCGCCGGCATCAGCGTGCACCAGGAGCGGAGAGAGTGTTGCAGCGTGCTTACTCTGGATAACCTCCCTTATCAGCGATACACTGTGATACTATAGGGGAAGGAAAAATGGCCCTATGGCCCAGCCGCCCCTCGCACGCAAAGCGTGTCAACAACGTTCCCACAAAGACAGGCGTGTTCCAGGGGAGCCAGGCAAGGGAATCGATGCGTCGCATGGCGATCTGGCGAGAGATCGGTATCCATGGCCTTGGATGTGTTATTCCCCAATGCATCCCAAGAGCACTGCACGTTGCGGACGGGGGAGCCAAGCGCAGGCACGGTCAGCTCCTCTGTGCATGATGGCACCTTTCCCCACAAGGATGCGTGATCCCGCCTCGGGGCAATGCAGCCTGGTCTCACACAGAGAGCGTTGACGCGGTGTTCTTGCTTGTGGAGTGCTGTAGGGACGTGGATCGTTGCGGAACACCCTTTTCAATTCCAGGAGGCCGTCGTGCATTTACGTGGAGCGCTTTTTGCAGAGTCCCCGATCTACCGGGGCAATGCGCGCAAGACCCTCTTTACGCGGGATGGAGACGGGTCACAGCGGCTGGTATCGCTGGCCGGGGAAGTCGCCGGGACCGCCGAAGCCCTGATGGATGCCTTTATTGGGAAATCTCGTACCGGCAGAAACATCGGTCTGCTCGGGCAGATGTGGCAGCGGTTGTATGGGGACCCCATGCCGGAACACCTGATGACCCGTGTCGAGTGCCGTCTGCAGGAGGCGAGTTATCCCCGGGAGCACTTCTTCGATTTGCGCATGGGGATCAAGTTGGATGAGGACCGTTGGGCCGCCGAGGCGAATGCCAACTATAAGATGGAAACCCTGTATCGCCACTCCGTCTTTGACCTCACCATGCAGGTGAACGACAGCGCCCTCCAGGCGGGGGACAATGCGGCCCGGCTCTACTACCTCCTGCAGGAGTTGAAAGAGGGACGCTTCTGGTTCGGCGGTGGCAAGAGTAAAGGATTGGGGCGATGTCGGCTCGTCATGGACCTCCCGTTTGCCCCCCCTGCCACGCCGCCTCGCGTCCATGCCAGGGCCAGCCAGTGCATGGTATCCCTGGCCTTTCAGACCACCAATCCTGTGCTGGTCGGGTGGAGCTGGGGGAAGATCGATTCCGCCATGCCCGCCTTTACAGCTCTGGAGGGTCGACTCCTGGTGGAGGCGCTGCGGGATATTCCAGCGCCTATTCAGCGCCGGTTAGCGATGGCGATGGCGGGGCCGATCCTCGACTCCGCCGAGTGCAAAGGGAAACTGGCCGCGTATCTCCCCAGAGCAATTGCGGCCTGGTTGGTCGAGCGCTCTTCGGGGGAGCGCGTGATATGGACCTTTCCCTCAGCGGCCGTCGCCAAATTGGCCAAGGGAAAACACCCCATCGCGCCCAAGGCGATGGCGCGTATGCAACCCTTGATCAATCAGCCTTTTCCGACCCAGGAGGCGGCCGCAACCGCTTTTCACGAGGTCCTCGGCAGAGACGCCACCAAGTACCGACGTGTCCTCGACGTCCTGGAGCACACCACGACGTCCCAGCAGGAATTCGACCGGGAAGGGTGGCACGAGGTCGCGCATGCCCTGGGACTGGAGAGCAGTTTGTCCGAAGGATTGGCGGGCCAGATCAGGGATGAAGCCGTCTTGACCGCGTCCCTCGCCCAGGCGTGTACACCCGTGCTGCCCCGGTTCTACGAGCAGATGGATCAGCAGATCCGACTGCTGCAGAGCGACGCGTGGGTCGACGAGGAGATTGCGACGCGCGAAGAACATGTCCTCATCAAGACCATGCTGCTTGACGGCAGGATCGATGCACGCCAGTGGGAGGATCCTGACCGGGCTCCAGCAGGGGTTACCTCTGCGACCTGGCGGGAGTTCCTGGATGCCCACCGACGTGTAGGCTATCACCACATGGTCCAGCCAAGAAATCTTCTCAAGAGCCTCGCCAACGACAGGAACTTTATTGCCTTTCTCAGGGGCTACACCCATCGCGTCCGGCAGGAACTGGCGCAGCCCTCTCAGACCGATTTTCGTGCGGGCGGAGCCTCTATGCGGGAGGTCTCCCGCACCTATGGGAAGCCCTACGATACCGTGTTTATGCGGATGCTCTCGTGGGCGCCCTCCTCCCGGGAGGAGGGGCATTGGGAGATCTACATCCCCGGCAGTACGATCAAGGGGGCCTTTCGCAGACGTGCGTCACAAGTTGTGCGAGCGCTCTGGGGTGAGTCCTCCAGGACCACGCAGACCCTCAACCGCCTTTTCGGGACCCAGGGGCAGAGGGGGCTCGCCTTTTTTTCCGATGCCTACCTGACAGACCCCCAGGTCCCGGAACGCGCGTGGTGTGCGATGGATGGGGTGCGGATGAACCCCAAAACGGGCCAGCCTGTTGAGGAGGCCAAAACCGACGCTCTCTTTGCGTATGGAGATCAGCTGGCCTTTCACTTTCGGATCGATCTACAGGACATGGCCGAGCAGGACATGGAGGCGCTGTCCCTGCTGACCTATCTGCTCCAGGACTTTCGTCGAGGCGACATTCCCTTGGGCGGGGAAAAGACCGTCGGTTTTGGATGGGTGGAGGGCACCATTAGCTGTCTCGCCTGGATGACAGCCGATCCAGACGGCATCGGCAAGCAGCTGTTCGGAGACCAGACGCTGACGCGGGACGGCCTCTGGTATCGGCTCGATCTCCAGGGAGAGGCCGCGGCAGCAGCGCTGCACCCCACTGCCCGCCTCGCGCGCGCAGAGGGGGGCATCGCGCCGCGCCCGCCCAGAGCGAGCCAGGGCTTTATCTCCCACAGGGCCTTCGGCGGCTACTGCGGGACACTGGCCGTGGAGGTGGAGGTGTTGACCCCCGTCAACGTGCGGGAGAGTGGAGAGCCATCCTACCGGGCCACGCTGGAGGATGGCCCGATCAACGGGTGGGACTTTTTCTCCCTGAGCTCTCCCGTCGCGGCACTGCGCGAACAGGGGAGGACCTACACGCTCCCCAGCAAGAGCCTCAAAGGGATGCTCCGCCATCTCTATGCCATCGCCAGCAACGCGCAGGAGGCGAGTCAGGACCTCAGCCATCTCAATCCCGCAGACAGCCTGTTCGGATGGGTCGGGCGAGGGCCCAACCAGGCCGTCATGGGACGGGTGTCCTTCAGCTTCGGTGCCTTCGAGACGCCAGAGCTCGCCTGGTTTAAGGTGCCGTATCCCTACGGGATGTGGCAGTACCAGGAGGGGCGGTGGCACCACCTGCCAGGGCGCCATGCATCGCTGCTGACCGTCGGGCGGGACTGGCGGCTGTTTCCCCACACGCCGCTGGCCCCATGTGTCAAACAGATGGACGATTTTCAACCGGATACGGCCCGGGCACACTATGTGAGGGCGATCCTGCCCGGGGCCCGAGGCCGTTTCACCATCCGCTTCTGGAACTGTGAGCGCGAAGAACTCCAGAGGTTGCTCTGGTGTGTGGGCCTGGAAGAGGGCCTGGCACACAAGATGGGGAGTGGCCGCTATCTCGGCTTTGGGAGCCTGCGCCTCCGTCTGCTGCCAGACAGCTTCCTGATCGATTGGGCAAGCCGATATGCCGGAGAGCCCGAAGAGGTCTGGCGTCGTGTCATCGCGCCGGAGGCCTGGCACGCACCTGGAGTCATTAACCACTACGCGGCCTTGAAGGACATCCTCGATGCTCACCGGCTTTGATTGGCTGCGGCGGAGCCGGAACGGCCAGGAGTTGCTGGCCACGCTGACCTCCCTGGCGGAGAGGCCCGATCTGTTTGCTGAGGCGGGGGAGATCGGCCCCCCCCCTGCTGCCCTGCAGAATCCTTGTGCACGGTGCTGGATACATCCCCAGGCGGGGGGGACGCATTCCTGCAGGATCTGCGGAGAGATTCTGGCTCGCAGTCGGGGGCTCTCCGGCCTCTCACGCTCTGCGGTCGTTATCTGGGGCCGTGTCGATCGATTACCGCAGACGCTGCGGAGTGGCACCAAGGCGCCTCCCCCTCATCTCCTTGGTACCTATATCCACGACGCGCATCATGTTCTCCTGATGCTGCAACGGCGGGAGGTCAAGCCCTGGCTTCAGGAACTGGTGCTCCACACTGGCCCCGAACTGCGGGGCGTTCTCCAGATCTTCCCGACGATGGGACCGCAGCGGGGGCTTGGGATGGGAGACGTCCTCTGCTGGGCAGTGCACGACGAGGCGTCCCTGCCCATGGACCGGCTGTATGTGCGGTTCTATTCGGCCCCCTTGCAGGTGCCTCCCCCGCACAAGCGTGACCAGCAGCAGGAGCGTCATTTTGAAGTCTCGGAGTTTGTCGGTCTGTTGCAGATGGCAGAAGTGTTCCGTCTGCTCCTGCATCCAAACGAACAGCAGGAGCTGTTTGCCTTGCTGACCATGGACGACGGCGACGGGGCCGCGTTCTATTGGGGGCGATTCCTCGGCTTGCTGGACCAACGGGCCAGGGATATGCTGGCGGCATGGGGCATCCGGACGTGGCCCCAGACCCGGATTCGGTTACTGTACGAGCTTATGAAGTACGTGTATGTGGACTTCTCTCGAGCCCATTAAAATCCTCCGCTACCTCCTGGTCTGGCGAGTCAACCGCTCCCTGGTCCAGTTGCCGCCCTCTTTTGCTGCAGATCTGTCCCTGGTCCTCGGCACGATCATCGCCGATCGCCTGCCGACCAGAAAGGCCACCCCCTGGCGCAAGGCCCTCGCCCGCCGGGATATACTGGAGGCATCTGGCAATCAGACGGGCCTGGTGGGGGTGCCGGAGGCGCCTTGGCCTCTTGAAACAGTGGTGCTGGTCTATCCAGGGAAACGGACCTATGGGCAGGGAGAACCGATCCTGTGGGAACTCAAGCTCTTCGGCACAAGCGCCGACCACGGGCTCTTCTTGGAAACGATCCTCCCAGCCCTGGAGGAGGCCAGCTACACCGCTGACCCCAGGTGGCATGTCCGCAATACCATTTGGGGCCGATTCGACATCCAGGCGGTCTATGTGGCCCGGGGGATGCACTGGGAACCGCTGGTACGTGATGGGCGCCTCGATCTGCGCTATCGCCCAAGCGCCACCCAGTGGGCCGACGGACTCACACTCGGCGCCAAGAGGGAACACCCATGCCACCGTCTGACGTGGGTTACCCCTTTTGACTTCGACGGGATGTCGGCCGACAAGAGCGATGCGCACTCTTCCGAGCGTCCGGCGGGGACAGTACGCGCCAACGGCCCAACCTTACGAACCATCCTGAACGCTCTTCTCTCCAGATTGGATCGTCTCATACCTGATCGACCCGTGATACCGGAAGACGGGAGGGGCGCCCTGATCTCGGAAGGGCCGTTACGCTTGCAGGAGGCCATGCAGGCAGCTAATGCTGTCCTGCTCCGTTCTGCAGATCTCGAGCGTGTCCCGGATCGCTGGCCGGGGCAATGGAGGGGCACACAGGTCTTTGCGTCGATCCCTGCACTGTGTTTCCCCTCTCTGCAGCTGGCATCGATCCTCCATGTTGGCAGGCAGACCCACTTCGGGTGTGGCACCTTTGTCCTAAGCTGATCTAATGATCTAATAGTACTGTAATATACAGTCATTTTGTGTCACAAATTAAGAATTCTGGCACCGATTTTCATCCCTGCAAAAACAACGGCTTATCTGCGTCATAAATCAGTGTGTGGCCGCTCACAAAAGCCGTTTGGAGGACGTGCCAAAGGCCATTTTCGGCAAAGTTACCCCAAAGCAATGGTCAAAACACCTGTCAGGGCTGCCTGTAACCCTGTGTGGCGGCGTATGGCAGCTTCTCTATATTAGGGCCATATTGTGACCTGATTTCCGAAGCATAACATGCCCACCAGAGGCCGCCATTCCTCGTTGTTAAGGCCGCAAGCTGTGACGGGCCTGTAAGATATCATGACCGCGAGTTGGCTTTGTGAAGCATAAGGTGGCAAAAAGTCGGCGCGCCTCTTTGTGTGCTTCCCCGAGGTGTTTTTCGCCAACTTCTGGCCTCGATATGCTACAAAACGGCCAGGATATCTTTCACAGCACGTTCATAGCACGTTTTTTCTGCCGCCATCGGGGCTGCCGCCTCATGCTCCAACATCCAGAGGCAGGGCCAGCCAGGAGTATGCTCTTTTTGTCCCTGCATGGTTTGCCCATACACCATGCGAGGTTACGCGGTTCTTCCGTGTGAAGTATATAATGCCCCTCCAAAAGTGAAGTATATCCTGGCTCTCTAGGCCATATTATGGTTCACATCTCACAGTATCATAACTACCCTATGAAAATCAGCTCTTGTCGCATGTCCACGGATGACCAAAACCCCGACGTGCAACTGGCCGCTTTGCAGCAGGCAGGGTGCCGAAAAATATGCACCGACCAGGCCAGCGGCGCACACGTCAAGCGGCCAGAGATGATACAATGCCTCAAGGCGTGGGGTGGGAAGCGGGGCTCCCCCACAAGACATCCTCTCCTCCCACGCAACGCCGGAACGGCAGAGCCTTTTCGAGGCTCACCGCCAGAGGCGGTGGCGTACCCGTTGGAGTGCGTTGATGCGCAAATTGTCTGCTGAAATCACGTTCTCGTCTGAGCACGAGCGGGTGTTGCATGCACTCATTATTGACGAAAGCGGCCCCAATGCGATTCCCCGTGATTTCGATGTCCTGTTGGAGTACATCAGAGGACGTGATGTGCCGCTGACCAGCACGCATCAATTGCCACTCCGTCTCCTGCCAGAGATCAATGCGCGCCGAGCGCATCCTCTCCAACTGGGGCTGAAGCGTCCTCAGCAGAAGTCGTATCCTCATACGCACGGGTTATATCTGTTGGTGCGGGCCTCAGGGCTTACCTACGTTGGGGGAACAAGCAAGAAGCCGTTCCTTGTCGTCGACGAGGGGGTGTACCAGGTGTGGCAACGCCTGAATCCCACTGAGCGTTACGCCACATTGCTGGAAACCTGGTTGCTGCGAGGGAAGCCGGACATCATCGGAGAACACGGCCGCCGTCTGTTCTTGTTCCCTGAGCACTTCCAGGAGTGGATGTCTTTCTTTGCGCAGATTCCCGACGAGGGGCTGCACATCGCCAGTGACAGCGACGCCGAGGAGAGTCTGCGGTACACACCGGGTTGGTACAATCTGGGTCTGCTGGAGTTGTTTGGCCTGGTCACGGTGCAGCACAGGACGCCGGTACCTGGTAAAGGGTGGCGTATTGCACGCATCCACCGCGCAGCGTTGGGCGATGCGCTGCTGGCTCTCCTCTACACCGAGTTCTTCGGAGATTTCGACCGTATCTTGGAACTTGAGGGCGAAGGGCAACTGCCCTTGGGCGTGTTGCAGCCTGTGCTTCAGCCCTATTTCCCTGCCTGGAGACGCACGTTGTCTGTTCCCGAATGGACGTTTCGAGAGGGAGCGTACATCTTGAAAGTGTCACTGGGCCAGATATGGCGTCGGATCGCTCTCCCGGCAGAGCGATCCCTGGATACCTTGGCGTCTGTCATCCTCAACACGGTTAACTTTGACCACGATCACCTGTATCAGTTCTCCTATCAGAACCGTTTTGGTGCCCGACAATGCATCCATCATCCGTCTATGGACGATGGGCCATGGACACATGAGGTGTTGGTCGGTGATGTACCGCTCCGTGTGGGACAGAGGATGACCTTCTTATATGGCCCTAATCTAGCGAAGCCCCAAATTTTGGCCAAGTAGACGCTGAGCGGCGATGCCAACTGTGCTGGAGCACGCACCAAAAGTTCGCTTTCCTTGTTTGACCACGCATATCGGCCCGATTACACCGCTTTTTTGCGCGGGTTTGGCCTTCCGGTGCGGGCCAAACTTCGCAGTAAGCGGTTTGTGCGCACTTTCTGGCCACTCGGAGCGCCGGGTGGCGCGTGCCGACCAGCACGACGGCCGATTCCCCTCTGCTTTGATCCCCAGAGCAGACTTACTTGGCCAAAAAATCGCCTTTCGCTAGGTTAGGGCCTACTTGGCCTGTAATGATGGCAAAGCCACGGCACGTCAGATCGTCCTCGCGTATCGTCTGCGCTGGGCAGTGGAGCTTTTTCATAAAGATGTCAAGATGCATCTGGGCTTTGAGGATGTCGCCACAAGCGGCTTTGACTCCGTGAAGTCCCATGTCTATTGGGTGTATTGTACCTACATCTTGCTCCATATGTCACCGCCTGGGGTGCCTCCAGACATCAAGAGCATTGGCGAGAAACAGCGTCACATCCAGCACCTGCTTGACAACAAAGCCAAACGGCGTGTGCTCCAGCAGTTAACCCAAATTGGTGGGGTCGAACGCTATAAAGATGAGCTACGGCAGGCTCTCGCAGGCTCATGATGCCATGCCAGCCTGAGTTTCTGCGGCTCGCAAGGGCACTGAGGCTTTTTTTGAGCAACATTTAAGAAGTAGAAGTCCCCCGTGAGTGAAGAAGCTTCCCAGGGTATTTGTTCGCCATGCGCCTCTTGTTGCATCCCTACGCGTACCGCTTTGAATACGAGTTCAATCGGACGCCCGGGTATTGGGATTTCTCGTAAAAGGCGGGCTGTGTAGGGGGAATTGTGCCCCATACCATCTGCCGCCGTTTTCTTGGGACTTGTCGCATAGGCGACCAGGGAACCTTGCGGGGCATCCATGACAGCAAGTCCCCGGTCGAGTGCCTTACTCCAACTGCGGCCAAAAGGATTATTGCGGCAGGCATCAAGGATCAAGAGTTTCACCTCCATGCCGGTATCATCCATACGCCCGAGAATCCAATCAGCCGCGACGGCATGATATTTCACATCGGTGGGTTACGTGAACTCCGCCCCGACGGGGAGAAGATAGTTCAGGCCCTCAATTTGAGCGCCGTGTCCAGAGAAGTAGAAGAGTCCGACACTCCCTTGTGGAACCCCTCGTGTGAAGTCCCCAATAGCCCGTTCCATCGTAGGCTTGTCAGCATCGCGAATGAGTGTAACCTCAAAACCGAGACGGCGTAACATAGTAGCCATATCGGTGGCATCATTGACGGGATTGCGGAGAGGACTATGCGCATAGGCGGCGTTACCAATAAGCAAGGCACGCCGGTGTTGGGCTTCGATTGGGGAGGACGGCATAACAAGGAGACCAAAGAGCATAAACAAAATGAGCATAGCATGAGCCATCATCGACTCCTTTACCGTCCCACGCCACTAGCAGTGGTGTGGTAGAGTTCTTACTTTCTGACTCCCGCAGTAGCCTTATCACTTTCCCCTGTTTTCTGCTCGCTTCCCTGGGTGTTATGCCTAACTTGCCCGTATTCTTACGTCATGGAGGGGAACATTGCAAGGGGATTTTTCTTGACGAAGGAAGAGGTTTGAAGAGGGTGTCGGGTTGACGGGGTAGAGCCGCCCAAATACGCTTCAAAGATCCAGATTATCTTTCCCGAAAGCGGGTCTTTTCGGGAAAGTCGCCACCGCGCACCGCGCAGGGACCGCCAGAGCGGCGCGGGCCTGCCCCGCACCGCGTGGCGGTCGTCGCTGAGCCCCTGGGGGCGCTCCGGCGCGCAGCGCCGGACAGCGAAGGGGGGTACACCTCAAGGCAAGCGCTGGCTCGGCGGGGGCACCGCGTGGGCACGATAGATCTTCTCAATCGCCTGCTTCTGCGGGGCCGAGAGCTGCGCATACAGCGTCTCACGGAGATACCGATCGAGCTCCGTCGCGAGGGCCGTCGCCTGCCGCAACTCCCGCCGCTCGGTCGCCAGCCGCCCTCCCCACCACGCCGCGCCACCGGCGTGCACCAGCAGCGTGCCCACGAGGAGCAGCAGCCCCACCTTCCACGGCAGCCACCGCCGTACCTGCGTGGCCTGGTCCACCACCCGCTGCCAGTGCTTGATGAGGTCCTCGTGCTGGCGCCGGGCCTCAGCACCGACTTGCGCTATCGTGCGCGCTTGCTCCTGTTGAAGCGCCG
>WNFC01010985.1_pt1 | contig 10341 bp, 20 predicted proteins | sample 5400541 | NCBI WGS metagenome assembly WNFC01 (sample SAMN13153342, study PRJNA577476) | soil metagenome | isolation source: 120 cm saprolite under Douglas fir tree site 2 hole 2 replicate 1 | place: USA:California | collected 2015-04-18 | reverse complement strand
CCTTTACTGCGCGAGGCCTCTGCATAGGTCTTGCGGAACTGGCGCTCGAGCAGCCCGTATATGCGGCGCAGCTTCTGCTTCTCCCGCAGCTGCTTGCCGAAATCGGACATGCGGCCGCCGCTTTTCTGCCCGTGCTGTCCCGGCGCATAGCTGCGGCGCTCGATCGCGCATTTGTCGGTGAAGCATTTCTCGCCCTTGAGGAAGAGCTTCTCCCCCTCGCGGCGGCACTGGCGGCACTTGGCATCGAGATCTCGGGCCATGCGTATTCCTCTATATGCGCCGCTTTTTCGGCGGCCTGCAGCCGTTGTGGGGCACGGGCGTCACATCCGCAATGCTGCTGATCTTGAGACCGAGTGCATTGAGGGCGCGCACGGCCGATTCTCGTCCGGGGCCGGGCCCCTTGATGCGCACCTCGAGATTCTTGACGCCGCACTCCTGTGCTGCGCGGCCGGCCTGCTCGGCGGCAACTTGGGCGGCGAACGGAGTCGATTTCCTCGAGCCCTTGAAGCCTGCGGCGCCCGAGGTCGCCCACGCCAGGGCGTTGCCTTGGCGATCGGTAATGGTGACGATGGTGTTGTTGAACGAGGCGTGAATGTGGGCGATGCCTTCGGCCACGTTTTTTTTCACCTTCTTGCGAACGCGTGCTGCGGCGGTCGGTGCGACGGGCGGTTTTGCCATGTGCGGGATCCTCGCTTGCTCAGCCGGCCTTCGGGGCCGCAGCGGTAATCTTGACCGCGGCCTTGCGCGGGCCTTTGCGCGTGCGCGCGTTGGTGCGGGTACGCTGGCCGCGAACCGGCAGTCCCTTGCGATGGCGGGTGCCGCGATAGCAGCCGAGGTCCATCAGCCGCTTGATATTCATCGACACCTCGCGGCGCAAGTCGCCCTCGACGGTAAATCTTGCGACCTGCTCGCGCAGACGCTCCATGTCGGACTCTGACAAGTCTTTGATTTTAAAATGCTTCTTGACTTTGGCTGCGGCGCAAATGGCCTGCGCGCGCGAGCGACCGATGCCAAAGATCGCCTGCAGAGCGATCTCGGCATGCTGGTGATTCGCAATGTTGACTCCCGCTATGCGGGCCATACCTGCTCCGCTTATCCGCCGAAAAGGAAACCCGAAATTATAACGTGAAATCCGTCCGTTAACTACCGATTTGCTACCCCTGCCTCTGCTTGTGGCGGGGCTCCTTGCAGATGACGCGCACCACCCCCTTACGGCGGACGATCTTGCAGTTGCGGCAAATCTTTTTCACAGAGGCAAGTACTTTCATGCGTGTTCCTTTCGATCGATTCACTTCGCGCGGAATATGATGCGTCCGCGAGTCAGGTCGTAGGGGGTCAGCTCGACGGTCACCTTGTCTCCGGGGAGAATGCGGATGTAATGCATGCGCATCTTCCCCGAGATGTGTCCCAGGATGACGTGTCCGTTTTCCAGCTTGACGCGGAAGGTCGCGTTGGGCAGGGTTTCCATGATCTCTCCCTGCATCTGGATCACGTCTTCCTTCGCCATGTTCGCTGCTATTGCCCTTTCCTTTGAATTGGGAGATCGGGATGCGCCCCCTTGTTTCCTTGCTGTTTACCGGGTTGGAAATCCTGCCCCCTTGAAATTGGCCTTCTTGAGCAGGCTCTCGTACTGGTGCGTCATGATGTAGGCCTGCACCTGCGCCATGAAGTCCATGGTCACTACGACGATGATGAGGAGCGAGGTGCCGCCGAAGTAGAACGGCACGTTCCACCTCAGGATCAGGAACTCGGGCAACAGGCAAACCAGGGTCACGTAGAGGGCGCCTGCCAAGGTCAATCTCAAGAGGATCTTCTCGAGATACTTCGCCGTCTGCTCGCCGGGCCGGATGCCGGGAACGAAGGCGCCCGACTTCTTCAGATTGTCCGCCGTCTCCTTCGGATTGTATTGCAGCGCCGTGTAGAAAAAGCAGAAGAAAATGATCGCGCTTGCGTAGAGCATGACGTACACGGGCTGGCCCGGTGTAAGCGTGGACGCGAGGTCCCTGATCATCAGACTTAATGCCGCCCCGACCTGTCCCTTCGACAGCAGTTCCCAGGTGTTGCTGCCCGCGACACCGCTCGTAAACCAGCCGGCGATGGTCGCCGGGAACAGGATGATCGATGAGGCGAAGATCGGCGGTATGACGCCTGACATGTTGAGCTTGAATGGAAGATGCGAGGCCTGCCCGCCGTAGACCTTGTTGCCGATCTGGCGCTTGGCGTAGTTGACCAGGATCTTCCTCTGACCGCGCTCGACGAAGCACACGGCCCAGGTGACGACCACAACTCCCGCCGAAATCAAGAGCGCGGTAAGGGGATGCATCGCACCGGTGCGCACCAGCTCCAGCATCCCGGCAATGGCGTTCGGGAGTCCCGCGGCGATGCCGGCGAAGATGATGATCGAGATGCCGTTGCCCAAGCCACGCTCGGTCACCTGCTCGCCGAGCCACATCAGGAACATGGTGCCCGTCACCAGCGTGACGACGGTGGTGAAGCGGAACATCAGGCCCGGGTCGATCACAAGTCCGGGCTGCGACTCGAGCGCGATCGAGATGCCGGTCGCCTGAAAAAGCGCGAGGAACACCGTCCCGTAGCGCGTGTACTGGGTGATCTTGCGCTGGCCCGCCTGGCCCTCTTTTCTGAGCTGCTCCAGCTGCGGGGACACCGCGGTCATGAGCTGCATGATGATCGAGGACGAGATATAGGGCATGATGCCGAGCGCGAAGATCGTAAAGCGGCTGAGCGCTCCGCCAGAGAACATATTGAACAGGCCGAGAATCCCGCCCTGCTGGGACTGAAACAGTTCGGCAAGCCGGATCGGATCGATGCCCGGCACCGGAATGTGCGCGCCGATCCGGAAAACGACCAACGCCAACAGCAGAAACGTCAGGCGCTTCTTCAGATCGCCGTATTTACCGGTCTTGCCGAGCTGCGGGGTGCCCATCTAAGCCTTGCCGCCCTTCTTGCCCTCCGGCCCGGACCGAGTTTCCTTTGATTCGCGCTTGCCTTTCCCTTCGCCTTTGTCTTTCGCGCCGCGTTCGCCTCTTGATTCGCCCGCTGTCTTCGCGTCGCCCGCACGCTTTTCGGGTCTCGCTTCCCCTTTGCCCGATTGGGCCTCGGCCTGCGGCTGGGAGGCGGGTACGGCCTTTGGCTCGCGTTTCGGCTTGGGTTGAGGAATCGGAGCATCGGTGCTGCCGCCCGCCACTTCGATTGCAGCGCGCGCGCCCTTGCTCACCGCGACACCGACGAGCGTCACCTTGCGCGTGAGCTTGCCGGAGACGATCACCTTGGCTCTCTTGGCCGATCCCGGAACGACGCCTGCCTCTTTCAGCACGGCGAGGTCGATTTTCTCGGCCTTGACGCGCTCTAGATCCGATAGCAGCACTTCGGCCGTGTCCTCCCGCGTCGGCGAGTTGAAGCCGCGCTTGGGCAGCCGGCGCTGCAGCGGCATCTGCCCGCCCTCGAAGCCCACTTTGTGAAAGCCTCCGGAGCGCGCTCTCTGGCCCTTGTGCCCGCGGCCGCCCGTTTTGCCCGTCCCCGACCCGATGCCGCGGGCAACGCGCTTGCGCACGTGCTTCGAGCCGGCAGCGGGTTTCAACGTATTGAGTTCCATTTATCCCTCGACGCGCACCAGATAAGTGACGCTGTTGATCATGCCGCGTACTTGCGGAGTGTCCTCGAGCTCCACGGTTTGACGCAATCGCCGCAGCCCCAGGCCGCGCACGGTGGCGCGATGCTCCTTCTTACAGCCGTTGGTGCTCTTGACGAGGGTCACCCGGATTTTCTTATCGGCCATATGCGTCTTATCCTCAGCTTGTGATTTCATCGATCGACTTGCCGCGTTTGGCCGCGATCTGTGCCGGAGTATTCATCCTCTTCAAGCCGTCGAGCGTCGCGCGAACCACGTTGTAGGGATTGGTCGAGCCGATGCACTTTGCGAGCACGTTAGTCACGCCCATCACTTCGAACACCGCGCGCATGGGGCCGCCGGCGATGATGCCCGTCCCTTCGGAGGCCGGCTGCATGATCACTTTCGAGGAGCCGTGTTTGCCGATGACGGCGTGCTGCAGCGTGCCGTTCTTCAGAGACACACGGAACATCTTGCGGCGCGCCTCTTCCAAGGCCTTTTGAACCGCCACGGGCACTTCGCGCGCCTTGCCTTTGCCCATGCCCACTGCGCCGTCACCGTCACCGACCACGGTGAGCGCTGCGAAACCGAGGATCCGTCCGCCCTTCACGACCTTGGTGACGCGGTTCACGGAGACCATCTTCTCCTTCAGGCCGTCCGTGCGCTGTTCGCCGCCCTGCATTCTGGGTTGCATTCTCGCCATCGTGTTTCCCTTTAGAGTGCTCGCCTAGTGGGACTTCAGGAGGAAGGCCCCTATTCGTCGCCAATCTAGAACTTGAGGCCGGCCTCTCGCGCGGCGTCTGCCAGCGCTTTGACCCTGCCGTGGTACTTGTAGCCGGAGCGGTCGAACGCGACGGCCTCGATGCCCAAACCTTTCGCTTTCTCGGCGATACGCTTGCCTACCGCGACCGCCGCCGCCTTGTTGCCGCCGTTCGGGACCGTGGTGCGCACTTCCTTCTCCATGGTAGAGGCGGAGGTCAAGACTTTGCCGTCCACCGAGCGCAGCTGGGCGTAGATATGAGTGTTGGTTCGATGCACAGCCAGCCGCACCTTCGCCAATTCACGGATTTTGCGGCGCGTCTGCGAAGCGCGCCGAAGTCTTGCCGCTTTTTTGTCGATCATCGCGGTCCCTACTTCTTCTTGGTTTCCTTCAAGATCACCCGCTCGTTGGAGTAGCGCACGCCCTTGCCCTTGTAAGGCTCGGGCGACCGGTAGGCGCGCACCTCGGCGGCGACTTGTCCCACTTGCTGCTTGTCCAACCCCTTGATCACGATTTCGGTCTGCGAGGGAGTCTCGACCTTCACGCCTTTGGGCATCGGGTGCACGACGGGATGCGAAAAACCCAGCGTGAGGTTCAACTTGTCCCCTTGTGCCTGCGCGCGATAGCCGACCCCGACCAGCGTCAGCCGCTTCTCGAATCCCTTGGTCACCCCGAGCACCATGTTGGCGGCGAGCGCGCGCAGCGTTCCCGACATGGCGTTCGACTCGTCTGAGTCTTCGAGAGCCTTGAATACCAGCTTGTCGCCGTCCTTCTCGATGCTGACGTCGCTGCGCAGGCGCTGCGACAGCGTTCCGAGCGGTCCCTTGATGGAGAGAGCCTCGGCCGCGAGCGTCGCCTCGACGCCCTTGGGCAGGGTTACGGGAAATTTTGCGATCCGCGACATGGCCGATTTCTAGGCGACGATGCAGAGCACTTCGCCGCCGACACCGGTGGCGCGCGCCTTGCGATCGGTCATGACGCCCTTGGAGGTGGAGACGATGGCGACGCCGAGCCCGTTCATGACGCGCGGCAGCTCGTCGCGCCCCTTGTAGACGCGCAATCCCGGGGTGGACACGCGCTCGATTTTCTCGATCACGGGCTTGTCCGCGTAGTACTTGAGGCCGATCTCGAGCTCGGGCTTGCCTTCCTTCTCGCGGACGGTGAAGCCGTCGATGTATCCCTCGTCCTTCAACACCTGGGCGATCGAAATCTTGACCTTGGACGACGGAACGCCGACCACGGTCTTTCCGACCATTTGGGCGTTGCGGATGCGGGTCAGCATGTCGGCAATGGGATCGGTCATGCTCATGCGGAAAACCTCCTACCAGCTCGCCTTGATGAGGCCCGGGATCTCCCCGCGCAGCGCGATCTCGCGCAGCTTGTTGCGCCCAAGTCCGAACTTGCGGAACACTCCGCGCGGACGGCCGGTCAGGCTGCAGCGGTTGCGCAGCCGCACCGGCGAGGCGTTCCTCGGCAGCTGCTGCTGCTTCTCGCGCGCCTCCTGGCGGTCTTCGTCCGAGCGCCTGGAGTCGTTGATGATTGCGATCAGCGCCGCGCGCCGGGCGGCGAACTTGGCCACCGTCTTGCGGCGTTTTTTGTCGCGGTTGATCACGGCGAGTTTGGCCATGGCGATCCTTCAGGTCTTGAACGGAAAGCGGAAGGCGGCGAGCAGCGCGCGCGCCTCGTCGTCGGTTTTCGCGGTGGTGGTAATGCTGATGTTGAGTCCCCGCAGAACGTCGATCTTGTCGTATTCGATTTCAGGAAAAATGATCTGCTCCTTGACGCCGAGGCTGTAGTTGCCGCGGCCGTCGAATGCGCGGCTCGAAATGCCCCGGAAGTCACGTATCCGCGGGATCGCCACGGTGACCAGACGATCCAGGAACTCGTACATGCGCTTGCCGCGCAGGGTCACCATGCACCCGACCGGAAACCCCTTGCGGACCTTGAACGTCGCGATCGACTTCTTGGCCAGGGTGACCACGGGTTTCTGGCCGGCGATCTTGGTGAGGTCCGCGACTGCGTTATCCAGGATTTTCTTGTCCGTCGTAGTCTCGCCCACGCCCATATTGAGCGTGATCTTCTTGATGCGCGGCACCTGCATCGAGGTCTTGTACCCGAACTTCTTCATCAGGTCGGGCACCACGTCCTTGCGGTAATAATCTTGTAGGCGAGCCATAGACAGGTTTCTTCGAAGTCCCCGGAGATCAGGCGTCCACCATTTCGCCGTTGGACTTGAACACGCGCACCTTGCGCCCGTCCTCCATCAGCTTGAAGCCGATACGGTCGGCTTTCTTAGTCTGCGGATTGAACAGCGCGACGTTGGAGATGTCGATCGGCATGTCCTTGTCGACGATGCCGCCGGTCAGGCCTTTCATCGGGTTGGGGCGCTGGTGTTTCTTCACGCGGTTGACCCCTTCCACGACGAGGTGTCTTTCGTCCACGATCTGCAGCACCGTCCCGCGCTTTCCCTTGTCCTTGCCGGCGGTGACGATGACGTCGTCGCCTTTCCTGATTTTTTCCATTGTCTCGATCTGTCAGCCGCTGCAGGTCATCACAACACTTCGGGCGCGAGCGAAACGATCTTCATGAAGCGCTCGCTGCGAAGCTCCCGGGTAACGGGTCCGAAGATGCGCGTGCCGATCGGCTCCAGCTTGGGCGTAAGGAGCACCGCCGCGTTCGAGTCGAACCGGATGCGGCTGCCGTCCGCGCGACGCACGCCGAAGGCCGTGCGCACCACCACGGCGTGATAGATCTCGCCCTTCTTGACGCGGCCGCGCGGCGCCGCGTCCTTGACGCTCACCCTGATGACGTCGCCGATGTTGGCATAGCGGCGTTTCGAGCCGCCCAGCACCTTGATACACATCACAGCGCGCGCGCCGGTGTTGTCGGCGACATCGAGCACCGTCTGCATCTGAATCATTTTTCCGTCTCCAACTTGTCCAGCCCGAATGCGCTACGGGCAGGCAGTTTTGGATCCCGTCCGGGACTTGAAAAGGCAGCGAATTCTACGCGAAATCAAAACCTTTGCCAAGCCTTAAAACCTTTGCCAAGCCTTAAAACCTTTGCCAAGCCTTAAAACCTTTGCCAAGCCTTAAAAGCTTTGCCAAGCCGGATCTGCCTACGCCGCCCTTGCCTTCTCGACCAGCTTGGCGATCCGCCACGCCTTGGTCCTGGAGATCGGGCGGCACTCCTCGATCACGACCAGATCACCCTCGCCGCACTCGTTTTTTTCGTCGTGCGCGTGGTACTTCTTCGAGCGGGTCACGATCTTTCCATACATCGGATGGGTGACGCGGCGCTCGACCAATACCGTCACGGTCTTGTCCATCTTGTCGCTGACGACTCGTCCGGTCAGCGTACGGGTGGTCTTGGCCTCGCTCATTTCACTTCCACCTTTTCCTTCAGGATGGTGCGCACCCGCGCGATGTCACGGCGCACGTTTTTCAGTTGGCTGCTGTTGGTGAGCTGTTGCGTCGCCTTCTGCATGCGCAGACCGAACTGAGCGCGCAGCAGCTCCTCGAGCTCCTTGGAAAGCTGCGCCGGATCCTTGGCGCGGAGTTCACTGGCCTTCATGATCATGCCCTCTTGTTCGACCCTCACCCCATCTGACGGAACACAAACATCGTGCGCAGCGGAAGCTTGGCTGAGGCGAGCGCAAACGCCTCCCGCGCCGTCGGCTCATCCACCCCGTCCATTTCGTAGAGCACCTTGCCCGGCCTGATTTCGGCGACGAAATACTCCGGGTTCCCCTTGCCGTTACCCATTCGCACCTCTGCGGGCTTTTGCGAAACGGGTTTGTCCGGAAAGATGCGTATGAAGATGCGCCCGCCCCGCTTGATGTGGCGCGTCATGGCACGGCGGGCCGCCTCGATCTGACGCGCAGTAAGGCGTCCGCGGGTCGTCGCCTTCAAGCCGTATTCGCCGAAGGAAACCTTCGTTCCCCGCGTAGCAACACCCCTGTTGCGTCCCTTCTGTTGCTTGCGGTATTTGGTTCGAGCCGGTTGAAGCATGGAGTCGCTCCTCGCCTAAGCCTTGGGCTTTCTGGATTTCTTCACCGCGGTTTTCGGCTTCGCTTCCGACTTCCCTTCGGCCTTCCCCTTCGCATCGCTCACAGCCTTTTTCGCGACGACCGGATGAGGCCGAGCGGCCCTGGGCTTGGCCTGGGGCGCTGCGGAACTTCCCGTTTCGGACGCCGTCTTGGCTGCGGCGATCGGCTCGGGCTTCGCTTCGGGAGCGCTCAGCGCGGGTTTGGGCGTCGCTTTCTTCACCTTCTTCGCCGCGAGAACCTCGTCGGCGGTCGGAGCCGGAGGCGCGACCGGCTGGTCGCCCTTGGCCATCACTTCGCCCTTGTACACCCAGCACTTGATGCCGATCACACCGTAGGTGGTCTTAGCCTCGGAAAACCCGTAGTCGATGTCCGCGCGCAGCGTATGAAGGGGAACCCGCCCCTCGCGATACCACTCAGTGCGCGCAATCTCGATGCCGTTCAAGCGCCCCGCGCTCATGATCTTGATCCCTTGAGCGCCCAGGCGCATGGCGTTTTGCATGGCGCGCTTCATGGCGCGGCGGAACATGATCCGCTTTTCCAGCTGCTGCGCGATCGAATCCGCGATGAGCTGCGCATCGACCTCGGGCTTGCGGATTTCCTCGATGTTCACGTGGACCATCTGCACGCCGAGGAGCTTGCGCAGATCGGCCTTGAGCATTTCGATGTCCTCGCCCTTCTTGCCGATCACGACGCCGGGCCGCGCGCTATGGATGGTGATCCGGGCGTCCTTGGCCGGCCGCTCGATCACCACCTTGCCGACCGAGGCGTGGGAAAGCCGTTTCTTCAAATAGTCGCGGACCTTCAGGTCCTCGTTCAGCATCGTGGCGAAGGTCTTGCTGTTGGCGTACCAGCGCGAGGACCAGTTCTTGTTGACGCTGAGCCTGAAGCCGATCGGATGAATTTTCTGTCCCATGAGGGCGTCCTATTTCTTTGCTTGCTTGGCCGAGGGCTTCTTCTTTTCCTCGTCGCCGACGGTCACGAAGATGTGGCAGGTTCGCTTGGTAATGCGGTTGCCGCGGCCTTTGGCACGCGCCTGAAAACGCTTGAGCGACGTGGCCTGCTCGACGAAAATGGTCTTTACCTTCAACTCATCGACGTCGGCGCCGTCGTTGTGCTCGGCGTTGGCGATCGCCGATTCCAGCACCTTCTTGATGATGTGCGCTCCCTTCTTCGGACTGAAGGCGAGCAGATTGAGCGCTTTTTCCACCGGCAGCCCGCGGATCTGGTCGGCGACGAGCCGTCCTTTCTGGGCCGACAGCCGCACCCCGTAGAGCGTTGCGCGGGTTTCCATGGGTCTCCTACTTCTTCTCGCCGCCCGCAGCCGGGGCGGCTCCCGCAGGGGCGGCCGGCGCAGGGGCAGTCGGCGCAGTCGGCGCTCCGGGGGTTCCGTGCGCTCCGCCGGCCCTCGCAGCCGCTGCGGCTTCCAGAAGCTTCTTGTCGGCCATTCCGTGGCTCTTGAAGATGCGCGTCAGCCCACCATGTTTTCCGAGATGTACACCGGGACGTGTTGCTTGCCGTTGTGGACCGCGATGGTGAGCCCGACGAAATCCGGCAGAATCGTGGAGCGCCGCGACCAGGTCTTGATCGGACGCTTGTCGCTTGCCGCGCGCGCCGCGCCGACCTTCTTCACCAGATGGTGGTCCACGAAGGGACCCTTCTTGACCGAGCGTCCCATGGTCTAGCCCTTGTCTCGTTTCTTGTGCCGGAATTGGATGATCATGCCGCGTGTGCGTTTGTTCTTGCGGGTCTTGTAGCCTTTTGTGAGAGTGCCCCAGGGACTCACCGGATCCTGGCCCGCGGCGGTCTTGCCTTCACCTCCGCCGTGCGGATGGTCGATCGGATTCATCGCGACGCCGCGCACGGTGGGCCGCACGCCGCGCCAGCGCACTCGCCCGGCCTTGCCGA
>WNFC01026896.1_pt1 | contig 10342 bp, 9 predicted proteins | sample 5400541 | NCBI WGS metagenome assembly WNFC01 (sample SAMN13153342, study PRJNA577476) | soil metagenome | isolation source: 120 cm saprolite under Douglas fir tree site 2 hole 2 replicate 1 | place: USA:California | collected 2015-04-18 | reverse complement strand
GCCCCAGAAAGCTGGGTACCATTCAAGTCGAAAGAAGAAACTCTGGCGTACCTTTACAATGTTGTTGGGCGCCAGGCCGTTAAAACAAATCCAACTGAAGCACTCAATGCCTTGATCAAGTCAGTGCAAATGGAAACGGACCTTAAGAAAGATCCGTGGAACTACTACTTCATCGGTGTTTCTTATGAGACCGGCCCGTACGCCACTTTGTCAGCGGCCTACAAAGCCAAGTATCCGGGCAAAGACGAGACGCCCGAGAGCAAGCTGGCACTTGAGAATGTTAACCAGGTTGTCGATCGGATGATTGATGCCTATGCGCGCGCCGTGGCCCTGGCCGGTACCGACGCGAAGTATCAAGCGCAAAAGAAAGATTGGCTAGATGCGGCGAGCACCTGGTACAAGTATCGGCACAACCAATCGGACACTGGTTTGAACGAAATGATTGCCAGCGTGCTGTCGAAGCCGCTGCCGCCGTTGCCGACTCCAATCACGACGTTGCCCGCAACGACTCCGGCTGCGACAACTCCGACTTCTGGAACCCCCGGCGCGGCTGGCGCTAACACTTCGAGTGGCGCGGCGGTCTTGCCAGCGGGAACTAAACCAGCGGGTTCTGCGGTTCCGCCTGTAACACCACCGACGACGAAAACAACGACGACACCTGCGGCTACAACTACGACGTCAACCAAGACGCCCAGCAAGCCGAAGCCGCGCAACAATCACAGACGTCACTGAAATCATTCAACAGCTTACTTTCCGAAGATGCCGGGAGCTTGTCTGACTGTCGACGAGGCTTCCGGCTTTTGTTATGGCGAGACCTACCGATAAGCAACCTCAGACGCCACCCGATTTGGATCTATTGGAAACTATTCTGTCTTACCGGTTTCAGAACCGTGCCTTGCTCGAACGAGCGGTCACCCATCGATCCTGGGCCCACGAACAAGTAGCTCCGGGTGCTGAAGATGAGGCACGGCGGCTCCACAATGAATCGTTGGAGTTCCTGGGAGATTCGGTACTGGGACTGATAGTCGCTGATTATTTATGTAAGGCTTATCCGGAAGTCACAGAAGGCGAATTGTCTCGAATGAAGCACCGCCTGGTGAGCGCGCCGACGTTGGCCGCAGCCTCAGCGCGTATGCAACTCGGAGACTTTTTGAAGTTTGGCCGCGGTGAAGAAAAGAGTGGCGGGCGCCGGAAGGATGCTTTACTTGCTGACGTCCTCGAAGCCCTGACTGGTGCAATCTTTCTCGATGGCGGATTGTCTGCCGCCACCGATTTCGTGCAGCAAGTAATTGGTGAGGAGCTGCGAGTGGTGACACCTAAAACCGCGGCACAAGCCGACTATAAAACGTTGTTACAGGAAAAGCTCCAAGCCGAGCGACGAGCTGCGCCTCGCTATTCAGTAGTTGAAGCGCTGGGGCCGCCGCACAAACGTACGTTTCATGTTGAAGTGAGTTGGGACGGCGGCAATGTTCGGGCCGAAGGTCGCTCAATTAAAGCAGCCGAAACGGCTGCGGCTAAGCAAGCATTGGCCGCCATGGAAAGCCTTGCCGGCGACGCTTAACCTGTTGCAGAACGCGAGCGGTAGCGAGCGGCTCTTAACCTTTACAGTCAAGGTGCGCCCGTGTCTTCTCAAAAAAGCACAAACCCTGTGGTTGGTCTTTAGAACCAGGCAATCACACTTGACCATCGCCGACAACGTATCTAGGATAATTTTGTAGATGAGAGGTAACCCTTCCAGCGGTCGCAGCAAAGAAAGCGGCGTCGAAACGAAAACGGAAGCAGCGCCGTTTTCGTTTTCAAAAATTTTCCAGCGCAATGGTCACGGCCAACCACCGGTAGAAACCAAGCCTAAAGGTCCGCCAAAATCCGTCTCGCGTGAATATTTTGAGTCAGCGGTAGTGACCGTGATCATGGCGCTGTTCGGTATGACCTTCATCGTGCAAGCGGTGAAAGTGCCGACCGGCTCGATGCAAAACACGATAACAATTGGCGATCACCTGCTGGTCAACAAATTTATCTTTGCGCCCGGAAAGTCCCTGCTGTTTCTGCCGCAACGCGAGATACGGCGTGGAGACATCATCGTTTTCAAATATCCAGGCAATCGTTATGATCCCAGCCGCGACGATCGACCTGACAACAAACCGATCACAACCAACTACGTAAAGAGAGTCATTGGTCTTCCCGGAGATCGCATCCGGATGGAAGGCAGAAATCTGATCATCAACGGCAAGCTGCTGCCCGAACACCAAATCGAAGCAATTGATAACAACGACAAAGCGCCGCTCAACCTGAAGAACGCAGCGCCGCGCAAGCCCGGCGAGCCTTATGACGTTTACTACAATCCCGATTTCACGGAAGAGAATTATCCCATCTTCAGACTGGAAGGCGACGGTAAGGAAATCGTTATACCGGCGGGCAAGTATTTCGTGATGGGAGACAATCGCAACAACAGCGAAGACAGTCGCTATTGGGGTTTTGTGCCGCGCGAACTTGTTATCGGCAGAGCGATGTTTGTCTATTGGTCCTACGACGAGAGCGCGCCCTCAGGCGGCAATTTCATTCTGGACTTTTTCAATAACACGCGCTGGAGCCGCACCGGCACCATGGTTAAATAGCTGGCTCGGCTGGCGTGCAATATTCAAAATTTACGGCCTTCCTCCAAACTTAAATCCCTCTGTATTTCAGTTCGATTGTCAGCACGGGCTGCATGCTAGAATCCGTGCCTCAACTTCAAGTGACACGCTTCATCCAGGGGGATGGTTTGTTGTGAATTTGAAAAAATTCAGCGCTCGCGTATGGACACGCATAAGTGAGCACGACATATTTGGACGCGCCGCACAGCTTTCATACTATTTTCTGCTCGCGCTTTTTCCGCTGTTGCTGTTTCTGATGACCTTGCTTGGTTATTTCGCCCAGGCAGGCTCCGATCTTCGCATCAAGTTGCTCACCTACCTCGCGACGGTTATGCCTTATTCGGCCGTCACGCTGGTCCATACCACGCTGGACGAGATCAGCCAGTCAGCTGGCGGCGGCAAGCTGTCTTTGGGTTTGCTGGCGGCACTGTGGGCAGCGTCAAACGGAATGAGCGCAATCAGCGATACGCTGAACGTCGCTTACGGTGTAAAGGAACGACGGCCCTGGTGGAAGGTTCGGCTGGTTTCGATCTTTTTGACCGTCACGTTATCGGTCACGATTGTCGCAGCCCTGGCCATCGTCTTATATGGCGGACATCTTGGTGAAGCACTCGCCAACCACTTCGGTTTCAGTCATGCTTTTACCATCGTTTGGAAGATCTTACAGTTTCCCATCACGCTCTTTTTCATCTTGTTGACGTTTGATCTTATTTACTACTTTGCGCCCGACGGCAGGCGCGAACGGAATTGGTGGGGTATGGGAACGGTGACCGCTGTGGCGCTTTGGCTGGTCGTCTCATTTGGATTCCGAATCTACCTGCACTTTTTTAACTCGTACAGCGTTACTTACGGCTCGCTCGGCGCGCTGATCATCCTGATGTTATGGTTCTACTTCACCGGGCTGGCAATTCTGATCGGCGGAGAAATCAATTCCGAGCTGGAGAACAACACATAGCCTCATGGACGTATCAATTAACTGTGGCGGCAATGGGCCCCCAAGGTTCATGATTCGTGCAGCGCAATGTGCACTGATTGTTATCGCTCTGTTTGTGCTTGGTGCTTTGCCAGGGGCAGCACAGAAAAAGAAGGCGACCAAAGCGAAGCCGGCGCCGGCCAAACTAGTCGCTGAACTGACGAGATTGCGACAGGAATTCGTCAAGGCAACAAACGACTACAAGGCTAGTTTGGAAAAGCTGTTGGCTAGCTATGAAAAGAACGTAGCCAAAGCCGAAACGCGTTTGAGTCAAACAAGAGAACTATTCGCGCAGGGGCTGGTTTCCAAAAACGATGTTGAAGCAAGCGAGCGCACACTGGCCGAAGCTAACGATAAGGTAGCCGAGACCAAACAGCGCATGAACAGCGCCGACGCGCAGATCGCGGACACATTGCTTGAGTCAGAAGCAGAAAAGTCATTTGCCAGAGGCAAGCCAATGGCAAAAGGCTCGCTGCTGCAAACCGCGGCTTACATTCGTTACGATGGCGGCGCGCCGTGGGCCTTATCAGACGCGTGGAAAGTTCAACGTTTTTTTCTTGATGCTTTTAAGAAGCCGCTGCCGATCGCAGTTTTCGGTCAGGGCTCGATTCATGATCGTTGGCGACTGGACCATCACAACGCGATGGATGTCTCGCTGCATCCGGATGGCGCCGAAGGACAAGCATTGCTGAATTTTTTGCGTAGCAACGGCATTCCGTTTCTTGCATTTCGCGCTGCGATTCCGGGAACGGCAACCGGCCCGCATATTCATATTGGCCGGCCGTCGCATAGATACTGAAGAGTCTATTAGCCGCGGATTCACGCGGATAAACGCGGATCAGACTCAAAAATGAAAAAAGATAGAGAAAGATTCCTTTCAGATTCGCAAAATCCGCGTTAATCCGCGGGCGAATAGAATATTGAGTGGAGGGTTGAATATTGCTGAAAACATTCGCGTTCTGTTTGATGGCGATCGCAGTCATGTCTAACACACTTCAGTTAAGTGCGCAGGCGAAGCGCGCAGCCTCACCAGAGTTGTCTTTAACTCAATCCCAGGCCTCGCACTTCGCCGGTCTTGCCTTGAAGTGCATCTCCCGCGAATATCCAAACAAACCTGACCACGTGATGAATGACAGCCGCGACGTCGACAATCCAAAGAAGATCCATCCAGCTTTCTTCGGTTGTTTCGACTGGCACTCTTCAGTTCACGGCCACTGGATGCTGGTGCGACTGCTGCGAATCTTTCCGAACCTTCCGGAAGCTGCGCAAATCCGCAAAGCTCTCGACGCAAATCTCAAGGCGGAAAATATCGTCGCGGAGATTGCCTATTTGAAGCAGCCCAACCGTCAATCCTTTGAACGCACCTACGGCTGGGCCTGGTTGTTGAAGCTGGCCCAGGAACTTTCTTTGTGGAACGACAATGAAGGCAAGCAGTGGACAAGAAACTTGCAACCGCTGGTTGATGCTCTGGTTACTCAGTACCTTGCGTTCCTGCCGAAGCAAACTTATCCCATTCGAACGGGCGTACACCCGAACACGGCTTTCGGTTTGGCCTTTGCATTTGATTATGCGAAGAGATCCGGCGATGAAAAACTCGCGACGTTGATAGCCGAACGCAGCCGTACATATTTCGGAAAGGACGTTGACTATCCCGGTAACTGGGAGCCGGGTGGCGAAGATTTCTTCTCACCTGCTTTGATGGAAGCGGATCTCATGCGACGCGTGATGGAGCCTGCAGAATTTCACCGCTGGTTTCACCGCTTCCTGCCGAGACTGACGACGCAGCGGTCCGGGAACCTGTTGCAGCCCGCCGTGGTTACCGATCGAACGGATCCGAAGTTGGTCCATCTTGATGGCCTGAATCTAAGTCGTGCCTGGTGCATGCGCAGCATTGCCACCGGGCTGCCACGAAACGATCCCGCGCGGCGCATTCTTGCTAAGTCGGCGCGCGGGCATGCCGCGGCTGCGTTGGTCCATGTTGCCAGCGGGGACTATGCCGGCGAGCATTGGCTGGCATCGTTCGCTGTTTACTTGCTTTCCACGCCCGAGCCCTGAACAGTTTGCGTAAGCTGTGATTAGCAACGATTCAAACCCGGTCATTCTTTACGACGGCGTTTGCGGCCTCTGCAATCGGCTGGTCCAATTCGTATTGAAGCGTGACAAGCGGGACCGCTTTCGTTTTGCATCACTACAAAGCGAGTTTGCAAGCTCGCTGTTACAAAGGCATGGCCGAGACCCGCGCGACCTGGACACGGTGTACGTGGTAGTTGAATACGCGCAGCCGACAGAGCGCCTTTTGGCGCGTTCAAACGCGATCCTGTTTTTGCTTAAAGAACTCGGAGGGATTTGGCGTTTGGCAGCGTTGGTAAAGATTTTGCCGCTGACAATGCGCGACGGTATTTACAAACTGGTTGCACAAAATCGCTATCGAGTATTTGGTAAATATGACGCTTGCATGTTGCCGGAACCGAAACATCGCGCAAAGTTTTTGGATGAGCAATAGAAAAGAGGCCACGCGCGTAGGGACGTGGCCCCTAAACGAGTGGCCGAAGCGCTATCTGTGCTTGCGCGCCGCCCGCAACCGTCTCAATTGGTTCTTCAGTTGTTCAATCTCCTCCTGATGTGCGGCGGTGGCTATGCCCCGCCGTAGAGGTGCTTTTTTCACTTTTGCTATGCCCTTGATACGACCTTTGGCTCAATAAATCCAAGGGGCCTAGCCCGAACCAGGGGCATAGCCCGGAATAATCTGGCTGCTGTCGGCGGGGCATAGCCGCCGCCGCACATCAGGCGGCAAAGCCGAATCTGACATGGTCCATGACTTTTGAGGCAAAGCCGGTAATGTTCGATTATTGCGGTTTATTACCAACCACAATAAGCACTGCAGCTTCTGGCAGAGTTGGTCGCAACGTACCCGGTAACTGTATACCGACTTGGGCGAATGCTTGCTGGAGAAAGATCGCACGTTGGGGAGCGGTTTTTTCGCTCCGAATCTCGATAAAAAATCCAATTGGGTTATTAGGGGCATATACCCCTTGGTTTACGCCGCTAGTCGTCCATCCAGCTTCCTTCAAAATACGGTCGATCTGCAATGCAAAAGCCAGCCCTTCACCGTCACCTAGAACACAACCAATTTCAATCGTGGCTTTATTAGGAGATTGCTTGAGGGCGGTGACTAGCCTTTTTTCTTGGTCAGGCCGAATTCGTCAACAGGTTCCGCGGGTGGCCAGTGAGTAGTTTATGGATTTTAGACTAAGGGACTGCCCGCATTCGGGATGAGCCAGTTCACAACTATTTCACGATTTACCATTCACGATTTTGAGTGGTGCCCCCGGCGCGATTCCAACGCGCGACCTTCCGCTTAGGAGGCGGACGCTCTATGCAACTGAGCTACGGGAGCACGACAGAGCAGCATACAGCAAACAGTAAACAGCAGTCAGCCGGCGCCACACTTCTTGGTAATACTTTGTCACCGGCGTCAATCGTTCGGCGACTTACTGTTTGCTGTTTACTGTTCACGGTTTGCTTTAGGATTGATATTTAATCAATGAACGGACGTCGTAGCCTTCAAGTTTCTTTCGGCCAGGCAAGAATTCAAGTTCAACAACAAACACGAGGCCAACGACGGTGCCGCCGAGCTGCTCCACCAGGTTGCAAACGGCTTTTGCGGTGCCACCAGTTGCCAGCAGGTCATCGGCAATTATGACTCTATGCCCGTTGCCGACGGCGTCGCGATGAATCTCGAGCGTGTCCTGTCCATATTCCAAGTCATAGGAAATAGACGCACATTCCGCCGGCAACTTTTTTGGCTTGCGCACCGGCACGAAACCGGCGCCGAGATGATAGGCAAGCGCCGGCGCGAAAATAAAGCCGCGCGCTTCCACGCCAATCACGGTGTCAACCTTTTCACCTTCATATTCCGCAGCAAGCGCATCTACTGTTTTGCGCAAGCCGTCAGGATGTTTCAACAACGTGGTGATGTCATAAAAATTAATGCCGGGTTTTGGGAAATCCGGCACTTCGCGAATCAGTTTTTTCAAATCGTCCATAAAGTTAGAAGTCAGAAGTCAGAAGTCAGAGGTCAGAGGTCAGAAGTCAGAGGTCAGAAGTCAGAAGTCAGAGGTCAGAAGTCAGAAGTCGGAGGTCAGAAGTCAGAGGTCAGCGGTTTGGTAATTACTCGCTGGCAAATACTTGGTCTCGTTAAAATTTTGACTTTGTCGCTGAACGATCACTTCTGACTTCTGACTTCTGACTTCCGACCTCTGACCTCCGACCTCCGACCTCCGACCTCCGACCTCCGACCTCTGACCTCTCCCCCGTTTCTATCGTTCAATTCTAAAACTCGAATAGTGTCCCGTGGGTTCAAGGCTGATTTCTTCAACCTGCTCGACCCGCGACCATTGTGGTCCCGTCACCAGGTCATTACGAAACTCATCGACATTCAGGGCCAGCCCTTCCGCAAGAGCTTCGACTGTGCCGTCGGGACAATTGCGTACATAACCCAGAACCTGATGTTTGGCGGCGGCGCGCTGCGCAAAGAACCTGAAGCCGACCCCTTGCACGTCTCCTCGTATCAAGAATTTTCGCGCGACTCTTGCCATGTTTATAAACCGTCGTGAAGCGTGAATAATACACGGCGATATTAAGGACGTTGCTTGTTGCCCTGTTCTCACGTTTCAGTTCGTTGGGGCGAAAAGCGGCTTCCAGCCGCCGCACTCCAAGTGAGCTTTACTTGCACTTCCAGACTCGACCAACGCTGCCGCGCGTGAGCGTAAATGTCAGGACCGGATCGCTTGAGTTCGCCAGCCGCACTGTCAGGGTCATGGTATCGCCATTAATCGAGCCGGAATAGGTCGCCGCCTGATTGTTGACCTTCTCATCTTTTCGAATAGGACCGCCATGTTCCCTGGTATAAGTGCCGCGCCAGCTGAAACGACCTTGACGATCGAGTGTTAGTGGTCCCTCGATCGAGCCATGCGCACAATCGTATTCGATGTTGACCGACCCATCGCTTACCTCAAATTGAATGTGTTTACCGCCCCAAGTGCCAGTGCTCAGCCGCTGCATTTTGCGCGTCCCAAAAGTGAAAGAAGCGCCGAGCAGCAAAATCAAACTGCTCGCAACAAAAAGTCTATTTTGAGTCCCGAACATCATATGCCTTGTTTTTCGTAAGTTTGTCCCTGCTTCCATCTACATATCTCCTGGCAACCGTGCACACCTAACGCACGTAGCTTTGATGCGCCTCAGCATTGTAGCGAAGAGAGTTGACTATGCCCAACCGGCACGCGGGCCGCTCGAAGCGGAGCTCTGCTCACGGCGGCGCGTTGTAATTTGCTCGCGGAAACATAGAAAAATCTCCTTTTTCTCTAGAAGAAATCCGCGAATCGGACTATCTTTATTTATAGCTTTGCGCAATAGCTCACTCCAGGGGGATGTTCAGCTTGTCTTCCGCCAAACCAAAGCCGAAGTCGTCTGTTAAGGCAGCGATAGGAGCCGTGCGCGATTTTATTGGCGGTTCCCAGGAGGATGAAGAAACTGTGTCAGAAAATCTCGTTGCCCAAAATTCCGTGGAAGCCATGCCTCAGCCTCAAGCTGCTGATGAAGAAGTGAAAACGGAAACAATAGATCAGCCCGATAAGAAAACGACTCCTCCCGAACTGCGCTCGGATGCTGTCCGAGCGGGGACTGATCAGAAATGGCTTGCACCGGAAACGGGTCAGAGCGCGGGTGAATTCACGCCCTCTAAGGACTTCGATCAGGCCGTGCGCAACTTACGCGCCGGCGAGTCTGCCGAGAAGCGCGCCGCCGCCGCTCGCATTCTTGGGGAAGCAGGCAGCCAGCGCGCCACACCGCATTTGATTGCCGCGCTTTTCGACGCTGACGCCACAGTGCGTTCGACGGCGAACGACCTCTTGGCTCAACTGGGAAATTCGAGTTTGCCCAACAGTGCGTCGGCGGAAGGTCTCACTAAACCGCCTGCTGAAAAATCTCCCGCGACCAAACAATCGCAAACACACGTTGAAGGTGTAACCGCCAGTCGGCCTCAGGCAGCCGAGCGTAAAGTTAAGACAACCCCCGCATCTGTTTCACCAACGGTTGTCACTGAAGCCGCAGCAACGAAAGACCCGCAGCAACTGCTCGTCGATGAAGGCGAAGTCAGAACGAAATTGAAGGAACTTGAAAGCCAGATAATCGATACGGTCGCAGCCCGCAAGGATGCCGAGAAAGAGATTCGGCGCCGCATTGAAAGTGAAGCGAAGCTTAGAACAGAAGCGGCCGCTCGTCGTGACGAAGAAGAGCAGTTGCGTAAGCAGGCTTACGAGGAGGCTGAGCGCCGCATAGCTGAAGACGCCAAGGCGGTGGCGGCCGAACAAAAAACTCGCGTCGCTGCGGAGAAAGAAGCGCGCCGTCTCGCCGACGAAGAAGCGCGTTTCCGACTCGAAGTAGTGCGTCGCAGACAAACAGCCGAGGAGCTCGTTCGTGAACGGGTAAAGATTGAAACGGCTCGTGCAGAAGCTGCGGAAGCGGCCCAACTGCTGGAGGCCAGGCGTTTGCGCCAGGAGGCTGTCGAGCAACATCAGGCTGAGTTGGAACGATTGAGGCGCGATGAAGAAACTTTGCGGGCCGCATTTGAAAAAGTCGCGCACCGCCGCGCCGAAGTTGAGACGGCTCGTGCTAAAGCTGAAAAAGAAGCCGAGCTGCTGGTCGAAGCGCGCGCACGCATGCGCACAGCAGAAGA
>WNFC01024243.1_pt1 | contig 10343 bp, 10 predicted proteins | sample 5400541 | NCBI WGS metagenome assembly WNFC01 (sample SAMN13153342, study PRJNA577476) | soil metagenome | isolation source: 120 cm saprolite under Douglas fir tree site 2 hole 2 replicate 1 | place: USA:California | collected 2015-04-18 | reverse complement strand
TATCCTGCTTCGCCTTTGCCTTCACCGGCTCAGGCAGCGCGACTTCCTGCGTCCCGATGCCGAGGTATGGCCGGCGGATCCGTCCATCGGCCTTGAGGCTGGCGACGACGCGCTCCGCGACATCCATCGCAACCGCGCGCCCGTCACCGCGGCCGAAGACCCAGCTATTCATCCCAACGGCGCGCCCGTCGACGTCAACCAGTGGACCGCCGCTGAATCCCGGATAGAGTGGCGCATTGGTCTGGATCAGGTGCTCGATCTCGCTCCCACGCCAGCCGCGCCATGACGACGAGACCGCGCTGATCGTCCCGAATGTCGCCTTGAGGCTGCCGGGGCGGCCGATCGCAAGGACGATCTGTCCCGGCTTCAGGTCTTCGACCCTGGCACGCGCCATCGCCGGGGCGGACAAGCCTTCTACCTTGAGCAGGGCGAGGTCGGTGGCGGGGTCGCGCCCGACCAAGGTTGCCTTGGTGCTCTTGTCATCGACTACAACCTGGATCTCGTCCTCCTGCTCGACGACGTGATTGGCCGTGAGCACGAGGCCGTTATCCCAGACGATGCCGGTGCCGGCGCGCCCACGACGGGCGTCGACCCGGACTACACTCTTGCTCGCTTTTTCGACGAGCGCTGCGATGTCATCCGAAAGATCTTTGAGAGTCGACATGGTATTTGATTTGCTCCTTTGTGACTTGAAACTTCGATGCCTTTCACGCTACCGCCGAACTGGGCCCGGCAACTTCACCCGAACGGCCAGTCCGCGACCCGGATGTTCGGCTAGGGCGTCAGCCGTTCGGCCAGGTACTTGACGGCGATCGGGTAGCGGTACTCGATCGCGTCGTGGGTGGCGTCGAAGAGTTCGAAGAAGATGTCGCTCACCCCGACCGCCGCGAGCGCCCGGCGAAAGCCCTCGGCACCGAGGTCGAGAAAATACTGATCGCGCTTGCCGGCATCGATGTAGATGGCGCGCATGTTGCGCAGGGCCTCGGCGTGGTGCGGGACCATGCGAACCGGGTCCCAGCGCAGCCAGCGCTCCCAGACCTCCGCAATCATCTGGCCGGTCGTGGTGTCGTAGGGCAGGCGGACCGTGCCGTCGTCATCGGCCGAGTAGCAAGCCGCCATGCACCAGTCATTGAGGAGCTCCGCGTCCCCTTCTTTGCTGAACGCCGGCCGGCTGCGGAAGTCTTTCCAGAACTCCTCGAAGGAGCTCTTGTATTTGTCACGGAGAGTTCGTACCGACTTGCCGAAGGCATTGGCATAGGACAGCTCGAACAGCGCGTCGCCGGCGTGCGTGGCCAGCCCGCCAAACAGGTCGGGTCGCAGCATCGGCGTCACCATCGCGCCATAGCCGCCACTGGACTTACCCATGATGCCGCGGTGGCGCGCCTCGGGCGAGGTCCGGTAGTGGCGGTCCACCCAGGGGACGATCTCATTGCAGAGGTAGCTGTGGTACTTGCCGGTGCCGGGTGAGTCGAGGTACTGGCTCCCACCGATCGAGGTCCAGCAATCGACATATATAAGGATGCACGGCGGCGCACCACCTGCTCCGAATTGGGCATCGGCGAGCTCTGGGAAGTTACGCCGGAACGGGGTCCTGTTCCGCCACATGTCGATCTGGCCGGTCAGCCCCTGGATGACGTAAATGCTGGGATAGCGGCGCTGCGGCTCCGCATCGTAACCGGGCGGCAGGTACACCCAGAGCGGCCGCTGGTGCGGATCATGCAGCGGGTTGCCCTTGAGCAGCTCGCTCTCGAAGAGGTGTTCGTCGTAACGCCCCTTCGTTTCATAGGACCAGGGTGGCAACTGTGGCACGATGCCACTATAAGCAGTGGCCATCATACGATGCGACTGGGCGGAGGGCGATCCCCTGATGCGCGATTACCACGATCGCGAGTGGGGCCTGCCCATCCACAACGATCGCCTGCTCTTTGAGTTCCTGGTGCTCGAAGGCGCCCAGGCCGGGCTCAGCTGGATGACGATCCTTCGCAAACGGGACGCCTACCGAACGGCGTTCAAGGGGTTCGACCCGGCCGCGGTGGCCCGGTTCAACGACGCGAGCGTCGAGCGCCTGCTGGGCCTGAGCGGCATCGTGCGCAACCGACTCAAGATCGGGAGCGCCATCAAGAATGCGCGCGTGGTCCGATCAATCGCCGCCGAGCAGGGCAGTTTCGATAAATACGTCTGGTCGTTCGTGGGCGGCCGGCCGAAGCAAAATGCCTGGAAGACGGTGGCCGCCATCCCAGCCCAAACGGCCGAAGCGCAGGCGCTGAGCAAAGACCTGATCGCGCGCGGGGCGACTTTCGTCGGACCGACGATCTGTTACGCGTTCATGCAGGGGACCGGACTGGTCAACGACCATGTGGTCAACTGCTTTCGGTACAGGGAAGTATCTAAGACCAGGGCGTGATAGGCCTCGGCTGCATCTCGCCGTCCACGTAGACGGCGTCCACCTTCTCGTCGTAGAAACAGAGCAGGTTCTCGATCTTCGGGCATTCCGGGATCGGCGCCGGATAGCCCCAGACGATGTCGGTGAACTCCTTTCCGTTGACCTTCACGGTCCAATAGGACGCCTTGCCCTTGTAGGGGCAGCGGGTCGTGGTGTTGGTCGGCGTCAGCAGGTCAAGCCGCGCGTCGACCTTGGGGATGTAATAGCGAGTCGGCAGTCCGGTCTCGAACAGGAGCCGCGGCCGGGTGGTCTCGGCGACAACCTCGCCCCCGACCACGATCTTGACGTGGCGCGAGCTGTTGAGCACGTCCACGCGGTGATAGGGATCGCGCGGATGGACGAAGACTTCGTCGTCCTCCTCGAACCAGGCGTCCATCTTGTCCCAGTAGAAGGCCACGTAATCCTTCAAGTCCTCGCGTTCTGGCTGGAGGTAACGCCAGGCAGCCTTCTCGGCCACCCGGTCGCCGACTTTCACGGAGTAGAAGCTGGCCTGTCCTTTCCCCGGATGGATGCTCGTGAAGGTGGTCGGGACGAAGAGATCCAGACGCACGTCTTTGGCCGGGAAGTAATAGATGGCGAGGCGCTTGTTTTCGAGCATCAGCATCACGGCACGCGAATCGGCCACCATGATCCCGCCCAACATCACGCGAACACGACGCTGAGTCGGTTCGAAAAGGATGCCGTCCTGCGCCGGCCGATCCGGTATTTGGGGGATGACCCGGTCTTCAAGAGCTTTTGCCATTCTTACGCCTCCCGTGGTTTGCGCTTCAGTCTCGACCCCAAGAACCTCGTAGGGTGCCGAGATGTTCCGTCTCGAGCATGACGGCCACCGTCGGATCCTAAGGGGCTCACTCTACGACTGATCGCGGTATTGACATTATTACCTACATATCTACTATCATCTTTAGTGATGCGTCCACAGACATGCTCCAAGTTGCCGGCGACCGCCTGATGCCGCGCCGCCGTCGCTCCCGCTATCTCTTCCACCGCCGGCTGCGGCTCCTTCGCGAGAGTCAGCGCCGGACCAAAACCAGACGCGCCTTTATCCTGATCGCCCTCGTCGTATTCGCCCTGCCGCTGATGGCGATTCCGGCTGTCGCGGCTGAAACCGTGGGGAGCCTGCCGGCGGTCGACGGCCTGACCGCCAGCGGCCTCCACCAGGACATGTTGATCTTCGACCGACACGGCAACCTGATAGCCGACATCAGCGACCACGGCGACCACCGGATCGTCGTGCCGTTGACCACGATCACCCCGTTCCTCAAGGAGGCCACCATCGCCATCGAGGACAAGACCTTCTACAAGAACAGCGGGATCGACCTGACAGGGATCGCGCGGGCCGCGGTCGCCGACTACTCCCATCACCAGCTCGCGCAGGGCGGAAGCACGATCAGCCAGCAGTTGGTCAAGCAGGTCTTCATCGGCCCCAACCCGCCGCCTACCATCCAGCGGAAAATACGTGAGGCCGTGCTCGCGGTCGATCTCAATCGGCGCTACACAAAGGACCAGATCCTCGAGCTCTACCTAAACACCATCTATTACGGCGCGCAGAGCTACGGGGCCGAGGCGGCGGCGCGCGCCTTCTTCCACACCACCTCGCACAACCTAACGGTCGCGCAGGCCGCCATGCTCGCCGGGTTGCCCCAGGCGCCAACGGACAACAGCCCGTTGATCAACCCGACCCGGGCGAAACTGCGCCAGGCCGAGGTCCTCGATGCCATGGTTGCGCAAAAGATGATCACGGAGGAACAGGCGCTTGCCGCCAAGCAGGAGAAGTTGGAGTTCTTCTATCCAACGAACCAGCTGCAGGCGCCGCACTTCGTCGATTACGTGCTGCAGGTACTGGACAAGCAATTCCACATTCGCCCGAGCGATCGCAAGGGCTACCGCGTCTACACCACGCTCGACCTCAATCTTCAACACATAGCCGAGGCCGTCGTCAGCAACCAGATCAATACCAAGGGCGGTTATTACGACTTTCACGACGGCGCCCTGGTGGCGATGGATCCAAAGAATGGCGAGGTGCTGGCGATGGTCGGCGGCGCCGACTACTACCGACCAGGCGGACAGATCAATATGGCGACGACGACCACCCGGCAGCCTGGGTCCTCATTCAAGATGTTGACCTACACGGCGGCGATCGAAAGCGGCCGGCTCAATATGGTCAGCCCCATCCTCGACCAGCCGATGGTCTTTCCCCTAGGCGGTGGCAATGATGGCCTCAAGCCCTACGCCCCGTTGAATTACGACAAAAAGTTTCATGGCACCGTCCCGCTGAAAGTGGCGATGGGCAACTCACTCAACATCCCGGCGATCAAAACCGAGCTGACCATCGGCATTCCCGCGGTCCTGGACACGGCTCGCCGGATGGGCATCACCAGCCTCAACAAGCCCGACAGCTACTACGGCGTGAGCCTGACCCTGGGCGGCTACGAGGTCTCCCCTCTCGACCTGGTGACCGCCGCCTCGACGCTCTCGAACCTCGGCATGCGCCACCGTCCCGCTCCTGTCACCCTCATCCAGGATGGCCTGGGTCGCACCCAGTTCAAGTACGACCCGGCCAAGAATGAGTTCCGCGCCGTCAGCCAGCAGGTGGCCTTTATCGTCGACTCGATCATGTCGGACGATCGCAACCGCTGTCTGGAATTCGGCTGCAACGGCGACCTGACTCTTCCGGGCCGGCATGTGGCCGCCAAGACCGGCACCACGCAGGATTTCCGCGACAACTGGACGGTGGGCTTCACGCCGAGCCTCGCGGCGGCGGTGTGGGTTGGGAATCCCGACAACCATCCGCTGGCGAACAACTCCACCGGCATCGTGGGCGCCGCTCCCATCTGGCATCAGTTCATGGTGCAGGCACTGGCGGGGCATCCCGATGAGTGGTACGGGGTGCCAAACGGTGTCGACCAGGTTGGACAGAATTACTTCCTGCCCGGGACCGAGTTATTGCGGTCGACCCTTGCCGCGGGCTGGCCGACCTGCCGGTTCCGCTCCTTCGACCCCTACACCGTCACCGACGCGATGTTGACGGTCAACGGCCTGCCCTGCGTACTGAGCTACATCCCGCGGGGCGTGCTGCCTGGCCAATAAAAAAACTCCTTTCCTAAGAAATCGCACACGTGCGGTATGATACTGAGTATCAAATGACTCGGGCTATCAAAGTCCTGCTGATCGGGGCCTCGTTTTCCGCGATTCTCGCTGGCTGTGGGGCGCCGGCGGGTGGTTCGAGTGGTTCGACACTCCAGGTCATAGCGGGGGAAAATTTCTGGGGAAGTATCGCCGCCCAACTGGGCGGCTCACGCGTGTCTCTTACCAGCATCGTCACCAACCCGAACACCGATCCGCACGAGTACGAGAGCAGCGCGACCGATGCGCGGGCCTTCGCCACCGCTGATTACGTCATCCTCAACGGCGCCGGCTACGATGACTGGGGCCAGAAGCTGCTCGCAGCCAACCCCAGCTCGAGCCGGAAACTCTTCACGGTGGCCGACCTGCTCCACAAGAAGGCGGGAGACAACCCACACCTTTGGTACAACCCCGACTGGGTCGAGAAGGTCGCCGACCGGATCACCGCCGACTACCAGGCGCTCGACTCCGCCGACTCAGCCTACTTCACCCAGCAGCGCGAGGCATTCCGAAGCGCGCTGCAGCCGTACCATGACGCGGTCGCGCAGATCCGATCCACGTTCACCGCGGTCGCGGTTGGCTCGACCGAGAGCATCTTCGTCTACATGGCGCAGGCACTGGGGCTCAGCCTGATATCGCCCCCGGAATTCATGCAGGCAATCTCGGAAGGCACCGACCCGCCCGCGCAAGGCGTCGCCGAGTTCCAAAACCAGGTCTCCCACCGCGCGATCAAGGTGCTGGTCTACAACACGCAGACCTCGACGCCCATCACCGAGAATCTCAAGCAGCTCGCCGCCAACAACAGCATCCCGGTAGTCGGGATTTCGGAAACGGTCCAGCCGGCGACCTCCTCCTTCCAGGACTGGCAGACCAGTCAGCTGAATGCCCTGCAAGCCGCGCTAGGCCGACAATAACGGGCGACATGGCCCCTTCGAGCTCTCCCGCCATCGTCGCCGATGGACTGGCCGCGGCCTACCGCGACCGGCTCATCTGGCGAGATGCCACCTTCAGCGTAAACACGGGAGAATTCGTCGCCGTGCTGGGCCCGAACGGTAGTGGAAAGTCCACGCTCCTGCGCTTGCTACTCGGTCTCCCACCAACGGGTCGACCAGGCGATACGGTCAGTGCAGGCGCAGGCCTATGCGGATCGCCCGATCGGGCGCCTGTCGGGTGGCGAGCAGCAACGCTTGCTGCTGGCCCAGGCGCTCGCGGGCAAGCCACAAATGCTGCTCCTGGACGAGCCGCTGGCCAGCCTCGACCTCCGCAACCAGATCGTCATCGCCGAGCTGGTCGCGGAACTGGCCCGAGCCAACAGTCTCACCGTGCTTCTCATTGCCCACGACATCAACCCGCTGCTGCCCATCGTGGATCGCGTGCTGTACGTGGCGCACGGCGGCCTGGCGATCGGCAAGCCGGCCGAGGTCATCACGACCGAACAGCTGAGCCGGCTCTACGATGCGCCGATCGAGGTGCTCCACGACAGCCACGGCCACATGTTCGTCGTCGGCCTGGAAGCCGAGAGCGCGCATCACGATGCCTGAGCATTGCCTGGCGGCTGCGCCCTATTTCGGCTGGGATTTGGCACGTGACGTGCAGGAACTTCTTCGCTACGCCTTCATGCAGCATGCGTACGAGGCCGGGACGATCGTCGCGCTTTCGGCGGGCGTCATCGGCTACTTCGTGGTCCTGCGTAGCCTCTCGTTTGCGGCGCACGCGCTTTCACATATCGGCTTCGCCGGTGCCACCGGGGCCGTCTTGCTCGGAGCCGGCCCCATCGTTGGATTGCTCGCGTTTACCATGTCCGCCGGCGCGGTCATGGGCGCCCTCGGCCAGCGGCTTCGTGCGCGCGATGTGACCATCGGCCTGGTGATGGCGTGGTCGCTGGGCCTCGGCCTCCTGTTTACTGCCCTCTATCACGGGTCGGCCGGCCTCGCGATCGGCATTCTCTTCGGTCAGATCTTTGGCATCACGAGTGGCGAGGTCACGGTGACGTTTGTCGCCGGACTCCTCACGGTGTTGGCGCTGATCGCCGTTTACCGACCGCTGCTCTTTGCCACCCTCGACGAAGAGGTGGCTGAAGCCAAGGGGGTGCCGGTCCGCGGTCTCTCGATCGCGTTCATGGTCATTCTGGCGATCGCCGTCTCGGAGGCGGTCCAGGTCGTCGGCGTCCTCCTGATCTTTGCCCTGATCGTGGCGCCCGCCGCGATCGCCGAGCGCTTCACGACTCGTCCCAGTCGCGGCGTGCTGCTATCCGCACTGCTGGCCGTCCTCTTCACCTGGGCAGGCCTGACCGTCGCCTACTACTTTCCCTACCCGGTCGGCTTCTTCATCACGACGATCGCGTTCTGGAGCTATATCGTCGCGCGGGTGCTGAGCGACCTCATCGCCCGTCGCGCGACCGGCCGGGTCCGTCCCTGGCGCGACGAACAGGCCCTGCACTCGCCGTAGAAGTCGAGCGTCGCGTGGTCGACCCGAAAGCCGCGCTGGCGCGCGATGGTTTCAGCGAGCGGGGCGACCGCCTCCTCCCCCAGGTCTTCGACCGTCCGGCAGGTGGTGCAGATCAGGTGGTGATGATGTCCTGGCTCGCACCAGACGTAGGCGGACACGTGCCCGGGCCGCTCCAGGCGTTGCGCGAGGCCGGCCGTAACCAGCGTATCGAGCGAGCGAAAGACGGTTGCGCGCCCGATGTAGGCATGCTTCTTGATAACCCGCTCGTAGAGTTCCTGGGCGGAGGTCTCTTTCCCGGTCTGCGCCAGCACCGCGGCGATCGCGAGCCGCTGCGGGGTGACCCGGACTCCCGTCTGCTGAAGTGCCGACTGTGTCTCAACCACAACCAAATGATACTGATCAATCCGTAAAGACCGCTGAGATGTACATCTTTCCGCCAGCGATGGCGGTGCCGAACCCGACCAGGTGGAAGTGTGGCCCGAGGATGTTGTCGCGGTGTTCCGGCGAGTTCATCCACCAGGACGCGGCGGATGCCACCGCATCGTCGAAGGGCGGGCCGCCCGCCCAGAAGATGTTCTCACCATCCCAGGCATAGGTCACAGCGTTTTGCTTCAGCAGCTGGGTCACGGCCATCACCGTGCTGCCCGGGCGCACGTGGGTCAAGCCATCCGACGTCATCTGCTGCGCACGCGTGGCGGCGATGGCGTCGAGCACCCGCGACTCGCTCAGCAGGGGCAGACCGGCGCTCGCGCGCTCGCGGTTGAATAGGGCCAAACCGAGGTGAGGCATGGCATCCGGGCCATGGGGCGGAGAGACGCCTGCCGGATCGGTCCCATTGGTCAGATGGTCGGGCCTCCGGCCGAATTGGACGAAGGGCGCCGAGATGGTCCGCTGATCACTGGTGACCATGCCGGCAACCGCTGTCGTGCCCGCACCGGCCTGGGGATCACCGAGCATGCCGGCGATCAGCGTCAGGCTGCCAATCGCGACCAGCAAAGGCGCCCGCGCGGCGCCCCGTGCCGCGAATTGCGAATAGTGGATCACGCGCCACCGCTTCGCATAAGCTGATACCGATTATATCAGTTTTAGGGCCCCAGTTGCGTGGACAGCGACGTCCCCTGGTGAGCTTCCCCGAGCCGTGGCACCCCCAGCTGATCGCTGATCGTCGCCGACAGCGAGAAGTGATTGAGCGGCGTGACGATCGTGCCGCGCAGGGACGGTGAGACCACGAGCAGGGCGACCCGTCTGTCGGCGACGCTCGACTCATCCCAGGTGATGAAGAGGACCCCGTTCTGCTGCCATGCCGGGCTGCTGGTGATCTGCGGGACGACCTGCGCCAGCCAGCGGTCCGCCCGACCGACGCCACAGTCATGCCCGTCATTGCAAAGGCCCGGGGTGATCCACGAGAGCTGTGGCGTGTCGCCGTTCAGGTCGGTCGTGAGGTCGGTCATAGGCACAACGTTCGCCGGACATGCGCCACCGTAATAGGCGAAGGGATTGTGCTTCAGCGCATAGGGATAGGGGCTGTTGAAGCAGTCGCCTGTGAACCCCTCCATGTACGCCTTCCACGAGATGCCGGCGTCGCTCAACTGACTGCCGACCCCGCCGGCCGGCAGCCGATGGTACGAGTCGTCCCGGATTCCCCAGGTCGACCCTGAGGTCATCGCCAGGTAATTCGGCAGGCTCGGGCTCGCCACCGAGCTGTAACTCGTCGCCACCGCGTATTGGTTGGCGACGCTGGCGATGTACGGCTGGCGCAGCGCAAGCTGGTACGAGCTGTTTTCGAGCACGATCACAAAGACGTGCTTTGCGGGCGGCGTCGGGCTCGGCGATGCGGTGGCCGATGCGCCAGTTCCGCTGGCCTTCGCCGCTGGGGTCGCCCGTCCCCCGGGCTGACAGCCTGTCGCGAGCAATAGCGCCGCCAGCAACGTCCCAATGAGCCGAGCCTTCCCAAGGTTGGCGATGCCGAACACCATGCCACATCGACATAAAGCCGCCCTGAACCGGACTTAAGACTGCGTCAAGAGCTTCGGGGTAGGACGGCCGCCGCGCAGGAGCCCGATCGCGGTGATCCCCGCTTCCATCCACGTGGGCGAATCAAGCCAGTCCTCCACGCCCCAGAGCAGGTAGGCGCTGACGCCATGGCCCCGGTACGCGAGTGCGCTCGAAAGCAGGTCGTCGACCGTAAAGCCCGTCGTCCCGATCCACGGCGAGGCCTGCATCTCCGTTACCCAAAGCGCTCGGCCGTGAGTCTTGGCCTGCCCTTGCCAGTAATCGAGCGACTCCTCTTTCCAGGCGATCCGGGTGCTGGGGCTGACGACGCCCG
>WNFC01022961.1_pt1 | contig 10343 bp, 11 predicted proteins | sample 5400541 | NCBI WGS metagenome assembly WNFC01 (sample SAMN13153342, study PRJNA577476) | soil metagenome | isolation source: 120 cm saprolite under Douglas fir tree site 2 hole 2 replicate 1 | place: USA:California | collected 2015-04-18 | reverse complement strand
GGACGCGCACAAGGTCGATATCGACGTCTATCTCATGGGCGGTAGTAGTACCCCAGCCTAGTAGGTTGCAAGTTTATTGTCGTGGGTGTCATTCCGCGAGGCTCAGATGAGCCCCATCGCCGTCGCCCGCACGGCGTTCTGTCCCTGCAGCGCTGAGACGACGGAACCGGCTCGGAAACGTCTTTTCGTCTGAGTACGTGCGCTGGAAGCACGTGGGCAAGTAGGGTACACGATAGCGTATTATACCATCTGTTGAAACCTCAGTACTCAGTACGCAAGCATGTTCCGACGTTCACTCATCGAAAATGACCTCAAGGCATCGCCCTCGCATTCTGTCTTTCAATCCTTGGCCGAATGTGCACAACATTATAGAGAAAGAGTAGTACCTACAGTGTAGTCGAAAGTATGCTAGTACGATGGAAGAAAGAAATTGCCTGGTTGGGGTCGCAAAGAATGACTCAATCCATGGACAGGTACTGTTGGGTTTGAGGTGGCGTGAAAATTTGGGCATGATCATTGGCCGGCGCGACGTCCATATCAAGGAATGCTGGCGGAGGCAAGCAAGACGTAACCCTGGACTTTGGAGTGGCGAGATACATAAAAGCCGCATATGGTCATTAACGTCAAAATTAATCGATCTATCATAGTCTGCTGTGGCGCCTTCCGTATATAATATCGCCGAGTGGGGCCACACAGTTCCCACGCCATCCACAACAGCACTCGGGAGTAGAAGGCTATGACATTTATTCAACGCGAGTAGCTATGATGAAGTACCGAATCCGAGCTGTGACCGGTAAGACATTGCGTTGTATGTACAAGATGTATGACAGCGACTAAGAAGAATCGAGGGACAAGGGGAGGATAGAAGTGGTCAGATGGTATAAAATGTGGTAAGGGGAGATAAAACGGCGGGCGGCCGATGACAAAGATTGAGGTGGTTGAAGTGAGTATGGTGGAGATGATGCTGGTATGGGTCATGCACTTTGTTATATGCTGAAAAGTCTTGAATTTGTAAAAATATATGTGGTTCTAATGAGTCCGTCACATTCGTCCGCCGAGCACCCGGACGGACGGGTGGCCAATAAATATCATCGGACCAAGGGTATTTCTGCGCCGGGCCTTCCGCGATATGGCGAAAGGTGGGCTGGACTTTCCATTCTTGGACAGCTGTAAGGGTGCGCGTGATGTAAAGTGGTGCAGAACAACTAATGATGGAGACCGATAATAGGGGATAAGCACTTGGGTGGAGCGAAATATAGATAGCCGTGTCAGAAGCTATTCACATGCTTCCCCATACCAGGTGAGCACAGGAGGGCGGCGTGGGACGATCACAAGAAGTATCTCGCCGTTAAACTCTGCACGAACTTGGCTCAAATCGGCGTCATACCCAAACGAGATACGTCTCTCAAAGTGACCTGTTTCAAGGTATGATTCTATATCAATTCGATTAGAAAACGTTACGTACCACCGCCTGGCTCCCATGAGTCAGCCACAACGTGCAACACGCGCCGTCGCCTCGCAGCAAGGGTTCTTTGGGGAAAAGGAATATCGGACTGTGAGCGAGCAAGGCGGTGTCACAAACCAAATAACACACATTCCATCACGCCTGAAGCCGGGTAACCGAATAACTAATCGATATTCTACCGGCGTGGTCTCTACAGCAATCCAGCTATCTGGAGGGGGTGGTGCGTCATTCAAGAAAGGTTCATGAGGAGCACGAGAGTTGCGAGTAGAGTTATGACGTGCTGGTGGCGAATCCAATATTGTCGGTGGTGCTGGGGGAGGCACTCCACGACTTGAGGAAGCAGGCGTGGCCGGGGGAGGCTGATGCGTGGATCTTGTTTCATCAACGTGTTCTGACGAAGGACGACTGGCACTTCGGCTAGACGACGCTTCGCAGGGAGAGTATGGTGGAGGCGGAGAAAGAGTCTGAATTGATCCGGACATCGAGATCGGTCGGGAAGAAACCGAAACAGCGGTCGTTCCTTGTTGTGTGCCCGAACAAGATGGATTTGGGGTCCATGAAGAATCATGGTTAAAAGAGCCCCTTGACACTGACTGTTGAGTGGACTCCGAAATCATCCGGGGGGTGAGGGTATTAAATGGACTTTGGGAGGACAGTGAGGAAATGTCGGGAGAATACTTGTCAAGCCAGTCCTGAGAAGGAGGGTGATCTGGCATTCTCATGGGGCTCTGGAGGAGGTGCATCTGTGATAGGGCTGACTGAGTGAATGCTAGAGCTGCTGCCGAGGCGGTTGAGAGGTGGCATAGGTAGTGGGCGGGCAGCATGAGTTGTTAAAGGCGAAGAACGAGAGACATTGCATGCGGGATGTTCATCCACGTTTTCGTAAGCTGGGGGAGGCTGGTCCTGTCGCGCCAGTTTTGTGACATCGATCACGTCTGGCGACGGTAAAGAATCAGAGCCTTGGGTGTGTTGAGGTGATTCGGAGGGAAGCCGAGAGTAAGCTGTACGTTCAGACGCGCGTGTGGGTGATGATGCCAGGTGAAACGGAAACGAGATAAGTTCAGCAGAAGCGCCGAAGGAGAGGTCTGTAGGCGAGGATATGTGAATAAGGAAGACGAAGAAGAAACAAGAAAGGTGAGGGAAAAAAGAAGACAGAAATAAAAAGGATCATCGGCCGCCATGCCATCATCACATGGGAAAAAAATTCGCTGGGATCCGGAGATCCCCAGGTTACATACTTGTATGTAACCCGCGGCGGTACCTTGCGCCCTGCTCGCGCGTCCCCCCATTATTACATACACCCTTCCAGGTTCCCCTTCTCACATTGGTGCCCGTCAATTCAGCAAGCCGAGAGGGCGAGAGGAATGGAATAGAATTATTAAAACAAAAACAGACGAAATTTGCTCACCTTGGCCCCCTTCGGCTCGGTCGTGCTCTTCCTCTTCCCAGCCATCCAGTATCATGGGCTCATCATCATGATGGTCGGGCATAAGACCGAGATTGGTGCTTGGATCACGGTACTTTAGAGGTTGCGAGTCAGGACAGGTTCGATGAGAATTGTCAAGGTCTCTTGGAAGAAGGGAGGAGAGGGTGGAAGGGGAGAAGGATGGTGCAGAGCTTCCGCGAGAGGAACCCGAGGACGTTGACGGAGAGAGTGGCGGAGTGGGATGCCTCTCACAGGCCTGGTCAAACGGACAAGCCATGGGACATTTGAAGGGGAGAGGACGGAAGGGGGGGCCGTTGGGACCTGTTTGTTTCCTACGAATAAAAATGGACGAACAGTGTGCGCCGGCGCCGCGGAATGACGTCACCCCCAGTTCCTTCTCCACTCGTCACGCATTCCGGTCCTCCGGTGCCACCGAGTACAGCCGGGCTGACTGCGACTTGATATCCTGATCTCCCCATGAAACAGGTCTTACTTTCGCGGCCGCTAGTCGTTACTCTGCCACCTCGAACGCTTCATGTTCGATTAGGCGTTCCCATTTGTAGCGCCTAAGGTTGTGGCACCGACCGACTTAAATGCAAATTCCATTCCTCTCATTCGTGGTGACGAATGCATTCTCACGCACCCTCCTCTTGTGAGTGCGAACAGAGGGCGTTGACCCTCAACTAACGGTTGAACAGCCCTGAGGGATGGATTGTACTCGCTCGTCGGTATTGAGTTCCCTACGCGCGTTCGCTGCTCCACTATCCCTGGCGCCTGTGGAGCGGACTCCACGCTTACGAAACGACGATGACTCGCAACACACACCTGCTGCTGTTCACTCCCCCATTTTAAGCAGCTTCCAAGTAACGTGCATTGATCTGAGCTGGCCAAGATGCCACCGCTATCCCACTATATGGCCGTGGTTATGGTAGGTTTGGGCTAGTCTACTGAGAATAGTTTCCCTACTAATTTGATTGGGTCATGCGTGCCAGTGGCGTAGCAAGCCCCACTCACTAATTGCAGCAACTTCAGCGCATAGCGGGCGCGAGAATGTTGACGGCATCAGATAACCATTTTTCTGCCCGAAGCATCGTGGAAAGCATCGTTTACATCCTGCAGACGCTCAATAGTTAGGGAACGGATCGATAACTTGGGGTTCGGACAGTCGCAGAAGTTCTGAATTTATTGGCGCGATAAACGGGATGGGGATCACAGGCAAGCGGGAGCTGTCCATGATCCCGAACTGATATAGCCGAATGCAATACTCGTACTGACGTGGGCATCCGCGTTGCGCTCGGAGTTGTTCGCAAGAGACGCGTCGGACCGTGACGATGTCACCCCGAATGTCCGCACGGACATCATTGCCAATGGAGCAAATCACCCTTGGCCATTTGACCCATCGTTGGCGGCCCCATTCCGTTCTGCTCTACCCTCGATTCCTCATTACTCCTATCGTTTGACTTTTGGACACACTTTATCGCCAGAACCCCATCTCTGAAGACCATTGACTTCCCTTTATTGGCTTTTTACAGTCTCGGATAAAATTTTGTAAGTACTACTAGACGCGCACGTGTATAAAAGCCTCGTCTACTCACCTTGTAATGGAACGAACAAATCCCCCGCATCGTCTAGAAAGCGCCTGGGTGCTCGTGTTCTCCCCTTTAACACGCTATCTCTGTGTCTTGTAGATGTGCAACACTCCAATAGCGAAGAATGGCTGAAAATGCCACCGAAGCTATCGAAGCCGATCTCTTCGGGGTGGAGCTCCATAACGTTGTGGGGGAAGTTTCATGAGCGGTGGCGAGCCGCCGGGCCGCTATCATCGGAAAACCCCGGTTGTGCCTCGTTTATGATTCAGAAACGGGCTCACGGGGAACCGAACAACTTTACGCCCGTCGCTTTCCCGGTTGGCGGATTGCACGTATGCATTTCGAGGTTCTGTCGCCTGTTCCTCTGCGAAAAAAAGTTGCAACGACTTGAATCTGATACCAGTGTATTGAACACACGTGATCGTATCGCAACAACAGCTGGCACCAGGAATTTGACACCGGTACGGATACGGTAGAGGGAGCCGCCCGGGCCAAGGTCCGAAATTTTCTCCGCTCCATCTGGGGAGAGTTTCATGATCCGTGAGATATGAGCTATGAGCCCTGCCGATTGCTTCAATACCAAGTCACGTTGGGTTACTTGGGTAACACCAAGGTTTCATCGCCAAAAAGTGGGGCTGTCAACTGGTCGACATCAAGGTTGCGATCTTTCAGGTTCAGATTCCCCACGAAGTGTGATTTTGTAGCGTGGCCATGGGTGGTCGTAGCGCTGTGGCACTATGACAAAATCGGGACCGGGAGGCGGTTCTTTCCGTAGCACCGTGGATTGGGTGACTGTATGTTTCAGTTACGAATGTGCCGATATATGGGTGAGTGGAGTGTGGATTACGTGACCCCCTGATCTGTCACTCATCCGAGTCATTTTGGCACGGCCCGGTGCCATCGCCTAATTACTATTTGACAAGGCCAGGTTGAAATACTCTCCTCACGTGGATATGGGTCTTGTGGTCGTCGGTTTATCGAAGGCTCGGTGCTGTAATTTTGATCCCCCGATGTGCTCGATCCTAATTGTAGCCTTCGGGAATCCAATGGCGTCGAGTTCGTTGAACTGAGGTTATCGCGCCCACGGACATCCGAGTCAATCTGGGTAGGGGTTAGGGCAAGGGTTAGGGATGATGCACCAAGTTGCTGGTCCCAAGGCACGATCCACTCGCACTCCATTGGTAAAAGCCCGAGGTGGGGTAGATGATAACAGTCCGCTAGTCCGCTAGTACCACCGTAGTATTGCATTTGTAGGCACCATTTGGGGCCCACGTGTTCCGCGGCGTCTTGGGGTTGGGGAAAATGCGGCGGAAATAATCGTGTGCTGCGTCCTTTTCGGTCATCTCGGTTCGGCCCCCTTCGTGGCTCCACCTGATGTTCCGTGGTGGGTTTCACCGTCAGCGAAAGATGATGGCGGAGTTAACCGTGATACGCACACCTTCGTCCATCTGGGATTAATTTTGTACATGAGCGCCATTCAGTTGCCCGCTGGCAGTGTGTAGTAAACTGTAAACAGACACTCCAAGTTTCCGGTGGCGGTTTCAGCTATGTGGGCGGCGTGGAGCTTGGCTTGGTCCTGACTCGGGCAACAGAGAAGTAGAGAAGCAGCGGTCACTGGCATACCTGGATCGTGACAAGCCCTACAGGGCATATCGAGCGTCCCGGCGAGGGCAGTATTTGCTCCTTTGAGGGAAGAAGGTACACTTGGTACACAGCTAGATATATACGGCTTAACAAGTTGATTAGGTACACAAATCGGAGTGTCTAACGTTACAACTTACAACATGCAACTGGTTCAAATCAGCGTTTCCATAGTAAGATGTCAGCTAATCTTCGACTATGGCCCGGCCTTCGAATCTATTCCGCTTCTTCAATCGTCTCTTGTATACGTATCCGCGACAGTTTTCAGTTTTCATTTCTTGCTTTTCCTCATTACCTTAAAATGTGCCCCTATAACTCAATGTATTTAAGCTTGGGTATTTCGTACAATTCTCGTCTTGAGTGTCCCCCCAATCGGCCCCGCGTTCTCACTCGCTCTTCTCGCGCGATTTTGTTGCCCGCTCTCGGCTTTTCCTGCTCGAGATCCGCTGCGCCCTGCTTCGTGGTCTTGCATGGTAGTGACGCGCCGCTGTTTCTAGAGTCTCCGCCTGCAAGCGCCGTCCCATCAGCTCTGGACTATTGATATTCTGCCGGTTCGGAGAAATTTCCATTGCCGGTACTTCGAGGAGCAAGTTCTATTTCGGGCTCTACAAACTCGGAATGGCTAAATAGGAGAAATTGTGGCCTGACGATCAGGAGCAGGGGCACATTGATAACACCTGACAGGATGGACATCGGGACACCGAAAAACGTAGCTGCCGTCAGCACGAGACCTTTTTGTGATCGGATAGCGAGCGCCGAGCGCCGTGTGATCGAGACAGGAAGGATCACAAGAGAATACTCGAGGGGATAGCTGAATGGACTGTGAGCGGGAATCTTAACTCAAAGGGTGTACAGAAGCATTCCCAGCGCGGCACCGTGACGTCTCTACAACCCCACTCAGACCCTCGATTGAAGTTTCGAGTCAACGTGTAGAACTTGTACCACTTCTCCTCATCCACCGACAAGCAACCCTCCGTTCAAAGGTATAATGGGATATGATACGGTCATGGCGAAGCAAAATGGTGCCAACCATGACAAAAATATTCACCACCGAGGCGTTTGCGTGGAAATCGAGGGCTGGTCTAATTGGGGTGTCATAATTCCAGCACTAATGCTAACCCAGTGTGCAATAAAAATGCACGCGAGGTTAACCAGGCTAAGAGCAAAGCCGCGAGCTCGCAATGCTACGCGCCACGGAATTGCCACGGATGCGTGGACGGTGAGAATCTCGTAATATGTGTGTGTATTAGTTGCTCCTCGGTCTCAAAGACAGAAAGAGAAGAGATGAATCAGGGTGTTGAGGATTCCGCTGTGAACCCACCGGACATACAGGATACCACCCATTGCCTGGAGAATATCGAATCCGAGAGGAGAGAACTGGTATCAAAGGACAGCACTAGAGGATCGCAGGCTGCTAATTGGGACTTCTATATCATCTTTTTCCATAGATCACAGTGTTGTTATCGATTGTTATCTATCCAATAAAAGTGATTGTTAACGTCAACTCTATCCCTAACCAGCTTCCGAACAAGTTAGTGACCGAGCGGTTAGGATTTGTTAGCAACAGCAGTTAGGAATTAGATCCCATTGGGGATAGTCACCAACAGTTGTTCGGAATTTGTGGGGAATTCCTGACGGAGCCCTAGCCTGGGTTAGGGAAGATACCTCGCCGCCTCGCCGGACTTGGACACGTATGGGCTTAGCACGAATATGAAAACTAGAAATTTCTTTTGGAAACGTACACACGTGGCAAGGGCTCTCATAAGTTGCCATGCGACGGAAAATACACGGTTTCTCAGTCGAGTGAAGAAGAGGATACCGTGGTCGAGGGCAACTTATTTCCGACCGGACAGGAAAATGACTAACGTTTGGCCCGGGCTGTAATTCGACGCGCGGCCAGTTGCGGCACAGCATTAATTAATATTGCAAACAACTGCAAACCACGCATCACAATCACGGCTGGCTGGCATCACAGCTGGCATCACCTGCCAGTGCTGTTCGCACAGGTAGCGAAGTCTCAACAAATCTGCAGGGATGTCCCACAGTGTGAAACTCTGTCCGTTAGCGCTGTGCTCGCACTCCTTTCGCCTCTAAATCACCGGATCATGGATTCGATTGCCTACTCTACGCCGCCGCCACAATGCAATGATCTCCACTCACCAACACCGTGACCTTATTTCCTCTCCTGCATTTTCGGCACCCGAGAAGGCAGTGAAGCGCTAGACGCCTTCATTGCCTGCGTAAAAACCGCCCCTGGAAGACCAGAGGTAGAGAGGAATACCCGCTGGAAAGGGGCCAGGTAGACTACACCACCTCACACTCCCTCCGAAAGCAGCCGATTCACCATGCATTTCTATATAGCATAGATACATCAAACCAATTAGGCTGTACCCGCAGCCTCCGTGTGTCCTTGTACGGTACGTATTGTACGCCTTACTGGTATTACCGAACAGCAACACGTTAACTTACGCTAAGCCAACCTGCCATACTACATACTAATTTTTTACGATATCGACACTCCTCTAGTCATTACCATATTCATCTCGAATAAAGAGCTTACATCTGGCTAGTGCCGTTTTACGCAGACAGACCACTTCAACGTTAGGGAAGTCTGTTTAGCCTTGGGGAACAAACAGCACGGGGATCAAGTGTCAGCAACCTGATAAGGCTTTTTACTACGGCGCAACACCAACCATGTTGTGGTGTTTTTAAAAGTGGTTTGGGTCGCACGCGACTACCATTATTTCAGACCGTAGGCACCGACAGACAAGTCGACCAAGTGAAATCAACCAACCCAACCACTTTACGTGCCAGTGGGCACACCACATGGGCAGGTCCGCGTGCGTTAGGTATGTGCAGTTGAGAGCGCGCGTTCACACCCGGGGCGTGACAAGCCCCGACATATTTCCAAGATCCTATGTCCCCATGAGGACGAGAGCAGTATCGGCTCGTTTCTACTGGAGAGAAGTACACATTGTAAGTAGCACAGCAATGATAGATATAAACAAGCATAACAAGTCAATTAACCATATAAATGTCCAACGATACAATATGTAGAAAATGCAACCGCTTCAATCAGCGATCCCGTCGTTAGATGTCATCTGACCTTCGTCTAGAGGTGGCACTGACGCGTGATAGTGCCGGGCTGTCCCTAGAGCCCCCGTCCGCAAGCGCAGTGCCAGTTGGCGCTGGACTGTGTGGGTATTTTGCCGCGTCGGAGAAAATTTCATCGGCCAGAGGTCGAGGAGAAAGGTCTATTTCGGGCTCTGGAAACTCGATGGGTGAACGGGTGAACAGGAGAAGTTGCGGCCTGACGATCAGGAACAGGAGCACGTTGATAGCGCCGGACAGATTGAACATCGAGACAGCGAAAAACGTAGCCGCCGACGTGACCTTTTTGTGATTGAATAGCGACCACCGTGCGATCGTGAGGGGAAGGACTACAAGGCAATATGCAAGCGGGTAACTGAATGGATAGTGAGCGTGGTTTCGCAACTCAAAGCTATACATATGACTTACAGAAGCATTCCCAGCGCAGCACGCCTCTGCGCGTATTCAACTCCTTGATTGACGTTGGATGTGCGAAACTTGTACCACTTCTCTTCATCGACCGACAAGCGACCCTCCGTCCAAAAGTACAGTGGGATGTACAGTAACGCCGAACAAAAAAGCGTTACCCACAGCCAGACATATTCACCGCCCAAGCGTTCGCCCGGATAACGAGGGCTGATCCAACACCAATACTAAGCGGATGGGGTCAGTGGTGAGAATAGGGCCCAAAAGAGTAGGGGTTGAAACGACGCACAGGAGTAGGTGTCTCATAATGCTGATGAATGCTAGCGCCGATGCTAACCCAGAGCGTAACAAAAACCCATGCGAGGACAACCATGCCAAAAGCAAAGCCGCGAGCTTGCAATCCTACACGCCACATAGCCCCCACAAATGTGTGAACGGCGAGCATCTTGGTAAGAAGTGTATCAGTTGCGCTTGGACTGCCTGAAGATATAAAGAGAAGAAACGAACGAGGGTGATGAGGGGGACTCCAAGTTCACCGATTTGCTGGATGATGCCCTGTGCTGTGCAATACGGTCCAGTCGTGACGATTCCGTCGTGAGCCCACCGGATATCGAGGACGCCACCCATCGCCTGCAGAATATCAAATCCGAGAAGAGAGAACTGGCATACAAAATACTTTGAGTCGAATGAAGGACACGCTAGAAAC
>WNFC01010349.1_pt1 | contig 10344 bp, 6 predicted proteins | sample 5400541 | NCBI WGS metagenome assembly WNFC01 (sample SAMN13153342, study PRJNA577476) | soil metagenome | isolation source: 120 cm saprolite under Douglas fir tree site 2 hole 2 replicate 1 | place: USA:California | collected 2015-04-18 | reverse complement strand
TCACCTAAGTTCCCCACTTTTCCCCACTCGAATTATAACACTAAAGTTTCTAATACGAAAGGGGTGTTATCCACCACTTTTGTCCTTCACAAGTGGATAACTTGTGGATAAACCATTACGGGCAACAAGATCAGGTCAATGTGTGTACCATTGTGTATGATTGTGCATCACGGTGACGAGTGGGTTTATAGAGATTTAAAGAGAGGAATACGGTGATACAGGAAAGTACAGGCAGGCAACGTTGTATTGAAGGCTAAAAATGTTGTTTGGCAGAAATCCTGTCGGATTTGTACCCAGAAGAGGTTCTTGGACAGATTGATATTGGTGGCGAATTGTAAAACGGAGCTTCATTCTGAGCTTCCTCTCTCAGAGTTCAAGCTCGATTTTTGACTTCGCCACCGATATCACATTTGGGGAATACTGCCTGCTAGCCCACCCGATGTACATGTTTTTTGTGAGACAACCAGTTGCTTGAATGGGTGGAGGGGAAAAATGGGACAAATGACACTCTTGCTATGAAGCTGCCTCGGGGTATCATGTACTGGACAGTTCCATTGGCAGGAGGATGCATACCATGAATGAGCCTGAGAAAACACAGCAAAAGAAATCAAGCGTCTTCGTATCGATATAGTCTTGTTTGAGGAGCGAGGTACTGGGGGAAAGGACGCCCTCAGCTCCGACACTCCCTCTGCGAGCGCAACCAGGCAGTAGCCGCTTGCAGCACTGGATCTTTTTCCGTGTCCAGTTGCGTCCAGTCGGCCCCAACGAGTTGATTGGGCAGAATCGGGCTATCATAGGTTCGACCCGTTCGATCTGCATCAAACGCAGCAGTCACGACAAGCAGCGCTCCATCGCTCAACATCTTGGGGGCGTTGCCGGTAGGAACACCAGCCGTCACAGCCCCAAAACTGCTCGTGTGTGGACGTCCGCGAAAGGCCACCACAATCGCCTCCCCAGCACTCGCGGTGAACTGGCTGGTCAACACCGCGACAGGGGGCATGGGTCGCTTGAGGTGATAAGCTGCATCCACGTGTGCAAGCACCGCTTGACCGCGCAGGGCCTGGCCGTTGCGATAGAACCAGGGAGACTGCTTCCCATCAGCATCCACGAACGACCCCACCTCCCCTTCACCCAGAATCGGGCCAACCCCGGCGAGCATTACCCAGCTATCCCCTCCGCGCTCAAGCCGCAGATCAACCACCCAGCCGCAGGTGCTGACCTGGTCGACACTCCTGATGAGCTGTTGGATGAGCGTGGCGTAGCCGTCACGCACTGCGTTATCTGTTGACCCAAACTCGGGCAACGCGAGATAGCCCAGTCCGTTTGCCAGTCGTTGTCCACGCGGTGGCGGATTTTTGTTGTAGGTTCCTGAATGCAAGGTCACTGAGATGGTTTGAGCCTGATCCCGGTGCCTGAGCGTCAGGGTCACGCTCACGGCGGCGAGGGCGGTGGAGAACGCATAACTGTCCAGGGTGTTGGCCGCCACCCCATTGATCATTTCAATGCTATCCCCAACCTGGACTCCGGCCTGCTCCGCCGAACTGCTCGGGAAGACCTCCACGACCACCTCCTGCGGGTAGACCGAGATCAATCCCAGACCAGTGGCCATCCCCTCTGCGGAAAGTTTCGCTTGCTGTGGGGTGAAGAAAAAACTATGATTATCTTCCAGGTCTGCTAAGACCTGCTGAATAGCTGGGTAGGTGTCTGTTGTCGTGCGGGCGTTTCCGGCGAGAGCATAGGCTTTCCGCCGCTCCAGCGTCCAATCTATCTTCTTGCTCATCACAGAGGTGTGCTCGATGTAATCCAGGGCAGTTGTCAGGTACGTCTTTGCCGCTGCCGAGGGCAAGAGCGCAGGAGAGGGAGCAGAACCGCAGCTCGTGAGCAGCAGAAGGATGAGAAGGGTGACGAAGAGAAAGCCAGGGCGTTTCATCATGCCACCTCGTTTTTCATCGCGTGGTAGACGCGTGGTGAGTCTTTGAGGTCAACTATCTTGAAGAGGTTCTTCTCTTCGGATAGTATATCCTAAGCAAGGAAAGAGCACAAGGTTACGCATTCAGGAGCATCATCAGGACTGTGGATGAGGAAACAGCTGCGGTCTCGTCAAGCCTTCTAGCAAGCAGACACACAGAGAGTGATATTGGTGGCAAAGTCAAGAATCGAGCTTGAACTCTGAGGTAGGAAGCTCAGAATGAAGCTCAGTCTTACAATTCGCCACCAATATCACATTCAGTGTGCCCGCTTGTTGGGAGCAGTGACCAGGCAAATATCATCGAAATTGTTCGTATACGCGGCCTCTTGCTTCTCCTGGCAAATATAGAGTGTTTCGCTACTCCGCGATTCTGTCCTCAAAGATGACTTTTTTGGGAAGAATACGCACAAGCACCTCTCCCGGAGCGCTGTTCCGCTGCCCATACTCCCCAGCGCGCTCCTGGCCGATGTAACGCTGCGCGATCTCTGTGGCCCAGTCGAGAAGCTCTCGCGGGTCCTCGCTGATCTTGACTGTCCCCTCAATCTCGGTATAAGCAAAGGGAGGACGCTCATCATCCACGCACATGGCGACGTGGCTCTCGCGCAGTAAATTTTTGGCCTTCATCGTCTGGTCGCTGGTGATAAAGATGATCTCATCGCCGTCCAGATGGAACCAGACGGGAACGACATGAGGCAAACGATCGGGACCTACCGTGGCGATCTTGCCTGTACGCGCGCCTTGAAGCAAGAAGGAGCGCACCTGGGGAGTAATGTCTCGTGTTTTCATAGAAAAAACAACCTTTCTACTCACTATTCATCTGCTTTTCCTCACCGCACCAAGTATATGTCATTCCTGTTGTGATGTCAAGTATTTATATGTATCTCATCAACTATATCTATGAAACAAAATAAATTTTCTATAGAAAGGTTGTGACTATTCAGGTTATTCTCCTGTGGCCGGGTAGGTGAGTTTATCATCTATGATTTTGAGGTATGAAGTCAGTTCGTGGGGTTTCGCGGTTTTCCTGCTCTGGATGTGGAGCACCTGCCAGCCCTGCACCGCGAGGGCGTCCGCTAAGAGGGAGCGGTGGCAGCGCCACCATAGCGCTTCTGCGCACATGATGGCGACGGTCTTTTTCGCGGCGCGCTCTTCCAGTTCTTGCAGGCCTTGCTGGAATTCGGGGGTTGCCATGTAATCGGCGTAGCCGCGAAACGATAGATTCTGCCAGCCCAGGTTGATGGAGTCGCTAGATGGGTGGCGCAGGCCGCCCAAATTTTTTTGATGGGTATATGCGATGTCAGCCTGTGCGAGAGCAGGCGAGAGCTGATCCTGGCCGAACTGGGGATTGTGCCGCGACTGCGGAATCGTACGTACGTCAACGAGCTCCTGGATGTGATGGGCCTGGAGCAGATCCAGAAATTCTTCAATGGTCCTGGTGGAATGGCCGATGGTGTAGAGCGTTTTCATATCTCACGTTTGTTGTTCCTCGAGATGGCTCACATACTCTTGCGAAGCGGTATCAACCGTGTCATACGCTTTGGCGAGGAGCGAGGAGATATTCTGGCCTGCAATGGTGAAGGGGGCATCGCCCAGGCGTTTGAGAATCGCTTTATCAACCCTGGAGGCAGTAGGATTGACGGTAAAGCTGTCCAGGGCCTCGCCTGCCTGCCAGAAGGTGTCAAGGTATTCTTCGAGAGACAGGGCATTTTCGGCAGCGGCTGAGTCATCTGCGTCAGGGGAAGGGGAGGCGCTCTCGGCGGGCAAGGACGCGACGCGCTTCTGCCTGAGGATTTCGATGATTTGTTCTTTGGTGCGGCCGCGCAGCTTGAAAATGAGGAAAGGGTCTTCGTCGAAGCGCTCGGCCAGGAGGTAGTAGACGGCGGCGATATGCTTGCAGGGATTGGCCCAGTCGGGGCAGGAGCAATCGGTCTCAAGCTCTCGCACGGCGGTAGGGAAGAGGGAGAGCTGCACGGAGGAAAAGGCTTCCTCTATGTTGGTGGGCATCTCACCGGCGAGGAGTTTTGCCGCGAAGAGCGCCTGGTCAGCCATGGCGTCCGTGACCTTGTCCCAATCTTGATCTGAAAGGGGCTTCAAGTGGATTTCGACGTTGTAGGGCCGGGGCCGCGATCCCTGGACCCTGGCTTTGACCAGACCGGGCTGCACGTCAATGGAGAGTACCTGGCCCTGGCGAGCATAGGAGCGGCCACGAGTCAACCTTGCCCCCATATTGAAGGATTCCAGAACGCTTACCCAGCGTTTGGACCACCAGGTTGAACCAATTGCCCCGTGTTCGCTTTTGGTTTTAATGCCACCCTCGACCTTTATCGGCCGGGATGGTTCGAAGTAATCCCAGTAGTCATAGCGATCTGGCATGATTTATTCTGCTACCTTTCTAGTACGCGGAAATACATCTTTGTACGCGAGTAGTTGTTCCTGGCTCATCCCCAGGCGCCTCTGGGCCGAAGCCTCCAGGTCTTACCCCAAGTCCCCAGGCGATTTGGGTCCCGGTAGTGGCTATGACGGGACCACCTTGTTACACCTGCCCTACAAGGCGAAGGGCTTCCTGCAAGATATTGAAACTGGCATTTTCGTCCCGGTCGCCTGTGTAGCCACAGGCCGGGTTTGCACACATATAAATGCGCTCGTTAAGCGTGAGATCGGATCGACGCGAACCGCAGCTGTGACACAGCTGGCTCGATGGGTAGAAGCGCCCCACTTTCACTAACATTCCCCCTGTGCGTGGCACCTTGCTTTCCAGCAAGGCCAGCAGCTTGCCGAGCGCTGCATCTGAGAACGAGCGCGACAGGCAGCGATTTTGTAGCAACCCCTTGACGTGCAAATCTTCCACTGCGACCAGCCCGCTGGTTTTGGCCACCTCCGTCGTCAGTTTGTGCAACAGGTCAGCACGCAGACAGGCAATCCGGTAGTGCAACCGGCCTAGCTCGCTTTTCGTTTTTTGCCAGTTTTTCCCGCCCTTGGTGCGTCGTGCCAGTTCTTTATTCAAACGGCGTAGCCTGTTCAACAGGTGGCGCAGCGGTCTTTGGTTTTCGTACCGCCGCCCGTCTGAAAGCGTGGCGAGCCGATTGAGTCCGACATCGATGCCAACCGGTGGACAGTGATTTTCCGGAATCACATCGGGCATTTCAACTGTAATCGACACAAACCACCAGTCCGCCGTTTTGCTGATGCGTGCCGACAGAATTTTGCCTGCAAAGCGCAGCTGCTCGGCCATGTTGACGCGCCCCAACTTTGGCACATCGATCCAGTGATCGCCCACGGTGAATTTGTCGTTGGCCAGATAGAAGGACTGCCGCGACCGTTTCTTGCTTTTGAACTGCGGATAGCCCGTCTTACGGCCTGCTTTGCGTCCCTCAAAGAAGTTCTTGAAGGCGGCAGCCACATCCATAAAAGCGCCTTCCACTACGCACTTCGTGACCTCATAGGACCAGGGAAACTTGGCGCGTCGTATAGCGTTGAACTGCTTTTTCAGGGCTGTAGCATTCGGCTTGCCCCCGGCTTCATACTGCGTTTTCCATGCCGCCACCGCCCAATTGAACACGAAGCGGGCAGTGCCAGCGGCGCGAGCAAAGTAATGGGCCTGTTCAGGTGTCGGATGGAGACGTATTTTGTGTGCTTTGATCATGCTCGAGTGCCTTCTTGGTGTGCGACAGGCCAAGGACCATCGCCAGATCTTCGTCAGTATAGTAACGACGATTGGTGATGGTGCGGCGAGCCACCAGCCGCCCTTCCCTGTCCCATCGTTGCAGGGTCTTGACGGTGACCCCTACTTTGTTGGCGAATTGAGAGATGTTGTACATATATGGGTAGTATAACACACATTTGCGTATAAAATCAATAGTTAGCTATCATCTCCTACAGCCTCGCGGCTGAGCGCGAACAGTTCTTTGAGCTGGTCGGTCGACATTTCGGTGAGCCAGTTCTCGCCGCTGCCGATGATGTTTTCGGCGAGGGCTCTTTTACGCTCGATCAGCATATCGATGCGCTCTTCCAAGGTTCCGATACAGACGAACTTGTGTACCTGTACGTTGCGCTTCTGTCCAATGCGAAAGGCTCTATCGGTGGCCTGGTTCTCGACTGCCGGGTTCCACCAGCGATCGAAGTGGAACACGTGGTTGGCGGCTGTGAGGTTGAGGCCGACGCCGCCAGCCTTCAACGAGAGGATGAAGAGAGGCGCGCCGTGGCGATCTTCCTGGAAGCGCTGAACCATGAGATCGCGCTGTTTTTTGGATGTGCCGCCGTGCAGGAAGAGGACCTCGCAGCCGAAGGTTTCCTGGAGGTGACGGCGCAGCAGGGCGCCCATCTCGGCAAACTGGGTGAAGATGAGGGCCTTGTCGCCCTCGGCCAGGGCCTCTTCGAGCATTTCTTCCAGGCGAGCCAGTTTGCCGGAGCGGCCGGGCAGGCTGCTGCCGTCGCCGACGAAATGGGCGGGATGGTTGCAGACCTGTTTGAGCTTCAAGAGGGTGGAGAGGATCAAGCCCTTGCGCTCGATACCCTCCGAGTTTTCGATCTGCTCCAGCATCTCTTTGACTACGGCCTCGTACAAAGAGGCCTGTTCGCGGGTCAGGTTGCAGAAAACTTTCATCTCCAATTTATCGGGCAGGTCGGCGATGATGGTTTTATCGGTCTTGAGGCGGCGCAGGACGAAGGGCTGGATGACGCGCTTGAGCGCTTCGGCGCGGTCCTTGTTGCGGTACTTCTCGATGGGGATGGCGAAGTTGGCGCGGAAATCTTTGCCGGAACCCAGGTAGCCAGGGTTGAGGAACTCCATGATCGACCAGAGTTCGGATAGGCGGTTCTCGACGGGCGTACCGGTGAGGGCGATTTTATGCCTGGCGTTGAGCGCTTTTATGGCCTGGGTCTGCTTGGCGGCTTCGTTTTTGATGTTCTGTGCCTCGTCGACGACGACGTATTCCCACTCGATGGGGTCGAGGTGTTCTTTGTCGCGCAGGGCGAGGGCATAGGTGGTGATGACGATGTCGTGCTGTTTTGCTTCTTCTGCAAAGGCCGCGCTGGAGAGCCGCTCGTGGCCGTGGTGGACCATGGCCGAGAGGGAGGGGGCGAAGCGCTGGATTTCCCTGTGCCAGTTGCCGACGATGGACATGGGGCAGATGATGAGCGCGGGACCGAGTTGGGGTGAGCTTCCGTTGGAAGAAGCCTGCTCGCGATCATTTAACAACAGGGTAATGAGTTGGATGGTGTTATGGCACAGAATATTATCAGCTACAAAGTTATGATGACGCTCGACTTCAAAATCGTATACCCAACCGTCGTATTGTACTTCTTCGATTTCCTTGATTCTACAGTAGTAAACTTCCTGGTCAATCAGGTGCTGTAACTGCACTTTGGTTGAAGCCAGCAGTTGTTTGTCCAGCTGCGCGTAAGCAGCAAGGGTTTGAACAGTCCACTTTGAGGCGGGTTTCTCGCGATATGCCTGCTCAGCTTCACCGCTTAGAATACCATCAAATGCAGAAACCACGTGTTTCAGACTGATAGGTGAAAATTGCTGCGAGCCAGTGACATAGACGGTGCCCATCCCAAAATGACGAATAGGTAGCTTAGTAGCTGCAACGACCTGAGTCATTATCCCGGAAGCTGGAATGCCTTCAACGTTGGTATTATTTATTTGCTGGCAGATTTCCTCCAGCCGCTGTAGTTTCCTCTCACCGATAAAGCCTATCTGCTGGCAAAACTTCCTCGCGGCATTTCCACCCAGGACACCTATCTGGTATGAACGAAAAATTCCTGAACCGTTGGTTGCTCGCTTCTGCTTGGTAGATATGCGCATCCAGATGCCAAAGCGCCGGAGCAGGTAAGACAACTGCTGAATAAGTATGGGCGAAGCTGTACTGATTTCGATACTGCGCATACTAGCAACCACCGAGGCTTCGGCTTCAAAGAAGTTGCTCAGGAAGATACGGACGCTATCGAGATCAGCTTGCATGATGAAGTCCGGGATGCGCTTCTCGCGCGAGAGCTTGCCCCACTCGTAGCCCCTAGATTCAAGGAAGTGTCGATATGCCATGCTACTAAGTCCTAGATCAGAGGCCCGATTGCCACTATGAGCATGAATAGCAGGACGGTTGATCTGGATACCATATTTTTCGCTCAAGCGCAGGAGACAGTGCTTCAATTCCTCAAGCACAGAGGCATCTTTCTGCGTAATAATGACTCTATTTGTATTCCGCAGTTCATACCCTTCGGCGATCTGCCAGGCTAGAAATTTGACGAGATCAGGATCTTCCGGCTTGCCATCCCAGATGAGTTTTGCTGGCACACAGACGTAATCGCCAACATGAAGGTCATTTGTCCAGCCCTTACTTGTAAGGAGTTTATGGGGATATGTGATAGTCACACTACTGCCATCTTCCAACCGAACACTGCGAAGGCGTGTGCTGACTTGCTGCCGGTAAAGGCGCATGATGGGAGCTTGCACAATACATCCAGTTGTTTCATCGATCGAATTGGTAAGCAGTTGCTCAACAGGTTCAGCCCAGTAGCCCTCGCCATCAAATGTGACCTCTCCGGCGTAACGCTTCCAGATATCCTCGGCCTTTTGCAAGGTACCGTTGACAGTCAGCATAGAACAAGCGTTCAGACATTTACCAGTTCCCATATCGTCCGCGAGGCAAGCGCCGAAGCCGAATTGTTTGAGGAAGGCAAGCCAGGAAGTGCCTTTGAGTTGGTAGGGGCGGAGCGTGCCGTGGAAGGTGGAGGGCTGCTCGATGGAAGATATTTTGACGCCGTTGGACAGTTTATCCAGGAGGTCGTGAATCCAGCCATCGCCGGCGATATCGAGCACCGGGAGGCCCAGGTCAGAGGTTTCCCGCCCCAGGGCGAGGCGCATGGCTTCGCCGAGGGTGATGTTACCGTTGGCATGCTGTTTTTTGAAGAAGGCGATGGCGGCTTCGATCTCTTCCGGGCGCAGTTCGACCCACTGGCCGCGCACTTTGATGAGCGGCATTTTCAGGTTGACCAGCTGCTCGAATTCTTTTGCCGAGAGCGTCTCACCGCCGACGGCGACGGTCCAGTCGTAGGCGACGATGCCGTTCAGGCCGAGCAAGCCCGCGTTACTGGCGGCGCCTACTTTTGGTTTTATTTTCAGCTTAACGCCGAGGCGGGCAGAGGGTTTCGACCACCAGGGCGGGACGAGGACGCCAAAGCCGCTCTGTTCAAGGAGTGGGGCGGACTGGCGCAGGAAGGTGTAGGCCTGCTCGGTGTCGAGCTTCAGTTCTTTGGGACGTGCGGTCTTCAGGCTGTCTTCGATGGCCGGGAAGAGGCGAGAGGCGCGGCCGAGGTCGGCCAGGAGGCGTTCCTGCGGGTTCTCGAACTTGCGCTTGAGAAAGGTGAGGGTGCTGGAGCGCTCTTTCCAGACCTTATCTGCCGGGACGAGCAGGCTGCGGTCGTCGTTGGCCTGGAGATGAAAGCTGACGCGCCAGTCCGAGGCGCTGTCGCTTTCATCTGAAGGTGGATCGAGGCGAAAGCAGGTGCGGAAGGCGGCTCCGGAGTCCACGGGCTGCAGTTGGCCGAGCCAGGTACGCATGGCGGTGGAGAAGCTTTCCAGCTCTCCTGTGGGCACAACCAGCGTGGGGTTATCGGACGAAAGCGCCTGCAGCCAGCGTTCGGGCAGAGAGCCAGTCATAGAGCGACGGCCACGGCGCGCCGGGAGCAGGTTCGCCACTGAGAGGCTCTCACGCACGAAGGAGTCAACGGTTGCATTGAGGAAATGCAGCAGGATGTCCTGTCGCAGCGAGGACTGCTGCTGGCCATCCGGTACGAAGGACCAGCAGAGCGGCGGCATGGCCGTCGAGAGTGTGGAGAGGCGTTCGTCGTCCTCGCCCGTGAGCACGGCTTCCCAGGATGCGCGAAGGCTGGCGGTTCCACGGTTCCGGTTTTCCTGGAGGGTAGGTGCGAAACACTGTCTGGCGACGAGTTCAAAAGAGAATTCAGCTGCTTCGGCCCAGTAACGCAGGGAGCTGCCGAAGGCGACGGCACGGGGCGCATTGTTGGGCAGGGCGAGGAGGAAGTCGAGGGCGGGAGCTGGGGCAAGGGTCAACGTGCTGACGTGCCAGGGCTTGAGGCCGGTGGCTTTGAGGTCAATGCTCTCGTCTTCCAGGACGAGCTGCGGGGAGGGCAAGGGTCCTTTTGCAGACGATGGAAGGCGCAAGGTCAGCGTGTCTGTGGCGGCGCTCTTCAAGAGCAGACTGCCCGCGAGTTCGCCGATGGCTTCCATCAAGGTGTCATGAGACAGGGCGAAGGGATGGTGTCCTGGAGCGCGCCCTGCAGGACGCCCACCGCGTTTGGCGGCGGCGGGCAGGTTGGATGATTCTCCCCAGATGTGCAGTTTGCCGGGGAAG
>WNFC01023225.1_pt1 | contig 10345 bp, 6 predicted proteins | sample 5400541 | NCBI WGS metagenome assembly WNFC01 (sample SAMN13153342, study PRJNA577476) | soil metagenome | isolation source: 120 cm saprolite under Douglas fir tree site 2 hole 2 replicate 1 | place: USA:California | collected 2015-04-18 | reverse complement strand
GAGCCCGCCTCCCCGGCGGGGCGCTCACTGTAGCACGTAGCGAATCCGTTGCGTTCCGCAGGGTTTTCATGCGGCAGAGGCTGTGAGTTGGCGCACGGTGGATCGCAGGGCGGTGAGGATGCGGTAGTCGCTGTGCATCCAGCATTGGTGAGGTGATAGCGGTGGGTGCCGGTAACTCTTGTAGATCAAGCAGCCGAAATGCACGATAGCCACCTTGCCGTCCCACCCGCATGGCGGCGGGATGCTGCAATGACATGCACCGCCAGAACACACGAACTTGTCGAGTGAAACCACAACTCAAATCACGTCCCCGTGGGCGCAACGACAACCACCACCCGCAGAGGTGGACCAGCGGAGGAGACGTCACTCTCCAGCGCTGCCACGTTGTCGCAGACATGAGACGGGTCGTAAACGAAGCACACAAGCGTCTTACAATCCGGATGGGTCTGATAGCGCCGCGCATCGATGATGAGTTGGTTCGTTATCTCCTTCTGGTCCAACATCCGGCTCCTGGTCCGAGTGATCTTCGTCTCCACCACAACCTGCTCACGCTTCAGCAGAAAATCCGTCCGAGAAGCATTGCCGGCGTAACTCGGGGTCCACTCCTCTGAGCGTACGTCGTCAAAATGGAGTCGCAGGAGGGCATGCAACGCGTCCTGGACGTCGTACTCGTCCTCAAAGCTGATCGTCGGTCGACTTCCGTGTCGCTTCTGGACCTGCAGGGCGAACAGGTGAAACCGGGAGCAGAGTGTCCGTACGAGCTCTACCGCGTCACGGCTATCTCGTCCAAATTGCCAATATCGCTCCGTGCTGGAGCTGATGATGCGCTCAATCGTGACGATGAGGGAGATGTAGAGGATAGCCGCACGACTTGCGTCCAATTTTGGGAGCGGAGCCAGGGCGGTCCGCAGCAGGAGCATCTCTGCGTTCTCCCGCTCGCGGCCACCAAGCTCGAGTGCATCCAGAGGAACCAGGTTCGTCAAGTGCAGCCACACGAGCAATGCCAGCTCCTCCACCCCACACTCCTGTGGGCGTGGGAGCTGTGGCAAGCGCCAAGATACGCCAAGGGCCTGCGCCGCTTGCGCTCTCATGAGTTGTGTCCACGCGTCTGCTTCGGTTGTATGGTCGGTACTCTGCTTGATGACGTCGACGAGCCATTGGCGGTGGTCTGGCGGGACTGCGTTCGACGTGCGGACGCCGAGGCAGATCCCTAATAGTTCCAGTGGTCGATAGAAGAAGGATTCGCGGTCACGCGGGAATGCCTGGCGAGTTGTAAGACGCCCGAGTCCCGCGACCCACTCTGCCTGCAGCTCGAGGTCCGCCGCGCACTCGGCGAGCATGTAGCCTGCGGCCGCCAGCACTGGTGCTTCAACCAGCCGACGGCGATGGCTATCCGAGAAGGTTGTGGAGGCCACGTCGAAGGGCAACTCGATGCGGGCTGCCTGAAACGCATACAGGGTGAAGGAACTTTCTGGCGAGGGCCACTTCCACTGTGTCGCCATAGCGTCAGCCAATCCGGTGAGTTGCTGGCCATAGCTGAGCGCAAGTGGCTGATTCACAAGAACCAGCGACTCGCACGGAGCTTGATATTGAGTGTCGCTGGCGACCAGTCGTGGACGTTGCGCAGGCGGGCGAGCAAGCCGGCGATCAGCTCAGAGTAGTAGACGCTCACGGGCCGGTTTGCGGGCAGCGTCGAGCGCCACGAAAGCGAGGTGAACTTCAGCACCTGCTCGCTCGAGTATCCGAGATCGCGATATGTGGACTCCTTGTGCAGCCGGATCAGCAGCGGGCGTGGAAGTGGCGAGCTCCCCCGCTTGAGGAGCGCTGGGCCGTTCGTCGCCAGCAACCGCGTGTATCGGCCTTGCTGGACGATGGTGCCGCGCTCGGGAGCGTACTGTCCCTTGGTTACGTTCTTGCGTGTTATCCCGCGCTGCGCCTTGTCCAGCACGGCGAACGGATGGTCTTCCGAGATGGTCAGAAACGCAAACTCCACATTCTGTTCGCCGCCGACCTCACGTACGCACTCTCTAACGAGGTCCGCAATTTCGACCTTGCGCAGCGGTTTAAAGGAGTGGAACACGATCCGCACGGTGTCACCAGGCTGCCAGCCGTTGCGTGCTTTGATGTCGCGCAGGACGGTGGTCGTCTCCAGGCGGAGCACTTCTGGATACTCGGCATACGAGCACTCCCGCGAGACATTGCCGAGCAGGTAGTTCCCGTCGCCGCGAAACACCGTAGTAATGCCGACGAAGCGCTGCCGTTTCTCCACGCGGCTCCCTGAGAGCTCGACGGTGCCGAGTCCGATGATCAACTCGTCGCTTATGGTCAGGTCATGGTCGACTGTCCATGGGGTGCCGCCCATCTTCGCGTACAGCGCGATGGCGATGTTCTGCAAGGTGAACTGGAGCGGGTAATGCGGCTGCGTTATGGTCGAGAGCCGTGCTTCCTGAACTGGCACGCCGGCCATCAGCAGCAGTGCCTTGGCCTGAAGGTACGGGCTCTCGCCGTCAGGCAGATCGGCGTGCTCGTCAAGGATTATGACGATCGCTGCGTCCGGCGGTGTGGCCGAATTGGCGAGGAACTCCTCGGCGGCGCGTCGGTAGGCAACTCCGGGGTTAGCCTTCGTCGTCGCAAGCCAGGGCACCTTGTGCACGACGAACTTCGGATTGATCAGCCCAAAGGTCTTCCCGAATCCGGCAGAATAGCGGGATCCTTCCCGCATCGAGATGCCATCACGGAAGTAGCGCACGAACGTTTCGACCTTGCCCTGGACGGTGTCGGGGCATAACACCAGGATTCGCGGCGACTTCTTGGCAAAGGTGTCGCGGCTGAATGGACCGAATTTTTCGATGCCTTCCCACGGGTACAGGGAACGCTTCGTGCGCGCAGCGTCGCAGCAGTATTCGACTGGTGGCGCCTTGACGACCGACTGGTAGTCGGGAGTGTTGCTGACGGGGATACGTCCTGCGATGGTGCATTCCAGATCGGGCGCCAGCACGAGCGGCGACTTCTGCCGGAGGAAGCCTTCCATCTTGGTCAGCAAGCCCTCTACCGCGGGGCCGGTGGTGAACGCTGCCTCCTCACGCTCACGCTCCTCATCGAACTGTTGGTACTCGGACTTCAGGATCGCCTTCAGGCAACGCGTGAACGAGGCTTTCGATCCTTCCAGCCATACCTCATTGATCGGCACCGTCGTCGTCTCGTCGAATGACTCGGACAGGTGCACAGCCCCGGCAATGAGTCGGTCAATCCGTCCGACAGCCCGCCGCTGGTCAAGGCCTGCCTCTCGTCGCACCACGTACAGCCCGCCAAGATCCACGCCGGCCGCGGCAAGGGCGTCAAGGGATGCGAGGATCTCCCAACGCATGCGGACTTGCATGAACACCCAGGTCATCAGCACGAACGACCGTGAAGCCCTGTACGTCATCGATGGGCTGTGCAATCACGAAACGGACCTGCACATCCACGAGCACTTCACAGATACCCATGGCTATACGACCCACGTGTTCGGATTGTGCGCGGCGCTGGGCTTCCGCTTTGCGCCGCGGATTCGCGACGTCTTTGACCAGCGGCTGTTTACAATCGGCCGCCCGGAACAGGACTACGGTCCGTTCAATCAACTCCTCCACTGACCGCATCAATACCCGCAATCCGGTAAAGTGGGCGTCCGGCTTGCCGATAGGGCAGGCAGGAGCAGCGATGGACGAGCACGACATCGAGCGGATGCTGCCGGGCTGGCAGCCACGAGCGAGGCGGTTGCACGGGAGCTTGTTGCGTGGCGCGAGGCTCATCCGCGAGGCAATCTGACACAAATCGAGGACGCGGTGGCCGCCACGTCGAGGACAAGATCCTGGCCCACATTTCTCCGGCGCACAGCGAGCTTGGCCAGCTCGTGTTCGATGTCGACCGCGATCGAGTCGAAGAAGTTGACGTACCCGTCCGGCTATCGCCCCCTGTGCGAGCGGGACCTGGAGCAGCAGGTGACTGAGGAATTGGCCGCCTGACCTCCCACGGTTTTGTTCGGTCTCCTCTCCAGAGCGCTTAGCGCTGGAGCTGGCTGTCGGCGTACGCACCCGCCGGCTCGACGCTGACTGCAGGCATCTGACTGCTCCCAGACGAACTGGAACAGTGTGTCCTGGAACAACGTCGCGGGTTCCTGAACCTCAATCCGGTTGGCCAACCGACCGATAGTCGTACTGCACCCCCTACTCAGTCATGCGCTTCAGCCAACTCACCCGACCAGCGCGCGCCTACGTCATCGGCGTCTATGTGCTCGCGCTGGGCCTGCTCGCCTTCTTCCTCCCGCGCGATGCGGGCGCAGTCGAGCGCCTGATCGCCGAGACCGCCGATCGGTGGACGATTTTCGTCCCGCTGCTGCTGGCGGCTACGCTGACGCATAGCTTCCCCGTTCACACACCCAACCGCCAGTCGTACTACGTTTCACTGCCGTTCTTCACAACGGCTTTCCTGCTGCTCGGTCCGCTACAGCTCGCCACCATCCTGCTCGTGCCGAACCTGGCCGAGTGGCGGCGCCAGCGGCGCTCGTGGGTGGCACAACTCTTCAACATCGCGGTGTATCTGATCGCCGGGCTGGCGGCCCGAGCCACCTTCGGCGCGCTCCACCCTGCGCCTTTTGACGCGACAGCCCTGGGTGACGCCGGCTCAGTCGCTGCGGCAGCGGCGGCCGTGGCCGTCTTTCTGATGCTCAATCATCTCCTGGTGATTGGGGCGATTGCCCTGGCCAATCGGTTGCAAGCATTTGGCCTGGCCGAGCTGGAAGCCATGGCCGTCGAAACCGTCCTGCTGGGCATGGGTTTGCCCCTGGCCACCGTGCTGCTGATCGCGCCCTGGGCGCTGGTGCCCGTCGCCGCACCGTTGCTGCTGATGTATCGCGCATTTGAAATGCCCCACATGCGCGCCGAGCGACGTCACGACGAACCCACTGGCTTGTTCACCCAGGCGTATCTCGTCGAGGTCTGCGACCGCGAGCTGAACCGTGGGCGACGGTTCGGTCGACCCATCACGTTAGTGGTGATGCACGTCACCAACTTCGAAGCGATCGCGGCCGCGCACGGGCGCGATGCGGGGGCGTTGGTCCTCCACACGGCAGCGCGGCTGCTCGCTGGCTGTACGCGTGAATACGACGTGGCAGCACGCGTGAGCGAGAGCGTCTTCGCCCTCCTGCTGCCAGAGTGTGATCTGGACCGGGCCCATGCGATTGCCAGCCGGTTGCAGACACTCATCGACGCGCAGCGCGTCGAAATCCCAAGCACGCTCGAGCCACTGCTCATCTCTATCAATGTCGGCATCGCCAGTGACGGCGGCAATGACGGCGAGACCGCGCGCGCCATGCTGGAACGCGCGAGCGCCACGCTCGAGCTCACTTTGACGCTTACGGGTTCCACTCCAGCTGCGTCGCCCGCGCCCGTGAGCCGCACTTCAGCAGCAGCGGCAGCCGCACCGCCGGCCACGCTGGGCGCGCAGGCTGCCGAAGTCGAGACGTCGAGCGGCGCCCCGCCGCGCTCGGTGTACGGAGTGCGAGCCTCGATCGCTCTGCAAGTAGCGGTCGGTCTGGTGGCCGTGGTCATCGTGATCATCACCGCGCCGGCCATGGCTGGGCTGGATGGCTGGGCGACGGCCTGGATGGTCGGCTTTGTGGCGCTGACCGAAGTTCTCGGCCTGGAGTTGTTCGGACGCAGCTCGTACTCCATCAGTACCGTTCCGATCGTGGCGGCCGGCATGCTGCTTGGCCCGGCGGGCGCGGTGCTCGTCGCCCCGGTCGGCATCTTGCTGCGCGCAATCCATCTGCGCACGCGCTGGTACAAGGCCTTGTTCAATGTCAACGCCCACGTCATCGGCGCGGCCGCGGCAGCCTGGGTCTTCCGCTGGCTCGCCCCGGACCTGTCCATCGACCGCCTCGCCTGGCTCGTCGTGCCTGGTGCGCTCGCCGGCGGTACCTTCTATGTGCACACGCTGCTCGTCGCGGTGGCCATGTCGACTGACCTACGGGTCAACCCTGTGCGCATCTGGGCCGAGCACTTCCGTTGGCTGTGGATCCAGTATGTGGTCCTGGGGGTCATGGGCCTGCTGCTCGCGGCCGCCTACGCCGGTTTCGGACTCGTAGGCGCCGGGCTGTTCATCGTGCCGGCAGTGATGATGCGCTACGTCGCCAAGCAGTACCTGGACAAAACGCTGGACCATGTGCGTCAGCTACGCGCGCTGAACGAGCACCTGGCGAACGAAGTGACCCAGCGCAAGCACTCGGAGTCCACGCTCGAACACCAGGCGCTGCACGATGTCCTGACCGACCTGCCCAATCGCCTGCTGCTGCGCGATCGCGCTCAACAGGGTCTGCTGGCGGCACACCGCGATGGACACCCGCTGGCGCTGCTGCTGCTGGACCTGGATCGCTTCAAGGAAGTCAACGATACGTTCGGCCATCACGCCGGTGATCTGCTCCTGCAGGAGACAGGCCGTCGGTTCCGCAGTGTGGTGCGCGACGCGGATACGGTCGCGCGTCTCGGCGGCGACGAGTTCGCGGCATTGTTGCCCGCGGCTGATCTCGCGGCGGCCGTCGACGCCGCCAAACGGTTGCTCGGCGCACTCGACGAGCCGATTGAGATCGAGGGTCGGCAGGTCACCGTGCGCACCAGCATCGGCATTGCCCTGGCCGAGGCGCAGGGCGACACCCCGGAAGCGCTGCTACGCCGAGCGGATGTGGCCATGTACGCGGCCAAACGCGGCGGCAGAGGCTACGCCGTGTATGCGCCGGACCAGGATCAGAACAGTCCTGGGGCGGCATTACGGCAGTGTCGTGAGTGGCGCGATGGCGGGCTGGATCTGGCGGTGGCCGTCAACCTGTCGATGCGCAGTCTGCATGACGCCGGGTTGCCCGAGTTGATTGCCCGTCTCCTCGGCGCGCATGGGTTGCTGCCCGAAGCATTGATCATCGAGATGACCGAAAGCACCTTGATGGCCGATCCGCAGCGTGCGCTCACGATCCTGACGGAGCTGAGTCACATGGGCGTGCGGCTGTCAGTCGACGATTACGGGACCGGCTACTCGTCACTGGCCTATCTCAAACAGTTGCCAGTCAACGAGTTGAAGATCGACCAGGCGTTCGTCTGCCATTTGGCGACTAACCCCGACGATGCTGCCATTGTGCGCTCGACGATCGGCCTGGCGCACGATCTTGGGCTGAGCGTGGTGGCTGAAGGTGTAGAGGACGAGCGCGCCGGCGAGTTACTGGCCGCCTACGGCTGCGACCTGGCTCAAGGCTACTTCATCAGCCGCCCCGTACCCGCCGCGCAGATACCCACCATCGTGCGCGCGCGTTCAGCCACCAGTCGCCGCCTGACGCTCGCCGCCTGACGTTAAGCTTGCGAGCTTCGCGAACTCGTGAACGGACCAAGGCTGCTGCGCGAGCTGTCTCTAGAGGGGATGTCCGTCCGTCCATTCGCGGCATTCGGCCGCGCCCCGCCAAGGTACTCCAAGCTAGCGGTCGATTCGGATCTTGCGGCGCAGCTCATCGAGCGTGACGTAGTCGCCGTCCTCGTCAGCGGCCAGCCAGCGGGCGTACTCGAGTCGCTCGGCGACGGAGTCCTCGTCGAGCGCGGCGATCAGGTGTCGCAGTTCGCCTCTGGTGATCACGGCATTTCCAACGTAGCTAGGATTTGGCGCTGGCCCAGGCACGCGTTCGTGAGGTGGTGGCGGCGACCCACGCCCTCGGTCATGGTCTGTGTCGGCAGCAGCCCTGACCGTATTCACCAACTCGTAAGTTCACGCTCAGAGACGGTTTCGCGCGGCGCGTTCGCCACCCAGCGCGCAACACCTTTCCCAACTCCTCAGCCGCGTGCTCGTCGGCCGGGGACGCTCGCTTGGGCTGGTCCAGCACTGCGGCACCTCGTCAACCTGTCTGTCCGGTGCGCTGACATTTGTCCCCCAGCCGGGGGGAATTCGGGCCAAACAGGGCTCGTCGGGCTACCCAGAAGTACCGGGATCACCGATGGTGGGTGCAAGTGGCCGCGACATACCGCCGCGGCCATTGCTCTCGAAGGAGTCACTTTCTTGAAATTTCCTCGTTGGTCCGCTGGACGCCGCTCGGCCAGCTCCAGTCTGCTCGGTCTCGCGGTCCTGCTCGCCTCAGTTTCGCTCGTCCCCGTCAGTGCCGGGGCTGCGGCAGCTGACAAAGTTGACGGCACACTGCGCCACCTGGCCGCCCAGACCACTGAAACCCGCCTGCCGATTCTGATTACTCGTCGCACGACCTCAGGCGTTCTCGACACACTGCAGGCGCACGGCGCCAACGTGCGCCATCAACTCACCCTGGGCAATCTCGTCGCCGCCGACGTCGCCCCATCCGAATTGTCGGCCATCGCCGCCGATCCGGATGTACTGCGAGTCGCCTACGACGCGCCGATGCAGACCCAGTCAACGGCACCCGACCCGCTCACACTCACCAACAACCTTCGGTCGGTGTACCCGATCGCTGTCCAGGCTTCCCAAGCATGGACGGCCAGCACACCATTAGTCGGCACCGGCGTCGGGATCGCGGTCATCGATAGCGGAATCGACGCCGGAAATAAGGATTTCGAGGGCGCCACCTACAACAACCCGTTCACACGCGTCATCTCGCTGCAGGCGATGATCACGGGCTCAAGCAGCACCACTGACGGCTATGGACACGGCACCTGGGTCTCCGGTATCGCCGCCGGCCGCGGCTGGGGCTATGCCCCAGGCTTGACCGGGTCCACCGAGGGCCACTACATCGGCATCGCGCCCAGCGCCACCCTGATCGAACTGAAGGCGAATGACAGCACCGGTGTGGCTCACGAGTCGGACGTGATCAATGCCCTGCAGTGGGTCACCGCCACCCAGGCGCTGTTCAACATCCGCGTGGTCAATCTCTCCCTGGTATCCTCGGTTGCCGAGTCGTATAGAACCAGCGCCCTGGATGCAGCCGTCGAAATGGCCTGGCTGCACGGCATCGTGGTCGTCGTCTCGGCAGGCAATGGCGGACCCAACACCTCGCTCTACGCGCCGGCAAACGACCCGTACGTCATTACCGTGGGTGCCACCGATGACAAGGGCACCGCCAGCACAACCGACGATCAGCTGGCCTTTTTCTCATCTTACGGCACGACCCAGGACGGGTTCGCCAAACCAGAGCTCGTCGCACCCGGCCGCCACATCGTCGGACCGCTGGCCAGCGGTGGCGCCGCGTTTTCCACGCTGTTTCCCAACAACATCCTGGCGGGGGAACACAACCTGTACATCCAGCTCTCGGGCACCTCGGCCTCAGCGCCGATCGTGACTGGCGTCATCGCGGATGTCCTGCAGCGGCGTCCGACCCTGACCCCCGACTACCTGAAGGGCCTGCTGATGCAGACGGCCCTGCCCGTTGCGGGCACCGGGACCGGCGTCGGCTACCCGCAAACGGTGCGGGCAGCGTATTACGACGAGGACATCCACCGCGCCAACGTCGGCCTGGTGCCGAACAACTACGTCGCCGCGGCGGGCTGCCAGAGCTTGCCGAGCGGCACCAACTGTACACAGGCCAACTGGTCGAGCGTGTCCTGGAACAGCGTGAGCTGGAACAGTGTCAGCTGGAACAGCGTGTCGTGGAATAGCGTGAGCTGGAACAGTGTCTCGTGGAACAGCGTGAGCTGGAACAACGTGCTCGGTAGCTGACGTCTGGGCGGCGGTCCTATCAAGCGGCGCACGCCGCACCGACGTTATTGCAGGAGGCGGCTGAGCAAATGCTCGGCCGCCTCCTGCTCGCTTAACGCATGCACACTGACGACGACGAGCCGATCATCTGACAGCTCACGCCCCAGCATCTGCAGAAAACCTGGCACAGCATCTTCAAGGCGACGGCCGACCTGGCCAGCAAGGAGCGCAAGAAAGACCTGACCAATGAAGGCGGCGCCATCCTGCAACTCCATGAGCCGCGCATCGAGCTCGAATTTCGGCCGGATCTTGAAGCAGTCCAGCAACGCCGTGCGCGTGCTGAGTCTGGGCTTTACTAGTGAGACCAGTTCATCTTTGCGACCCAGGAACGTGAACGGTCGCTGGCGGAAAGCCTGGTATTCGGGGAATTGATTCGGGAGCACGTCCTCAATCCGGGCGGCGAGCAGTTTGAGGTGCTGGTCGGTCGCGAGCTCGACCTCTTCGCCGAAGTGGGAAGCCCCTTCCTCGCGAGGGAGACCGAACACTGTCCCCTCGTCCCAGTACAGGAACCAGCCCGTGCCCAAGTGCTCCTTCAGCGGGCGCAGGTGCCTGTTGTCCGGCATCGCCTGTTGGTAGGCGGTGAAGGTCGGGGAGGAGAAATCTAACCGGAATCCGT
>WNFC01010345.1_pt1 | contig 10345 bp, 10 predicted proteins | sample 5400541 | NCBI WGS metagenome assembly WNFC01 (sample SAMN13153342, study PRJNA577476) | soil metagenome | isolation source: 120 cm saprolite under Douglas fir tree site 2 hole 2 replicate 1 | place: USA:California | collected 2015-04-18 | reverse complement strand
AGCCTCAGCGCCTCGGCTTTCGTTTCACCCGTCGGGTCCGCCATCCCCCACCTCGTCTGACCCGCTGTAAGATACTGACTCTTATATCAGAATCCGGGACCAAGCGCTCGAAAACACCATTCCATCCGGGGAATGCGGGGTTAACAGTCGGATAAAGAGAGAGAGAGAGAGAGAGAGAGAGAGAGAGAGAGAGGAGCCAACGGATATCGTGGCCGCCGCTGGCACCGGCTGTGTGCGCCAAAGGGCGTTGCCCTCGGCTGCGTTGATTGCCCTGAGTTCGTCAGGTTCCAGGAGCGAGCCCTTTGCGTGGTCGCCGCGCTCCCAATGTCCCGCTCGGCGTGGAAACCGGGCGCAAGACCTTTTCAGGGGTCGAGGGCGCCGGCCTGGACAGCCTGGCAACGGATTGGCCTTGTGGAGTATGCCTTGCGCGGGCCGGCCAATCGCCCGCCGTACACAAAACGCCGTGCTATAAGCGCCGTGCTGCCGGAAATACCGGCTGTGGTAGATAGATGTCATGGGAGGTTTTGCGCGCACGCGGCCCACGCCTCAAAGGCTGAACCTCACAACGCGCGCACGGGCTGGCAAATGGTGTGCCGTCGAGCGAACGCCAAGAGAGTGCGACAGCCTGCCGCGACCAAACACTCTGCGGTCCAAGCGGCGTTAAGCCGACCACCTCACACGGCGACACGCGAGGGTTGTGGGCCTGATGTTCGCACGCGAGGGTTGTCGCAACGGGGCAGAGCGACGGTACGGCAGCGCCAGAGCAAAGCCCGTTGGCCTTTAGCAAGCTGGCACCTGGAAGATGGGTTGAATGATGGGTATGATGCCAGATGCAAATCCCTAGCGTTCCTGCGGCATGATGGCGGAGGCTCCCTCCGCCGCGCTGCTACGTTGCCCCCTTTGCCTCTGCCTCCCGCGCGTGCGAGAGAGTTTGCGGGCTTACTAACACGCGATGGTTGTCGAGAGGGGGCACAGCGGCGGCAAGCGGCGCAGCGAATGGGGAAGGAATGGGGGTAGGAGCTGGATGGGCGCGGCGGTGGCATTGAAATGGTTGGGAGATTTGAGATAGTGAGGCGGAGAATGTGTCCGCCTTACCGTACCTTTCATCAGGCGGCTGTGATCTACCATCGCGGGACGCATGGCGGAAACGCTGGCTATTTGGGAGCGCGGCCCGCTTGTGTCCGTCCTGTGTCCGTCCCTGGTCGGGCTGTGCCCTGGCGCGGACTGGCATGGTGCTGCCCTTGTGCCTCGGCATGGTGCTCCACGCAAAGGGCTTGGCATGTGTGGCACCCCACCCCTTTGCTTCATAGGCGTGCGGGGCCACCCCTACGGGGGGATAGCTGGCGCGAGCCCTTCACGTGCTGCCCTCTCATGTTTGTGACCCCTGGGCACTCTGAGGGGCGCGCCAAATGCGAAACGGTTTCGTATTACGGGAGATCGTCCTTCTTGCGTATCCATTCGGGCGGTCGGGGAAGTCCTCCGCGCGGGCTGGCGGGGTCATGACGGATCCCGACACCAGGCGGGCTTACGGGAAACTCGAAGTCTGGCGGTGGCGGTGGCGGAATGCGACACGGTGTCGTATTTGCCCGGGGAGGCGTAGCTGGCCTTGTCAGCGGTGGCGGTGGCGGCGCGGCTTTCTTGGGCATGTAGGCTGATATCTCCTATCTGCGTGAGGGGGCGTGAAGTGGAGTACTCTTTGCCTGGTCGCCCCCTGGCGGGGCTCCTATGGCGGGCAGGCTCGTGGCAAGCACTCGGAGATAGGGGTGGACGCTTCACGTACGGGGCTTGCCAAAGAGGCGCCAGGATGCCTCGCGCGTGCGGTAGCGCTTGCGGTGTGACCCCATGGCGGACATGAAGTTGACGGGCGCGAGCAGGGTCGGTGCGGTGTGGACTGCTGCCCCCGCCCCCTCTCCTCTCTATTAATGCTGCGATCACAACCGTCCACCTTGCACAGAGAGACAAGGGAGAGGTCCTTTTACGAGTGCTCGCCACGAGCCTACCGCCACCGGAGCCCCCGCCAGGGGGGCGATGGTAGGCAAAGAGTATATGCACGGAGGGGGGCTACCTTCCAGAGACCACGTATTGTTTTAGCCGCAGGAACGCTGGGGATTTATTCCTCGATGGCTACGCCTCCCGTAACCCCTTCCCTGAGTTGGTATTTCACGACTGTCCGCCGATCCAGCCCTAACTTCCGCGATATCGCGAGGGCGGAAACGCTGGGATCGAACGCACGGATCCTCTCAATGACGCTGGCAGCCAGGCTCCTTTGCTGGCCGTACCGCTGTTCACCGAGCACTTCGCCCCGGCGGTACTTCGCGACCGTACTATGATGAATGCCAAGCTCGGCGGCGACGCAACGGCAGGATTTGGTGGCGGTGGCGGCGCGGATCTTCTCAATGACGCTGACAGCCAAGCTCGTTGTCTCGCCCTTCGCCAGCTTGCGCGCCAGCTTCGTCCGCCGCGTCCTTATCTGTTGGAGTTCCCTCTCGCGAGGGGTGCGGGGTTGTTGGGTCATTCTCAGGGCGCCCATTGGCTGGCGGTCGCAGGCTTATCAACACAGACGCCACCTCGCAAACCATTGCATCTGGCCAATTGCTCTAGGCGATTGCGTTCCGCATAGTTCGCTTTGTCCGCTTTGTCCCAGCTGTCCCATCCGCCAGGGGGGAGAGGGTGGGCTTTCTCCCATGCCGCGAAGGCAGCCTGGTCGGTGGCGCCTTGGGCATAGCGAGCCTCGTCTTTGATGCGCTCGGCCTCCCGATAGCGTGCATTAGAGATGGCGATGTTTGCGGCCTCGCGATCTCTGGCATCGGCCACGGGGCGGGCAGCTTTGGCACGGGCGGGGTCGCCGAGCAACTGCTCAAAGGTGGCTGCATCAATGCCTCGGATGGCGGCGCGGTACTCAAGGTCGATAATCTCTTCCTGGGACAGCATCGCGGCGGTTATGGTGCTGCGGCGAAGGATACCATCAACACCCTGCCCGATCGGGAGCAATGCGGACAACTCCGGGGACAGAGGGCGGGCGGTACGAGAGCTTAGGATGCCGTCTCTAACCCCCAACAGCACCGCCAGCACCACGAGCGCCAGCACCGTGAGCCCACCTCGCCCGGTCCACCCTGTGCTCGCTTTCCATCTTTCCATCATTTGGTTTCCTTCCTTTCAAGGTCAATCCGAGGGAACTTCGCCATAGCATCCGCCATGGTCCGCAAGGTCACGTCGCCATAATGATCAGCGGCCGATACGGGGGCTTGCCCCTGAATAGCGTCGAGGATGCGAGGAGCTATCCCAGCTTCCATGCCAACGGTCTTAAAGCGGTGCCGCCAGCCATGGTTCGGGGCTACGTGAGGGTCCTTGACGATCGCCCTCGCGAACTCCCTAAGGCGGTTGCGGACGCCACGGAGTGGGCCAAGGGCGTCGCCTGTGGTCCTCGATGGTCTCAGGAATAGGTGGCCTGGTGGCGCGCCTACAACGAAGGCGGGGAAGCCAAGCTCGACAAGGTGCCGGTGGAGCACAACCTCCCTCGCCTCGTTGGTCTTAACGGTGCCGGCCTCAGGGGTGATCCGAATGATGACCCAATCGCCCTCTTGGCGGAGGTCCTGCTTCCGAAGCTGGGCGATCTCGCCAACCCTCGCCCCGGTATAGGCGCAGAGCCAGGGGACCCAACGATAGGCCGCCGCCGTCTCAGGCATCATGTTGGCGCCGCGCTGGACCTTCGATGCTGCTGTGAGGATCGCCACCGCCTCGGCCTCCGTGAACCCCTTCGATCGCAGCTTGCGGGGCTGCTTGCCGAGCCTGATCGTGATGCCAGCGGCGGGGTTGATGGGGAGCAGCCTATTCGCCACCGCCCACCCGAACACGGTCTTTAAGGCCGATAGAGTGCCATGCTTGACGGTCTTCGCGGATACCGTGCCGCTGGCGAGGCGGTGGTCTTTGAAGCTAAGCAGGGCCTCGGGGGTGGCGCGCGCTATGTCATCAGCTTTGAGGAAGGCGATGAGCCCCCGCATCTGGTTGCGATAGCTGCGATACGTCCCTGGCTTCGCCGCATCGGCCGCCTTCGCCTCTTGCCACCATGCTTCCACGAGGCCGCTGAGGGTCAGCTTGGCGGAGGGGGCAGGAGAGAGCGCCACGCCTTTATGTGGGGCGTAAGCGTCCCGGAGCGGCACGGCAAGGGCCATTGGAGAGGGGAAGCGCTGTGCCTTCGGATCAGGCGTGAAGTCTCCGGTAGCGTTGCGCTCGCGGACAGCGAAAGCATCCCGAAGTGCCATGGCGAAGGCGTTGAGCAGCACAGGGCGGCACTCCGGGTTAACCTCGGCGATCCCTTTGGCGAGCAAGAGGCGGTCAACGAGGGGACCGAGGGCTGCTTCAAGGTCCTCAGTCTCGGCGAGACGGTGGGCGGCTGCTGCGAACCCCTCCGCTGCCTCCTCCCCGGTAACCTCGCGCACCTTGGCAACGGTCCATGTCCGGGTCACAGGGTCGAACTCGGCGGCAAGGTCACTCTCTCTCGCCCCTGCTGCCCAGGCCCGATAGAGATCGCCGGCAAGGGCGTGCGCGTCTCGGTTGGTCAGGTATACCGGGGAGGAACGGCGGAGGGCCTGCCATACAGTCTCAAGATAGGCCGAGGCGGTGGCCTGGCGGATCTTCGCTTCGCCGGGGTCGCGGGAGCGGAGGCTGCATCGTATCGCGGTCATCGCCGGGGTGATCTTGACGAGTGCGCCGCCGCCTCCCCTTGGGATCGCCAGCGTTAAGCCGATCGCTCGCGGCCGAACATCGGAGGGGATGCGCTGGACGAACTGCGGGATGGAAGAGCCAGGGCGCTTCATCGGACGGACAAGCCTGTAAAGCATTGGAGAGCGGCCCCTTGTAGCACAGTCGGGGGTGGCGCAACACCATGGAAAGGCTTAACTTCCTGAGCGTGTTAGCGGATCTCACAGGAAGAGCCGAGAGGACCGTGTTCATCACCGACGCGCGGCTCGGCGACCGCTTCACCCAGCTGCGCCGAGAAATCTTCGCCGACAATTTTCCTGCGAGCGCCTTGATCACGGTCGCCGGCCTCGCGCGGCCCGAGATGCTGGTCGAAGTGCAAGGGGTCGCGGTCGCCCGATAGCCTGGATCAGCACGGGCGGGCGCCCGATAGCCTGGATCAGCGCGGGCGGTCGCCCGCGAGGGTCACTCGGTGCATGGCCCGGCGGAAGCCGTGATAGTCGTTGATCGGGTTGTGCTGGGCGCAACGATTGTCCCAGAACGCGAGCGAGCCCTCCTCCCAGCGAAAGCGGCAGGTGAATTCGGGCCGGGTCTGATGCGCGAACAGAAAGCGCAGCAAGGGCGCGCTCTCCTCCTCTGTCATGTCCTTGAACCGCACGGTGTGACCGCCATTGACGTAGAGCGCCTTCTTGCCGGTCTCGGGATGGGTACGCACGACCGGATGCTCGGCTTCATATTCGGCCCGGGCATCATCGCGAGCACCCTCGTGCATGCGGTCCTCGCGCGTCTTGGTGACGTCGGCCTTAGCCGAGGAATTGACCGCGACGAGGCCGTCGAGCAGCCTCCGCATGCCCGCCGACATGGCCTCGTAGGTGAGATGCATGTTGGCGAACAGCGTGTCGCCGCCATAGGGCGGCACCTCGCGCGCGATCAGCATCGTGCCCTTCGGCGGTGTTTCGAGATAGGCCGTGTCGCTGTGCCAGAGACCGCCGAAATTGACCCGCTCATGCGCCAACTTAACGACCGGCGTGATCAGCGGAAACCCGTCGATGCCGTTGACGAACGGGTATTCGACCGGCTTGCCGAAGCGCCGGGCAAAGGCGAGGAGCCGCGCCGGCGGCAGGTTCTGGCCGCGAAAAAAGATGACGAGGTGGTCGAGCCAGGCGCGCCGGATCACGGCGATCGTCTCGTCGTCGACCTCGTCCGCCAGATCAACCCCGGAAATTTCCGCGCCGATCGCCCCAGCGAGAGGATGGATTTCGGGCGAATTCCGTCTCATGCCCTCTCCAACCTTCGCTTCAACCGGCGGCTGCTTGCGCCGGCTGGGTCTGATGAACATACTCCGGCGAAACGCTGGCGTGGAGAAAGACCTTGGAGATCGGCCGGTCGCGCCGCGGCGAGCTCATCCCGGTGCGGTTCTGGGGCACCCGCGGCTCGCTGCCGACGCCGCTGGGGCACAGCGCGGTGCGGGCCAAAATCCGCGATGCACTGCTCGCAGCGCGCGAGCGCAACCTGACAACCGCGGAAGCGATCGACGGCTTTATCGACCGCGACCTGCCGTTCTCGGTCAGCGGCACCTTTGGCGGCAACACCGCCTGCATCGAGATCGTCACCGGCGGGGACGAGTATCTCATATGCGATCTCGGCACCGGCTTTCGGGAATTTGGCAATCAGATCCTCGCCCAGCACGGACCGGCACGCCCGCATTGCTTCAACCTGTTTCTCTCGCACATGCACTGGGACCACATCATGGGGTTCCCGTTTTTCACGCCCGCATACATTCCAGGCAACCGGATCCGCATCCACGGCTGCCACGAGAATTTGCGCGAAGCGATGATGGGCCAGCAATCGGCGCCCTACTTTCCGGTGCAGTTCGAGGCGCTCGGCGCGACGATCGAGTTTGTCGAGTTGGAGCCCGGCGTCGAGCATCAGGTCGCGGGGTTTTCGGTAACCGCGTTCAAGCAGTTTCACGGCGGCGGTTCCTACGGCTACCGCTTTTCGCGCGGCGGGAAGTCGATCGTCTACTCGACCGATTGCGAGCACAAAGAGCCAATATTGGATACCTCCTACCCGTTCGTCGAATTCTTCCGGGACGCGGATCTGTTGATCTTCGATGGGATGTACTCGCTCGCCGATGTGGTCTCGGTAAAGGAGGATTGGGGACACTCCAGCAACATTATCGGCGTCGAGCTGGCGCAATTGGCGCGCGCCAAGCGGCTTGTGCTGTTTCATCACGAGCCCGCGTGTGACGACGCCAAGATCGAACGGATGTCCGGCGAGACGATCCGCTATGAGGAAATCAGCCGCAACGGCCACAAGGTGGAAATTGTCTCCGCCTATGATGGCCTTGAGATCGCCGTGTGACGCGAGGCTAAAAATATTCCCCTCCCCGGGCTTGTCCCGGGGGTCCACGTCTTAGCGATCGGGTGCCTGAGAAGAAGTCGTGGATGGCCGGGTCAAGCCTGGTCAAGCCCGGCCAAGGGGTTGAGAGAGCGGTGATTCCGAGCGAAGGTGTCTCTAGCGCCCCGGTTGCCGCAGGAAGTCGATCAGCAATTCGCTGACGATTTCCGGCTGTTCCTGCTGCACCCAGTGGCCGGCGCCGTCGAGCAGGTGGCAGCCCAGCATTCGCGTGCAGGCGCTTTCCTGCATGCGTTCGAAGCTGCCGGGCCTCTGATAGACGCCCCAGTCGCTTTTGCCGGAGACGAAAAGCGACGGCACATCGATCGTCCGGCCCGAAAACAGCTGGAGCTCAGATTCGTAACGGCCGGAGGTCCGCGCGCGATACCAGTTGAGGCCGCCCTGGAACCCGTTGCGCTGATATTCGGCGCTGTAGACGGCGAGTTCACTGTCCGGCAGCCAGCGACAGGCGGCGATCTCGGCTGGTGAGGGCATTTCCTCGGCCACGGTTGCCGCCATGTCGCGGTCCAGATCCATGATGTAGTAGGTCGGCATTTTTGCCAGCTCGCCGGCGCTCCACGCTTCGAGCCGGTATGGCTGGTTCTCGCGCCAATCCGCGCTCTTGTGGTGAAAATAAGCGCGCAGAAAGGCATGGACCCCCTGCGGGCAATGCCACATCTCGGCATTGGCGGGGCGCGTCGAATAGTACCATTGGTAGTGCTTGCGCGGCCGGGGCAACGCGGCGAGCGCCTCGTGGATGCTCGGCCCGGTTGCCGGAGGCGGCGGGTTCCCGTCGGTATCGAACGGCAATTCGGGCGGTCCGGCAAAGGGCGCGCTCATCAATGCCACCGAGCGGAACACATCGGGCCGCACCACCGCGCACCAAGCCGCAACCGAGGCGCCGAAATCGTGCCCCACCACCGCGGCGACCGAGCGGTAGCCCAATGCCGCGACCAGCCCCAACGCGTCTCTGACCGCGTTGAGCAGCCGAAAGCCGGCGAGGTCGCCATCGTAATCGGCGTCCCACCCGGTGGTGCGCCCATAGCCGCGCTGGTCGGGCGCGACGACGTGGAATCCGGCCTCGGCGAGCGGCAGCATCACCTTCCGCCACGAATAGGCGATCTCCGGGAACCCGTGCAGCAGCAAGACGAGCGGCCTGCCAGATGGCTCGAAGCCGGCCTCCAGCAAATGCATCCTCAGGCCATTGATCTCGGGCACAAAGCGGGAGCGGATGCCGGGCGGAAGAGTGGCAGGGTCCAGCGGTTCCATTCGCGAGGCTCCATTCAGACAGGTATCGATCAGCGTCATCCGCGGCGCAGCGGGAGTCGAGAGCGAACGCGCTTAGCGGGTCCGCGGCGCCGCGCGCATCAGCCAGACCAGCGGCATTCCGACCGCAGCGGTAAGCGCCAGCAGATAGAAGGCGTTGATGTAGCCGATCATCGCGGCCTGGCGCTGGATCTCGCCGGCGAGCCGAATCAACCCGCCGGCGCTCTCGGTGTCCCAGGCGGACGGCATGCCGGGGAACGACAGCGCCTTATTGTAGGGCGTGATGAACTCACTCATCCGCGAAATAATTCGCCGCGGTCGAGCGCACCAGCAGCACCACGGTCACCGAGATGTAGAGGCTGGCGCCGAAATTGCGCACCAGCGTGAAGACCCCGGAGCCTTCGGTGATCTGGTGGACCGGCAGGGTGGCGAAGGCCAGGACGGTCATCGGCGTATAGGCGAGCCCGAAGCCGAAGCCTTGCAGCATATTGGTCCAGAATACATCGAAGCTGCCAATGTTGATGTCGAGCTGCGCCATCGCCCAGGCGGCAACGGCCTGCGCCGTCAGCCCGGTGGCGACCGCGAGACGCGGATAGCGTGTCGAGAACGGCACGACGATGAGAAACGCGACCCAGTTTCCGGTGCCGCGCGCCGCCAGCAGCATGCCGATCGTGCTGTCAGGATAGCCGCGCAGATCGTGCAACAGGCCCGGGAACAGAACCAGGCTGGTGAAGCTCAGCATCCCCATGAAAAAGGCGATGAGGAGCCCGATCGTGAAGTTCCGGTCGAGCAGCAGCTTCGGGTCGAGAAAGGGCTTGGACGCGGTCAGGCTGTGCGCGAGGAAGACCCAGAAGGCGATCACCGCCACCCCGGCATCGAGACAGATCTCGGGCGATTCGAACCAGTCGAGACGCTGGCCGCGGTCGAGCATCAGCTGAAGCCCCGGTGATCGCCACCGACAGTGCGAGAAACCCGGTCCAATCGAATTGAACCCGCGTCCTAGTCTTGTATTCCGACAGCGCGAACCAGACGCAGATCAGCGCGACGACACCGGGCGGCACGATCATGAAGAACGCGGCGCGCCAGTTATAGGCTTCCGCCATCATGCTGCCGATGATCGGGCCGAACACCGGCCCCATCACGCTGCCGGCGCCCCAGATCACCATCACCGCCGCGTGCAGTTGGCGCGGGAAGGTGGCGAGCACGATCCCCTGGCCCATCGGCATGATCGTCGCGCCGAAGAGGCCCTGGCCGACGCGATACAGCACCAGCGCTTCGAGGCTGTCGGCGATCCCGCACAGAAACGAGCAGACGGTAAACCCGAGCACGCTGAAAAACATCACATTGCGCCAGCCGAGCCGGCTCGCCAGCCAGCCGGTCATCGGCGTCGCCACCGCGGTCGCGACCAGGTTCAACGTGATGACCCATGAGATCTCGTCCTGGGTGGCCGAGAGCGAGCCCCTGATCTGCGGGAGCACGACATTGGCCAGCGTGATCGTCATGCCGAACAACAGCGTCGAGAGCTGTACGGTCAGGAGGATCAGCCACTGCCGCCCGCTGATGCTGAAGAGGCTGAGCGGGGCCGGGGCAGGCCCGGCCGGACGATCGGCAGATCGCGCCGGCGCCAGGCGGCCGGCATCAGCTACCGACAAGATGCTGCACGTTTATGGCGCGCCCTTCCCACCGCTCTGCCGCATTTTTAGGCGGCGGGCGATCCTAGCGCGCGATCGGGAGCCTGACCACCGGCCAGCAGGAATGCCCCATTTCGCATAATGTACGGAGGCGGCCCCTCACCCGGCCCTCTCCCCGCCTGCGGGGAGAGGGGGAGCTGGTGCAGGCCTCTGAGCTGCGTCCCCTCTGCCCGTTTACGGGGAGAGCAACTGTGTTGTTGAGAGGTAGCCCGGTGATCGGCCGGGCTCAAGGCTGGCGCTGCGCGCCCCCGCCTCCGGCGGCTGCGGCCTTGACCCCGGCCGCCCACCGGTCT
>WNFC01031095.1_pt1 | contig 10346 bp, 8 predicted proteins | sample 5400541 | NCBI WGS metagenome assembly WNFC01 (sample SAMN13153342, study PRJNA577476) | soil metagenome | isolation source: 120 cm saprolite under Douglas fir tree site 2 hole 2 replicate 1 | place: USA:California | collected 2015-04-18 | reverse complement strand
ATGGCGTCGTGGCCGATCACCACCGGATCGTCGGGCGTCGGCACGCCGCGATCGGGCATCGGCTGGCGCTCGTACTCCTTGCCCCAGTGAAACTGCACGACGACGATGTCCGCGAGCGAGCGCGCACGTTCGATGCCGGCCTTGAGCCCGACCTTGTCGATGGCGCGCCCCACTCCGTTGAAGCCGATGAAGCCGAACTTGATGCCGCGGACGTTGATCACCGCCACCGGCCCCAGGCCCGAGGTGAGGATGCCGTGCGAGTTGAGGAGCTGAGTCGTGAGGTTGATCCCCTCGGCCCCGTAGTTGGACAGGTGGTTGTTGGCCAGGTTCGCGACGTCGGTGCCCATCAACGTCAGCCCGTCGACGAACCTAGCGTCGCCGCAGAAGGTGAAACCCGAGTTTGGGTTCACCGGGCAGCCCGCGAAGAGCGGCGTCTCCAGGTTGATGTACGTGATGTCGGCGTTCTTGACATAGGCGGCTGTCGGACGGAACGGCCACAGGAAGTCGTGGCGGACTGTGGCGAAGTAGTCGACGCCCCGCGCCGGGATCACGTCACCCGTCACCAGCAAGGTCCGGAATCGCGACGGGTCGAGCGGCGCGTTGAAGGTCGGGTGGAACAGTTCCTGCAGGCTGAGCGCCGGCGGCTGGCCGGTGCGATCGCCGAAGGAAGGCTGGTCGGAGCGGTCGAGGGCGGGGACGATGACCGGCGCCGTCACCGGACCCGCGTTCGCGAGCGGCTGCGTGCTGCCTATGCACGCGGACAGCATCGCGGCACCCACGAGAATGAGCCCCACGCGGGTCTTCATTTTCGAACCGGCAGCGAGCTGAGTATCTCCTCCATGGCGAGCAAACGCGCCACGTATGATCGCACCGGTTCGCCGAGCTCGCCGCTGGCTCGAAACAGAGCCTGGTTCCCCTCCTCCCTGCGCACCTTGAGCATCTGCACGTGCTTGGCTTCGAGCTCGCCGCGCGTCACCGCGGACTCCACGATGCTGCCGAGCCACGACGAGTAAAGCGCCACCTCCTGCACGCGGGGATCGGAGCCGCCCGAGGGCAGCGCGGAATGGACGTGCTCGTCCCAGAGCTTGCGGAGGCGGGTCACCTCTGGGGTGAGGGCCCTCAGGACGTCCCCGCTCGCAGCTGAGCCACCACCGCGTCGGCGACCTGGCTCGTGCCCACCGCCGTCGGGTCGTCTCGCTTCTCCTTGAGGTCGTACGTGACGTTCTTCCCCAGCGCGATCACGTCAGCGATGGCGGCTTCGAGCGAATCCGCGGCCTCTTGCTCCTCCAGGTGTCGAAGCATCATCACACCAGACAGCATCACCGCCATCGGGTTGACCCTGTTCTGACCCGCGTATTTCGGAGCGCTGCCGTGCGTGGCCTCGAACACCGCCCCGTTGCTGCCGATGTTGGCACCGGGCGCCAGGCCGAGCCCGCCGATCATCCCGGCGCCGAGGTCCGAGATGATGTCGCCGTAAAGGTTCGGGCAGCAGAGGATGTCGTACTCGCGCGGCCGCAGCACCAGCTGCATGCACATGTTGTCGACGATGCGGTCCTCGAACTCGATGTCCTTGTTCTTCTCCGCGACCTGACGCGCGACCGCGAGGAAAAGCCCATCCGTGTGCTTCATGATGTTGGCCTTGTGCACGGCCGTGACCTTCCGCCGCTTGTTGTTGCGCGCGTAGTCGAACGCAAACTGCACGATTCGCTCTGACCCGCTGATGGAGATCGGCTTGATCGACAACCCGCTGTCGGGCCGGATCTTCTTCTTCACCAGACCCGAGATCTCTTCGATCAGGTGTTCTGCGTCCGGCGTGCCCTGCTCGAACTCGATGCCGGCGTAGATGTCCTCGGTGTTCTCGCGGATGATGATGAAATCGAGGTCGTCGCGAAGGTTGCGCGCGCCCTTGTACGCCCTGACCGGCCGCACCAGCGCGTAGAGGTCGAGCTCCTGGCGCAGCGCCACGTTCACGCTGCGGAAGCCGCTGCCCACCGGCGTGGTGATCGGTCCCTTCAATGCGACGTGGTTCTTGCGAATCGAGTCAAGCACGTGCGCTGGCAGCGGCGTGCCGAACTCCTTGATCGCGCGCGCGCCCGCCTGCTGCACGTCCCAGTCGAACTCGACGCCGGTCGCCTCGAGCACGCGGACAGTCGCGTCGCAGATCTCAGGCCCGACCCCATCGCCCGGGATCAGGGTTACCGCGTGCCTAGCCACAGGCCGTAAAGAGAGCTACTTCTTGAAGTAGTCGGCGTTGATTTTGATGAAGTCCCTCCACTGCGCCGGGACCTCATCCTCGGGAAAGATCGCGTCCACGGGGCACGGATCCACGCAAGCGCCGCAGTCGATGCACTCGTCGGGATCGATGTAGTACATGTCGGCCGCGTCGTCGGTGTGAATGCAGTCCACGGGGCACACCTCCACGCAGGAGGCGTCCTTCACACCTACGCACGGCTGGACGATGACATAAGCCACGTCCCCGAAGGGTACCATGCGCCCTACATGCCCGAGAGCGAGCCCAAACCAAGGCCACTGGAGTCGGTTCCCGCAGGATCGGCCCAAGGTTGGAAGGCCGTGCTCAAGAGCGGCAAGCCGGCGGTCGTGCACGAGATCCCGGTGCCTCCCGCCGCGGCCGCGGCGGCTGTTCCGCGGATCCAGCGTCTCGCCGAGCACCCGCACCCGTCGCTGTCGCCCGTCCTGGCGTGGGGCACCGACGCCAACGGCGTGTGGATCGCGGTCGAGCCCAATGAGGGCACCCCGCTGAGCACCGTGCTCGCACGGGGCCGCTTCACGCCGCATGCCGCAGCCGCGCTCGGCGCATCTTTGCTGTCCGGGGTCGCCGCCCTGCACGAAGCCGGCGTGGCGATGGGCGGATTCGACGCCACCGCGATACGGCTCACGGCTAACGGCGAGGTGCGCCTGGCCGGGCACCCTGTCGCCGCGGTGCGTGGAGCGCCGAGCCAGGGCGATCTGCGCGCGGACGTGCGCTCGTGCGGCATGGCGATCTGCGCCGCGTTCGGAGTCGACCCAGCGGGCGCACCCGCACCTGCCGAGCTGCCTCCAGGTCTCGTCGTGACCATGCGCTCGATGGCAAGCGGGGCCATGGGGCCGGCCGTCGATCGCGCGCAGGGCGCACTGCGCGAGATGGCCGGCCCCCTGATGGCGCCGGACCGGCAGATCGCTGCTCAGAGCGAGCTGGCGCTGCGTGCGGGCGGACGTGAGATGCCGTCGGCTCCGTTCGTCGAGGACACGCCCGCACCAAGGGCCGCTTCATACGATCCACCGCCGCGCTCGGTGGAGACGTACAGCTCGATCCCCCGACCACAGGAGGCCTACCCTCCTCCGTCGGCCTATCAGTCGCCGCCGCCTCAGCCCCCCGCTCCACCCGAGCCGCCGCCGATCATGCCGGCGCCGACCTTCGAGCCTGCGCCCGCGCCACCGCCTCCGATGTACGAGCCGCCGCCGGCGGCGCCTGCTGACATCTCACCGTTTGCCCTGGAGCACCCAGATTCACCGGCCATGCCGACGCCCGCGCCCGAACCTGCACCGCAGCCGGAACCGGCTCCCATCCAGGAGCCCGCCGCGGCGATGTCGTGGGCTCCCATCGAAACCCCTGCAGCGCCGCCCGAAACCGCCGGGCCGTCCACCACCAACCCACCTCCCACCTCCGACTGGCCGGCGCCGGGCAAGCCGGAAACGCCGGCGGCCGCCCCAGCCCGCGAGCCGGGCGGCGGCGCTGGAAGCCCGACCTGGACGCCGGTTCAGACCGGCTCCTGGACCCCTGGCCCCGCGCACGCGTCCAGCTCGGAGTGGACCGGCGAGGCCACGCCGATCCCTGGGCCGGTGCCGAAGGAGCTCCGCGACGCGATCTCGTCACCGAGCTACACCGCTCCGGCCACGTACTCGCCGCCTGCGCCCGCGCCGGTCACGGCCCCGCCAATCCCCCGCGCCCCAGCCCCGGCGCCGGCCAAAAAGCCCGCACCAAAGAAGAAGAGGGACGACGACGGCGGAATGCCGTCGGGCCGGCCGCGCTGGGTCGTGCCCGCTGCCATTGTGGTGGTATTGCTCCTCGTACTCGGTGGCGGCGGCGCGTACGTGCTGAGCAAGGCAGGCAGCTCAACGACAGGTGTCGCGAACAACTCGCCATCAGCCAAACCGTCGACCAAGTCGAGCCCGACACCGACCAACGTGCTGAAGGACGTCCCGGTCTACGCACCCGCAGCGGCGGCGCCGGTCACCAGCGTCACGATCGACCCCGCCAACTCCAGCTGCACGCAGATCGGCGGCAGCTGCAAGCTGGAGGTCGACATCAAGTTCTCGTCGGTGCAGCGAGGCAACGTGTCTTTCATCATCAAGTACTTCGACCGATGCGCCGGCACCACGCAGGACCTGCCCGGCGCAGGGTTCACGCCGCCCGGGTTCAACGTGGTCATCCTCGACAAGACCGTGACGCTGCCTGCGGGGCCAAAGGCCGCGGCCGTCGTCGTGGTGACGCAATCGCCCTCGGTGGCGGCGTCCGCTCCGATCACGCTCGGCGCCAACTCCTGCTAACGCGCTAAATTCGAAGCATCCGCAACAACCTGACCCGCGATGAGGCGCGTGCGCGCGCGATGCTCGTTTCCGACATCCACTACCGGGTGCGGCTCGACCTCACCACCGGTGAGGACACCTTCACCTCGTCGACGATCGTCGACTTTCGTTGCCCACAACCCGCCGCCTCCACGTTCATCGAGTTCATCGGTCCGTCGGTCGAGCACGCGACCCTCAATGGGAGATCGCTGCCCGCGAGCGCCTTCGACGGTGGGCGCATTCAGCTCGATGGGCTCGCGGCCGAAAACCGGCTCGAGATCAACGCCACCGCCGAGTACATGCATGACGGCACCGGCCTGCACAGGTTCCAGGACCCGGTCGACGGCCGCCACTACCTCCACAGCCAGTTCGAGAGCAACGACGCGCATCGCGTGTACGCCTGCTTCGACCAGCCCGACCTGAAAGCCAAGTTCGAGCTGGCGGTGACCGCGCCCGAGGGCTGGGTCGTGGTCTCGAACACGACGCCGGCCCGGCTCGACGGGGGCGAGTGGCGCTTCCCCGCGACCGACCCCATCTCCACGTACATCACCGCCATCGTCACCGGCGACTACGCATCGTTCTACGACAGGCACCACGACATGCCGCTGGGGCTCTATGTCCGCCAGTCGCTCGCTGAGTACCTGGACACCGACGAGATCTTCGAGATCACCAAGCAGGGCCTCGACTTCTTCGTCTGGCGATTCGGGTATCGGTATCCATTCGGCAAATACGACCAGCTGTTCGTGCCCGAGTTCTCGGCAGGCGCCATGGAGAACGCTGCCTGTGTCACGCACTCGGAGCGCATGGTCTTCCGCTCGCGCGTGACCGAGGCGTCGCGGCTGACGCGCGCCGAGACGATCCTTCACGAGATGGCGCACATGTGGTTCGGCGACCTGGTGACGATGAAGTGGTTCAACGACCTCTGGCTCAACGAGAGCTTCGCGACCTACATGGCTTACGTGTCGATGGTCGGTGCGACGAGATTCAAGAACGCGTGGCTCGACTTCGCGACGCGGATGAAGTCGAAGGCGCGCGCACAGGACCAGCTGCCGACAACGCATCCAATCGTCGCGGACATTCCCGACGTCGATTCGGTGCACCTCAACTTTGACGCCATCACCTACGAGAAAGGCGCGTCGGTGCTGAAGCAGCTGACGTCATGGGTCGGCGAGGAGCGCTTCTACAAGGGGATCAGCGAGTATTTCCACCGCCACGAGTACGGCAACACGGAGCTGCCGGACTTCCTGCGGCCGCTCGAGGAGGCGAGGAGGCGTCCGGACGCGACCTCGAGGCCTGGTCGCGCGTGTGGTTGGAGAAGGAAGGCGTGAACACGCTCGCGACCGAGCTCGAGGCCGATGGCGATCGCATCAAGCACGTCGCGATCCGGCAGAGCGCGCCGGCCGACCACCCAACCCTGCGGCCGCAGCGCATGCGGCTCGGCCTGTACGACCTGCACGAATCGACACTTCGTCACAGGAGCTCGGTGGAGCTCGACGTGGATGGCGAGCGGACTCCGGTGCCGGAGCTCGCCGGCAAGCCGCTGCCGGCGCTCATCCTCCCCGACGAGACGGACGTCGCTTACGCCAAGCTGCGGCTCGACGGGCGATCGCTGGCGACAGCCCGGGAGCACCTGAAAGGTCTGGGTGATCCGCTCGCGCGCGCGGTTCTATGGAGCGCGCTCTGGGACATGACGCGCGACGCTCAGCTGCCGGCGCGCGACTTTACTCGCCTGTCGCTCGACAACATCGACGTCGAGTCGGACCCGGTGCTGATGTCGGCGTTCATCGCCCGCATGTGGGGCGCGATCGAGGACTACGGGAACCCGAGGCACCGAGCCGAGACTCGCGAGATCCTGGCGTCGGGGGCACGGGAACGAGCCCTGCGCGCGACGCCGGGAGGCGACCTGCAGCTGTTGTGGGCGCGCGCGTTCATCGACGCCGCGCGGCGCCCGTCGGACGTGGAGCTCGTGCGCTCGCTGCTCGACGAAGAGAGCGTTTTCGACGGCCTCAAGATCGACTTCGCCGTCCGGTGGGGCGCGGTGACGGCGCTGGTGCGCATCGGCGCCGCCTCTGACGACCTCATCGCCTCCGAGCTCAAGCGCGACCCGACCGAGGAGGGCCGCAGGTCCGCGGCCACCGCGCGGGCCTCGCGACCTGCCCACGACGCGAAGGAAGAGGCCTGGAGCGCGGTCAAGAACGGGGACGAGGTCTCGCTTTCCATGAAGCGCGCGTTCGCCGCCGGTTTCCACCGCGCCGACCAAGAGGAGCTGCTCGACCCGTTCGTGCAGCGCTACTTCGACGAGCTGCTCGACGTGTGGGAGACACACTCGATCGACGAGGGCCTGATGTTCGTGCGCTCGATGTACCCGGCGACGATCGTCACGCAAGAGGTGGTCGGCCTCGTGGACGGGATGCTGAAGCGCGACCTGCCAGGTCCGGTGCGCCGCGCGCTGTTGGAGGCGCAGGACGGGACGCTGCGCGAGCTGAGGACAAGAGAAGCCGACCGCTGACCCGCTACTGGTTCTTGCAGCCGCCCGTGAGAGGGTTGACCGGGGGTCCAGCGGGGTGGGCGCCGCGCGTTCCCACCGGGACGACGGGTGGGGCACCGGTCAGGTTGCCGTGGCATCCATTGCTCGATTGGTCGCCGCCGGTCGCCGGGGCCACGATCGCATCGGCAATGTGCTTCTTCGCATTGCCGAGCACCTGCTGATCAGGCGCCTGCTCGATGCCAAGCGGCGCGCTGATGCTCACCGTCGGAACGATCACCTGAAGGCCGACTACCACCGGCGCCGCAGCGTTCGGCAACGCGCGCAGCGTTGCGCTCGCTGACGGAATGACGGTGATCACGCCAACGGCCGCGGCCGCCAGGACGCCAACCGTCACGGTCGCCGCCACCCGCTGGGCCGTGTCCGCCGACTCGGTCACCTTCGCGAGCCTCGAGAGCACGTAAACGCTGAAGCCGACCAGCAACGCCGCCAGCCACGCCCCAGCGGCGCTGACGTACATCTCCAGCGGCGATCTGACGGTTGCTCTGGCCCTCCAGGTACGCCAGCGTGATCACGCGCCGGTGCTGGGGGTCGAGCTCCGAAAGCGCGCCTCCCACGGTGTGGCGCTGCAGCGCCGAGGTCGTCGAATGCCAACCGTCCGACGCGTTCGGGCGCGCGGCGGGGTCGACCACGAGCAGCTTCCTGGTCCTGCCGTGGCGGCCGAAACGGCGCCTCCGGTCGACCAGCTGGGCGCCGCTCGCGAGCCACGAGCGGACGGAATCGAGCGCGTCGTGGCCGTTGGCGGCGTCGACCTGCTCTTCGCCTTCGCGGGGCAGAGCTCTCATGTGGGAGAGAAGAGCCTACACCGCCACCGCCGCCTGTGGACAACCATGAACTTAATGGCCGGTCACGCTCGGAGGCCGTAGCGCAGGAAGAGGTAGTCACCATGGCGCCGGGCGCTCAACAGGCGCGACCAGACCCCTTGTTTTGGCAGCAGCTCGGTACCTTCGACCATGCCCAGCCGCCTCTCATCGGCCCGTCCGGCCACCACTGGCGAGACGGTGAGGAAAGCCTCGCTCAGCAGGCTGCGGTCGATCAGCTCACCCATCAGGTGGGGGCCGCCTTCGGTGAGAAGCACGCCCAGTTTGCGATTGCGCAGCTCGTGGATCACGGCCGCCACGTCGACCCCCTCCCCGTCACCCATCGCGACGACCTCGCAGCTCCCCGGTACCAGGTGGCGGCACGCGTCGGCGCCACGCTGCGTCGTGAAGATGAGAGCGCCGTGCTGGATGGCGACATGCGATGCATCGATCGCGCCCTGGGCGGAGATCACCACCAGGCTGGGTTCCGGGTTGCGGCCGAGCGACCGGCGCAGCCCCGCGAAGCTGTCGGCTTGCTGCGGGAATACGTGGGCGGGCGTCCAGAGGTGGCCCGGCGTCGCACGCAGCGTGCCGGCACCCAGCACGACGGCGTCGGCGCACGCGCGGAGCAGCGCCATCAGAAAACGGTCTGCCGGGTACCGGCCGCTGATCACCGAGCCTGCGGATGTGCCCTCGCCGAGCGCGGCCACGCCGTCGATCGACGAGACGAAGTTCGAGTAGAAGGCCAGAGGCGCGAATCCGATGCCCGCGTAGATGCGCTCCAGCTCGAACGGAAGCAGGTAGCTCGGGAGGCCTTCGGCCTCGTAAAGGACCTCAAAAGCCTCGAGCAGAGGCGCGGGAGTGCTCAGTGGGTGTTGGTCTGGTTGACCGCTTCGAGAAACTCGGACCGGAGCTGCGGGTTGGTCTCGTAGTTGCCGCGCCAGTACGAGGTCCAGGTGCGCGAGTGGCCCTCGCGCACGCCACGCATCTGGGTGCACAGGTGCGTGGCGTTGAGATGCACGGCCACGCCGTGCGGCTTCAGCACGCGGACCAGCTCGTCGGCGATCTGCACACCGACCCTCTCCTGCACGGTGAAGCGCCGCGCGTAGACGCGCACGAGCCGGGTCAGCTTGGAGATGCCGATGATCTCCTCGTGGGCGATGTAGCCGATGTACGCGTGGCCATGGAACGGCAGCGCGTGGTGCTCGCAAAGCGAGAAGAACTCGATCGGCCCTTCGATGACCTGGCTGATGCTGCAGTCAGGTCCGCCGTGGCACTCGGTCGGGAACGCAGTGAGCAGCTTGGGGTCGCCCTCGTAGCCCGCGGTGGCCTCGAAAAGCGCCTTGAGAAAGCGTGTTGGCGTGTCCCTGGTGCCGGGCGTGTCGAGGTCCATGCCGAAGGCGTCGAAGATCTCGGTCGCGTAGCCTTCGAACTGCTTCCAGCGTGCGGGCGTGATGCTGCGGGGGCGCGTCTGCTCCCAGTGAGTGGTCTCTTCCGGGTCGAACCCGTACGTGGACATGGTCGTCGCTTCAATCCCATGGCGGAATCCCGGCAGCTTCGCGTCGGCCTGATCGGATTCGGCCACTGGGGGCCGCATTACGCCCGCATCCTGGCCGGAACCATGGGAAGCGCGCGCCTCGCGGCCTGCGCCGAGCCGGCCGCCGCCCGTCTGGCCGCCTTCGAGCGCCAGTATCCGGCCGCGAGGGCGTACGCCGACTACACCCGGCTGCTGCGAGACGGCGACGTCGACGCGGTCATCGTCGCCACGCCGACGTCAACCCACCGTGAGGTCGTCGAACGCTGTCTGAATGCGGGCGTGCACGTGCTCGTCGAGAAGCCGCTCGCCTCCACCGTGGCCGACGCCGAGGCTTTGGCGGCGCTGGAGAAGGACACCGGGCGCGTGCTGATGGTCGGGCACACGTTCCTTTTCAACTCAGCGGTCCGCGCCATCAAGGGCTACATCGACGAAGGACTCCTCGGCGACATCCGCTATCTGTACTTCACGCGCACAGGGCTCGGGCCGATCCGGCAGGATGTCAACGCGCTGTGGGACCTCGCGCCGCATGACTTCTCGATGCTCCGTTACTGGCTGGGGTCCGACCCCATCGACCTTGTCGCACGCGGTCAGGCCTACCTCAAGCCCGACACCGAGGACGTAGTGTTCGTGACGCTCAGCTACCCGGACCGCGTGCTCGCCAGCGTGCACGTGAGCTGGCTCGACCCGGTGAAGGTGCGCAGCGTCACCGTCGTGGGCGACCGCAAGATGGTGGTCTTCGATGACACGCACCCCACTGAGAAGCTCCGCATCTACGACCGGGGCGCCGACTACCAGCCGCGCGAAGGTGGATTCGCGGAGTTCATGGCGGCTGTGCGCGACGGCGACATCGTCATCCCGCGACTCGACCAGCGCGAACCGCTGCGCGAGCAGCTGGAGC
>WNFC01035604.1_pt1 | contig 10347 bp, 7 predicted proteins | sample 5400541 | NCBI WGS metagenome assembly WNFC01 (sample SAMN13153342, study PRJNA577476) | soil metagenome | isolation source: 120 cm saprolite under Douglas fir tree site 2 hole 2 replicate 1 | place: USA:California | collected 2015-04-18 | reverse complement strand
GGTTGACCACCAGGTAGTCCTCGCGTCCCGAGGACTTCGTGTTCACAGCGAAGTCTGGCCCAGCCAGCGATTTGACGGCCTGCGGCGGAACACCGTAGACCAGGTCGATGTCGCCGGAGCGCAGCGCGAGAACGCGCGCGTTCGCGTCGGTCACCAGCCGCACAGTGAGTTTGGCCAGAGGCGGAGGCCCGTCCCAATGCTCAGCGAAGGCGTCGGCATTGAGCTCCTGACCCACCGAAATATTGGTGGGCTTGTATGGGCCAGTCATCGACGTGCCACCCTTGTGGACCGCGAAGAACTGCGCCGAGATGACATTGGTGAAGTTGCCGATTGGCGCGGGCGTCTTGAAGTCCAGCGTCGTCGGGTCGACCACCTTGATCTGGGTGTCTTTGCTCAGCAGGCCGTTGGCCGCCGGGTACGCCGCCCAGTTGGCCTGGAACGCGTTTTGCACGTCCTGGGCAGTGACCGGCGATCCGTCCCAGAACCGGGCGTTGGGGCGCAGCATGACCCGCCAGGTGGTCGGATCGACATTGCTCACGTCTTTGGCCAGCCACGGCACGAGCTTCATCTGCGGCGTCAGCCGGGTGAGCGTCTCAGCCAGGCCGAGACGAACGAGCTGATAGGCGTTCTTTGTCGCGTCCAGCGTCGCCGGGAATTCACCGTCGATCGCCATCTTGAGCTCGCCGGTTGATTGCGCTGGTTTCGCCGCGGCCGCGGGCGCCACAGTCGCAGCAGCACCGCCGCTGGTGCCTGACGAGGCGCCAGTTGGGGCCGCGGCCGGCCCCGTCGCGGGCGCCGGCGCACCGCAGGCGGCGAGCAAACCTGTCGCGGCGGCGGCCAGGGCGGCCCCCAGAAAACCGCGGCGGTTCCATTGGGTGACGGTCGAGTGATGGCCTAGCACCAGGCGCGCATGTTGACGATCCACGCTATTCCCCTTCACGATACGGTAGCGGTTCAGCCACACATTGACTGAAACAGTTGTATCACCGCAGTCCTGTAACACTACGCCTCTGAAAACAACGGTGTCAAGCACCTGGCACTAGTTGAGCCGGGGCGCCAACGTAACAGAAGTCTCTGGCTACATCTGTTGCATTTCTGACTTCTGACTGCTGACTGGCGGGCCCGCGCGAGCGGGGCGTTAGCATGACACGCATGAGCGGAGGGCTCGGAATGTGGTAGCGACTATGGCCGGCTTGAGTCCGGCGCGCGTCCGGCAGTTCCAGGAAGAGGGCTATCTCGTCGTCGACAACTTGCTGGACGTCGGGCTTGATATCCAGCCCGTGGTGGACGAGTACACGGATCTGGTGGACACGCTCGTGCGCCGTTGGTATGCGGAAGGGAAACTCCCTTCGACTTACCCCGACCTGCCCTTCTGGAAACGGCTGTTGAAGATTGTCGAGACCGACCAGGCGGCTGAGATCTACGCACACCTCGATATCTCGTTGCCGCAGAGCGGGATCACCGCTGATTGGCCCATCCACACGGGCCGCGCCGTGTTCGACATCCTGCGTTCGCCGCGCTTGCTCGACGCGGTCGAATCGCTCATCGGACCCGAGATCTACTCCAACCCGGTCCAGCACATCCGCATCAAGATGCCCGAGCGGTTGGTGCCGCCGGACAAGCGCAGCCACCCGATGGCGGCCACCACCGACTGGCACCAGGACCAGGGCGTCGTCCTGCCTGAAGCCGACGACTCGGAGATTCTGACGGTGTGGTTGCCGCTGACCGACGCCACGATCGACATGGGTTGTCTGGCGCTGATGCCGCGCAGCCATCGCGAGCTGATGGCGCACTGCCCCGCTGGCGCGAAAGGCGGTGGGCTGCACATCCCTGATCAACTCCTGCGACCGGCCGAAGCGGTTCCCGTGCCCGTCAAGCAGGGCGGCGCGTTGTTCATGCATCGGCGCACGATGCATTCGTCGCTGCCCAACACGAGCGACGAAATCCGGTGGAGTTTCGACCTGCGTTACAACCGCATCGGCCAGCCTACCGGTCGGCCGGCATTTCCAGGTTTCGTCGCTCGCAGTCGCCGCGACCCGGCCAGCGAGCTGCGCGATCCCGAGCAATGGACCGCGCTGTGGCACACCGCGCGCGCAACTCTGTCCGAGCTAGCTGAGAAGCCGACGTTCAACCGCTGGACTACCGATTTACCGGTATGCGCCTGAACATTCTTCCCCCAGAGGGGACCCATTTGGCAGAATTTCCCCCGCGGGACCCATTCGGCAGCTGACGGGTCGCAGGCCAAATTCTTCCCCAGAGGGGACCCATTCGGCAGCTGACGGATCCCAGACCAGATGCTTTCCCCAGAGGGGACCCATTCAGCAGTTGACGGGTCGACGGCCAGATGCTTTCCCTAGAGGGGACCCATTCGGCAGTTGACGGGTCGACGGCCAAGATTCTTTCTAACCATATGAGGGTCGCAATGGAGCCGCGCAGCGGCGGTGAGGAGCACTGGCCTTGACAGATGACGGACCGGTTAGTCGTTGGCGGCCGCCGGCGCGAGCGCGTTCCAGGCTTCTTCTAGCTGCTGCAGGCTGGCGTACATGAGCCGCATTGGCCGCCACATCTCGTCTAGCGCGGCGTGCGCGGCGGTGGGATCGGAAGTCTGAAGAGCCTGACGGAGGGAGGCGGCTGCTCGCTTTTGGGCTTCGGCGTTGTCGCCCGCGGCGGTGGCTAGGGCGGTGCTCGCGCTGACGTGACGCTCCAGCAGCACGTCGACTGCTTCGGCGGGCTCGCTGCGCGCCTGGCGCTCGGCCCGCGTCGAGCCGCCGTAGCGGTACGGCAGCTGCGTCCCGCCTTCGCGGTCCCACTGGGTGTGCGTCGGTTCGATGTGCGGCGTGACGGACAGGTACAGCGTCATTGGTTCGTCACCGACGACGCGGATCTCGTGCCACTGGCCAGCCCGCGCGACACAGATCTGGCCTGGACCAACGATGCCCGATGCGCCGGCGATGGTGAACTCGGCGCGACCGTCGAGCACGACAAACATCTCGTGACCGAGGTCGTGTGTGTGGCCGTGGCTGACTTCGCCCGGCTGGAACACCATGATCCGTGAACGGATCTCAGGCGTGATGAACAGATTGCGGATGTCCGTCCGCGAGTCGAAAACTTCGAGAGCCACGCTGGTCTGGTCCCCTTACTTGTCGTGTTGGTGGAGGTACGTGCTGACGATGTCGCCGACGAGCTGAATGTCGGCGATGACGTCGCGCCCGGGGGTGAGCGGCGGCTGACCAGTTCGAATGCACTCGCCGAAGTGCTGCAGCTCGAGCTTGAACGGGTTGTCGTGCCAGCTGTACTCCTGTCGCCACGGCGTGCGATCGGGGTCCAGGCCGTGCAGCGTCACGTACGACGGCAGTCCACGTGAAAAGCCCGTCGGAAACGAAACCAGGACCCGCTCGCGCGAGCCGTACACCTCGAGCGTTTCTTTGAAGTCCCACAACTCGGGCAGGTCGATCCAGCTGACCACGGCACGGCGGTCGCTGCCATAGTCGAGGACGGTGCTCACGGCGCGGCCGTCGAGCCAGATCTCCGCGCTGAGCACCCGCTTGGGCGGGCCGAACAGCCCGTGCAGGTTGCCGATGTCGTGGATCATGCTGCCCAGGATGAGGTTGTACGCTCGGGCGATCCCTTCGGGGACGGCAGCCGGGTCCGAGAAGTGGAGCGCCTCGGCCACGAGCGCGGCCTGCTCGGATCGCCACTCGGCCATGGCCTGCCGGGGAATGTCGTCGAAACGGTGGACCTTGAACTCGGACGTGTGCAGGCTGTTGTCTGGGTGAAGATGGTTAACTTGAATAAAACGCACATCGGTCATGGCCTGAACACGCTCCTGGGCGAAGCGATAGGCGGGCTCGTGGCGCTTCATGTAGGCGACCATGAGCACCACGCCGGCTTTATCGGCCGCGGCGACCATCGCCTGTGCTTCGCGCACGGTGGTGCACATCGGCTTTTCGACGAAGACGTGCCGCCCAGCTTCAGCGGCGGCGATCGTCGGCGGGGCGTGCGAAACCGAGGGACAGACGATGACCCCGTCGACGTCGCTGCGCACCAGGTCGCGGTAATCCAGAAAGCGGCGTTCCTTGGGCACGCCGTACTCGGTGCCGACCGCCTCGAGCAGTTTCGGCGACAGGTCCGCCAGCCCACCGATCTCGAATTCGGCGTCGTCCGCCAGCCCACCGATCTCGAATTCGGCGTCGAGCTCGCGCAGGTGAGGCAAGTGCTGGATCTGGGCGATCGCCCCACAGCCGATCACGCCGATTTTCAGTCGCGCCACGTCATCAACCCAACCTCGCTATCAACTTGGGATCCAGGAAATCGCGCAGCGTGTCGCCCAGCAGATTCGCCGCCAACACGGTCAGCGCGATCGCGGCGCCGGGAAAGATCACCAGCCACCAGGGCGGCTGAAATGACTGGGCCAGGACGCCGCCGAGCATGTTACCCAGGCTGGGCGTCGGCGGCGGCACGCCCACCCCGAGAAAGCTGAGCGCAGCTTCGGCAAAGATCGCCGTGCCGAGATTGAGCGTGGCGATCACCGCCACGGGCGCGATGCACTGCGGGGCGATCTGACGGGCCATGATCCGCGCGGGTGAGGCGCCGACACAGCGCGCCGCCTCGACAAATTGGGTCTGTTTCACCGACAGCACGACCGACCGCGTAATGCGTGTCGCCAGCGGAATCTGGGTGATGCCGACGGCCACGATCACCGTGCCCAACCCCGGCCCGAGCCCGACCGACAACAGCATCGCCAGGATCAACGTCGGGAACGAGGACAGCACCTCGATCAAGCGTTGGCTCAGTAGATCGTACGTGCCGGCCGCATAGCCGCTGGTGACGCCCCACACGACACCCACTGAGACACCCAGCAAGATCGACGCGACGCTGACGATCAGGCTGACTCGCAGGCCATAGATGATGCGGCTGAGCACGTCTCGCCCTAGATTGTCGGTGCCCAGCAGATGTTGCGCCGAAGGTGACTGGCGGGCGGCGGTGTAGTCGTTGCGCAATGGGTCGTAGGGGGCGACCTGCGCGGCAAAAACCGCCACGACGACGGCGACAACCACCATGACCGCGGCTGCCGCACCGAGGGGTGAGCTGCGTAAGAAGCGCACCAACGAACTAGCCGTAACGGATGCGGGGGTCGATCCAGGCATAACTCAGATCGACCAGGATGTTGATGACCACCGCGATCGTGCCGTAGATCAGGACCAGGTTCTGAATCACCATCCAATCACGCGAATTCAGCGCCTGGACGAGATAGCTGCCCAAGCCGGGGACGCCGAACGCCGTCTCGGTGGCCACCGCGCCGCCGAACAGGGCGCCCATCGCCGCGCCAGACGTGGTGACTACCGGCAGGAGCGCATTGCGCATCACGTGCCGCCCGACGACCGCCTGCTCCCGTAGACCTTTGGCGCGCGCGGTGCGAACGTAGTCGTCGAACAGCGCTTCGAGGATCGTCGAGCGGGTCATGCGCGCCAGCCCCGCCGCGAGACCGATGCCCAACGCGATGGCCGGTCCGACGATCATCTGCAAGTTCTTGATTGGGTCCTGCCACAACTCGGTGATCACCAGCGGCGGCCGCCAGGTGAACGTCAGGACCAGGACCAGGACCGTCGTCAGACCGATCCAGAAACTGGGGATGGCCAGGAACAGGGTCATGAACACGCGCACCACATAGTCGGACCAGGAATTGCGGTGTGTCCCGCTCAGGATGCCGGCCGGCACGCCGATCAGCCAGGATAGGGCAACCGCCGCCAGCGCGATCTCGAGCGAAACGACGCCGCGGCGGGCGACCGTCTGGCGAATTGGCTCGGTATTCCAGAACGAGTGGCCGAGGTCGCCGCGGGCGACGTCGGCCATCCAGTTCAGGTATTGCTCGGGCAGCGGCCGGTCGAGGCCGAGGCTCGCGCGGGCGGCTGCCAGCTCTGAGTCTGTCAGACGGTACTGGCCGACGCCTTCGCCGGCGATCTGGGCCAACGGATCGCCGGGCAGGATGCGCATCGCGACGAAGATCAGGACCGTGATCCCGAACAGGGTCGGTACGGCGGTGATGACGCGGCGAAGCAGGTAGCGCTGCACGCCGCGCCGCTACGCGTCAAGCCAGGCGATTTCTACTCGACCCCACTCGGATACGGCGCGCTTGTCCAACGCCAGGCCGCGCACCTTCGCGCTCCACATCAACAGGTGATCCGTGTAGCCGATGAACAGCCACGGCGGGTCCTGGTCGAGCAGATCCTGCATCTGGTCGAGCAGCGCTCGCCGCTTGGTCGCGTCTAATTCGCGGTCCGATTGTTTGAGCAGGGCGTCGAATTTAGTGTTGCTATAGCCGCCGTAGTTCTGCGAACCGCCCGTCTTGAAGTAGGTGTTGCCCATTGGCGAGAAGTCGGAGATCGGACTGCCAGGCGTGTCGAGCACCAGCGTAAACCGGCCCGCCTTCTGGTCTTCGACGAGCAGCGATCGCTCGGCGACACGAATGTTGACCTCCATCCCCAGCGCGTTCTTGAGCTGATCCTGGATGGCCGGGGCCATGATCTCGGCATGCGGCGGCACCGACGCAGACAGCAGCTCGACCCCAGGCACACCGTTGGCGTAGCCGGCGTCGGCCAGCAGTTTGCGCGCGTCGGCGATGTCCTGGGTCTTGTCTGTGCGATAACCGGGCAGGGTGGCGATGGTCGTGCGCGGCGTGGCGAATTCGCCGCCGTGGGGCACCCAGCGCGACAGGTCGATCTGCTCCTGCGTTCTGAAGGCTTCGATGATGCCCGGTCGGTTGAGGGCGAGGTGGACGGCACGCCGCACGCGCGGATCGTCGAACGGTTTTTGGCGGGTGTTGATGATGACCTGGTACGCGCCGAACGTGGTCACCCGATTGGTGCGCATGGCATCGGTGCGTTTGGCACCCTCGTCCCAGGTCTCCTTTGAGATGTTCCAGGACATGTCCACCTGGTTGGTCAGGACGGCCGTCCCGCGATCCGACCAGGCCGCGACGTGGACGAGCTCGAGCGCGTCCAGATACGGCAGATCCTTATTCCAGTAGTTCGGGTTGCGCACGAGCGTCCACTTCTCGCCCTCCTTGTACTCCTTGAACATGAAGGGTCCCGTGCCCGGCGCGACCTGCAGCTTGCGGAGATCGTTGTTGTTGGCTTCGAGCGTCTTCTTCGAGTAGATGCCCTGGGTGAGGTCTGACAACAACAGCAAGAAGATCGCCGACGGCTCGTTCATGGTGAACTTCACCGTCAGCGGATCGACCGCTTCGATTTTGGAGACCGCGGCGTAGCGGTCCTTGACCAGGCTGACGATCCCCTGCGGCGGGAAGATCATGCGGTTGTACGTGGCAACCACGTCGTCGGCGGTGAGTGGCGTGCCATCGTGGAATTGCACGCCGCTGCGCAGCGTAAAGGTATAGGCGAGGCCGTCGGGGGCGACCTGGAAGCGCTCGGCGATGTCGGGGACGATGGTCTTCAGTCCGTCGACCAGGTTGAGGCGGACCAGGTTGCTGTACAGATGCGTCAAGACCGTTGAGGACGCGCCTTGCTGCAGGTCGTAGTTAGACGTGGTGACGCCGAAGGCGATGCGCAGCGTGCCGCCCTTCTTGGGATTGGGATCGGCCGAGGCGAGGCGGCCAGGATCCGCGCTGGCGTTGGTCTGGGCGGGTGGGGAGGTCGGCGCGGTGACGGGCACGGGCACTGTCGGCCGCACCGCGGGCAGTGCGGTTGGCGGCGCGGCTGTCGGCCCGGCTGGTGTTGACGGCGCGGGTGCGCCGCAGGCAGCGACGAATGCGGCGATGGTGCTGCTCGCAAAGCCTAGCCCGGCGAGGCGCCGCGCGAACTGGCGGCGGGTCAGTCTGCCCGATTGCAACGCGTCGAGAAGAGCGACGCTGCGCGGATCCAATGGCATCGGTGATTCCCCCCGCGGATGGCCCTATTGCGGCTGGCGCACTCGTTGTGCAGCCGGCCCAACGCTACCACGCCTCCGGCCGGGCCCGTGAGGAATGCCGCTTCGCGCCTCGCCGCCGCGACGCGGCTCCGTTGCGAGTGTCACACAAAGTCAAGAGAGTTTTTCGCCAAGTAGCCGCGCAGCGGCGGTCGCCCAATCGTCAGACAAGTGCGCACGACCGAATGGGCGAAGCTCTTACACGTAAATAACTGGAAATTGCCTCGTCCTTAATACCTCTGGCCGAGACTCTGGAGCAGAGGAGCCAGCAACATACCCATGTTTCCTAACAATCCTTCGGACTGGCGTCCGCTGGAGGAGAGCGCCCCGCCGCCGCCTCCGCCGGTCGTGCAGCCCGACCGAAACCCGCGCCGCTGGAGCATTGCCGCTTCATTGATCGGCGTGGCCCTGTTCAGCGCGCTGATCGGTTTCGCGGTCGACCGCTTCGTCACCACCAACTTCACTCCCCCGGCGAGCACGCCAATCGCGGCGGCCGCGCCGACGACGGTTCCATCGGTGCCGCGCATCGGCCCAGTGGCCGCGCAAAACGGCGCCTCACCGACGGCCACCCCGGGTACAACCACGACGACGGCGGCGGCCGATCCGGCCGTCCAGGCCATTCAGCAGGTCATCCAGCGCGGCGACGAAGAGCAGGCCCAGGCCATCGCCAGCAGTGACCCGACGGTCATGAAGGACACGTCGACGCCCGACTTCTACCAGGTCCAGGTGCAGACCAATCAGGATCTGGTCTCGAATGGCGTGACGTCGATCAAGCTCGTCAACATCGAGTGGGGTCCGGTCGGCGTCACCGGCACGACCGCCACGGCAACCGCCTGGGAGACCTGGACGACGACCTACTCGGACGGCACCAGCGAGCAATCGCGCGATCGCAACGTCTATACGCTGGTCCAGGACAACGGCGCGTGGAAAGTGTCGGCGGACGACCATCCGGACGACCTCCAGGCCGCCGCACCCGGTAGCGGCGTCGCCCCGACCGCACCGGGCACTGGCACTGGCAACCCTGGCGGCTCGGGCCGCGGCACTGGTGTCCCCGGAGCAATTCCAGGCACGGGCAACCCATCAACGGGCACGGGCAACCCGGCGCCCAGCCGACCGACGCAGCCCCGCGTCCCGCGTGGCGCGCAGGACACCTCGCAGAACTGGTCCGGTTACTCCGCCACCGGCGGCACGTACACCGCGGTCAGTGGCACGTGGACGGTGCCCCAATTCACGCCTGATTCGCCGGCGGGCGCCGACGCAGCATGGGTTGGCATCGGCGGCGTCAACACCCGCGACCTGATCCAGGCGGGAACGCAGCAGACCGTTTCGGGTACAGGTAGCACCCAGTACCAGGCGTGGGTGGAAACGCTGCCGCAAGCATCCCATCCGGTGCCCCTGGCGGTGCACTCAGGCGACTCGGTAACCGTCAACATCAGCCTGGTGCCGAATTCGCATAACCAGTGGCTTGTGGCGTTCAAGAACAACACCACTGGCCAGACGTATCAGGTGACTGAGACGTATGCCTCGTCGATGTCGTCGGCGGAGTGGATCCAGGAAGCGCCCAGCGCGGCCCGCGGTCGCCAGCTCCCGCTGGACAACTTCGGCACGATCCAGTTCAGCCAGGGCTCGGCGGTGAAGGATGGCCAGACGGTCAAGGATGGCCAGACGGTCAGCATCTCGGGCGCTGGCGCGACGGCGGTAACCATGGTCGGCCGCGGCGGCCAAAGACTGGCCACCCCATCCAGTCTCAGTAGCGACGGCGCAAGCTTCAGCGTCACCCACGGCTAATGACTCCCTCTACCTCTGGGAGACGGCGGGGGGTGAGGTTGCGTTGTCGGCCGAGACGCCACCCTCACCCGCTCGTTCCTCGCGGCCTCTCCCAGAGGGAGAGGCGGCGATTTCAAGGATAGGAAACCAACCACGTGACCACCACGCTTTCACCTGACGGGACCGCGAGCCGCCACGGCGAGCAGACGATGGAGGAGGTCCTCTTCGAGCTCCGCCGGCTCATCGTCGGCCAGGATCATTTGTTGGAGTGCCTCCTCGTGGCCCTCCTCGCGCGCGGCCACGTCCTCCTGGAGGGCGTGCCCGGCTTAGCCAAAACCGCGACCGTCAAGGCGCTGGCCAAGGTCGTCGGCGGCTCCTTCGGGCGGATCCAGTTCACGCCCGATCTGGTCCCGGCCGACCTGGTCGGCACGCGCATCTTCACCGGCAGCGCCGGCCAGTTCCAGACGGAGCTCGGACCAGTCTTCGCCAACCTGCTCCTCGCCGACGAGATCAACCGCGCCTCGGCCAAAGTCCAATCCGCGCTGCTCGAGGTCATGCAGGAGCACCAGGTAACCATCGGCAAAGAGACGTTCCCCGTCCCCGAGCCGTTCCTGGTGCTCGCCACCCAGAACCCGATCGAGTCCGACGGCACCTATC
>WNFC01010337.1_pt1 | contig 10348 bp, 9 predicted proteins | sample 5400541 | NCBI WGS metagenome assembly WNFC01 (sample SAMN13153342, study PRJNA577476) | soil metagenome | isolation source: 120 cm saprolite under Douglas fir tree site 2 hole 2 replicate 1 | place: USA:California | collected 2015-04-18 | reverse complement strand
CTGATCGAGTTGGCGGCTGCGATGGCGCCGAAATCGGACGGGTCGTCGACGATGGGCGTGAAGAAATCCAGCGTCGCGACCAAAGCGCGGTCGGGCGCGATCCGGTAGACCGCCGCGTCATCGCGAGACGCGGAGGCCGTCAGCACGTTGGGGTCGACGATCGGGGGCAGAGCCCCGAGTACCTGCCCTAGCTCCACCGGGCTGAGCTTGCAGGCTCAACCGGCCCCGTGGCTGTACTCCGTCAACCGCAAAGGTGAATCCATTGGTCCTTAGTATCACCGCAGATGCCCGCGCCCCTCTCCCTGACCCTCCCCCCGATGGGGGGAGGGAAAATACGACGATGGGATTGGTATTCGCGGCCATCGCGCCGCACGGCGGACTTGCCGTCGCCGAGGCGTGCACGCCGGAAGAGGTGCAGCTTGCACGCGCGACCCGATCCGGGATGGAGGAGCTAGGTCGCGAATTCACGGCGGCGAAACCTGACGTGGTCGTCGTCGCCACTCCGCACAACGTGCACATCTCCGGAGCGTTTGCGGTGCTCGTCGCAGCGCGGATGTCTGGCAACCTGGATGGCACGCCGCAACCGGTGCAGCTCGAAGTACCGAGCGAGACGAGCCTCGCCTGGCTGCTCCTCGAAACACTGGTAGCTGACGGCCTCCCTGCGGTGGGCGTCAGCTTCGGCTCGAACGACCCGTCGACTGCGGTCGCGCCGATGGATTGGGGAGTCCTGATTCCGCTTTGGTTCATGGGCGGGCGGCATGATCATCCCGTGCCGGTGGTGGTGATCTCTCCGGCTCGCGACCTTTCCGCAGATGCTCATGTGCGCGCCGGAGCGGCGATCGCGGCTGCCGCCGGCGCATCGGGGCGCAGGGTCGCCTTCATCGCGAGCGCGGACCACGGTCACGCCCATCGCGCCGACGGCCCGTATGGGTTTCACTCCAACGCCAGGGTCTACGACGACGTCGTCACCGACCTCGTGCGAAGGGACTCGCTGCGCGGGCTGGTCGACATCCCCATCTCGTTGGTCGAAGAGGCCAAAGCCGACAGCTGGTGGCAGATGCTCATGCTGCTCGGAGCGACCGGTGACGGCTGGCGCGGAAGGTTGGTCAGCTACGAGGCGCCGACGTATTTCGGGATGCTCACCGCGGTATACCTGCCTGAGTCGCCCCACCCGGCGCTGCGCGCCGACCTCCCCGCGGAGCGGGGAGGCATCGGCATCAACCCCGGTATCTCATCACCGCCTCGTAGACGCACTCCGCGCCGAACTCGAGCGACCTGACCGGCACGCGCTCGTCGGCGGCGTGGATGGTCGATGAGGAGTTGAAGTCAGGCGGCACGTTGAGCGGAAGGAAACCGTAGGTGCGAATGCCAACGCGTGCGAAATGGCGCGCGTCTGTGCCACCAGTCACCAGCGATGGCACTGGCACGCAACCTGAGTCGGCCTCCTTCAACACCGACGCGAACAGATCGAACTGAGAAAGGTCGACATCGGGCTGCGCGGGGCCGACCAGCGTCACTTCTACTTCGGGCTCAGGACCGATCACCGCCCGCAGCTCGCGAAGCATGTCTTCCGGACCGAAGCCTGGGAGCAAACGGCCGTCGAGCTGCACGCGCAGCTCGCTCGGGATGACGTTGACCTTCAGGCCGCCGCTCACGATCGTCGCGTTGACCGTGTTGTGAAGGGCCGCGTCCAGGCCGCGGTTCATCGGACCGAGCTCGGCCAACGCCGCATCGGCACCCACCGGGTCGAGCAGCGCGGCGAATTTGCCCTTCAGGGGCTCGTCGAGGGCATCGCGCATGCGCTCCAGCTGCTCTTTGACCGGGGTTGTGATGTGAACAGGCAAATGGCTCTTGTCGAGCCTCGTCAGCAGATCGCCGAGCTTGGCCATCGCGCCGCCATGCGCGGGTATTGAACCGTGGCCGCCCGGCCCCCGAACTGTGACCACCATCTGGCAGCCACGCTTCTCGGAGACCATGATCGGATAGAACCGGCGGCCGCCGATGTGAAGTGCCACGCCACCGGACTCACCGATCGCGTGACGCACCCCGGTGAACAGGTCGGGGTGGGCGTCGACCAGCCACCTGGCGCCGGCGATGCCGCCGGCCTCCTCGTCGGCGAGCACCGCCAGCACCAGGTCCCCAGGCGGGCCGCCACGGGAGTGCGCGCGGATCAACGCCGCCACCATCATCGCCACGCCGCTCTTCATGTCGAGCGCGCCGCGGCCCCAGAGGTAACCGTCGATGATGTCGCCGCCAAACGGACGGTGGCGCCAGTCCTGGTTGACCGTGGTGACGACGTCGACGTGGCCTTGCAGCAGCAGCGGCGGCGCCTCACCGCGTCCCTTCACACGCGCCACGAGGTTGGGCCGTCCCGGCTCGCTTTCATATCGAGCGAATTCGATATGGGCATCACGCAGCAGCACCTCGATGAGCTCGACCGCAAGGTGCTCCTCGCCGGGAGGGTTGGTGGTGTCGAGCCGGATGAGGTCGCGCGCGAGCTCGACCACGAACGGCATCGTCGCCACGGAAATCAGGCTAGCTGATCGAGGTTTGCTCGAGTCGGCGGATGATCGCCGACTTCAAGAGCGGGTGGCTATCGAAACCCGGGTCCGTTTCACGGACGCGATCGACCTCGGCCCGGATCTCGTTCAGGAGCACCGGATGCTGCAGAGCCTGCATCGCCTCATCCGACATGCCATGCTGCCGCGCGCCCAGCAGCTCCCCCATCCCCCGGATTCGCATGTCCTCCTCGGCGAGCTTGAAGCCGTCGTGGATTTGAGTCACCAGATGCAGCCGCTCGAGACTCGCGTCAGACGGATCGTCCGCCAGCAGCAGGCAGTGGCTCTCGGCCGAGCCGCGCCCGACTCGGCCTCGAAACTGGTGCAGCTGCGCCAGCCCGAAGCGATCCGCGCCCTCGATCATCATGACCGTGGCGTTGGGCACGTCCACGCCGACCTCGACGACGGCGGTTGCAACCAGGACCTGGATCTCTCCGGCAGCAAAACGCCGCATGACATCGTCTTTCTGCTTTAGCCGGCCATGGATGAGGTCCATCGTCAGATCGGGAAAGACGTCTTTGCGCAGGCGCTCGAACTCGGCGGTCGCCGACCGCGCGACGACCTTTTCCGACTCCTCGATCAGCGGGCAGATGACGAATGCCTGACGGCCAAGCCGAACCTGGCTTCTGACAAGGTCGTAGGCACGCGGGCGCAGGTCGGGAGGCACGACCTGGGTCTTCACCGGAGTGCGTCCTGGCGGAAGCTCGTCGATCACCGAGATCGCCATCTCGCCGAACAAGGCCAGGGCGAGGCTCCTCGGGATCGGCGTCGCCGTCATGGCAAGGAAATGCGGGCGGCCTTTTCCCTTCGCCCTCAGCAGCTCGCGCTGCCGCGTGCCGAAGCGATGCTGCTCGTCGACCACCGCGAGTCCTAGATCCGCGAACTCGACGTCCTCCTCGATCAGCGCGTGCGTGCCGACGACGAGGGCGCAGTGGCCGCTCGCGGCCGAGGTGCGCACCCGCCGCCTTTCCCCGGCTGACTGGCTGCTGACAAGCAGCTCGACCGTGAGCGAGGGAAAGCTCTGCTCGAGATAGGCGCGGAACTTGTGAAGGTGCTGGCGCGCCAGGATCTCTGTCGGCGCCATTACCACCGACTGCATGCCCGCCGCGTGAGCCATCGCCGCGCATGCGGCGGCGACCGCGGTCTTGCCCGATCCGACATCCCCGTTGAGCAGCCGGTTCATCGGGGTCGGCAGCTGCATGTCCTGGAAGGCTTCCCACGTCGACTTGCGCTGGGCCTTGGTGAGCTCGAAGCCGAGGCCCGACTTGAAGGCGTCGATTACCTCCTGGCGATATGGGATGGGAACCGCAGGCTCCGCGGCCATGCTGGCGCGCATGAGCGCGAATGCCGCTTGCAGCTCGAACAGCTCGGCGAACCCCATCCGCCGGCGAGCCTCATCCCAGTCGCTCTGCGTGACCGGTTTGTGGCCGAGCCGGACGGCTGCTCTGAGAGGGAGAAGGTGATTGCGCTCTCGAACGTCCTCCGGCAGCTCGTCCTCCATTCGGTCGGCGAGCGGCAGCGCCGCGTCGACCCAGCCGGAGACCTTCTTGGAGGTGAGGCCTTTGACCAGGTGATATCTGGGCATGAGGCCGCCGATGAATTTCGGTGCGGCGCCATCCCCGCCTTCCAGCTTTTCGTGGTGGGGGTTGCGCATCTCGAGACCGAATCCCGTGGCCCTTACCGTTCCCGCGACGGCGACGCGATCACCCTTTTCCAGCTGGTTCGCGATCCAGGGCTGGTTGAACCAGACGAGGTTCAGGTCGTCGTCGTGGTCGTCCTCCAGGGTCGCCCGCGTCAACTTCAGCTTCTTGAACCGGCTGATCCGAGGCTCGATCTTGATGATCGTGCCCGTGACCGTCGCCAGCGTGCCGGGAGTCAGCTGCGCAATCGGCTTTGGATCGCCGAACTCGTCCCATGCGAATGGCAGGTGCAAGAGCAGATCGCGGACCGTGCGGATGCCAAGCGCGGTGAGGCGCTTCAGATCCAGCGGTTTCACCTTGGGAAGATCCTTGACCGGCGAGTCCAGCGCCAGCCGCGGATTCAGAACGACCATGCAGCCAAAATAGCGAAGCTCAAGCTCGGGCTACGGTACATTGCGGGGTCGTGATCGAAGAACCCGGGGCGCCTGCGCCGTCTCCAGGCGCGCCGCGCAGGCTGATCTTGATCATTGCGGCGGTCGTCGTCGCGGTCGTGATCGTCGTTTCCGCCATCGGCTATGGGGTGGTCGGCTATGCGTTTGCGTCGAGCCGCATCGCCGGCGCGAGGAGCGCGTACAACACGGTGGTTTCGCACCAGAACGCCATCACCGATGAGTTCAACACACTCAACACCAAGATGACCGCGCTGAGCCTCAGCACCGCGACCTCGACCGACCTGCAGCAAAATCGCGCGTCGTACGCGCAGCTGGTCAGTCAGTCTCAGTCCTCGGAGCCCACCCTCACAAGCGACGATGCATTTCTCGCCACCGCGCAGGCCAGGCTCTACCAGACTTCATGGCTCACCCTCATCCGGCGGTCGGACCTGGACCAGACGTCCGCGAAAATCGGGCACGAGCGGAAGGCCCTCGCGGACGCGAAGGCGATCGCCGGAGACCTGGTCCAGCTCGGCACTTTCTACCAGGCGTTCTACGACTCCCTGATCGACCTTGACACCCTGACGACGAAGGCCACGGCGTCGGATTTCGTCGGCGCAGCGGCCGCGATCGGGACGCTCAAGTCAGACATCACGATGGCCCTCCAACTCTCGGGCGCCCCTGGATTGCCGCCGGAGATGAAGCTGTTCTTGACCGACTTTCAGACGCTTGCGACCGATGTCGGCAAGCTGCTGAACGCCGTCATCGCTGGGGACACCAATGGAGTCCAGGCGGATGTGAAGGCGGTCGATGCGGACAACACGAAGATCGACACCTACGACTTCAACAAGATGAGCGCGGCAACGAAAGCCTTCTATCAACCAATGATCGATGCGTTCAACGCCGAGGCGTCGATAGCCAACAGCATGTGACGGTGGACGTCGTGCCGCGGGAGTAGATTTCCATGTCATGAGCGAGGCGCCGCCATATCCGCCGCCGCCTGACGAGCCGCCCGCGGGCTTCGCGCCTGACGCGAATGATGCCAATCAGCACCACCCACAGCGAACCTTGTGGGCGATCATCGCAGCGGTCGTTGCCGTAGTCGTCGTAGTGGTGGCCATCGTGGGCTACGCGGTCGCGGGCTATACATTCACGTCGAGCCGCATAAGCGACGCATCCGGCGCCATCAACACAGCGAATGCCCACCGCGTGTACGTCAACACGACCTTCGACCTGCTGGACCAGCAGGTGACGGCGTTCAGCACGAGCACCGACCTCACGGCGGCAAAGTCCGACGCGAAGGACGTGGTGACCCAATCGCAAACCATGAGCTCGACCGAGGTCGGCGACGATCAGGCGCTGGCATCGGTCCGCGCGCGCCTCAACGATCAACAGTGGCTGACGTCCCTGAATCGCGGACGCCTCACTGCCGAAGCCGGCCGGCTCGATCACGCGCGCAATGCGGTCGTCACTGCCAGGAAGGCTGCCGGCGACTACGTGCAGCTGGGACAGTTCCTGCAGGCTTACGTGCAGGTCTTGACCGATTGGGACATGATGTCGTCCGACACGGCCAAGCACGACTTTGTCGGCGCCGCGGCCGCGGACACCAGCATGCAGACGGACGTCACGAAGGCGCTCCTCGCGTCGGCGGCGCCCGGCCTGCCGGTCGAGTTTCACGATTACCTGGTGGCGCTGCAGTCCTACTCAGCCGATGTGGGGAAGTTTCTGAATGCCATCGCGACGCAGGATCCCGCCGCGCTGGACGCTGCGGGCAAGCTGCTGACAGCGGATACCGCCAGGCTGGATGCGGTCGATTTCTCGGCCACGCCTGCCCAGATCAAGTCGTACTACCAGCGATACCGAGACAATTTCAACTCCGAGATGGACAAAGCCACCGCATGACCGGCCTCTACTCCGACGATTCGATAACCCGTCGTGTCAACCGCGAGAACATCCTGCTGCTCGGCGGCGGCCGGGCACTGCTGATGCAGCTGGCTCACCCGAAGGTCGCGGCCGGAGTAGACGATCATTCCGATTTCCGGACCCATCCGATCCGGCGGCTTCGCCGAACGGTCTTGATGACGATGGCGATCGTCTTCGGCGAGCGCGAGACCGCTCTCGCGGCCGCTCGCGCCGTCAACCAGGTGCATGCTCGCGTTCGCGGCGATGACTACCGCGCGTTGGACCCGAATTTGCTTTTGTGGGTGCATGCGACGCTGGTGGACTCCGCGCTGGTCACGTACCAGGCGTTTGTCGGGCGGCTGACAGCGGCCCAGCGCGAAGACTTTTACCAGGAGTCGAAGCTCGCCGGCGAGCTGCTCGGGATTCCGCGGGATCGTTTTCCCGACACCCTGCACAACTTCAACCAGTACGTGGACGGGATGATCGCGAGCCGAGAGGTGCACGTGACCCCGCGCGCGAAGGAGTTGGGACGGTTGGTGGTGCGACCGCCGCTCCGGCTTGTGCCGGGCCCGGTCCTGGTCCCCTTCGCTGTCGTGACGGCGGGACTTCTGCCCGACGCGCTTCGAGATGCTTACGGGCTGAAGTGGGGGCGGCGACAACAGCAGGCCTTCAAGCTCGCGGTCGCGGCGGTGCCGCGGATCGTCGCGCTGACGCCGCCGGTGCTGCGAGTGTGGCCGCTGCCGGGCCATTCCGTGAAACTGGAAGCTACTTCTTGATGTAGACGGCGCCCAGGGCCCGTGGGCCGGTGTGGGTGCCCAGGACAGCTCCGATCTCTCCGATGACGATCTCCTGGTCAGGCAGCTCCAGGCGCAGGCCGGCGGCGATCGTCTCGGCCTCGTCACGCGCCTGCGCGTGCACGACCGCCACATGCTCCACGGGAAGTTCGCCGTGAAGAAACTCCACCATCCTCGTGATCGCCCGCGATCGCGTGCGCACCCGCTCCACCGGCTTGATCTCCCGGTCGGCCACCAGCAGGAGCGGCTTGAGGTCGAGCATCGTTCCGATCATCGCCTGCGCTCGGCTCAGGCGCCCGCCCATCTCCAGGTATCTGAGCGTGTCGAGCAAGGCGAGAACGCGGCATTTCGGGACCCGCTCGCCGACGGCGGCTGTCGCTTCTTCGAGCGTTTGCGATTCGGCGGCAACCTTGCAGAGAAAGGCGATCGGCATGGTCACCGTCTCGCTGTCGATGACGTTGACCTTGAATCCCTCGACAGCCTCTGCGCCGATTTGGGCCGCCTGCACGGTCGCCGAGAGCTGCGCGCCGAGGTGGATGGAAATGCAGCCGTCGTGGTCCTTGGCCAGTTTCCTGTACACGTCGGCAAACTCGCCAGGCGACGGCGCGGACGTGGTCGGCAGTTTGGTCGCGGTGCCCAGGCGGCGGAAGAACTCTTCGTCGGTGATGTCGACCCGGTCGCGAAACGTCTCGTTGTCGAAGATGACTTTCAGCGGGACGACTGCGATCCCATACCTCATGCGCCATTCTTCGGGGAGGTCGGCGGTGGAGTCGGTGACCACCGCGAAGCGGCGCGTGCCAGTCACCGGGTCTGGTTATTCGACCGAAAGGATGAACGGGTAGTGCTGCTGGCCGCCTTGCTGGACTTCGACGGCGAGGCCGGGGAAGTTCGAACGGATGGCTTCTTCGAGGTTGGCAAGCTCGTCATCGCTCGCGCCCTCGCCGCGATAGACGGTGACCAGCTCGTAGGCGTCGGGGCCCAGCTTGCCCAGGGCCTTGTTGACGACCTCGACATAGTCGGTGCCGGCGAACTCCAGCTTGTCGTTGATCAGCCCGATCACATCGCCCTTCTTGACTTTGAGACCGTTGGAGCGGGTGTCGCGCACCGCATGCGTGACCTCAATCGTCTGTACGCGCGCGGCCTCGGCTTTCATGGCGGCGGCATTGTCGGCTCCATTCCGCTCCGGACGGAACGCGACCACCGCAGCCACCCCCTGGGGAACGCTGTGGGTTTCGATCACGTGGACCTTCTTCTTGGTCAGGCTTGGAACCTGGCTCGCGGCGAGGATGACGTTTCCGTTGTTGGGCAGGAGTACGACCTCGTCGTAAGGCACGCCGTCGACCGCGGTGAGCATGTCTTGCGTGCTCGGGTTCATGGTCTGGCCGCCCTCGACGATGGCGTCGACGCCCAGGCCACGAAAGATGTCAACCAAACCGCTGCCGGCGACCACCGCCACGAGGCCGACGCCGTTGGCGCGCGGGGGCCGGCCGGCACCCGTCTCGCTTTCAAGAATGCGCTTGTGCTGCGTGGACATGTCGCCGACGTTGAGCTTCAGAAGTTTTCCGAAGCGTCCCGCCAGGGTGATGACGCTGGTGGGATCGTCGGTGTGGACATGGACCTTGACCAGCTCCGGCTCGCCCACGACCAGCACCGAGTTGCCCATCGCCTCGATCTCGCTTCGAATGACCTCGACGTCGAGGCCATTGCCATCGATGAGGAACTCGGTGCAGTAGCCCCACCCGCCCTCGGGCAGGTCGACGGCGACCTGCGCGGCCTTGGGCTTCGAGGTGGCCGTCTCGAATTGGACGGACTCAGATTCCTCGACGATTTTCAGCATGCCCTCGATGATCAGCTGGAGTCCGAAGCCACCCGCATCGACGACTCCGGCATCGCGAAGGATCTGGAGCTGGCTCGGTGTCTTCAGGACCGCAGCCTTGGCGCCGGCGGCGGCGGCTGCTATGACGGCCGGGACGGTCGCTTCCGCGTCGTTTGCTGCGGCGGCGGCGGCGCGACCGGCTTCTCTTGCGACTGTGAGGATGGTGCCCTCGGTGGGCTTGTTGACCGCGCGGTAGGCGGCGTTGGCGGCTTCCTCGAAGGCGGCGGCGAGCTCTCGCGGGGTCAGCGAGCTCTTGCCCTCGACGGCTCTGGCAAACCCGCGAAAGATCTGCGACAGGATGACACCCGAGTTCCCGCGGGCGCCCATGAGGCTGCCATGCGATGCGAGCTTGGCGATCTTGCTGACCTCGGCCGCGCTCGACTCCTTGATGTCTTCGACCGCGGACTGCAGCGTCAGCAGCATGTTGGTGCCGGTGTCCCCGTCCGGGACCGGGAACACGTTGAGGCGGTTGACCTCCTCGTGGTTGGCCGCCAACCAGTTCAGGCTGCCGAGAAGCGCCTGCTTGAAGAGGGGCCCGTCCACCCCGACCGGCCTACGCGAGGCCATGATCAGCGCCGCTCTTCCTTGACGCCCTGAACGTTCACGTTGACCTCCACGACGGGCACGTTCACGGCCCGTTCGACTTCGAATTTGACCGTCTCCTGCAGGTTATGGGCGACCTCGGAGATCCGCATGCCGTACTGAACGACCACGAACAGGTCGATGGCCAGCCCGCCCTCGACCTCGACCACCTCCACGCCGCGATCGACGCTCTCGCGTCTCAGGAGCTCGGCCACGCCGTCGCGGAGGCCCCTTGCAGCCATTCCGGTCACCCCATAGCAGCTGAGGGCGGCATGCCCCGCGATCGCCGCCACCGCCGAGGGGAAGACCTCGATGCGGCCCCACCGTTGAGCTTGCCCTAGGGCCGTGGGCGTTTTCGAGGCCATGGAGAGCCCATGGTACAATTCAGAAACGCCGCCGGTGAGCTCCGCCTGGGCGTGCTCCGTCCTTATCGATCAATTCCCCCTCAGAAGGTGACTCATGGCCAAGCGATGCGCGATTTGCGGCAAGGAGCCGCAGTACGGACACCACGTCAGTCACGCCAAGAACCGGGTCAACCGGAGATTTGAGCCCAACCTGCAGATGG
>WNFC01010336.1_pt1 | contig 10348 bp, 7 predicted proteins | sample 5400541 | NCBI WGS metagenome assembly WNFC01 (sample SAMN13153342, study PRJNA577476) | soil metagenome | isolation source: 120 cm saprolite under Douglas fir tree site 2 hole 2 replicate 1 | place: USA:California | collected 2015-04-18 | reverse complement strand
CGATGGGCGGAAGGACGGGCAACGCCACGATCGCGGGCTTTGGCGTCGGCACGCCGAGCCTCGAGATCGCGCCTCAGTGGGGGACCCCACCGACACAGTCCAGCTGGGGGGCCACACTCTCGCTGGACTCACTCTGGGGTGGGCGCGTCAAGTTTAATTGGGACTCAGTCAACGGCTTCACGTGGCAAGGTTCAGCGTCCAAAAGCAACCTTGGCTTTAACGTTGGCCAAACCTACGACCCGAACCAGGGCTGGCTAACAAATAATCCAACGCCGAGCACGAATTATCGAATCGGGCTCCGAGACAACCTTATTTTCTACGGAGTGTACGTTCCTCCGCCGGATCCGTCGAAGCCCTATACGTATTACTTGCCCGACGGGACACCGGTGACGTCGTATCCGCCGGGCTACGTGCCACCAGAGGCCAAGCTGAACGATTGGAGCACTGCTTTCAAAAACCCACCTCCCCCTTCATCCGACGGAGGGGGCAGCGGGGGCCAGATTCCGCAGGGGATCCGTGACCAGTTCGGGCTCGGTCCAGACGGCCAACCGCTAGGTGGGACGCCTTCGGGTGGCTGGCCGGCTCCTCCCCCGGCTCCAGATCCTGGTCCGGCAGGGTCAAATGGGCCGGGTACCGTTCCGCCGGCTCCGGAGCCCGATCAGGCGAGTCCGGCTCCTGGCCAGCCGGGGGCGGACACGTCGGGCTCCGCTCCTCCTGTCCCTGGTCCAGCGGGGTCCGGTGGATCGGATTCCACTCCCGGGAGTCCGGCTCCCGCTCCGGCAGCTCCGGAGTCCAGCCCGTCTGCTCCGGCACCGGCAGGTTCAGATGTGCCCGCGGGGCCCCCTGCTTCAGCTCCTGCAGTTTCAGATGCGGCGCCGCCAGCTCCTGCTGTTCCGGATATGGCGCCGCCAGCCCCCCCTGTGGCGCCGCCAGCTCCTGCCGGTTCAGATGCGGTGCCGCCGGCTCCTCCTGTGGCGCCGCCAATCCCTGCTCCTGTTCCGCCCATTCCCGTCGACCCACTGGCCGGCGTCGGGTCCACCAGTGGCCTCGACAGCGGCCTGAGTTCAAGCCTGAACAGCGTCGCCGCCGACATGTCTGCCGTGGCCGGTCTCGGCTCGGGTTTGGACTCGGGTGGTCTCAGTATGGACACCGGCGGGCTCAGCGGCGGTATCAGCAGTGGCAGTAGCGACTAATACGACTGGGAACCGACGGAAAGGTGGGAGCGGCTCAGGAACGGAGCCGCTCCCACCTTCCTGCGCCAAGGCCGCCGAGCCTGCCGCATTACAAAGACTCGCCCAGCGGGCTGCTCGCTTGCGCGCTGCCTTTCCCCGGCAGGCGCGGCCCGAAGCCCAGACTTGCCGCGCAGTCAAACCTTCCCGTCCTCCTCGAGGCTGGCGTCCCTGGAGGAAGCGGACAGGTCTTCACGTTTGGCTGTGAGCTGGGTGTTTGTGGGGTGATCGGGGTGCCGTCCACAGGTTAAGCCGGCTGTGCCCACAGTGTTATGGGCTGTCTGGCTGGGTATCGGCGGTGGCGGCCCGGGGCTTGCGCTGCCAGCGCGGGTCGGCCTCGAAGGCGGCGGTTCCGAGGGCTTCGAGCCGGGTGAGCAGCTCGCGCAGCCGCCGGTCGTTGCTGATCCAGGCCTGGTAGTCCTGGTTCTGGTCGGCGCTGAGCCAGCGGCCGACGGTGCGGCCGGCGACCTTGCGGGTCCACTGCCAGTACGGGCCGTGCAGGCGGGGCGGGTCGGCGTGGCAGGCGCAGTTGCGGTGGCCGCAGTGGGTGCGCCGCTGGGTGATCGAGCCGGGCAGGACCATGCCGGAGGCGGCGATGGCGGCCAGCTCGGCGGCGATCTGGCGGGCCTGGGCCTGGTGGCTGGCGGCGACGTGCACGCTCTCAGGGTGGCATAGGCGGGTAACCCCCGGCATGTCTGGCTGTATATACCCAGTGTGAGGGCTGTCCCGCGGGCCGCGCCCCCGCCGCCCGTGCACCAGGCCGCAGGGCCGGCGGCTGGCTACATCGCGGCCTGGCGGCCGTCGTCGGTGCCGCCGCAGGCTGCGGTCTTTGCCCGGGCGGTCGTCGGGCAGGCGGCGCCCGGCGGGCGGGAGCGGGCGAAGAACCTGCTGTGGGCGGCGGGAAAGCTGGCCGGCTACGGGATCGGGATCGGGCTGGAGCCGGTCCCGGAAGTGCTGCTGCACCCGTCGGTGATCGAGCGGTTCACCGCGCACGCGCCCGGCCTGACGGGCGTCACCCGGCGGACGCTGCGCACGAACCTGCGGTTCCTGGCCCGGGCGGTGGTCCCGCAGCTGCACCCGGCGGACGCGCCGCTGCCCCGCGAGCGCGCCAAGGCGCCCTACACGCCGGCGGAGATCGATGGCTACCTTGCCCTCGCTGACGCGCAGCCGACACTGGCACGGCGGATGCGCGCCGCCGGGCTGGTCGGCCTGGGCGCCGGCGCCGGGCTGATCCGCGCCGACCTGCGCGCCGTCCGCGGCACCGACATCTGCAGCCGGTCCGGTGGCGTAGTAGCCGAGGTGCGCGGCACCCGGCCGCGGACAGTGCCGGTCCTGGCCCGTTACCACGAGATTCTGCTCGCTGCGGCGCAGTTCGCCGGCCAGAACCTGGTCACCGGCGGCACCAGCCCGCAGCGGCATAACATCACGAACCCGCTGGCCCGGTCGCTGGCCGGCGGCACCGGGCTGCCCCGCCTGGATACCAGCCGGCTGCGCGCCACCTGGCTGGCCGACTGTGCCGGGCTGCTCGGCCTGGCCACGTTCCTGCACGCCGCCGGGATCAGCTGCAGCCAGCGGCTCGGCGACATCACCGCCACCCTGCGGCCCGGTGACGAGGCCGAGGCGGTGGCCCTGCTCGGCCGGAGCAGCCGGTGACCGGCCCGGCCACGCTCACTGCCATCGAGGACATCATCGACGGCTCCGGCGTCGCGGCGGCGATCGAGGCGCTGCTGCCCATAGGCGTGCGGCACCGCCAGCTGACCGCCCGCGTCTTGCTGACCGGGATGATGCTCGCCCTGGATGATGACCGGCCCGCGCACCTGACCAGGGTGCACGCGGCGCTCACCGCGCTGCCCGCCGATGACCAGGCACGGCTCGGCGTCGCGGAAGAGTGGAAGACCGGCCCGCGCCAGCTCACCTACCGGCAGGCCGAGCGCACCTTTAACCTCGTGGCGGATGCGCTGGCCAAAGAGCACCCCGACGGCGCCCCCTCCGATGCCCTCACCGGCGTCTGCGATGACCTGCTGGAAGCCAGCATCCCCGCAGAGCACAAGGACGCCTCCGCCGCGCTGGCCGTGGACTGGACCGATGTGGAGACCTGGTCCCGCCCGCCACGGCACGGGACAACCGAGTGCGCCGACCCTGAGGCGCACTGGGGACACCGCAACTCCAACCTGCCCGGCCCGAAGGGCGAGATGTTCTTCGGCTTCTACCTGTCCGCCGGCACCATGACCCGCGAGGAGCGCGGCCCGGCCGTCCCTGAGCTAGCCCGCCGGATGACCCTGTCCTCCTGCGAGCTGGACCCGGCCCGCGCCCTCGTCAGGGTCCTGACCCGCATGCCAGCGGCCGGCACCAGCCTCGGCGACATCCTGGGTGACTCCGGCTACGCCCACCGCGACGCCGGCGCCTGGTCCATCCCGCTCCGCCAGGCCGGCGCCCAGCTCATCCAGGACCTGCACCCCAGCGACCGCGGGCCCAAGGGCACCCACCACGGCGCAGTCATCGCCAACGGAAACCTCTACTGCCCGGCCACGCCCAGACCGCTGCTGGAACTCGGCCCGCTGGCCCCCGCCGCGACCGCGGAGCAGACAGCCGCGCACGATCAGCAGACCGCCGAGCTAGCACGGTACAAGCTCGGCCGGATCAGCGCTGATGACACCGACGGCTACCACCGGGTCATGTGCCCCGCCGTCATGGGGAAGATCCGCTGCCCGCACCGGCCGGACTCGACGAGACTGGACCGCGGCCGGCCGGAAATCCTCACCCCGCCGCAGCAGCCGCCCGCCTGCTGCACCCAGCAGACCATCACCGTCCCGCCGCAGGTCGCGGCGAAGACCCGGCAGAAACACGACTACCCCTCAAAGGAGCACCGGCGCTCCTACGCCCGGCGCACCGGCGCCGAGCGCACGTTCTCCACCATCAAAGACCCCGCCACCACCAGCATCGCCCGCGGCTGGTGCCGCCTCACGGGCGTGACCCCGCTCGCCCTGTGGCTCGCCTGCCTGCTCGTCGTCCGCAACCAGCGCATCCTCGCCGCCTGCAGCGCCCGCCAGGATGAGAACAACCGCCGGATCGCCGCCGGGCTCCCGCCGAAAACCCGCAAGCGCCGCCGCAAGACCCTCGCCAGTCTCGCCGCCGCCCCGCCATAACCAGCCGGCAACACCCCGGGCTACCGCCCGCTCACCGCCTCCTCGCCCATCAGGCCCGGTCACTACAGCGGTCCGCACGTCCTGATCCAGGCCGAAAAGGCAATCCAGGCCCGAGCAGCAGCACAAACAAGATCATCTCAAGTCACGCGACCCGGCAGCAGAACTGTCAGACCCAAACGTGAACATGAACCCTGGTGAAACGTGAAGACCTCGCGGAGCCGGTGAGCGGATTCGAACCGCTGACCTGCCGTTTACAAGTAGCTTGGCCGGGCGTCCCGGTGTTCCTGCCTGCGCGGATGTCTCGGCCGGGGTTCCGCAGATCCCTCATTCCCGTGGTTGCGCTGGCATCTCATTCCACGGCTCATTCCACGACATGCACCTCGGCCCCTGACCAGCGACTACTCGCAGTAGCCGCATGCGGCCGGCGGACTCGAACGGAGAGCGCCAGGCTCCTCCCGCTGATCCGTGGAATCGCCCGCCGGTTGATCCGAAACGCTCGTTTTTACGAGCGCAGCACTGCGAGCGCCCGCCGCTGTAAGGTGGGCGCCCGTCGGGGAGAAAGCCCGGCGAGCCGCCTAGGATGACGACCAAGGCAATGAGCCGGACCGCCGGGCGGGGGGCTATGACCTGGCCGGGCCCGTGCCCGATGGCGGTCACGGCCGCTAGGCAGCAGCCGACTAGCAGCGAGCCTGGGCCGACAGCCTTCGGCGGGTCTCCGCGGCATCTGACCGCGGTTTAACCCTTCTACGGGCCGCAGGCGCACCGGCCTCCGCCGACTCAACGGGACATGGGCGTAGTCGCCGCGACCGCGAGACAGGCGCGGGCTTCCATCCTGGGCAGGCGGTGACAGCGCGTAGCGTTGGGTCGTGGCGTCGAGTAAGCGGAAGGATATTCCAGACCCGGTCACCAACCGGTTGTTCGCCCTGTCCGGTAATCAGTGCGCATTTCCCGGCTGCACGAACACGGTCACCCACCAGGTTGCTCCAGGTGAGCAACCGGTGACACTGGCACAGCGCGCCCACATTGTCGGCGTCGGCCGACAGGGTCCGCGGTCCCAGGCGGTCCCGCCAGCGGACAACATCGACGCCGTGGAGAACCTGACGTTGTTCTGCGGGAAGTGCCACCTGATCGTCGACCGCAACCCCCGCATCTACTCCGTGGAGGTGATCGCGAAATACAAGGCCGATCACGAGGCACGGCTGGCACCAAGGAATCTCCGGCCGGCCCTGGCCCCGGTGGAGACCGACGCTGTCGACCTGTCGCTGCTGCCCGTCTCCGAACTGCCAGACACCGTCTGGAACGCGACGTCGCTGTTTCGCACGAGTGCCGAGGTCAGCGAGCACCTGCCGCGCCCTCTGCGCAATCAAGTCCTGCCGTTCGTGCTGATCAAGGGCCAGGTGTGGGCGTTCCACGACCTCGCCAATCCCAGGGGTCCGTTCAAGCAGGCGGTTGAGCCGAGCTCCGCCGAGCAGCTCGACGCCACGAGCCTGCTGAAGTCGGACGACAAGAACATCTACGTGTGGCTGCTGAACACGGCGCTGCGCCGGGCGCTTCTGCGGCGCGGCGTGCGCCACGACCGCGATCACGACCGCTACTACTTCCTCCCCGACCACGAGAATGTCACCCGGCGCGTGGAGGCCAAGACCAAGACGGGCCGCAACCAGTCCGCGAAGAAGGTGGTCCGCCAGGAGGGCGAGCGCTCCGAGCACCCCCCCGACGTCTGGTGGCACCTGGCCGCCCAGCTTCGCTTCGAGCAGTTCGCACCAGGCTCGTGGGGCCTAACCATCCGGCCCGAGTTCCACCTCACCAAGGACGGGCAGGAGCCGCTTGAGCCGCGTCGCGTCGGACGCAAGGTGACAAGACGCAAATCGCGCATGTACAACGAGGGCTACTTCGACGCTGTCCACTTCTTCCGCTACTTCCTCCTCGACGGCAAGGCGCGCTTCGTCCTGCAGGTGGGGCGGCAGGCCATCACAGTCGACGGGGACTTCCCGAGTGTGGACGCCAAGTGGCCGAAGATCGCCGACAAGCGCTTCGACCCCATCTCTATGCTTGACAGCGGCGACGAGGATGACGTGCTCGACGCGCTGGTCGGCTCGTGGGAGCTCGACGACGAATGGGACTGGGGCGCCGAGCACAGCGAGGACGACAAGTGAGCCTTACCCTCAGCCCCCTGCGCCCGGCCATTGAGTGGCTCGACGAGCCGGAGCTGGCATTCGCCGGCGGCCTCACCCACATCGATCCCAAGGTCGGCATCCCGGCGTCCGGCCCATGGTCACGGGACCAGCCGAACCATCCCTCGTCGGTGACCGCGGGCTTCATCGGCACCGCCGACTGCATCGCGAAGGCGCGCGCATGGCTGTCCCGCGCGGCCGAGGGGGTCGACGGCGACGACAACCACCATCCGTTCTGCGGCTTCCAGGTCACCGGGCCGTTCGCATCCCAGCTGCGTACTAACGGGCCAGAGGCGAAGATAACGGCCAGCGAGATCCGCGACCTTACGGCCGACCGACTAAAGCGGCTCGACGGACTGAACCACCTGCTCGGACTTATCGACAACCGCCTCATGCAGCTGGCGAGCCTGGACGCCCCGCCCACTCTGGTGTTCATCACGCTCCCGGCGGATATCGTCAAGCGCTACTGGGCTGTGCACCAGATGAACCGGGGCGTTGAGACGGTATGGAACCTTCGCGCCAGCATCAAGGCGCGCGCGATGCGGCGCGGACTGCGGACTCAGCTACTCCGGCAGGAAACCATCGAGTCAGACCTTGAGGCTCATACCTCCGAGCTTGAACACCCGGCCGACCTGGCGTGGAACCTATTCACCGCGGTCTACTTCAAGGCCGGCGGGTTTCCCTGGGCGCCCGTTGGCATCCCGGAGGGGACCTGCCACCTAGGTGTGACCTTCTACCGGCCGCATGGCGAGAGATCGGCCATGAGGACCAGCGTTGCCCAGGCCTTCGCCGAAAATGGCGATGCGTTCGTGCTGCGGGGCAACCCGTTCGAGTGGAAGGGGAAGTGGCCGCACATCCCCGCCGAAGAGGCCGCACGGCTGGTCGCAGATGTCGTCGACCGGTACACGCAGGCCATGAAGCGCCCGCCCCGGCGGATCGTCGTCCACAAGCAGTCGCGCTTCTTCCCTGACGAACTCAGCGGATTCCAGGACTCGCTCAAGGGCTACGAATACGACCTGGTCGCGCTGGCTCCGTCAACAGGTGTGCGGCTAATACTCCAACCGGACTTCGTAATCTTCATGCTTGCCTGGCTGTTGCGCGTCGTTCGATGTGAACACCGAACGTCACTCTAGATGGATATCGGGCAATCGGATGGGCCTGACCGCTCAGCGGCACTGAGGCTCGACCATCGTGTCAGTGGCCGATCCGCTCTCGGGCAACGTTCCTTCTCGCCGCTAATGCATCGAGGGCGCGTAGGAGATGCCGATGATCGCACCCTCGCTGGACTGCAGCCGGGCGACGGTCTGTCCCCACGGCTCGGTACGTGCGTCGTGGAGCAGCGTGAAGCCCTTCTCCTTCAACTCGTCCGCTGCGACCTGGACGCTCTCAGCGTCCGCGACCTCGAACTCGACGCTCGCCTGTGGCACCGGCCGCTCCACTGGCCAGTCAGGCGTGCCGAAGCACGCCTGCGCAGCCTGAGTCAGGGGCCAGACCCCGAAGGACTTGCAACCGTCGATGTCTTCACTGTGCAGGTAGCCGTCACCTTCTGCGGTCAGCGCCAGGCCAAGCGCGTCCACGTACAACCTTCGGCTGACGCTCGGGTCAGGGGTGATGACTGCGACGCTGGTGATGAACTGCACATCCATGACGTCACCTTCCGGCGTTGATCCGGCTGGTCCCGTCGATTCTCGCTTCCTGCTCCGGCGCCGAACTCCGTGACCGCCTCGTAGGGCGATCCTCAAATGGCACGCCCGACCCGCACATATCGCGCAGCGCCCCGGCACTGGTTAGCCGCCGAACGCGCGTAACAGCCTGGCTTGCCGCTGGTAGTGGCAGGTTTTGGCGCTGTGCTGGTGGCGCCGCCGCCAGGCAGACCATCGCAGCCGGTGCCCCGTATCTCGCGCCGGCTTGATGATCAGCGTGCCGAAGAGGGTGGCGATTTCGTTGCGGGTCAGCGGGATCTGCCCGGCGGGTGGCGGGTGGCAGGTGTGCTCGGTGGCGGCGGCGATGGTGAGGAACGCCAGGGCGAGCATGGCCAGGGTGGTCCACCGGTACCAGGAGGCCCAGCGGCGGACCTGGTGTTCATCCAGGCCGGTCAGGCCCTTGGCAGCTTGGAAGTTCTCTTCCGTCGTCCACCGGATTCCAGCGATCTTGACCAGGGCGGGCAGCGGAATGTGGCGGGGACTGTAGCAGCGGTAGAACGCCAGCTCGCTGGTGCGCCGGCTGCGGCGGATCAGCAGCCACCGGTGGCCGGTCTTGCCGGGGTCGATGGCCACCCAGGCCCAGTCGTAGTAGCGGTGTCCCTTGGCGCCCTCGCCGGCCGGGTACCGCTGCCACGCCCGCCGGGGCAGGCGGCGGGCGAGCGGGCCGGCCTGGCAGGCACCAGCACCGGTGGTCACCCGGTGGCTGGTGGCGACGGCCAGCACATACCCCATTTGGCGGCGTTCCAGGTCGGCGCGCAGGCCAGGGTCGGCGCCATACACCTCATCCCCGGCAGCCCAGGCCGCCGGGATTCCCGCGTCCAGCGCGCGGGCGATCATGCGGCGGGCAAGCTTCGGCTTGGTCGCGAACACCGTCCCAGCCGGGATGCCTGCCGCGGCGCACCGGGCCGGATCAGCGGTCCACGACTTGGGCAGGTACAGTTCCCGGTCGGTCAGCGCATGCCCCGCCGGTGAGGCGTAGCTGAGGAACACCGCCACCTGGCAGTTCTCCACCCGCCCGGCGGTGCCGGTGTATTGCCTTTGGACGCCGGCACTGGCGGTGCCCTTTTTCAGGTCACCGGTCTCATCAACCACCAGCACCGCGCCGGGATCGCACAGATGCTCCAACACGTAGCTGCGCAGGTCATCGCGAACCGCATCTGGTTCCCACACCGCACCGGCCAGCAAGTGCTGCATCCCGTCCGGCGTCGCATCCCCGGCCTGCTCAGCGAGCGTGAGGCAGTTCTTGCGCCCTAGGCCAGACAATAACCCCAGCACGAACGCCCGCGCCCAGCGCCGCGGCTCCACCCGGGCGAACCGGCCCGCGACCCGCCCCATCAGGTCCTCGAACTGTCCCAGCCACCGGCCAGGCTCTGCCGCCGCCTCGCCCACCGATGCCTGGGTCGGGAGCGGCAACTTCTCCACCCTCATCGCCCACCATTGTTAATGGCGCGGGGCTGGGGACCGGCTGGCTGGGGACCGGGCCGGCCGGTCCCCAGCCAGCGCATTACTGCACGGCGAGCGCCACGAGGCAGGTGTCGTCATCGGTATGCGTAGGACCGAGGGCGTCAAGCGCCACCGCCACGAGCCGCTCCGGGTCGTCGACCCCGCGCACGGCAGCGACCAGCCTCTCGACGCCTTCGTCGATCGATCTGTCCCGCCGCTCCACCAGCCCGTCGCTGTACAGGAGCAGCAGGTCGCCAGGGCGGAGCATGAGCCGCTCCGCATCGTAGGTGCCGCGGCCGGCCCCAAGCAGGATGCCCGCGGGCGGCTCAAGCGCCAGCGCCCATGCGCCACGAACCAGCACGGGCGGCGGATGGCCTGCCTGCGCCCAGGTCAGCACCCGGTCGCGCGGGTCGAAGTAGCCAGCGATCACCGATGCGGTGTGCTCCGGGGAGACGTGCCAGACGAGGTCATTGAGCCAGCCGAGCAGGCGCTCGGGAGGCGCGCCGGTAATGGCCAGCCCCGCGAGGGCCCCGCGCAGCCGCGCCATTCCTGCGGCTGCCTCGAGCCCGTGCCCGCCGACGTCCCCGATCGCGAGCAGCACGCTTCCGTCGGGCATCTCGGCGGTGATGTACCAGTCACCGCCGACCCTGCTG
>WNFC01010334.1_pt1 | contig 10348 bp, 10 predicted proteins | sample 5400541 | NCBI WGS metagenome assembly WNFC01 (sample SAMN13153342, study PRJNA577476) | soil metagenome | isolation source: 120 cm saprolite under Douglas fir tree site 2 hole 2 replicate 1 | place: USA:California | collected 2015-04-18 | reverse complement strand
CGGCGTACGCAAATGCATCCTGCACGCGGTGTGGAAGGCGCAGGGAAGGGGCTGCAGCCCCGGATCCGTGGGCGTCTGCGTCGGCGGCGACCGCACGTCCGGCTACCTCTGCGCGAAGGAACAGTTGTTCCGGACGCTCGACGACACGAACCCGGATCCGCGGCTCGCGGAGATCGAAGACGCCGTCATGGACGCCGCGAACCAGCTGACCGTGGGGCCCATGGGGTTTGGCGGCAAGACGTCGCTCATCGGCTGCAAGATCGGCGCGCTCAACCGGCTGCCCGCCAGCTTCTTCGTCTCGATCGCATACGACTGCTGGGCGTTCAGGCGCCTCGGCGTCACCCTGGATGCGCGGTCCGGCGCGATCACGTCGTGGCTCTATCGCGAGGGGGATACGGCGTCGGTGCCGATGCTGACGCCCGAGCAGCTCGCCGCGGGCTTCCCGCGGACGGGGCGCGAGATCCGGCTGCAGGCGCCCGTGTCCGAGGACCAGATCCGCGCGCTGAAAGTCGGCGACGTCGTGCTCGTGTCCGGACGGGTGTACACGGGGCGCGACGCGGTGCACGCGCACCTGATGCGGCACGAGCCTCCGGTCGATCTGCGCGGGAGCGTTCTGTATCACTGCGGCCCGGTCGTCGCCAAAGAGAAGGAGACATGGAAGGTCATGGCCGCGGGCCCCACGACGAGCATCCGCGAGGAGCCCTATCAGGCGGAGATCCTCAAGCGCTACGGTGTCCGCGTGGTAATTGGGAAAGGCGGGATGGGCGCGAAGACGCTCGCCGGCCTGAAGGAATCAGGCGGCGTGTACCTGAACGCGATCGGCGGCGCGGCGCAGTTCTACGCGCGCTGCATCGATCGCGTCACCGGCGTCTCCCTCATGGAGTTCGGCACGCCGGAGGCCATGTGGCATCTCGACGTCACCGACTTCCCCGCGATCGTCACCATGGACGCCCATGGCAACAGCCTGCACAAGGACGTCGAGCAGGCGTCCGGCGTCCGCCTGCAGATGGCGGGCGGGTAGGTCGATCTCGAGCGCCGATGTGGTCACTCGCCGATGATCAGCCACGCCGCTCGGCGAACAGGGCCTTCAGCGCCTGCACCGGGTCGACGCCGCGGTCGAAGTGGATCCGCACCGTGCGGCGATCGTGCGCTTCGAGCGTCTGGAAATCGCCGACCGCCTGCGCGCGTTTGAGCTGTTTGAACGTGTAGGGAGCCTCAGGGATCGGCGTCTCGGTCTCGTCCTCGCCCGTAATCACGAACGCGACGATCGTGTTCGGCCCCCCCTTATGGTACTGCCCGGTCGAGTGCAGATACCGTGGTCCCACGCCAAACGTGCTGGCGACATGCGCCCGCCCGCGGATCGCGGTGCGAATCTCCGCCACGGTGGACTCGACGGCCGGATCCGCGGGGAGGTACGAGAGAAACGCGACGTAGTCGCGCGGCTGGAGCGACGCGAGTGCCGCGCGGACGACGTGCGCCGGCGTCGCGCCCTTGAAGCGCGACGAATAGACGGCAACCCCGCCGGCGGAGGCCACCGGCGTCCCGCCGGTGAAGTCCCCCTTTGCCAGGATCGCCTTCGTCTTCTCCTTGGCTTCCGACACGTTCGGCTCGTCGAACGGGTTGATGCCGAGGATCGCGCCGGCGATCGCGCTCGCAAATTCCCACCGGAAAAATTCCGCGCCGAGCGCGGCGATGCGGGTCCTCAGGCGCAGCACCGGGTGACCGGCCGCCTCCAGCGCGTCCAGACGCGCCTCGTCGGGGGCGTCGCGATCCGTCGAGACTGCGACGAAGCAGCGGTCGCTGCCGTACAAGTCCGGCGTGCCCAGCGGCTCGTCGACGACCGGGAGCGCGCCTTTCCCCTGCTTGCCGGTGCTCTCGGCGACGAGCTGTTCGATCCAGAGTCCCAGCGCGCGCAAGGACGGCGGTAGGACCACCGTCAGCTTGTCTCGCCCCGCGGCGGCCGTCGCGCCGATGAACGCGCCAAGCTGGAGCCCGGCGTTCTGGTGATTCTCCTGTCGGCAGCCTTCGGCCATGTCCGCGCCCCCGGAGAGCATCTCGCGCATGGGCCCGCCGATGATCGCGCCGGGGACCAGGCCGAACAGCGACAGCGCGGAGAAGCGCCCGCCGATGTCCGGTGGATTGAGGAAAGCCTGTCGGTAGCCGCGCTGTCCGGCGAGCCGCGCCAGCTCCGTCCCCGGATCGGTGACGGCGATGAAATGGCGTCCGGCCTCGGTGCCCAGCGCCTGCGACATGTGAACCCAGAAGAGCTTTTCCATCGACGCCGGCTCGATGGTTCCGCCGCTCTTGCTCGCGACCAGGAAGAGCGTCCGCTTCGGATCGAGTTCGCGCCGGACTCCCGTGATCGCGGCCTCGTCGGTGGTGTCCATGACCACCAGGCGCGGGAATCCCTCCCGCACGCCGTACACGGCGCGCATGACCTCCGCGCACAGACTGCTGCCGCCCATGCCCAGCAGATAGAGGGTTGCAAGGCCGTCACGGCGCAGCTCCTCGGCCGTTCCTGCGACCCGGTCGAGCTCCGGCTGCATCCCCGTAGGCACATCCAGCCAACCCAGGCGATTCGCTATGGCCTTGCCGGTCTCTCCAAGGGGGTCCGGGGTCCAGACGGAGACGTCCCGGCGCCAAATGCGTCCTATAAAGTGTTGATTCAGCAATTCCTGGGCGGCGCGACGGGCAGTTTCGTAGACCACGCCGCCAGTGTATAATTAAAGAACTAGTCCAGGAGAATGGCGGAAATGAATATCCAAGTGACCCCGACGGCGGCCGAGAAGATCAGCGAACTGCTGGCCGAAGAGAACAAGACCGACGCCGGGCTGCGCGTATTCGTGCAGGGCGGCGGCTGCTCCGGATTCCAGTACGGCCTGATGATCGACGAGGGGGAGGGTGACGCGACGACCGATACCGTGATCGAGACCAACGGCGTCAAGCTGCTGGTCGATCCGATCAGCGCGCGGTATCTGAAGGGCGCCGAAGTAGACTTCGTCGACAACGTAACGGGTGGCGGATTCACGATCAAGAACCCCAACGCCAAGTCTACGTGCGGCTGCGGATCTTCGTTCAGCGTCTGACCATCCGCTGATCGACCTTCATCTTCATACGACCGCCTCCGACGGCACGCTCACGCCGTCGGAGCTCGTTGTACGGGCCCGCGCCGCGGGCCTGTCCATCATCAGCATCACCGATCACGACACGACTGGCGGCAGCGATGCCGTTCAAGTGTTCGCCCGCGACGCCGGCGTCCAGCTCGTTCCCGGGATCGAGATCAGCGCCGTCGCCGATGGCCGCGACGTGCACGTGCTCGGCTATTTCATCGACACCGCGGCCGTGCCGTTGCGGTCGTTTCTCGATCGCCAGCGCGACGATCGCGTCCGGCGCGTGGCCGAGATGGGCGATCGGCTGTCAGTGCTCGGCTTCCCGATCGAGGTGGGGCCGATTCTCGACGCCGCGGCGTGCGGACGGAGCGTGGGCCGCCCGCAGATCGCGGGCGCCCTCGTGGAGGCCGGTCACGTGCGGACCCGTGAGGAAGCGTTCAACCGTTTTCTCGAATTCGGCGGCGCCGCGTATGTGCCGCGTGTCGGGCCCTCCCCCGCGGAGGTCATTGCCATCGTCCATGCCTCGGGAGGGCTCGCATCACTCGCGCACCCGGGCCTCACGCCGCGCGACCATCTGATCGCGCCGCTCGCTGCCGCGGGTTTGGACGCGCTGGAGGCGGGGCACTCGGATCACGACGCGGCCACCGAGGCGCGCTACCGCGCGATGGCCGCGGACCTCGGGCTGCTCGTCACCGCGGGGTCCGACTTCCACGGCGACAGCAGCCACCGCGCCGGCCGCCTGGGCACCGTGTCGCTGCCGGCCGAGGACTTCGGCAAGCTCTCACGCGTCGCCGAAAACCATCGCTAGCGTGCTAGAAACCGAAGATCCGTTTGCGGGGAGGCCTGAGGTCGCCGGTGGCGCCGTGGAGAGCCAGCCGGCGAGTGGCGGCGGCGATGGAGAACGGTTCGTCTTCGGAAATGATCAGCGTCGCACGGGCGTGCGCCCCGGCGACACGCGCGACCACCTCTCCAAAGGCCTTGCCCTCCCCCGGCGCCAGTCCTGCCGTGGGATGTTCGAGGATGAGCAGGGCAGGATCGAGCGCGACCGCGCGCGCGAGATGCGCGCGGGCCCGGATGGCCGCATCGAGGGCCGCGATCGGCCGCTCGAGCGACTCTTCCTCGATACCCGCGGCGCGAGCCAGCGGCACGATCCGCGCCGCGACATCCGGCGGCACCGGCTCGATGTCGAGGGTGAGCGGCATCGCGAGATTCTGCAGCAGCGTCGCGGCATCCAGCAGCACCGCCCGCGGGCTCACGATCCCGAAGCGATCGAGAGAGGAGAGCCACGCCTCGCCGTCCGAGATCGAGGCCGTGTTCGTCCCGAGGACGAGCACCTCTCCTGCATCGGGCAGCGACGCGCCGGTCACGAGATTGACGAGCACCTCGGCAGCGCCCGCATCCAGGCCCGACAGCGCGACCCGTTCCCCTTCGGCAATCGACAAATCATTGAGGCGCAGCGGCCTCAGACCGCTGTACGCCTTCCGCACGTTCGCGATTCGGCAAATCCTGACCACACGCTATGCTGAATGCTGAACGGTGAACCACGAACGGTGAACTGTGAACTGTGAACTGTCTACTTCTTCTCAATAACCCCGCACGCGATGCGCGGGCCGCCGCTGACGCCGCTCTTCGGCTCGCCCGTGATCCCCTGATCCGGATTGCCGTGTACGATGATCGCGGAGCCGTCGGCGTCGAACAGCGACAGCGGCCCGTCCGACAGCGTCACCCGCGTCGTCACCGCCTTCATCGTCGCCTTGCCGTTCGCCCCCACAGCGAGCTGCGGGATGTCGCCCATGTGGTAGGGGTGATTCGCGTCCGGGTCGGGATTGCCGAACGGACCGGGATCGAAGTGGCCGCCCGCGGCGGCGAAATCAGGTGTGCACTTGCCGACGGCGTGAAGGTGAACGCCGTGCATGCCCGGCTTCAGGCCGGCAACCGTCACGGTAAGATTGACGACCTTGCCGTTGCCCTGCTGCGTTTCGACGAACTCCGCGGTGCCGGTAATGCCTTCGCCCTTGATGTCCGCGTGCGCGCGGACGATGCCGGCCCCGGATGCCTTCTTCGGGGCTGTGTCCTGCGCCACTGCGGTTGCCGCTGCGAGCGCAACCGCGGCCGCAAGTATGATCACTGGATGCTGCTTCATCACTCTGCCTCCGCCGTGTAATGTACCTCATTCTTTTCGATATTGACGGCACCCTCGTGCTGACCGGCCGAGCCGGCGTGCGCGCTATGAATCGCGCCTGCGCCGACATCGTCGGCCACGACGACGCGCTCGACGGCGTCGCGTTCGCGGGACGCACCGACTGGAGCATCCTGCGCGATGTCATGCTCAATCACGACAAACCGACGGACCGCCCCCTGCTCGATCGGCTGACTCGTCGCTACGTCGCCCATCTCGCCGAGGAGATCCAGCTTCCGGGAAAAGGCCTCAAGGACGTGATGCCGGGGATTCGCGAGCTGCTCGACGCACTCCGTCAGCGCGACGACGTGGCGCTGGGACTGCTCACGGGGAACTTCATCGACGGGGCGCGCATCAAGCTGGAGTACTTCGACCTGTGGAAGTATTTTCGATGCGGCGCGTTCGGTGGCGATTCGGCGGACCGGAACGATCTCGTGCCGGTCGCCATCCGCCGCGCCCGCGAGGCCGGCGTGGCCGACGTCGAGCCCGCTCGAGTGATCGTGGTGGGGGACACGCCGAACGACGTGGAGTGCGCCCGCGTGGTCGGCGCGATGCCGGTTGCAGTGGCGACGGGCAGCTATTCCGTCGAGCAGCTTCGGGAGACCGGCGCGGATGTCGTATTCAAGGATCTCGCGGACACCGCCGCATTCCTGAAACTGCTCGATAATTAAGCCTTGGAAGCGAACGGGGCACGGTGGCCCTACCGGTCTTCAAAATCGGTTGCTTCCCCCGTTGAGCGGGAGGGCTGGGTTCGACTCCCAGGCGCTTCCGCCAACCTTCGCTCGCAACCCGGCGCGCGTCGGCTGGCCAGCCAGCTAGTCTGCCAGCCCCAGGTGGTACGCGATCAGCTTCTGCCATTCGCTGCTCGCGAATCGGAAGTCGCTCCGGCTGCGCCACCAGGACGCCGGATCGGACGGATCATAGCGGGACGCCCGCATCAACACCTGCGCCCCCGTCCCTTCGAGACCGCGCTTGAACGCGAATGCCGCCCGCCGCGTGTGGTACTTGGACGTCACGATGATGACGCGGTGCCAGCCGCGGGCCTTCACCATGGCCCGCAGCAGGTTCGCCTCCTGCGCCGTGTTGTCCACGGAGCCGTTGGCTGCGAGAATGGCGCCCTGGGGCACCCCTAATTGGAGCATCACATCGCGCGCCATCTCCGCCCCGCTCGGAAACCGGATACCGCGCGCCCGCAACATCGACTCGGAGTCCTCCAGACGGCCTGGGCTCAGGACGATGAACGGCGCGTATCCCTGTTTGTACAGATCGACCCCCTCCAGCGCCCGCTCGGCGCGCGTGCCCGCGAGCACGAAGATCGCGTCGGCTTTCTGGAGAGGATCTTCGTGCTGCAGGTAGCGGCCGCCGTAGAACAGGAACCACACCACCGTGAAGCCGGCGAGGACGAGCAGGGCAAGCGTTGTCCGGCCCAAAGCCGAACGCGGACGAGAAAGGGCGGCCATCAGGATCCAGGGGAAGCAAGGAGGCGACCCGTTGCGACATCGTGGGACGCCGCAGCGGGCCCGAGAGGGGGGAGCGCGTCAGCTTTCGATGAGCCGGACCTCGCCGGCGCGAGGGCCCTTGCCGGATTCTTCGGGCGTGAATTCGACTCGTTGGCCTTCCCGCAACAACTCGAACACGGCGCCGCGGACGGAGCTGCGGTGGAAGAAATGCTCGATCCCGCCTTCGTCGCGGATGAATCCGAATCCCTTGTCAATCAGAAGCCGAGCGATCGTCCCGGTAGGCATAACCCGTGTCCTCCGAATCGCCGTACGGTACCCCCGGGAACATCCCGAGGAGCTCCACGCTGAGCTGGAAGCGCCGCCAGTGTAGGGAGATCCCTACGCGAAAGTCAACAAAATCACAGTAATTCTGTGGGACTCTATGGACACTCCCGTGCGCGTTCTAACCATACTAGGTACTCGCCCTGAGGCGATCAAACTGGCGCCCGTCCTGCGGGCCCTGGGCCGCCAACGGCGCCGGGTCGAGTCGATCGTGGCCGTAACCGGACAGCACCGGCAGATGCTCGACCAGGTGCTGACCCTGTTCCGCATCGTCCCGGACGTCGATCTGAACCTTATGAAGGCCGACCAGGGAGTCGGCGATTTTGCCGCTTACGCCTTTGCCGGCGTCAATACGGTCCTGGATCAGGTCCGGCCGGATGTGGTGATCGTGCAGGGTGACACCACGACTGCGGCGGTCGCCGCCCAGGCCGCGTTCTATCGTCGCGTGCCGGTCGCGCATGTCGAAGCTGGTCTGCGCACCGGCGATCCGGCGAACCCGTTCCCGGAAGAAATCAACCGGCGGCTGATCGACGTCGTGGCCCGCTACCTCTTCGCGCCGACGCCGGCCGCGGCCGCGGCGCTCCGGGGCGAGGGTCATCCGAGGTCCTCGTTCCACGTGACTGGCAATACCGTCGTCGACGCCCTGCACGCGATCGTAGGCCGGTCCCGGCGGCGCGGCCCGCCGCCAGGTCCCCGGCACCCGCTAATCGTCGTCACGTCTCATCGTCGCGAGCACTTCGGGGAGCCGCTCCGGCGCATCTGTCTCGCCCTGATCGCTGTGGCGAAGCGCCGTCCGGACGTGCGGATCGTGTTCCCGGTGCACCTGAACCCCAACGTCCGTGCGGTGACCACCGAGCTTCTCGCCGGGCAGGACCGTATCGAACTCATCGAGCCCCTGCCCTACGACGCGTTCATCCGGTTGCTGGCCGGCGCGTCGCTCGCCATCACGGACTCCGGAGGCATCCAGGAGGAAGCGCCCGCTCTGGGCGTTCCCGTCGTGATCATCCGCGAAACGACCGAGCGCATGGAGGCCGTGCACGCCGGCGCGGCGCGGCTCGCCGGGACGAGCGTCCGGCGGATTGTGTCGACCGTGCTGAGTGAGCTCAAGACGCGCCGGCGCCGGCGCGTCTCCAACGTTTTCGGTGACGGCCGCGCGGCCGAGCGCATCGTCCGCGTCATTCTCGCGGAGCACGCCGGGACGGCGAAGCCGCGCCGGAAGGTGCGCTGATGGCGACGTTGTCGGGAGCCTGGCTGGACCTCTGGTTCGTCGCGAGCGCGGTCCTGATCTGGTTCATGATCGGATACCAGTTCGCGCTGTTCGTCGCCGGATTGATATACAGCCGGCGATTCTCGCGCCGCGCCGCCACCGCGCCCGCGGACGACTGGCCGTGCGTCTCGATAATCGTCCCGGCCCGCAACGAGGCGCGCGTCATTGCGCAGACGATCCGGACGCTCACCGCGCTCGACTACCCGGCCGATCGTTTCGACATCACCATCGTCGATGACGGGAGCACCGACGCGACGGCGGAGATTGTCGCGGCGCTGGCCGCGGCGGACCCACGCATCCGCTGCTTCCGTGTGCCAGACGGTGAGGCGGGGCGCGGCAAGGCGGCCGCGCTCAATGGGGTCTTCTCCGCGTTACGGCACGAGCTGATCGCCATTTACGATGCGGACAACCGTCCGGAGCCTCCCTCGCTGCGTAGGCTGGTCGCCGAGATGGTCCAGACGCCGCAGCTCGCAGCGGCGGTAGGCAAGTTTCGCACGCTCAATCGCGACCGGACGCTGCTGACGCGGTTCATCAGCATCGAAGGGCTGGCGTTTCAGTGGATCGTCCAGGCGGGCCGCTGCGCGCTGCTCGGGGTCACGACGCTGCCGGGCACGAACTTCGTGATCCGCCGGAGCGTGCTCGACGAGGTCGGCGGGTGGGATCCGGAGGCGCTGACGGAGGACGCCGAGCTCAGCATCCGGATCTACGAGACGGGCCGGCGCATCCGCTTCGTTCCGCATGCCGTGACGTGGGAGCAGGAGCCGGAAACCCTCGGGATCTGGTTTCGCCAGCGGCGCCGCTGGGCCCGCGGGCACAACTATGTGCTCGCCAAACACCTGCGCCGGCTGCTGCACCTGCGGCCGAAGGTCCTGGCGATCGAGCTGCTGTATACCCTGGCAACCTACTACGTGGTGTTTGCCGCCATCCTGGTTTCGGATATCCTTTTCGTCCTGGGCGGCCTCGGACTCGTGTCTATCCATGCACTGGGCCCATATTCCGAGATCTGGCTCCTGGCCTTTGCGTTGTTCCTGCTCGAAGTCACCATTGCGCTTTCGCGCGAGCGGGGGGAAGATTCCTTGATCAATCTCCTCCTCGTGGTCGCGGGGTACTTCACCTACTGCCAGCTATGGATTCCTGTCGTTGCCTGTGCCTTCGCGGACGACGTGCTGCGGCGGCGCCGGATCTGGATCAAAACGGAACGGTTCGCGGAGGCGGGCGGAGAGGCCGAACCATGACGAGGGGCCGGGTGCTGCTGCTCCTGCTCTTCGCCGGTCCCTTCATCGTCGGCACGCGCGATCCTGCGATCGGCGCAGCCACGCCGAAACGCGCGCTCATTCTGTATGACGGGACCTCGATCGGTCACCTCGAAGGGCGGATCGACGCCGAGCACGTCGCGAACCTGATGGGCCATTTCGGTTTTGCGGAGACGCGTGTGGCCGTGGAGGACTACCGCCGTGGCGACATCGGCCGCTACGACATCGTGTTCGTCACGGCCGGCGCCGAGGCCGCCCCGCTGCCCGAGCCGCTGATTCAGGACGCGCGCGCCGCCAGCACGCCGCTGGTCTGGATGGGCTTCCAGCTCGGCCGGCTCGTCCCGCCGGACGACGTCGACCGGCGGGGCTTTCGCATTGATGGCTACTTGCAGGAAAGCGACTATAGGCATGTGCGGTACAAGCAGACGGTTCTCGGTAAAGGGTCCGGTGATCTGGCGCGCATCGGTATCATGGATCCCGCGCGCGTCACGGTTGCCGCCGCCGCGATCGACGCGGAAGGACGCGAGCTGCCCTATATCGTGCACGCGGGCAACCTCTGGGTCGTGGCGGACGTCCCGTTCGCGTATGTGGACGAGCAGGATCGTTATCTCGCCTTCTGCGACATTCTGCACGACATTCTAAACGTCCCGCACCACGAAGATCGCCGCGCGCTCATCCGCCTCGAGGACATCACGCCGGAAGACGATCCGGCCGACGTCCGGCGCGCCGTCGGCGCGTTCGTCGCCGAAGGCGTCCCA
>WNFC01016284.1_pt1 | contig 10349 bp, 8 predicted proteins | sample 5400541 | NCBI WGS metagenome assembly WNFC01 (sample SAMN13153342, study PRJNA577476) | soil metagenome | isolation source: 120 cm saprolite under Douglas fir tree site 2 hole 2 replicate 1 | place: USA:California | collected 2015-04-18 | reverse complement strand
CCATTCGCAGCGCACCCAACCGTTGAAGTGGCGCGCCGGCGCGGGCATAACTTCGGCCCGACGCATTGCGCAGGCAACGCCCCGCAAGACTGAGATCAAGGAACGCTCAATGAACATCGAACGCAAGCCGGTCGCGTACGGCGATCTTCGCGGCTGGATCAAGGCGCTGCACGCCGCCGGCGAAATCCGCGAGATCGACGCCGAGGTTGACTGGAATATCGAGATCGGCACCGTGATGCGCCTCGCCCAGGGCACCGGCGATGGTCCGGCCCTGATGTTCAACAACATCAAGGATTACGGGGCAAACGCGCGCTGCCGGCGCGTGTTCGGCTGCGGGCTCGCAAGCTATCGCCGCATCGCCATGATGCTCGGCGTCGCCGCCGACACCCATCCGCGCGAACTCGTCAAGCTCGGCCGCAACGTGCTCAACGGCAGCATTGCACCGAAGATCGTCAGCACGGGCCCGGTGAAAGAGAACATCGTCACCGGAGACGATATCGACCTTTATGAGCTGCCGTCGCCGTGGTGGAACCGGCTCGACGGCGGGCGCTACCTGCTGACCTACGGAGGCTGCGTCACCAAGGACCACGACACCGGCGTTATGAATGTCGGCATTTATCGCGGCATGGTGGCAAGCAAGAACGAAATCCCGATTTTGATGTGGCGGGCGCAGCATGTCGGCCAGCACGCCACATCCTGGGAGCGCGCCGGTCACAAAGAGATGCCGATCGCGGTGGCGATCGGCTGGGAGCCCTCGCTTGGCTTTACGGGCGGCGCGCCGGTGCCGAAGGGCGTGTGCGAATACGATGTCATGGGCTCGATCCGTGGTGCGCCGGTCGAACTGGTCAACTGCGAGACTGTCGATTTGCAGGTGCCGGCGACCGCCGAAATCGTGATCGAGGGCTATCTTCAACTCGACCCTGCGAAATACGCGATGGAAGGGCCGTTCGCGGAATTCACCGGCTACCTCGCGGGCGACAAATCGCCGAAGCCGACCATCCGGGTCACCGCCATCACGCATCGCCACGACCCGATCCTGCGCGGCTGTATCGAGGGATCATTGCCCGGCAGCTTTTCGGAAAACGCGATCTGCTCGTCGATCATGCGCGCCGCTACGGCCTGGGGCGTGCTGGAGCGCGCCGGCGTGCCGGGCATCACCGACGTGTGGTGCCCGCCGGTCCACGCCGGAATCAATTTGCTCGTTGCGATGAAGCAGACCTATCGCGGCCAAGCCAAGCAGGCCGCCAACGCCATTTGGGGCTCCTCGGCGGCCCACGTGCGTTACAAGCACATCACGGTGGTCGATGACGACATCGACATCCACGATTATGCGGCGGTGGATTGGGCGATCGCTTACCGGGTCAACGCCGGCGAGGACGACATCGTCGTCATGCCGGCGACCTTCGGAGCCGGCCTTGACCCCTCGACCCGCCGCCGTGACCGCAATCCGGCGCTGTTCGGTACCGGCAAATGGAACCGGGTGCTGATCGACGCCACCATGAATCTTGACTACGACCCGGACCCTGATCTCGGCGACGCGCGATTCCCGCCGAAGGTCTGGCCGACCGACGCGGATATTGCCGCGGTGGCCCTGCGCTGGGGCGAATTCGGGTTGAAGCCGCTGAGGTAGCCAGTAGCCGGTAGCCCGGATTGAGCGCAGCGAAATCCGGGGCGGCCGTTCCCCATTTTCACCCCATGGGGTTCAATCCACGTACGCGCTCCCCGGATTTCGCTGCGCTCAATCCGGGCTACAAATGCTTAGCGGAGATCGTCGATGCCTCTCGAAATTCCCGCGCCCCACCTCACCTTCGACGTCCCGCTGGATGACGGCGCGCGGATTCGCGTGCGCCGGCACGGCAATCCGGAAGGCGCGCGGCTTTTCCTGAGTCATGGCAACGGCTACGCCATCAACGGCTATCTGCCGTACTGGCAGCATTTTCTGGATCGCTTCGACCTCATCATTTTCGACTTTCGCAATCACGGCGAGAACGAACCGGCGACGCCCGCCAACCACACCTACGCGCAGCTCAGCCGTTGATGGCGAAACTCGGAAACAGAAGGACGGCCGGCATCTTCCACTCCATGTCGGGCCGTACCGCGATGAAGCATGGGCTTGAGGTCGGCTTCCGCTTCGATGCCCTCGTCCTGTTCGATCCGCCCAACGTGCCCCCGCGTGACCATCCGGTCTTTCCCGCTATGGAAGCCTTCGAGGCGCGACTCGTGGCGTTCACAAGGAGCCGCCGCACTCACTTCGCCATTGTCGAAGAACTGGCGTCGGATTTCGCCAAGTCGCGTGTCGGCCAGGCCTGGGTGCCGGGCGTGCATGAGCTGATGGCGCGTTCAGTGCTGCGGAAAAACCCGGACGGCGGCGGCTTCGTGCTGGCGTGCGACCCGGCGAACGAGGGCGGCATCTATGCGGAAGCCCTGTCGATGAACCTGTGGCCACAGGCGAAGGATTTCGCCGGACCCGTGAAGCTCATCGGCGCCGACCCGGACCTCAGGGGCGGATCACCGACGGGTCGCGCCAATCAGGCGCTGGGCAGCGAGAACGGATATGATTACAGCTTCGTGCCTGGCACGGGCCACATGCTGCAGGTCGAGAAGCCCGACGCGTGCGTGCAGCTGACGCTGGCGTTTTTGAAGCAATGCGGGTTGGGCCCGCCGCCGTGATGGAGCGACCCGCGGGTCAAGCCCGCGGGTGGCGAGCAAAGGGTGGATTCCAGGGTCGCCGTTTTGGCACGCGGCGGACCAGATCGTGGTGCCCTGTCGCCATCGCCCTCTCGGCTTGGATCAACATGTTGAGAGGCAGCCACGGTTTGGGCATGATCACGGCGGGGTGTGGCAGTTGTTCCACCACGTCGTCATCATGCGACGTGACTACCACCCTGATCCACGGCCATTGCTGCGCATAAATTGCAAGACGTGCGCCGTCCATAAAGCTTGGCAGATTCATTGCCGCAACGATCAAAACGATCTTGCGTGCGCCGACGCGCAGGACATTGACAGCCTCTTCCGACGAGGCGACCGGGATGACGTCGAGGCCGGTCTCCTCCAAGAGGATTCCGATCAACTCGCGCTCCTGCGAATCGTCATCCACGATCAGTGCTGTCGGCCGAATGGTTCGTGCCATGGACGGTCCTGTTGATATGCTCCTTATTTTCTTCGAGTCAGAACTCATGCGGGTTCCGATCGACCGCAGGGGCCTTTCCTTCGCCGCTGACAAGGAGTGAAATACGCGCTGGCGGCGAAGACCAACTAAAAAAGCGAAACGTACGCGCCAAAAATCTGTACGCGCCAAAATCTGCGGTGAATGGAACCGGCCTCTCAAGCCGCTTCCGACGCGCTGTTCTTAAGGAAAGCCGCTGCGCAAAAATCCAAACTTCAACATTACCGCTCGGCGCTCTGCACCGGCGGTTTCACCGCATCAGCCGACTTCCTGTGATGCACGTGCTCCACTCCACCATAACCAGCGTCATACTGATGTCGCAACTTGTCAACAGTCGATGACGCTGGATGACACTTAGCCGCGGGGATTCTAGCAGCCGTGGGCTACTCCGCAGCGGTTCTGCCGCCGCCCATGCCGTAGCGCCGCTCGATATAGTCGATCACGATGTTCTTGAAGTCGGCCGCGACGGTCGGGCCGCGCAGCGTCATTGCCTTCTTGCCGTCGATGAATACCGGCGCAGCGGGCTGCTCGCCGGTGCCGGGCAGCGAGATACCAATATCGGCGTGCTTGGACTCGCCCGGGCCGTTGACGATGCAACCCATCACGGCGACGTTGAGGGATTCCACGCCCGGATAGCGCGTCTTCCATTCCGGCATCGAGACGTGGATGAAATCCTGGATTTCGCGGGCGAGTTCCTGGAACGTGGTGGAGGTGGTGCGTCCGCAGCCCGGGCACGCCGCGACCAATGGCACGAACACCCGGAACCCCATGGTCTGCAGGAGTTCCTGGGCCACTTTGACCTCGAGCGTGCGGTCGCCGCCGGGCTCCGGCGTCAGCGAGACCCGCACCGTGTCGCCGATGCCTTGCTGCAGCAGGATACCCATGGCGGCGGAGGACGCCACGATGCCCTTCGAGCCCATGCCGGCCTCCGTGAGGCCGAGATGGATGGCGTAATCGGAGCGCCGCGCCAAGTCGATGTAGACGGCGATCAGGTCCTGCACGGCCGACACCTTGGCGGACAGAATGATGCGCGAGCGCGGCATGCCCATTTCTTCAGCCCGCGCTGCCGACAGCAGCGCCGACTGCACCATCGCTTCGCGGGTGACGGCGCGCATGTCGGCGGGCCGCGGGAGCCTGGCGTTCTCATCCATCAGGTGCGTCAACAAGGCCTCATCGAGCGACCCCCAATTGGCGCCGATGCGCACCGGCTTGCCGTGTCTGAGCGCCATGTCGATGATGGCGCCGAACTGGCGGTCCCGCTTTTCCTTGAACCCCACATTGCCGGGATTGATGCGGTACTTGTCGAGCGCTTCCGCGCAGGCCGGGTGATCGGCCAGCAGCTTGTGGCCGATATAATGGAAGTCGCCGACGATCGGGGCCGTCACGCCCATCCGCAGCAGGCGCTCCTTGATGTGCGGCACCGCTGCGGCCGCCTCGTCGCGATCAACCGTGATACGCACCATCTCGGACCCGGCCCGCGCCAATGCGGCAACCTGCTGGGCGGTCGATTCCACGTCCGCCGTGTCGGTGTTGGTCATGGACTGGACCACGACCGGGGCGCCGCCGCCCACCGTTACGACGCCGACATTAACCGGTACGGTCTTGTGCCGCGGCAGGCGGGCGGCGGCGATATCAACGGTGGTGGCGACGTTCATCGCAAACTCCTAGGATTGCGCCACACACATAAGCCAGGAGCGCGCCCGCGACAACACAGTAGGTGGAATTGAGGATGGCCGTAGGGTAGGTTGAGCCCCCGGTCTGGCCTGGCCGAGGGCTCGGGCCCCGAAATGACGGAAACAGGTGTTAGAGTTGCAACACCAGCATCATAGGCGGTCTCAAGGCGTCGCCCAGTATGGCGGCGGGCTCTTGAACAGCTTCTTCGGAATCGCCGCATAGATGACCTGGGTGGAATCGACAGCCTCGGCGACCCGAAAGTCGACCGCGATGCTGGCGAGCGAATAGGCGTCGGCCGGCGTCAGGCCGAGACGTTGCTGTAAGAATTCCACCGTCTCGCGGGTGGCTTCCCGCATCGCGACGTCGAGATTGAGATCCATCCCCATGGGGTAATAATTCGCGGCATCTTCAGCGCGCGGCCATCGCATCGTCTTTCCGGCATCCTTGTGGATGACGAACTGCAGCGTCGCCGACAGCGAAGCTTCGATCGCGGTGCCGTTGACCTCGCCGTCGCCCTGCACCGCGTGGGGATCGCCGGTCAAGAACTGCGCGCCGGCATTGAAGACCGGCAGATAGAGCGTTGCCCCGGCGGCGAGCTTGTTGAGATCCATGTTGCCGCCCCAACGCGACGGCGGACGCGAATTGACCAGCAAGAGGTCGCGCGGCGGAGCGACGGCCATGACGCCGAGGAACGGCGACAGCGGAACCTCTATGTCTTTCGAGAAGAGCGCGACGTTGCGGTTCAGGTCCAGCTTGATGATCTTCGGCGTCGGCGCGGTCAAAAGCTCAGCAAGCACGCCTGTGCGGGGCCCGGAATTGTTGACCCCGTAGGGCACCCGAAAATCGAATTTGTGGATGCGCACCTCGAGCATGTCGCCGGGCATCGCGCCCTCCACGTATATCGGACCGGTCAGGACATGGGCGCCCAGCCCATTCACATGGGAGACCATTTGATAAATGTCGGTGGCGTCTTGCAACACTTGCTCGGGCGGAATGCCGCCGGCGCCGAAAAACGTGACCGGAGGGTCCTTGGTCAGCAGCCCCTGGTGGGAGACCGTGTCGATCTTCACCGTCTGGCCTGACTTGATGGTGAGCGCAGGCGTCAGGTCCGCCGAAATGTAGCCCCAGACTACGGTCTGCGGCGTCGAGCGCAGGGTCGCATCGGGCAGGGGATTTGGCGGCACGGACTGCGCAATTGCCGGGAGCGCAAGGCTCGCGATGGCGCAGACAATCAGCGCACCGCTGACGCGGCGCTTCAAGAACGTGGACATGGTCCCTCCTCCCGTATGCTTCCCGGCGGATTCCGGTCAGGGTGAACCGCCTGCCGTCCCGCCGGGTCGTGGCCGGGATCGTCCCGGCCACCCCGATTATCGTTGCTCTAGCCCTGCTTGGGTCAAACCCGCCGAAATCCGCTTCATTTCTCTTGCAGCAGGCTTGCACGTGCGCATTCCTCAGCCACTTTCACGTAGCCCCGCACCGCGGCGCTGCCGATCACCCATGGGTTCTCGTCGCCTCCCTTGCGGGCCGCGAGCGCCGGCAGCTTGACTTTCGAGCCGTCGAGATTGGTGTGATTGGCGATCAATACGTCGGCGCCGGATTTGGCGACGATATCGCCGAAGCGCTCTGCGGAGGCGACGTAGGTTTGAAAGCGCTCGCGCGAATGCTCGAAATTAAAGCCGGTTCCACCCCATTCGGCGACCAGATGCGGCTTGCCGTTGTCCTTCACGGGGATTAGCACCGAGACGGTGCCGAGCGTGTGGCCCGGCGTCAGATAAAGCGTCAAGGTGGTATCGCCGAGCGTGAGCTTCTGCCCATCGGTCGCGACCATGTCGCGCTTGGGCTTCACGGTAACCCGCGGGCTTTTTTCTACCAAATCCCAGTCCGCTTCCGACAGGATTATGCGCGTTCCGAAGTGGTCTTGCAGGTATTTGGCGCCGCCCACATGGTCGCGGTGGCCGTGGGTCACGACGGCGTATTTGATCTGTGCCGGATCGAAGCCGAGCTTCTTCAATCCGCCGACGACCTCGTCCGCGACCGAATAATCCCAGATCGTATCGACCAGGATGATGCCCTCAGACGTCGTCACCGCCCAGGCGGAATATTCCTTCTCGCCGACGAAATAGAGATTGTCGAACACCTTGACGGGCTCGGCATGAAAGACGGATGGGTCCGGCGAGGCTTCATCGACGCCGCCGGTGTTCGGCCCGGCCGACGGGCGTGCGCACAGGCTGTCGAAGATATAGGGGTGGTGCTCTCCGGCCGCGGCCTTTGCCGCCGCCACATGCGCCTCGACCGTGTCGGCCGTCTGTGCGACCGCGGCGGCGTTGAACACCCCGCCAGCGAGGCCCGCGGCGAAAAACGTTCGGATCATATGCATTTTCATTGCGTTGTCCCTCATGGCGGCCCTTCCTCCGGGACCGCGGGCGTCTCGCCCGCTTCTTAGCTTAGCAAAGAACGCTGTTACAGGGGTCAAGGGTCTTGTCATGCCCCACGAAATCGGATGTCTCCGATTTCGCTCGCTTAATAGCTGCCGAAGGGGGCATCCAGTAACCCCCGGCGAATCAGGTGGTTACTGGATCGCCCGCTTTCGAGCGTGTGAAGAAATCGAAGACCTCATCCTGAGGAGGCCGCGCTCTTCGCGCGGCCGTCTCGAAGGATGGCCACCGGCACGATCTCGCTTGTGGCCGTCCTTCGAGACGCGCGCATCCTTCGACAAGCTCAGGAGCGCGCTCCTCAGGACGAGGCTGAGATTATTTCACACGCTCCTTCGCGGGCGATGACATGTAAGTGATGCAATTATTTCCCGACACGTCCTAAAGGCCGAACCCCGTGCAAAATCCGGAACCGCAGACCAAGGCCCAATATCTCTCACGCATTGCGGCCGGCCTCGGCCTGCTCGCGGTCGCGATCTGGATGCTCACGACTTTCCTGCCTGCATTGGCGTGGGCGACCGTGCTGACGATCGCCACATGGCCGCTGTTTGTAGCAGTGCGCGGGCGGAGCGGACCGACGCAGGCAGCCACGGCCATAACGGCGCTCATCGCCGTTGCGGTGTTGGCGCCGCTGGTCATCGCCATCATCGAAGGGGTTCAGGAGATTCGCGAAATCATCCGGTGGTACATCGAAGCTCGCAAACAGGGTTTCGAGGCGCCGGAATGGATCGCCAGCCTGCCGGTGATCGGCGCCTCGGTGGCGGACTGGCTGAACGCGCATCTCCAGGATGAGCGCGGGCCCTTTTCGGGCGCCGACGTCCAATCGGTGACCGAATGGGGTCGGATCATCGGCCGCCAGGCGGCGCGGCGCATCACCACGCTCCTGTTCGCGCTCCTGATCGTCTTCTTCATGTTTCGGGAGAGCGACGCGCTGTTGCGGCAGTTCCATGTGGTCGGCACGCGGCTGCTCGGCGAGCCGGCGCAGCGCCTCGCGCGCGTCGCAGCCGCCGCGGTGCGCGGTACGATCGACGGATTGCTGCTGATCGGCATCGCCGAAGCGGCACTGCTCGGTGCTGCCTATGCGATCAGCGGCGTGCCGCACCCTGTCACGCTCGGCGTGCTGACCGGGGTGCTGTCCGCAATACCGTTCGCGTCACCGATCGTCTTCATCGGGGCAGCCGCGTGGCTGCTCACACAATCCGCCACGATCGCAGCGATCGGTCTTTTGGCATTCGGCTCGATCGTGGTGTTCGTCGCGGATCATTTCGTTCGTCCAGGCCTCATCGGCGGCTCGATCCGGTTGCCGTTCGTTTGGGTCTTGCTCGGCATCCTGGGCGGTGTCGAGAGCTTCGGCCTGTTGGGGCTGTTTTTGGGGCCTGCGCTGCTTGCCGTGTTAATCACGCTATGGCGCGAGCTTGCCGAGAGCTGATGTTGCCTTGAACGCCCCGGCATTGAGGCATAGATGTTGCACCGCAACATCGACGGAGCCGCCTCCCTTCCTTTCCCCGCAAGCGGGGGAGGTATTCCGATACTTACCCTCCCCCGGTTACGGGGGAGGGTATTTCGATTTTCCCTCCCCCCGTAACCGGGAGGGAGGAAGGCGCCGGGAACCAGACAGGACGGATCATGCTGAAAGGAAGAAATGCGGTCGTGACCGGCTCTACATCCGGTATCGGCCTCGCCATCGCCCGCGCCCTCGCCCAGGACGGCGCCAACGTCATGATCAACGGCTTCGGCGCGGCGGCGGAGATCGAGAAGGAACGCGCCGGAATCGAAAAGGAATTTGGCGTCAAGGCGATGTATTCGGCCGCCGACATGACCAAACCCGACGAGATTGCCGCAATGATCAAGACCGCCGAGACGGCGCTCGGGTCGGTCGACATTCTGGTGAACAATGCCGGCATCCAGCATGTGGCGCCGATCGAAGAATTTCCCATCGAGAAATGGGACCAGATCATCGCCATCAATCTTTCGTCAGCGTTCCATGCGACGCGCGCCGCGGTGCCCGGCATGAAGGCCCGCAAATGGGGACGCATCATCTCGACCGCTTCCGCGCACTCGCTGGTGGCCTCCCCCTTCAAGGTCGCTTACGTTTCGGCGAAGCACGGCATCGCGGGCTTTACCAAGACGATCGCCCTTGAGCTTGCGACGTTTGGGGTCACGGTCAACTGCATCAGCCCGGGCTATGTGTGGACGCCGCTGGTGGCCAAGCAGATTCCCGACACCATGAAGGCCCGCCACATGACCGAGGAAGAGGTCAAGCGCGACGTGCTGCTGGCGGCGCAGCCGACCAAGCAGTTCGTGACCGTCGAACAGGTCGCCTCGCTTGCGCTCTACCTGTGCTCGGAAGCCGCCGCACAGATCACCGGGGCAAATCTTTCCATCGACGGCGGCTGGACGGCAGAATGACTGCGGCCGCATCCGACCCCGCATCGCCCGGCCCGCTCAAGAAAATCAATCTCGCCCTCCAGGGCGGCGGCGCGCACGGGGCGTTCACCTGGGGCGTGCTCGACTATCTTTTGGAGGACGGCCGCCTGGCTATCGAAGGACTGTCGGGAACTTCCGCGGGTGCGCTCAATGCCGTGATCTGCATCGACGGCCTGGCGCGCGGCGGGCCGCAAGAGGCGAGAAAACGGCTGGCGGATTTCTGGCGTGCGGTCAGCATCGACGGCAAGCTGCCGCTGATCCAGCGCCAAATCGTAGAGCGCCTCCTCGCGTTCATGCCGCTGGAGGGCACGCCGGTGCAGGCCTGGTTCGACGCGATGGCGCGGTATTTCTCGCCCTATGATCTCAATCCGCTCAACATCAATCCGCTCAAGGACGTGATCGAGGGCTTCGTCGATTTCGATGCGGTGCGTGGCTACACCGATGTGCAGCTGTTCGTTTCCGCCACCAACGTGACCACCGGCCGCCTGCGCATTTTCCCGCGCGAAAAGATCTCCGCCGATGTCGTGATGGCATCGGCCGCCCTGCCGCTGGTATTCCAGGCCGTCACGATAGATGGTACACCGTACTGGGACGGCGGTTACATGGGCAATCCTGCGATTTTCCCGTTCTTTCCCAACACCACGACCGAA
>WNFC01010330.1_pt1 | contig 10349 bp, 12 predicted proteins | sample 5400541 | NCBI WGS metagenome assembly WNFC01 (sample SAMN13153342, study PRJNA577476) | soil metagenome | isolation source: 120 cm saprolite under Douglas fir tree site 2 hole 2 replicate 1 | place: USA:California | collected 2015-04-18 | reverse complement strand
GTCTTTTTCTATAGCCATCTAGCCAGTTGTCCTTCGATTGGGAATTGCACTTTGCTGCGCCTGTCCTATTGCACATTTCTGCTCTTGCAAGTAGTATCGTCCCGTCCCTGTCACTTGTCAACTGTCCAGAAGGCCAGTTCGTGATGTGCTTTCGTTATCTTGACGTGTATGGACACATTCGTTGAAATTGTACAGAGTAATCTGGTAGAACAGCTTGTGCAATGCCAGAGCATGGCATAGAATCAATACAGTAATCTTTTCAAACGCTTTGAAAGGTAGGAATAAAAATGGTAGTACGTATTGCGGTCAATGTATTGCGTGCGAGTGTTCTCCTGGCGCTGATCCTTGGCATCTTATTCTGGACTGGCAACGCGACCAGTCTAGTGCTTGTCCACATGGGACTGGGTATTCTCGCGGTACTGTCCCTGTGGACGCTGGGCGCTGCAATTGCCAGCACAAAAGGTGGCATAGGGCTGGCGATTGGGGCATTTGTATGGGGACTTCTCGTCGCTGCTCTTGGACTGACCCAGGGAACGCTGCTCGCTGGTTCTACTCACTGGGTAATCCAGGTATTGCACCTGCTGGTGGGGCTCGCAGCGATAGGCCTGGGGGAGATGATAGCGAGACGTTACAAACGTGTCACAGCAGCGGCCACTGCTTAACGCACCTATGAAACTAGCGACCCCGAGCGCACAACTTAAACACCAGGATAATATAGTGGGTAGGCGTTTGTTGCCTACCCCGCTGGCTGTGTTGATCTTAGGCGCACTGCTGCTCGCCTCCATATTTCTGGCTGTCAGCTTCGGCTCGATAGCTATTCCTGTTGGCACAATTGCCCAGATCCTGTTGAATGGCACGGGCATCTTCCATTTTGCCAGGCACTGGGACCCCACGGCCGAAGAGATCGTCTGGCAGGTACGCATGCCCATCGTGATAGGGGTGGCGTTCGTGGGAGCCGCGCTCTCAACTGCCGGCGTGCTTTTTCAGGGTATGCTGCGCAATCCGTTGGCCGACCCTTTTCTCATCGGCACCTCGTCGGGCGCGGCCCTGGGTGCGGCGGTAGCCTTTGTGCTGCCTTTTGATACCATTTATGGCTCTTTTTTCTCATTGACGCCCCTGCTGGCCTTTGCCGGAGCGGCGCTCGCCGTGCTGTTTGTCTATGCTATCGCTCGCACTGGCGGTCAAACTCCCGTCGTCACACTACTGCTGGCCGGGGTTGTCATCAATGCTGTACTTGTAGCATTACAGACCCTGATCCTGACGCTCAGTCCTCGCGCACAGTTCAGCGTAGATGCACTTTTCAACTGGCTCTCCGGTGGCATCGCTGTGACGAGCTGGCCGCCGGTATTCATCGTGGGAGCCATTATCCTGGCAGGTCTCGTGTTCTCATTCACTCTTTCGGGCTCCCTGGATGCTTTTGCCTTAGGAGAAGAGGGCGCGGCTCACCTGGGGCTGCATGTCGAGCGCCGCAAACTGCTTATCATCATGGTGGGTTCACTGTTGACGGCGGCAGCAGTCTCCATCAGCGGTCTGATCGGCTTTGTGGGTCTGGTAATTCCGCATGCAATGCGCCTGTTGTTGGGGCCGCGTCACCGTTTGCTGCTTCCGGTTTCCGCCCTAGGTGGGGCAATCTTCCTGATACTGGCTGATCTACTGGCGCGCGTGGTCATTGCTCCTGCCGTCCTGCCTGTCGGAGTGTTCACCGCGCTCGTTGGCGCCCCCTTTTTCTTGTTCCTGCTCAGAAGCAGTAAGCGAGCATATCGATGGTGAATGAAATCGCTCATGTGCTGGAGGTGCGCGGGGTCACGTTCGGTTATGGTCGTCAACCGCTCTTTAATGATGTGCATCTACAGGTGCGAGCCGGCGAAATGGTCGGCTTGCTGGGTCCTAATGGCGCGGGCAAAACGACTTTGCTGCGCCTGCTGAGCGGTGTGCTGTCTCCCCAGCAGGGGCAGGTGCTGCTGGAGGGCCGCGACCTGCAGCAGTGGGGACGGCGGGGGACTGCACAGCATATAGCGGTAGTCCCACAAGAATTGCACGTCCCTTTCGCCTTTACGGTCGAGCATATGGTGAGCCTGGGTCGTACGCCATTTATCAGCTTGCTTGGCTCACCAACAAAACATGACCGGGCGATCATCCAGCAGGCTATGAGCGCGGCTGAAGTCACGCCTCTTGCCGGACGTGTTTTCAATGAGTTGAGCGGCGGCGAACGGCAGCGCGTCCTGGTGGCGATGGCACTGGCACAGGAGCCCCGGCTGCTGCTCCTGGATGAGCCCACCTCGCATCTCGACATTAAATACCAGATCGATATCCTCGAGTTGATACAGCGGCTGAATCGCGAGCTTGGCGTCACTGTTGTTGCCTCCATGCATGATCTCAACCTGGCGGCTCGCTACTTCCCACGCCTGGTGCTGTTCCAGCATGGCATTGTAGCCGATGCCGGACCCACAGAAGTGCTTGAGCCGCGCCTGCTCCGCCGGGTGTACGGGGTCAATGTGCGCGTGGGTATCCTGCGCGGCGCAGAACACCTCAGTGTGTTACCGCCGGGGAACGAAACAACAGGTGATGAGCATGAGCCGTCCCAACAGCCTCAGGTCCACGTGATGGCGGGTGGAGGTTCGGGTGAGCTACTGATGAGAGCACTGGCGGATGCGCATGTGCCATTCGTCGCAGGCGCACTCAATGTTGCCGATAGCGACCACACCCTGGCTTTGCACCTGGCGGAAGAAGTGATCACGGAACAGCCCTATGCACCAATTTCGCCTGCAATTCTGGAACAGATGCGGAGCAGCCTCGTACATGTAGCACTGCTGATCCTCTGCCCGGTGCCCATCGGCCCGGGCAACCTCGCATTGTTGCGAGAAGCCGCATCGGCAGCTTTGCAGGGAGTGCATGTGCTAATACTTGCTCCTTCCTCGGCCGGTGCCAGTCTGCCAGAAGCGGTAGATCGTGAGAACGAAGAGCCTGGCCTGTTACAGCGCACCGGCATCACGTCTCGGGACTACACGTACGGTGAAGGAGTGAAGCTTGTGGAAGAATTGCTGCAAGCAGGGGCTACTGTCGCGGAATCCGTGGGCGAGGCTATAGAAATCGCCAGGGGATATGCTGTATAATTGAACAATCCAGGATTGTGAGACTAGCTACTTAGCGGGGCGAGGTATACTGTGACTGACGAAGAAAAGGCTGCTGTAGTGTTACGCTTGCCTTCGACGTTGAGCGCTTATAGTGGAGGAAAGAGCCAGATTCGCTTGTATGCCAATACCGTGGAGCAACTCCTGGCGGCCCTGGAACAGCAGCACCCGCAGGTATGGCAGCACCTTTGTACCGAGCAAGGCCTGCTGCGCGATCATGTCAGGATTTTCGTCAATAACCAACTGATTACGAGCCCGGCTGGGCTGACAACACCGCTCAAGCCGGGACAGGAAATAATCGTACTTCCCGTCACCTCGGGATCGTAGAACCGGGTATTTTCTTATTAATGCAGACCGAACCTCACGATAAAGCGCTTCCCAACCAGGCTGACCAGCCTCTTGCTCTCGCATCCGCGCCTGTTGCATCTCCGAAACACATCCTGGGTCCGTGGAACGTGCTGCGTAATCGCGACTATGCCTTGCTGTTCTGGGGCCAGCTGATTTCGGCTGCAGGCACACAAATGCAGATAGTAGCCGTCTCGTGGCAGGTATACCTGCTTACTCATTCAGCCGTTGCCCTTGGCTTAATTGGACTTGTGCAGGCGATCCCGCGCTTGATTTTTTCACTGGTAGGCGGAGTGTTTGCGGACGTATTTGACCGGCGTAAAATGCTCATAGTCATAGAGATTTTGCTGGCAGCGACCTCAACTGCCCTGGCATTATGTACGATCTTCAACGTGATTAACATCGTCATTGTGTACATCGTTGTCTTAATAGCTGCCAGTGTTTCCGCCTTCGAGTTTCCCACACGTCAGGCCATTGTTCCAGGCCTGGTGCCGCGTGAGCAAATGACCGACGCGATGTCACTGAATATGGCTATGATGCAGCTGACTTTTATCCTTGGCTCAACCCTGGGTGGATTCGTCATCGCCTGGCTGGGCGTCGCTAATACCTACTGGATCGATGTCATCTCCTATTTTGTCGTGATCGGCTCGCTCTTGCTGATGGTGGTGCCGCGTATTCCTGTCGAAAAGCGGGCTCGGGCCGGGTTTGGAGCCCTGGCGGATGGTATGCGCTTCCTGCGTGCGCACCCGGTAATACTCGCGGTCCTTTCACTGGATTTCTTTGCCACTTTCTTTGGCTCACCAAAGTCACTCCTGCCGGTCTATGCCAGCGACATCATGCATATTGGCCCGCAAGGTCTGGGAATACTGCTGGCAGCTACTTCTATCGGCGCAGTAGTCCTCACTCCATTCGCCGGGCGCATCGGCCGCATCGCGCGCCAGGGGTTGGGTATAGTGCTGGCTATCATTGCCTGGGGCATATTTATTGTGGCTTTCGGTCTCTACCCTGCCAGTCTGTGGCTGGCCGTGCTGTTCCTCGCCGGAGCTGGCGCGGCTGATATGGTGAGCATGGTCCTGCGCGGTGTGATAGTACAACTTATCACGCCTGACGAATTCCGGGGACGTATCGGTGCGGTCAATGCAATGTTCGTTATCGGCGGCCCAATGTTGGGCCAGTTTGAGTCGGGCCTGGTTGCAGGGCTCGTTACTCCCGAGTTCTCTGTAGTGAGCGGTGGCCTTGCCTGTATCCTTGCTACACTTGCTATTGCCGCTTTTGTGCCAAACTTGCTACGTGTGAAGGTGAAGTAAGCGCGCTTGCCCGGGCGTGCAATGAACTCCTACCTCTACATCGGAAAATACCGGTACAGAAAGCATACCATATAATTCCATCGTCTAAAAAAGGCATAATTAGAGTCACTCGCGATCCTTGAGGATTTGTATAAGTTCCTCCCAATCTGATTCCTCCTCTATAAATTGCCGAAACTCATCTGTGGCTCTCACGTAGAGTTCGACTACCCAAAAACTCTTTCCCCACTCTATTCGGTGACTAGCGAGTGCTGTGAAGCGAGGCTCTTCACGTTCGATTTTCTCGGCAAGCAGTCGTGCCTGTTGTTCGTTCATGCATTTTCCTTTCTTATTGCTCTTTGAAATGAGCGGTAAATGCTCATATCTCCTCATAACAGCTACTCATTTAGGGGACATTATTACTGAGCAAGAGCCTGGGTAATGATTTTGTGAATTTCTTCCTGATAGAGCAAATACTGGGGCTCATCAATTATAGCTTTTAGAAGGTGCATCATTGGCAGGAAAGTTCAGACCTAATAGTACAAGTCCATCATGTTTAGCAAGTCTTGCAGAGATCGATGGGCACTAGAGAAGAAACCAATCGTCATTCATACAGAAGTCGAGTATACGGTGCATGTTCGTAAGCGTTTCTTCTTCGAAATCATTCTCACTGAAATTAATGACGTGTTTAAAGAATTCGTGAGCCACCACGCGCTTTGGCACGACCTTGGGCTTTTTCATGTACCCGCTATTGGATAGCATATCAAAGTCAGCTCCTGGCGTATTCCCTGTATTAGTAAGTAGCTTGGCAAAGTCAGCTTTGGAGAACACATCCTCGATGCCCGATCCTTTCGCCTGAGGAAATCCAATTGGCACTTCTACCTCACATATTGACGCGTCAGGAATACCATAGCTTTCTTGGAGCTTATTTTTGGTACTCTTATGGCCTACAGTCGTGTCAACAACCACTTTGAAGCGCAATCCCTGCGAGATGAGGAGAGCCACCACATGTGGAATCGTATCGTCTCCAGTCGCAGGTGCAATATGGAGTTCGCACTCATAGCCAAGCAATTTGCGGAATGCACGCAAGTAAAGGAGCTCAGTGACGCCCTCCGTCACGATCACCTTGTCACGAATGGTAAGGTTATTCGCTCCATATTTTAGACCAATAGCGTCTAGAATAGGGCGTAGTGCCTGGAAATCACCGTTGCCGGTTGTCGACCCATACCACTTATTACGGATATTTAAATACCCCTTATCATCTGATTTCATTAGACGCACACCGGTGAGGCGATCAGGATCAATTAGATGTTCTGAGTGCGTGGAGATGACAACTAAATTGCCTACTACACCTAGGTCACGCAGGAAACCGAGAAGCCGCTTCTGTGCTGTTGCATGGAAGCCATTGTTCGGCTCATCAAACAGAAGTATTTTGTCTTTGAGATTATGAACGGACGTGTAAAGATGATATGCAAAGAGGAGCTTTGTATTTTCACTCAAGTGTCGGTAGAAGGATAACTTGTCGCCAGTAATAACTGTTACCTGTAGACCATCCACAAGGCTCAAGTTAATTGCAAGTAACTTTGTACCCACCTCATGGTCCTGGTTCACCTCGTCCACAAGATTATTGATCTTTACCTGCAGCCCGTTGAGGATTTCGTCTCGCTCACGTGGGTTCTGCCCCTTGAGCAACCGCACCAGCTGGGTCTTACCGAGGTAGTCGACCAACGCGTTTGTCAAAGGACCATGGCCCTGGGAGATGTGCTCAATCTTGATAATGTCGGGCAGCACATCGAGGAGAGAGTATGCCTCTTTGAACAAAAGTATCATGGGTAATTGGCCTGCAAGCAGGCTTTCGATTTCGTCAGGAGTCGGCTGACGAAACGGTTGCCAACTCCCACCAATGAACATCTGACCACTCGCTTGCACCTGTATGCCGAGTTGCGTCGGTACCTTGGTCAACAACGTGGGGACTTGTTGTTTCCTGCGTTCGGTGCAATCTTTGAAGCTCGGTTCAGTTGAGAACCGGTATTCACCCGAGGCAGTACGATAGACCCACAAACTGCTCGCACGCACAACTTTTTCAATAAGGTCCGCATAGACCGTACTGAGCTGATTGGTTAGTTCCTCTTTGATTCGTCGATACTCATTGCTACCAAACGTGGCAGAGGTTCCGCGGTTTAATTCGTCCATCTTAGCGCCAAACGCTTTGACAAAAGCGTCTACAGTAAGATCACCTTCTCCTACTTTATATTCGCCGAGTAGGTATGATGCGTGAGTAGATGGATCGAAATTTGTAAAGTTCCCGTGTGCCTGGGGTATTAAGCTGGGTGCGAAGTGTGCTAGCGCAGTAAGGAAGGAGGTTTTGCCGGACTATTGCGGCCCAAGATGTAAATGAGATTTGCTGGGTCCTCCAGGTCTACGCGACCGGAGTCTCGAAATCCGAAGCACTCCTTGATTTGAAACGAGACTAGTTGCATCCTTACATGCTCCCGCCATTCGCCTATTTCCTTTAGAATGTGCTCAGTACTTTACCTGATTTAGAACAAAAGCGTAAGTGGATGGGTACAATGTGAATATGATCTTTAAGCTCGTTATTCGATTCCCACGCTTTATCAGAAGACCAACAGGACGCCTTGCAGGCTCCTACGATCAATCCTAGCACCTTGAAGCCAAGAAATGTGATAATGTATGGTAGACGTGTGTTTAAATAACTTGTATCTGTTCATCAAAGCTACAAACATACATATATTTAGGAGTAGAGCATGAGTAATGGGCATCCAACGTATCCTAATCCGACTATTACTGAGGCAGCATGCGATATACATTTTCGGCTGCCTCAGGCAAGTGGGTGGAAGCCTTCCATACCTGGTGAACTCTTTAAGCACATACAAGATGAATATCCTGAGATAGAGCCTGTAATCGAAATGGGTTTTCAATTCGAGTTCGGACCAACTGGAACAGGTACAAAAATTGTACCTCAGTCGCAGAAAGTCCGTTTCAAACACAGAACTCGTCCACTTATTCTTCAACTCGCTGAGAATGCTTTTAGTGTAAGTACTCTTCCCCCCTATCAAGGATGGGAAGTGATGCGAGGTGATGTTTTATCTGCATGGCAGCAGGTCGAAGAAGTTTTAAAGCCTGAGTTAATTACCAGGATTGGACTTCGTTATATTAATCGATTTGACAAGGAAACAGATCAAGATCGTTTAGATGGCTGGTTGATTGCAAATGATTACATTCCAAAGGGTATTCTCGCTTCCTCTCCGGGTTTTTTCTTGCGATTACATCTGCGGCTAGCCATCGAAGATGTAATTATTATTACTTTGGGTGACACTCAACCGGACCCGACCGGTGGGCATGGAACAATTATTTTCGATATTGATCGAATTGTTGAGAAGGAGATATCACCAGGGCAAGATGTTTTCAAACGAGAGTTGGAGCGGTTGCATACTGATGTTTGGAATGTCTTCTCATCGGCTAAAGGTGAGAAGCTAGAAATCCTTCTAAATCGGAGGTAAAAATGGGTACCAGAATCCTAGAAAACTCAAGGGCAGCTTATGAACCCCTGACTCACTACGAAGCAAGATCGCCATCTTTTTCTGTTTTTCCCCAGCGGAGGGTAGAGATGCAGAGTTCCTCAGTGACGTCAGATGGGCGTCTGTGGCAGCAAGTGCTCGTAAATATGAAGAATGACAACCCAACTTTAGTATTGAGCAATGAGTCATGGGGAGTTGGCATTCCTACTTCGGAGCATGAGCAAAAGAACTTCGCTTTAGCTCAGTTATTGAAGTCTTGGCATGAGGGTGATGAACTAGAGCAGCGTGAGACGTGGGAACGTTTGAAAAAGGCTCTAGATGAGGATCGTCTTTCTGATCGGAAGCTGTTTCCATGAGTACCATTGTTCTTCTTGATACTGGCCTTCTAGGATTGCTAACCTATCCTAAAGCTTCTTTGGAGGCAGGTCAATGGCTACTTTCTTTATCTATGAAGGGTTTTGAGGCTAAAGTGCCTGAGATTGCAGATTACGAACTCCGGCGAGAATTGTTGCGTATGGATAAGATCGATGGTATCAAGCGTTTGGATGCTCTCAAGGATATTCTTGGTTACATCCCGATTACTACACAGATGATGCTTGTAGCTGCGGAATTTTGGGCACAAGCACGAAAGAAGGGGAAACCCACAGCAGATGATAAGGCTTTAGATGGTGATGTAATTCTTGCTGCTCAAGCCCGGGTTATAATGGATGGAGGTCAGAACGTGGTAATTGCAACAACAAATGTTGGCCATCTTTCCCGCTTTGTGAATGCCAAAGAATGGAAAGGTATTATCTAAGTTTTTCTTGTGTAGATGTATCAGAGTAAGGCGCGTCTACGCCGGAGTAAAGTTCGTGGTACCGTTGCCAGTTGTCACAATAGTACTGCTCACCAAAGGCAGAGAGGCGTATCCAGTAGATGTGAGGCGTGTACTTGAGCCTGGGGTTATATTCGCCCCAGATGCGATATTCCTCAACAAGCGGCCTCGCCTCGCCTCTTTCCTTGTAATCTCTGAGGCGCAGCCAGGTATTCCAGCTGATACGCCCGTAGTAGCCATCATTACTTCTGAGCCCCTCCGGCCTGCCTTTCCAGGCTTCTGCAAGGGCTCTCCAATGCCATTGCCGGAGCGTCCCTATCGGGAGGCGTTCAGATGCCTTTTTGCTCACCTCTCGTACCAGCTTGCGCCCCTTTGGGGTGATCTGGATGTCAAGAACTTTGGTCCCTGGATGGGGATACCTGCACCGTATATAGCCGCGCTTTTCCAGGGCTTTAAAGGTTGAGCCTGTGCCTGTGTCGACCAGGCCGCTCGCATTCAAGCTCCTTCTGAGTGGTGAATCGTTGCAGGCGGGTGACTGTCTCCCGTAAAACATCCAACGCCATTCACTTGCAGCGCGAGACCTGCCGCCCCGACTCCATTGGCTTTTTTTCGTGACGTTCGTTTTCCTGGTCCACTTCGTATATCGCCTGCAGGTAGTGCTGCTGGCGTTTGGTCAGATCACCCCACGTCATCATTGTACCTCTGCGCTTGTTAAATTGTTGCTGATTGTCTCGATTGCCCTCTCAACCTCGCCACGAATTGCTTGATGCCTTCAGGTGCAATGTATCAATGAGCCATCTCTATATCTCAGGACTATCCGGTGGCGGGACATAATAACCCACGCCTGGTTGGTTATGCAAGAAACGCGGTTGTGCCGGGTCTGGTTCTAGCTTGCGGCGCAGGTGGCGTATGAAAGTGCGCAGGTAAGTGTTTTCGCCGCCATAGTCAGGGCCCCACACGCGCTGCAGGAGTTCTCGATGCGTCAGAACTTTTCCCGCATTGCGAGTAAGCTCGCGCAGCAGATCATACTCTGTTGGCGTCAGGTGAATATCCTTGCCGCCAGAATGCACACTGCGGTGGGCATAATCCACGGTTAAGCCGTTGTCTCCGCCACAGCGATAGACCGGGCTCTGCATATCGCTGCTTATCGTACCGCTGCGCAGGCGTTCTACTTCATCGGCCCGGCGCAAGGCCACCCGTACACGGGCCAGCAATTCGTTCATGCTGAAGGGCTTGG
>WNFC01011779.1_pt1 | contig 10350 bp, 13 predicted proteins | sample 5400541 | NCBI WGS metagenome assembly WNFC01 (sample SAMN13153342, study PRJNA577476) | soil metagenome | isolation source: 120 cm saprolite under Douglas fir tree site 2 hole 2 replicate 1 | place: USA:California | collected 2015-04-18 | reverse complement strand
CCCGCGCCAAATACTCATCGCCACTCAAGGCCCTCATCGAGCTCTACGTCGAGTGCAGCGCCTTCGCGCCCACTCCCCAAGCCATGGCCAACGGCCTCGCCTATCTCCAAATCGACCTCACCGACCCCGACTTCCACGCCATCACCCTCGCGCAGTTCCGCGCCCTCCGCCAGGAAACGCAAAAGCTCCTCGACGCCGCCGTCGCCGCCCGCGACCTTCGCCCCTGCGACACCGCCGAACTCGCCCGCCTCATCCAGCACCTCAACGGCGGCGCCATGCTCTCCTGGGCCGTCTATCGGCAGGGTTCCGTCGCCGCCTGGGTCCGCCGCGACCTCCAAGCCCTCCTCGCTCCCTACCGAACCGCACGGACTCGCGCTAACCCCAAAAACACAGACAAAAAAAGTTCTAGGTGAAACGCCGCAGGTGTGCTATGCTGGGTTTGCGTTTGTTGCTCTTGTATCGCCTTTGGATGTGTAAGGTCGGTCGCAAGCTCAAACTTGCGGCCTTTTTTTACGCCCAAAGACGGCCCGTAACTCTGTTGAGGGGTTCGGAGTCGAGGCACCAGATAGCTTATTAAGAGTACGGTCCCTAACCCGGCCGGGCTCAAAGTATGATCGAGAAGCAAGTGAGTAAAGAACAAGGAACAGTGAAGTGGTTCAATGCCAGCAAGGGCTTTGGATTCATCCAGCGCCAGAGCGGTGAGGACGTTTTCGTCCATTTCTCCGCGATCGTGGCTGATGGCTACAAGTCGTTGAACGATGGCCAGGCGGTTGAATTCGAAGTCACCAAGGGCCCCAAGGGCCTGCAGGCCTCGAACGTCCAACCCCTCTAATCAGGGTGTGATCCCGGTTCGCCGGGGTCACCACTTCATTAGCGAATCCGGGCGGTACGCGCAAGCGTCCCGCCCGTTTTTGCTTCGTTGTCTCTATTCCCCTTTCCTGTGTTTCGGCCAAAAAAATTCTACTGTCATTCCGAAACAATGGGAGGGTTGCGATTCGGCGGGGTCAGCAGGCGAAAGGGATGGCCTTTCTTGCGTTCTTCCAGGTCTTTTTTCGCGGCCTCCACCATCGAGGGGTTCTTGAACAAGTCAATCGTTGTGGCGGCGAGCGTTTTTGCCGCAACCAGCATGCCTTTTTGTCCGATGGACATTCCCGAACAGGCCGTTACCTGCCAGCTATGGATGGGCACGTGGTAGGGATAGGTGGCAACTTCGAAGATCTGGCTCGGCACGTTCCAACTCACGTTGCCCATGTCGGTCGAGAACAATCCCTGAGCTGGCGCTTCGGGAAGCGGCTCGATCGTTTCCGCAAGAGGCAGTTCGATATTTTTCTTCAAAGGCTCCTGCATTTTTTTCGCCGCCTCCTTTTCCTCCTCCGTGAACCTCGGTGCGCCCACCAGGCGCAAGTTGCGGTCCATCACCTCGGCGATGGGGCGGTTGGGCAGCACTTCATACGAATCGGCGTCCACGACGACCTCAACCTGCGTGCGCGTCATCATGGCGGCGCCCCGGGCAATTTCGGAAACCCATTCCAACATGTCGGCCACATCCTCGTGCTTGTTCGCCCGAATGTAATACCAAGATTCTGCCTGGGCTGGAACCACGTTGGGTTGCCCGCCGCCGTTGGTGATCACTGAGTGGATGCGCGCGTCTTCTTTCAAGTGCTCGCGCGCGAAATTCACGCCCACATCCGTTAGCTCGACGCCCTTGAGCGCGCTGCGCCCGAGCTGTGGTGCGCTCGAAGCGTGCGCCGCCACTCCTTTGAACTTGAAGCGTACCGAGGCCACCGCCTTGCTGTATTGAAAACTCGCCGTGGTTACATCCTGCGGATGCCAGCCGATAAGGACGTCTACATCCTTAAACAACCCCGCCTCGAGCATGTAATCTTTTCCGCTGATGGACTCTTCCGCCGGCGTTCCATAGAAGCGAAGCGTACCCTTGATTTTTCCTGTGTCCACCCATTTGGACACGGCCACCGCTGCGGCCGCGGCACCCGCGCCGATCAGATTGTGTCCGCAACCGTGCCCCGGCGCGCCTTCATTCAAGGGAGAGAAGGAAGTCTCAGGCTTTTGCGAGAGTCCTACCAGGGCATCGTATTCGCCGTAGATGGCAATCACCGGCTTTCCGCTGCCATAGTTCGCAACGAACGCCGTCGGCATCGCCGCGACTCCCTTCTCGACGCGGAAGCCGTTGCTCTCCAGATACGCCATTAGCTCGCGACTGGACTTGTACTCGTGCAGGGCCAGCTCCGCAGCGTTCCAGATGTTCAGGCTGACTCTGCGCATCGCGTCTGCGTTCGCGTCCAGCCAGTGGAATGCAGCCTCTTTGTCCGCGTCCGGCGCCGCCGGAGCCGACACCGTTGTTTCACTGAGCAGGACCAGCGCGAAGCAGGTACACGCGAGCAGTATCAAACGTGACATACGCGTCTCCTTCGACGGCTTGTTGGAAATTTCTCGGATTTCGCGCCATGCTAGGCTACGGGCTGCACCAAGTCAACGCCAGAAGGTCGGTTACCCCACACGCCGATTTTGCGGGTGAGGACAAATTCCAGTGTCGACAATAACCGATTGTCAGCTCCATCCCATTGTCAGCCGCCATCAGAATCATGTGCCGTTCATGCCCGCGGCCACCATCGCCCGACTTGGCGGCAGTATACTTCGTACTCTTGCCCGAAGGTTCGCCGCAGCGTGGGCTCCTCGTACCACACCACGAAGGCGTGCGCCGCGAGAAAGAAGAGGCCCGCATAGCCCAAAAGCGGCAACGACTCGTAGAAGAGCGCGGCGCTGGCCAGCGCGAGTCCTGCGCCAAGGTACATCGGATTCCGAGCGAAACGGTAGGGACCGCGAATCACCAGTCGGCGTGGCGGATCGAAGGGCGCCGGCGTGCCTTTCCCGATCGTTGCGAACGTGAAGATGCACCATAGCGCGACCGCTGCGCCAGCGGCCCCGATCACCATCCCTACAACCTGCGGCTTGGCAATCGCCGCAGGGCGGGCCATGCCCGACCAGGACAAAAGCCGCCCCGGCAAGTAGATGAGCACGAGGCCGATAAACAGCGCAGTCCACGTGACCGCTCGAGCAAAAACAAACATGTTTACCTCCGGTCGGCGCTTATGCCGATCCGTGTCCGCGACCGTTTCATTATATTGACGGGCCCGGCTCACGATTGTAGGTTGGAACCCTCCGAGACGCACCTAGCCGCTCGCCGGAGGCTATGGGAATGGCGATACCAAGGTTCGGGTTTCTGAAAATCGAGGCTCTGGCATGCCTTCTGATGGTAGCTGCAGGGGTAGCTGGATTGCTTGTCGCGTTGACGGGTTGGAGTGATTGGATCAAGGGGCTCAGATGGTCGAGATGGGTTTTGCCGCAGGTGAGCATCTTTTGGCTCATTCCTCAGAGCCTCGCGGTGATCGCCGGTGGAATCGGAGCTTGGCGCAGCAGGTCCTTCGTGCTAGCCGCGGTCGGTGTTGCTTCGTCCCTCATGGTGTTGACGCCGGTGGGTTGCATTTCGTTTTTGCCGGGTGTTTTCATGTTGTTGTCGATACTGAACCGGCCCGGAGCCTTTAATGTCTTCTTACCTCGATGGCGAGGTCCCGGTCGACCGCCACCTGGAGCATGGAGGACTTGACCTGGAGCTTCTTCTGGCTTTCCCATCTATTGCATACAGACAAGGTGGATGCAGCACAAATTTCTACGCCTCCCCAAATCCGGCGCCGAATTCTCCGGATTCAAACGTTTACGCTCGTTTGGATGAGTGCGGAGGCTGTAGTTGCTCTTGCTTCGGCCTGGCAAGCCCGCAGCCCCGCGCTCCTGGGATTCGGCGGAGACAGCTTCATCGAGTTGTTGTCGGCGGCGGTCGTCTTTTGGCGTTTCCGCGACGCTCGCACCGAGGAACGCACTGAGAAACGGACTGCTCAAGTAGGCGGAATCCTGCTATTCGTTCTAGCGGTTTTCGTAGCAGTCGCTTCAACCGCTGCTTTGCTCGGGTACAGGGAGGCGCGAACGAGCCTCGTCGGGATTGTGCTCCTCCTGCTAGCCGCCATCGTCATGCCCTGGCTCGCCGCTGAAAAACGCCATTTGGCAGCAAGGACCGGGAGTGGAGCACTAAGAGCTGATGCTGCGGAGTCCGCCCTATGCGGCTACATGGCTTGGATTGCTTTGGCAGGGCTGATCGTCAACGCCGGCTGGGGGAACCACTGGGCCGATCCACTGGCAGCTCTCTGCCTTACGCCGATCCTCGTGCGCGAGGGCTGGGAAGCTATGCAGGCTAAGACTTGCCCAGACTGCTAGCGCCGCCATAACCTATTCACGAGCTTGAACTTAAGTTTACTATTGATAAATATATGAAGTCTAGTGTACCGTTGCGTGCGTTATCTCGAACAAACCTAGCTGACACCTCCCGCCACTCCAGCCCTAACTCTCGTCCTGTCAGTCTCTTGCAGCCTCTTGTGCCGCTCCAAAAAAGTCAACTCCTTTGCCATTCAAGCAAATCCAGCTTGTCGCTTGCACAGAGCGCATTCTGCGAAGAGTCGCAAACACCCGGGGTGGGGCACATCAGCACATCCGCGTCACGCTTCGTGTCCGCCGTCACGTGCATCACGTGGCGCCTCTATCCCCTGTGGCCTCAGTCCATTGCGCATACTTCCCGTCATCACGGAGGTGTACCCCTTTGCGAACTCCTCCGTTGCACCGAAGCGCAAAAGTACCTCTCTGTAAGTCCTTTGTTTGCCACTCTTACGCCACTCCCCGTCGCGTAAGTCCTTTCCTTGCCACTCTTACGAAAACACCCGGGATGGGGGTACGCCGACACTTCCGCGCCACTCTTTCCGCCGTCACATGCGCCACGTGGCGCCTCTATCCCCTGCGCCCTCAATCGATTGCGCATACTTTCCGTCACCACAGGGGTGTACTCCTACCCGCTTCAGATTTGTGCCCCATGCCTCCATCCTCCAGAACTGTTACCATGAACTTCATGAACACGAAAGCACTCGGGCTTGCACTTCTCTGCTCACTGCCACTCGCGGCCGCGGCGCAGACCGCCGACGAAATTCTCGCCAAAGTCATCGTCGCGCGCGGCGGCCGGGACAAGCTTCACTCCATCCACTCCGAACGTGTCTCCGGGCGCATCGCCTTTGGCGAAGTTCGCGGCCCCTTCATCGTTGAGCTGCAGCGGCCGCTCAAGATGCACATGCAGCTCACCATTCAGAACATGACCATGGTGCGCGTGTACGACGGAAAATCCGCCGGATGGGCCAACAATCCCTTTGCCGGAAAAATGAATCCCGATCCCCTGAGCGAAGACGAGCTGAAAAAGATCACTGAAGAATCCGACTTCGATGGCCCGCTGGTGGACTACAAGGAAAAGGGCAATCAAGTCGAGCTGGTGGGCAAGGACAAGGTCAAGGACAAAGACGCCTGGCGCATGAAGCTCACCACCAAAAACGGCGATGTGCGCTACTACTTTTTCGACGCCGATTCCTTTTTGCTTTTGAAATGGGAAGGCAAGCGCAAATACGAAGGCCAGGAATTTCCGGTGGAATCCTACTTCAGCGACTACCGCGAAGTCGGCGGCCTCAAGTTTGCCTTTGAAATCGATTCCGGCAGTTCGGCGGACCAGATCACGCAGAGACTCAGCATCGAGAAAATCGAGCTGAACCCGCAATTGAATGAAGCCGAGTTCAGCAAACCCGCGGCACCGTCGGCCTCACCCGAGACACCCGCCGCACCCGTGACGCCGCACGCACCGAACGCGGCTACTACGCCAAATGCGCCCGCGTCGCCGCCGCTCTAGCGCTCGTGCACGATGGCAACCGAGACGAAACCGAGAAAGAATTCACGAGGGGGCAAAGTTCACGAGCGAGCCGCGGCGGAATCTTTTTGCGGGTGCATTTGAGTGCGCGTGCTTGTCACAATATGCAGAAAGCGCCGCGCCAGTTCGCGGATGCGTTCTGGCTGGCGCAGTTCGATCGCGGCGCGCGGAATCAGCTCTGCGCCGATGCCCAGCGCGCTGGCACCCGCGAGAATAAAACCGCTGGCGGTCTGCTGATTCACGCCGCCCGCCGCAATCAGAGGAATCTGCGGAAAGGGCCCGCGCAGGGATTTGATGTAGCGATCGCCGCCAATCGGGGCGCATGGAAAAATCTTGACGAAGTCGGAGCCGGCCCTCCACGCGCTGAACACTTCCGTCGGGGTCATCGCGCCGGACATCATCAGCGTGTTGTGCTTGGCGGCGAGTTCGATAATTTTCACGTCGAGACCGGGACTGCTGAGAAAGTGCACGCCGGCGCGCAAACAGGACTGCGCCACTTCGAGATCGAGAACCGTTCCCACGCCCACTAGAATTTCCGGCGCGTTTCGGACCAGATCGGAAATCACCTCCATCGCTCCCGGCACGGTCATGGTGATTTCAACAATAGGAATTCCGCCTTTGGCCAGCGCCTGCGCGGCGAAGCGCGATTCTTCCGCGGAGGAAGTGCGGACCGCGGGAACGATGCCGATTTCCAGGAGCTTGCCGGCAACTTCTTTTTTGTTCATCAGAAACGAATTCTCCAGTTTGGCGCCACGTCCGTGAAGTCGCAGCGCGGGCGAGCTTTGGGACTCGGGGACTGGCACCAAAATACAGGAAATCGGCGGCCAGTGGTTACGTTATTGACGCAAGCTGGGACCGGTGACGAGTGATTCATTTGAGAATGATTCGACACGACCGCATACGCTTGCGCCGCGGGGAATGATATTCTGACTTATGACTTTCTTATGCTCAGGGGGTAGAGTGAGCTTGTGGTGAGCCAGCTTGCCGGTGCAAGTGGCCGGGAACTACTACGCGCGTGCCAGCGATGCGCGGAAGAAACACGTGAAGAAACGGCATCGATGATCGCATTGCGAACACACGGCTGGATTTCGAGACCTCCGCGGGTTCTGATTTGTCTGCGGGTTGCGATCCTTCTGTCCTGCGCGATGATTCTCGTGACCGGAAAAGTCGCCGCAGCGGCTGAGCGTCAAGGCAATTCTTCCCCGCTGGCGACGCAGTGGAATGCCCATTTCGCGATCGGGGATTTTGACGGCGATAGCCAGCCGGATTTGGCGACGGTGCAAAGCGGCCCGGACCGCTCCGAGACGCGCTACTGGATCCGCTTGGAGTTCGGCACAGGTTTGCGCGACGCCATCGGCGTCAATGCGCCGAGCGGTGGCTTGCACATCGCTTCGCGAGATGTGAACGGCGATCACTTTCTCGATCTGGTGGTCACCACGGCGTGGCAGCACCGACCGGTGGCGGTGTTGTTGAACGACGGGCACGGAAAATTCACGTTGCGCGACCCGGCGCTATTTCCGAGCGCCGTTCTGGATTTTGATCTCTTCTGGGCGCCCGCGTGCCGCGACCTGAAAGATGGGGTTGCGGCCATTCTCACGCGAAATTTTTCGGCAGGCTGTGCGCCGCGCAGCCGGATGACTTCCGAGCAAACTGCGCGCGAATTGTTCGCCTCTGAAGATTCTCCTACTTCAACCCTTTCCGCCATTGCTTCCGTTTTCGGCCGGGCCCCACCAAGCAGCATCCTTCCCACTTAAATCGGGTTCATCAGTCCGTAAAACCGAGCGGTTGTCTGGGCTCCTATAAGTATTGAGGCGCAGGAGCGTTCCTTTCAAGCCTGAGCATTTTGTGAAGCGCAATTGTTAGGCCTCACAAGCCCAGGAAGAGCGGGAGGATTCATGACGTTGTGGAGCCGTTGGTGCTTGGCTTTTGCTGTGAGCGCGTTGCTGGCGGGAAGCGCCTTCGCGCAGAAGCCGTTCACGTGGCAGGAGATTCGAGACAAGTTTGAGGCGGCAAACCCCACGCTGCGCGCGGGGCAGATCGGTATCGACGAGTCCAAGGCACAACAGATCACAGCGTTTCTTCGTCCGAATCCGAATTTCACTCTGGCGACGGACGGGACGCAAATCGTGCCCTACAAAGGAGTCTGGCAGCCGTTCACCGGTACTCAGTTTTCCAGCAACTTTAACTACCTGCACGAACGGCAGTACAAGCGTGAATTGCGGCTGGAGAGCGCCCAAAAAGGCACCGGCATCTCCGTATCCGCTCAAGCCGATCTGGAGCGCACCCTTGTTTTTGGCTTGCGGTTGGCGTTTGGGCAGACGCTTCAGGAAAAAGCGATTTTGGAATTGGCGAAAGAAAACCTGGTGTATTACGACCATATACTTTACGTGAATCGCGAGCGCTTCAAAGCCGGCGCGATTTCCCGCGTGGATCTGGACCGGCTGGAGTTGCAGCGAGTGCAGTACGAATCCGACCTGCAAATCGCGGAAGAGAGTTTGGAAACCTCGAAAATCCAGCTGCTCATGTTGCTGAACGACCGGACGCCGGTGGAGCAATTCGACGTCACCGGCCCCTTCGATTTTTCGACGCAAATCGCGCCCCTTGACGACGTGCGCCGGGAGGCCCTCGATGCCCGGCCGGATTTGCGGGCCGCCCTGCAATCCAGCGAGAAGGCGAAAACCGATCACCGGCTAGCCATTGCGAATGGGTCAACGGATCCGACCTTGAGCGCGTGGTATACGTACAACCCTTCATTCAACAACCCCTTTGACCACCAAACGCTGGGGGCCAGTATCAGCATTCCCCTCCGCATCTTCGACCGCAACCAGGGCGAGAAGTTGCGGACGCAGTTGGACATCGACCGGAGTGCAAAACTTGCAGAAGCGACCAAGGCACAAGTGTTCAGCGACGTGGATTCCGCATACGCCACGGTGACCAGCACGGTGACGCTTCTGCGGTCCTATAAGGAGCGGTACTTGCAGCAGGCCTCGCGAGTGCGGGACACGATCGCATTTTCCTACGAACACGGAGCGGCATCGCTGCTCGATTTCTTGAGTGCGCAGGCCGAATACCGGAGCGTGCAAGTCAACTACTTAAATCTGGTTGCTTCCTATTTGAACGCGGCAAATCAATTGAATCTGGCAGCTGGGCGTGAGGTCATCCCATGAGGGGCGCATTTGGAACGATAGGCCTTTGCTTGATGCTGGTCACGATGGCAGCGGGCTGTGGGAATAGCAAAGGTGATCCGAAAGCGGAGGAGCCGCCGGCGGCCAAGGTTGAACGCGAACAGGACCTGAACGTGATTCAAGTAGAGCATCCCGAGCAGTTTCCGCTGGCCACGGCCATCGTGCATGAGTCCACGTCCCAATTGAATGCAACGGGAACCGTCAGTCCGGACATTTCGCGTAGCGTGCCGGTTATTTCGATTGCGGCCGGGCGCGTGGTGGAGGTGGACGCGCGGCTTGGGGACACCGTGAAAAAGGGCCAAATTCTGCTGCGGGTGCAGAGCGCGGATATGTCGGCTGCGTTTTCGGATTACCGCAAGGCAGTGGCGGACGAAAAACTCGCACGAATACAATTCGAGCGCGCCACATTGCTTTACGACAAGGGCGCAATCTCCCTGAACGATTTCCAAACCGCAGAGGATGTGGAGAACAAGGCCCAGGTGGATGTGGAGAACACGACAGAGAGGCTGCGCGTTCTCGGAGGCAGTGTCGATCATCCCGCGGCGGTCGTGGACATTCGCGCTCCGATTTCCGGCGTCATCACCGACCAGCAGGTGACCAATGCCGCGGGGGTGGCCGGACTGGGCTCACCCAACCCGTTCACGATTTCGGATTTGTCGAACGTGTGGATTCTCTGCGACGTGTACGAAAACGATCTGGCCAGCGTGCACATAGGCGAAACGGCGGAAATCCGGCTGAACGCGTATCCGGACAAGGTATTTACGGGGCGCATCAGCAATGTGGGGCCGGTGCTCGATCCGGCGATTCGCACGGCAAAGGTGCGCATTGAGGTACGCAATCCCGGTTTGATGCGCGTGGGGATGTTCGTCACCGCCACGTTCCACGGACAGAAAAAGGAGACGCGCGCGGCGGTGCCTGCTTCGGCGATTTTGCATTTGCACGATCGCGACTGGGCGTACGTGCCTGCGGGAGAGAAGAAGTTCCGGCGCGTGGAAGTCGCCGCGGGCGGCGCATTACCGAACGGAATGCAAGAAATTGTTTCCGGAGTCAAGCCGGGGCAGCAAGTGGTGGGTAACGCGCTGGTGTTGCAGAACAGCGTGGAGCAGTAAACGGAATGATCCGGGGACTGATCAACTACGCGCTGAACAATCGCTTCATTGTGCTGGCGCTGGCGGGGCTGCTGCTGATTTGGGGCGCGGTGTCGTTCCACAACCTTCCGGTAGAAGCATACCCGGACGTGGCGAACAACTACGTGCAAATCATCACGCAATGGCCTGGGCGCGCGGCGGAAGAGGTGGAGCAGCAAGTCACGATTCCCATTGAAATCCAGATGAACGGAATCCCGCACCTGGCGCATCT
>WNFC01010329.1_pt1 | contig 10350 bp, 9 predicted proteins | sample 5400541 | NCBI WGS metagenome assembly WNFC01 (sample SAMN13153342, study PRJNA577476) | soil metagenome | isolation source: 120 cm saprolite under Douglas fir tree site 2 hole 2 replicate 1 | place: USA:California | collected 2015-04-18 | reverse complement strand
GCCCTCGGGATCGACGATGAAGGTGGCGCGCAGCGCGACGCCCTCGTTCTTGTCGAGGATGCCCAGCGCTGTGCTCAGCTCGCGCTTGATGTCGGCGAGCCACGGGAAGGCGATCCGGCCGAGATCCTCGCGGCTCTGCCGCCAGGCGAGGTGCACGAAGTCGCTGTCGGTCGAGAGGCCGAGAAGCTGCGTGTCGCGATCGGCGAATTCGCCGTTGAGCTCGTTGAAGCCGACGATCTCGGTCGGGCAGACGAAGGTGAAATCCTTCGGCCAGGCGAACAGCACCAGCCATTTACCGGCATAGGTTGCATTGGTCACCGGCGTGAAGGCGGTCTTGGGATCCTTGCCGGAAACGGCGGTCAGGGCGAATTGGGGCAATTGGTCGCCGACGGTCAACATGATTTCTCCTGGTCTTGGGTTGCGAACCTTACCCAGATGGCGGCGGTCGCCGTCCACGACAAGATGCTAATTAGAATTATTCTAGAAAATCATTCGACGTTCTCTGGCTGCCCGGATTGGCCGCGGGACCGGGCGGTTTGTGACGCCGCGCCGGGATCCGCTATCAATCCCCTGGATTAACCCGGCATCCTCGGTAAACTGCCGCGCTGGGTGAGCCTGGCCCGCTATGGACGGATCTGCTGCCCCAACAGGGAACTAACAAATATTTTTGGGAGGGTTTGATGACGATAACACGACGCCTGGTGCTCGGCGGCCTCGCCGCCGCCCCGGCGGTGATCGGCGCCGGAAGGATCGGCCGCGCCGCCGGGCCGACGGTTCTCAAGATCAGCCATCAGTTCCCCGGCGGGACGATCGACGCCGGCGATTTCCGCGACCGGCTGTGCCGCAAATTCGCCGCTGAGGTCGAGGCGCGCACCCAGGGCGAGGTGAGCTTCCAGATCTACCCCAATTCCTCGCTGATGAAGACGGTGGCGCAGTTCTCGGCGCTGCGCAAAGGCGCGCTCGATCTCAGCCTCTACCCGCTCGCCTATGCCGGCGGAGAGGTGCAGGAGCTCAATATCGGGCTGATGCCGTGCCTCACCACCAGCTACGAGCAGGGACTCGCCTGGCGCAAGGCCGAGATCGGCGCCGCCCTCACCGAGTCGCTCGATAAGAAGGGCGTCAAGATATTGACCTGGATCTGGCAGGCCGGCGGCGTCGCCTCGCGCGCCGGCAAGGTGGTCAATCCCGACGACGTCAAGGGGCTCAAGATCCGCGGCGGCAGCCGCGAGATGGATCTCATGCTGAAGGCGGCCGGCGGCATCATCTCGTCGGTGCCGTCGAACGAGATCTATGCCGCGATGCAGACGGGCTCGCTCGACGCTGCCGTCACCTCGTCGACCAGCCTCATCAGCTTCCGCCTGGAGGAAATCTCGAAGAACCTGACGACCGGACGCGGCAAGAGCTTCTGGTACATGCTGGAGCCGCTCTTGATGTCGAAAGCCGTGTTCGACGGGCTGTCGCCGGACGCCAAGAAGGCGATCGCCGAAATCGGCGAGTCGATGCAGGCTTTTGGCCTCGCCGAGGCCAGGAAGGACGACGAGCAGATCGCCGGCATCTACACCAAGGCCGGCGTCAAGGTCGAGGACATGGACAGCGCGACGATCGAGCGCTGGCGCAAGATCGCCGAGGCCGAGGCGTGGAAGGATTTCGCCGAGCGCAATGCCGAATGCGCGCGGTTCCTCAAGCTCGCGCAAATCGTCCCCGCCGCCTGAGCCCGCGCCAGAGGCTGAGTGAACGCGCACGCCGAGCTTGATACGTCCCGCCCGGAGACGCTGCCCTCGGGCGGCGTCCTCGGCGCGGCCCAGGCGCTGCTCGACCGCGTCAATGCGGCGGCGGCGGCGCTCAGCGGAATCGCAGCCGGCATCGCCGGCTGCGTTCTCACCTGGGAGGTCATCGGCCGCTATTTCCTCAAGCTGCCGAGCGATTGGCAGGACGAGCTATCGATCTTCCTGCTCGTCGGCGCGACCTTCATGGCGGCGGGGTGGATCCAGTCCAAGCGCGGCCATGTCGGTATCGATGCGCTCAGCCATATCCTGCCGCCATTCGCCGACCGCATCCGGCGCATCTTCGCCGACCTCGCCTCGCTGGCCTTCTGCGCCTTCTTCTGCTGGAAGAGCTGGACGCTGCTCGCCGAGGCCTGGGAGGACGGCCAGACCACCTCCTCGTCATGGAACCCGCCGCTCGCCATTCCCTACGGGCTGATGAGCGTCGGCATGACGTTGCTGGTGGCGCAGCTGCTGGTCCAGCTGCTGGCGCGCGGCATCAGCCCCGATTCCTCCCCCTCTGCCCCCGGGAGGGGGCCTCTTCCTTCTCCCTCTCCCTCCGGGAGAGGGCTTCTTCCTTCTCCCTCTCCCTCCGGGAGAGGGCTTCTTCCTTCTCCCTCTCCCTCCGGGAGAGGGCTTCTTCCTTCTCCCTCTCCCTCCGGGAGAGGGTCGGGGTGAGGGTTTTTTCCCGGTTGATTTCGCCTCGCAGAAACAGCCCTCACCCTGCCCTCTCCCAGAGGGAGAGGGTTCTTGAAGGGTGCCTCTCCCGGAGGGGGAGGGTTGTTGAAGGGTGCCTCTCCCGGAGGGGGAGAGTTCTTAAAGGGTGCCTCTCGCGGAACGAGAGGATTCTTGCCCCATGACCCCGCTCACCATCGGCCTGCTCTACGGCGGCGCGACGCTCGTCGCGCTGTTCTCCGGCATTCCGATCGCCTTCGCGCTCGGCGGCGTCGCCGTGCTCTTCATGGCGTTCTTCATGCCGGGCGCCTCGCTCGATACGGTGACGCAGAACGTCTATGAGGAGATGGCGAGCATCACCCTGCTCACCATCCCGCTCTTCATCTTGAAGGGCGCGGCGATCGGCAAGTCGCGCGCCGGACAGGATCTCTATGCCGCCCTGCACGCCTGGCTGCATCGCATCCCGGGCGGGCTCGGCGTCGCCGTGGTGCTCGCCTGCGGCCTCTTCGCGGCGATGGCGGGGTCGAGCCCGGCGACCTGCTCGGCGATCGGCAGCTCGGGTATTCCCGAGATGCGCAAGCGCGGTTACCGGCCGGGCTTCGCCGCTGGCCTCGTCGCCGCCGGCGGCACGCTCGGCATCCTGCTGCCGCCCTCGATCACCCTCATCCTTTACGCGGTGGCGGCGGAGCAGTCGCTCGGCCGGCTCTTCCTCGCCGGGATCGGCCCCGGGCTGCTGCTGCTGGCGCTGTTCTCCGGCTATGCGATGTTCCACTACGCCGGCGATGTCCGCGGCGCCCGCGCCATCATGGCGTCCGGCGGCGCGCGCTCGGCGCTGCTCGACGAAGACCGCTTCACCATGCGGGACCGGATGAACGCGCTGCCGCGCATCCTGCCCTTCCTCATCCTCCTCACCGGCGTCATGGTCGCGCTCTATGGCGGCATCGCGACGCCGTCGGAGACGGCGGGGCTCGGCGCCGTCCTCGCACTCGTTCTCATAGCCGTGGTCTACGGCGCCTGGCGCCTCGGCGATCTCAAGCCGATCTTCGCCAGCACCCTCGGCGAGAGCGGCATGCTGATGATGATCATCGGCATGAGCCTGCTCTACAGCTACGTCATGAGCTATCTGCACATCTCGCAGGGCGCCGCCGAGTGGATCGTCGCGCTCCATCTCTCGCGCTGGCTGCTCTTCGCCGCGCTCGTCCTCCTCATCATCGTCCTCGGGTTCTTCCTGCCGCCGGTCAGCATCATCTTGATGACGGCGCCGATAATCCTGCCGCCGCTGCGCGCCGCCGGCTTCGAGCTCGTCTGGTTCGGCGTCGTCATGTCGGTGGTGATGGAGATGGGCCTCATCCACCCGCCGGTCGGGCTCAACATCTTCGTCATCAATCGGATCGCGCCCGATATCGGGCTCAAGGACATCATCTGGGGCACGTTTCCCTTCGTCTTCCTGATGATGATCGCCATCGTCGTGCTCTGCATCTTCCCGAGCATCGCGACTTTTCTGCCGGACCTCGTCTACAATAAGTGATAAGCCGCGACAGCGCGGCGCCCCTTGCCGGAGCCCCCTGATGATCGTTTCGCCGCCCGCCGAGATCGGCATGCGCCTCGCAGACGTCGAGACCCCCGCCCTGCTGCTCGATCTCGAGGCCTTCGAGCGCAATCTCGAGCGCCTCGCCGATCGCGCGACCACGATGGGCGTCCGCCTGCGGCCGCATGCCAAGACGCACAAATCCCCCGTCATCGCGCGCCGTCAGATGGCGCTCGGCGCCGTCGGGGTGTGCTGCCAGAAGGTCAGCGAGGCCGAGGCGATGGTGCAGGGCGGCGTTGCCGATGTGCTGGTCAGCAACGAGATCGTGGGTTCACGCAAATGCGCACGCCTCGCCGCCCTCGCACGCGAGGCACGCATCGCCGTCTGCGTCGATGATCCCGTGCATGTCGCGGCGCTCAGCGAAGCCGCCGTTCAATATGGCGTGACGCTCGAGGTGCTGGTCGAGATCAATGTCGGCGGCAATCGCTGCGGCGTCGAGCCCGGCGCGCCGGCGCTCGCTCTGGTCGAGCGCGTCGCCCGGGCGCCGGGGCTGCGCTTTCGCGGCCTGCAGGCCTATCACGGCGCGGCGCAGCACATCGCCGACTTCGCCAAGCGGCGCGCTGCCGCTGCCGACGCTGTCGCCAAGGCGCGCGAGACGCGCGACCTCCTCGCCCGCCACGGCCACGATTGCACCGATATCGACGGGGCCGGGACGGGGACCTACACCTTCGAGGGCACCAGCGGCGTCTATAACGAGCTGCAGGTTGGCTCCTACATCTTCATGGACGCGCATTACGCCCGCAACCTCGATGCCGACGGCAGGCCGGTCACCGATTTCGAGCACAGCCTCTTCGTCTACGCGACGGTGATGAGCAAGCCGGCGCGCGACCGCGCCGCCGTCGATGCCGGCAAGAAGGCGCTGGCGATGGATTCCGGGATGCCGACCTTGGCCGATCTCCGCGACATCGAATACACCGCCGCCTCCGACGAGCACGGCAATCTCAAGCTCGGCGAGACCAACCGGCCGCTCGCCATCGGCGACAAGATCCGCCTCATCCCCGGCCATTGCGACCCGACGGTCAATCTCTACGACTGGTATGTCGGCTATCGCGACGATCGCGTCGAGGCGCTGTGGCCGATCGCGCGCGGGCCGGGTTATTGAGGGCGGGCGACGCCTGAGACCCTCTCCCCTCGGGGAGAGGGGAGGTGCTGCCGATCAGCTCGTCTTCTTCGCCTTCGCCTTGGGCTGCGGCACCACCGCCTCGATGCGCTGGCGCAGCGCCGGGTCGATCTGCTCGTTGTAGAGGCCGGGCGCACAGCCTTTCTGCCAATAGATCTTGACCAGCGGCGCGTATTCCTTGATCGCCTCGTCCTTGACCGCAGCGCTCGGCTTGTTGCGGAAGGAATCGATCAGCCCGGCGCATTCCGCCGTGCTGGCCTTCTTCGTCGCGGCATCGGCCGCACTCGCGATGAGGGCGAGCGCACAGATCGGCAACGACATGGCGATGAGACGTGACCAACGCATAACTTCTATCCTCCCGCGATTGAACAAAGGCGCAGTTGTTGCGCACAATCCCTTTAGCAGATCGATAGGGTTTTGCCAGCCCGCAAGCGAGAGATGAATTCGAGATGACGAAGGAAGCATTGCCGATCGGCCCGGCGCTGACCTGGCGGCCGGTTCCGCGGCCGCAAAAACGCGTGCTCGAAGGGCGCTATGTCCGACTCGAGCCGGTCGATGCAGCGCGCCATGCCGACGATCTTCACCGCTCGTCGCAAGACAGCCCGACGATCTGGACCTATCTCGGCTACGGCCCGTTTGCCGATGCGGCGGCTTTTCGCGGCTGGCTGAGCGAGCGCGCGGCGCAATCGGATCCACTCTTCTTCGCCATCATCGACAAGGCGACGGGACGCGCCGCCGGGATGGCGAGCTATCTGCGCATCACGCCGGGCGACGGCGTCATCGAGATCGGCCATATCTGGCTCGCCCCGGCGATCCAGCGCACTCGGCAGGCGAGCGAGGCGATCTTCCTCCTGATGCGCGAGGCCTTCGCGCTCGGCTACCGCCGCCTCGAATGGAAATGCAACGCGCTCAATGCCGGCTCGCGGCGGGCGGCTTTGCGCTTCGGCTTCAGCTTCGAAGGGATTTTCCGCCAGCACATGATCGTCAAGGGCCGCAACCGCGACACCGCCTGGTTCGCCATGCTGGACCACGAGTGGCCCGCGGTCAGCGCCGGCTTCGAGCGCTGGCTGGCGCCGGACAATTTCGATGCGGCAGGACGGCAGCTTTCCGCGCTGATCACCGCTGCCGCGCCGTCATGACGAGAACCAGTCCGAGCCCGATCAGGATCGTGCCGCCGACCAGCGCCGGGGTGATCGTCTCGCCCATCCATACCGTCGAGATGATGAGGCCGAGCGCCGGTACGCCGAGAAAGCCGAGCGAGCTGACGAGGATCGGCAGGGCGCGCGCCACCGAGGTGGCCGCCCAGGAGGCGGCCGGCCCGGCGCCGATGCCGAGATAGAGCAGCGCCACGAGCACGCTGCCGCCCATCTCGATATGCCCCGCCGGCTCGAAGAGCGCCGCCATCGCGGTGAGCAGCAGCGCGGCAAGCAGCATCTGCCAGGGCAGCGCCTGGAGCGGCGTCAGGTGCCAGACATGGCGCCGTGCGTGAAAGATCGCCAGCGCCCAGGAGAGCGCCGCGACGAGAAGCAGCGCATGGCCGAGGAGGATGCCGCCGGCGTGCCAATCCTGTGCCAGCGGGTCGGCGAGGACGATGATGCCGAGGAGGCCGGTGGCGACGCCGAACCAGCGCTGTCGCGGCACGACCTCGCCGACGATGAGGGCGAGCGGCACCAGCCACAGCGCCGTCGTATAGGCGAGCACCGCCGAGCGCCCCGCCGGCAGGTAGCGCAGCCCGAGATTGGCGAGGGCGAAGAAGAAGGTCATTTGGAAGAGGCCGACCGACAGGATGATCGGCAGGTCGGCCCGCGCCGGCCGCCGGAGCTGGCCGATGCAGGTCAGCAGCAGGAACGACGCGCCGGCGCCGAGAATGGCGCGCGCCGCGGCAAAGCGGATCGGCGTCGCGCCGGCCAGGCCGATCTTCATCGCCGGCCATGCGGTGCCGAAGAGGATGATGGCGAAGACGAGCAGCGCCAGACTCTCGGCGCGCGTCGCCGGCGCCTGCATCGTCGTTTGGGGTTCTGCCGTCATCTACCCTCCGGAGCCGATAACTCCTCTCCCCTTGCGGGAGAGGAAGGGGCCCTCCTGAGCTTGTCGAAGGGGCAAAGCAACGGGAAGGTGAGGGGTAAAGCGCGGGCGAGCAATGATTTTGAATTTGTGCCCCAGCCCCCTCACCCTCCCGGCGCTGCGCCCCGGGCCCCTCCCTCTCCCGCGAGGGGAGAGGGACCACACCCCCTTCCGCCCGCCCGGTCGCCGTTCTAATCTGCCGCCGCAATGATGAGACGAGACGATGCTGTCGCTTGACGATGTCCGCGCCGCCGCCGCACGCATCGCCGGCAAGGTCCGGCGCACGCCGCTGATCGCTGCCGCGCCGAGCAAGCGCAGCCTCGGCGACGGAGTGGTCAGCTACAAGCTCGAATGCCTGCAGGTCACCGGCTCGTTCAAATCGCGCGGCGCGATCAGCAAGCTCGCGACGCTGTCCGCGAGCGAGATCGCCAAGGGCCTGGTCACCGCCTCGGGCGGCAATCACGGTCTCGCCATCGCCTATGCCGGCTGGCTGACCGGCCGGCCGGCGACCATCTTCGTGCCTGAGAACGTCTCACCAGCGAAGGCGGCCAAGATCAAGGAATGGGGCGCCGAGCTGATCGTCACCGGGACGGTCTGGGACGAGGCGAATCGCGCGGCGATGACGCATGTCGCGCGCACCGGCGCGACCTACGTTCATCCCTTCGCCGATCCCGCGATCATCGCCGGCCAGGGCACCATCGCGCTCGAGCTCTTCGAGGACGACAAGGCGATCGACACGCTGATCGTCGCCATCGGCGGCGGCGGGCTGATCGCCGGCATCGCCACGGCGGCGAAAGCGCTCAATCCGCGCATCCGCATCATCGGCGTCGAGCCGGTCGGCGCGCCGACGCTGCATGCCAGCCTCGCCGCCGGACGCATCGTCGAGCTTGCCGAGATCACGACGATCGTGCCGACGATGGCGGCGCGCAAGACCGAGGCGATCAACTTCGAGATCATCCGGCGGCACGTCGAAGAAATCGTGCTGGTCAGCGACGAGGAGATGCGCGAGGCGGCGCGATATCTGTGGTTCGACAGCGGGCTCGCCGTCGATCTCTCGGGCGCCGCCGCGGTCGCGGCGCTGCTCACCGGCCGCGTGCACGCCGAAGCCGGCAGCCGGACCTGCGCCCTCGTCTGCGGCGCCGGCGCGGATGGCATTGCTTGAACTTGCAGCGGGATCATGCGTCCCCTCACCGTGAGGAGCCGCGGGGTTGCTCTCCAGGCGAGAGATGGGAGGCAAGACATGACGAGCGATTCAGCGGCCAAGGCGGCGTCCGCCGTCGACGAGCAGCGCCTGTGGCAACGCCATATGGCGATGGCGAAGCTGGGCGCGACGCCGCGCGGCGGCGTGCGGCGCCTGGCGCTCGACGCCAACGACAACGAGGCGCGGCGCGTCCTCGTCGAATGGGCGCGCGGCCTCGGCTTTACCGCCTCGCTCGATGCCGTCGGCAATCTCTTCATCCGGCGCGAGGGCAGCGCGCGCGACGCCGAGCCCGTGCTCGCCGGCTCGCACACCGACACCCAGCCGAGCGGCGGCAAGTTCGACGGCATCTACGGCGTGCTCGCGGCCTGCGAGGCGCTCGAAGCCATCGAGCGCGCCGGCATCACGACGCGGCGCCCGCTCGAGGCCGTCGTCTGGACTTGCGAGGAGGGCGGCGCGCGCTTCCCGATGGGCACGATGGGATCGGGCGCCTTCATCGGGCTGAAGCAATTGCCCGAAATCCTCGCGGTCAAGGACGATGCCGGAATCAGCGTCGACGAGGCGCTGAAGGCGACGCGTGCGGCGCTCCCCGGCGTCAAGGAGCGGCCGCTCGGCTTCCCCGTCGCCGCTTTTCTCGAGGCGCATATCGAGCAGGGGCCGGAGCTCGAGGCGAAAGGCGACACCATCGGCATCGTCACCGGCATCCAGGGCGCCCGGCGCTTCCTCGTCGAGATCGAGGGCGAGGACGCCCATGCCGGCACGACCTCGCGGGCGCGCCGCAAGGACGCGCTCTCCGCCGCCGTCGCCATGGTCGGCGCCCTCGAAAAACTCTTCCATGACGACCCGAGCGACACGGTGCGCTTCACCGTCGGCCGCTTCCGCGTCCAGCCCGACGCACCGGCGGTGGTGCCCGGCCATGCCCTCTTCACCATCGATTTTCGCCATCCCGACGATGCGGTGCTGACGCGGCTCGGCGACCAGATCGAGGGCATCTGCCGCGCCAACGCGAAGAAATGCGCGGTGACGGTGACCGAGACGTCGCGCAGCAAGCCGGTGCCGTTCACCAGCGGCGTGCCCGACATCATCGAGCGCGCCGCCGCCGGGCTCGCCTTGCGCCGCATGCGCATCCTCTCCGGCGCCGGCCACGACGCCATGCATCTCGCGACGGTGTGTCCCACCGGGATGATCTTCGTGCCGTGCGAGAACGGCGTCAGCCACAGCGAGATCGAGAACGCGACGTCGGCCGACCTCGCCGCCGGCACCCGCGTCCTCGCCGCGGCGATGGTCGAGCTGGCGGGTTAGTACCAGCCATCGCTGAAGACTGAGTCATGAGAACACCGGTCTGTGCAACGATGGCAGGTACATACAACATGACCGATGTACCGACTTTCTACGAAAGTCGGTACTAGGCGCGATGGACGACGTTGCGCAGCTCGCGCCCGTCGGCGAGGCGCTCGAGATTCTCTGTCATCACCCGCCAGCGGCGGTCGAGCAGCTTGTCGGTCCAGCCCGAGGCGTGCGGCGTCATGATGACGTTGGGCAGCTCGTGGAACGGCCGGCGTGACGGGTAGGGTGCGGGCTCGCCGGCAGACGGATAGACATACCAGGTGTCGAGCACGGCGCCTGATATGACGCGGTCGCGCAGCGCCTCATAGAGCGCGTCCTCGTCGACGATGTCGCCGCGCGCCACGTTGATGAGAACGGCCGAGCGCTTCATCCGTGCGAGCCGCTTGCGGTCGATGAGACCGCGCGTCTCGGCGGTCAGCGGACAGGCGACGAGGAGAAAATCGTAATCGGGCAGCCTGGCGTCGAGATCGCTCATCGGCGCCATCCAGTCGACCAGCTCGGACGGCCGCGGCGTCCGCGTGATCGCGCCGATCCGCATGCCGAAGGGGCGGGCGCGCCGGGCGACCTCGCGGCCGATATGGCCGAAGCCGACGAT
>WNFC01010328.1_pt1 | contig 10350 bp, 12 predicted proteins | sample 5400541 | NCBI WGS metagenome assembly WNFC01 (sample SAMN13153342, study PRJNA577476) | soil metagenome | isolation source: 120 cm saprolite under Douglas fir tree site 2 hole 2 replicate 1 | place: USA:California | collected 2015-04-18 | reverse complement strand
TCCGTAATCCGAGAGCGCTCCTAGCACATCCCGCAACATGGCATGCGCGAGTTCGGTTCGAGCATGGTGCTCCAGTGCCGGAGCCAGACGCTGCTTCGCGTTCGCGAGATTTTTTACCGGAACCAGGATCATTTGATCTCCGCTGCGGACTCAACCATGATTGTGGGGCAAGCTACCGCCAGCGCAGTTCGAGCAATCCGCGCTTTGTCTTCGTTCGAGCGCATCAGAATGCTTGTGCAGGGCACTTTAAGATCTTTACTTTCGAGCCTCATCGCAGCCTCGGAATCGGAGTCGTCCGCAATCAACAAATCCAGAAAATCATCGTAGGCATTGGCGACCCCCGCGATCGAAATCTCGAGTCCTTGAGCGCGCATGAGGTTCGCAGCAGGCCCAGAGACAGCGGCGTTGCCAATGATTGGACTGACAGCGACGACCGGCGCGAAGGTCTCGCGCAGCGCATCGCGAATGCCCGGAACGGCAAGAATCGGGCCAATGCTGGTAACCGGATTACTCGGCGCGAGGAGCACAGCCTGCGCACACGCAATTGCCTCCAACACTCCGGGAGCAGGCTTCGCTACCGACGAACCATCAAAACGAACAGAATTCACCGGGTCCTGATACCAGCGCTGCACAAAGTATTCTTCGAAGCTGAGTTCTCCGGCAGGCGTATCAATCCTGGTCTCAACCCGCATGTCGCTCATCGGCAGAATGCGCGAGTGGAGGCCGAGCTTCTCTCCGATGATTTTCGTGACTTGTGAGAGTGTCTGGCCGTGGGCCAGGAGCTTCGTACGCAGCAAGTGAGTTGCGAGATCGCGATCACCGACGCTGAACCAGGTAGGCTCATCCAGTTCCTTCATTGCTTGCAGACAATGAAATGTATCGCCGCGAACGCCCCAGCCGCGCTCATTGCTCAAAATTCCGGCCAGAACATACGTGATGGAATCGACGTCGGGTGAGACGTACAATCCCCACCATTCATGATCGTCGCCGGTATTCACGATGATCGTAAGCTCCTCTGGCGGGACAACGCGGCGAAGTCCGTCCACGAACTTAGCGCCGCCAGTGCCTCCGGTGAGTACGACGATCATGCGGGGCTCCGCGCATAGCCTTCTAGACCCGTAACTGCGTTTAATTTCGAGCTCAGCAGAGTTGATTTATGCTTCGCTCGGTCCAGGAACTCTGGATAAACCGGCAACCGTTGTCGCAACTGAAATCCTTTCGCTCGTGTGCGCCGTGCGAGTTCCGCAAGGTGAGGCCACGGCCGCTCAGGGTTAATGAAATCTGGCGTCAGTGGAGAAATCCCGCCCCAGTCGTTAATGCCTGCATCAAGAAGCTCTTCGTAATCCGGATCGGAAAGATTTGGCGGAGCTTGAATATTCACCCCGGGCATGAGCAATCGGGCCACCGCGATTGTGCGCAGCATCTCGGCCCGGGTCGGCTCCGGCCGATTCCTCATTGGGATTTCCGGCTTCACGCGGAAGTTCTGGATGATGACCTCTTGAATGTGCCCATAACGCAGGTGGAGATTGCGGATCGCCAGCAGTGCCTCTACTCGATCTTCCGAGGACTCGCCAATGCCAATCAAAATACCGGTCGTGAACGGCACACGTTGTTTTCCAGCTTCTTCTATGGTTCGCAAACGTTTGGCCGGTATTTTGTCAGGGGCATTGTCGTGGGCCGCTCCCGAAACGAGTAGCGACTCGTTGATTGTCTCAAGCATCAGGCCCATGCTCGAAGAAACGGCCGCGAGCCTCGCAATCCACTCGGCACTCATCAATCCGGGATTGGGATGTGGCAGCAAACTGGTTTCTCGAAGCACAAGCTCGCACATCGCTTCGAGATAGTGAAGCGTGGAGTGGAACCCCAACTTACGCAGCGTTTCGCGCATTTCGGGAAAAATCAACTCCGGCTTATCACCCAGACTGAAGAGAGCCTCTGTGCAGCCGAGCTTTTCTCCGGCTCGCGCGACTTCCAATACCTCGCTAGGGGTCATGGTATGCGCGCCGGGCTGTCCGGGGTCGCGGCGAAAGGTGCAATACCCGCAATAGTCGCGGCAGAGATTTGTAAGCGGAAGGAAAACTTTGCGGGAATAACTGATCACGCCAGGCTTAAAGCGGTCGCGCGCTTTTTGTGCGGCAGAAAGAAGCTCAGGCAGGTCTTCGTCGGTGACACGAATCCAGTAGTGCGCAGCTTCCGGGGACAGCGGGGTGTCCATTTCTTGATTCAATAGAGGCCCAGAGTCCGAGGATTCGCGGGTTGTGTTGTCTACCAACAATTGCGGACTCCGCAATATCGCCGCGGAGCTGCGCTCCGCCGGACAACCCAAGGCGGCTGTCCCCCAATATTCAAGTCTCTACACTTAAGAATGATAACGGAACCCGCTGAGCGGCGGAAATGCGAGCGAGAGTCGTTTCTGGTAAAACTCTGGTCAGGCTTTCGCATATGAGCGCCAATCCTGAAGAATTTCGTCGTGCCATGAGATGTTTCGCCACCGGCGTTACAGTGATCACCGTGGACTACGAAGGCGAAGTCCAGGGCATGACGGCAACTGCCTTCACTTCCGTGTCTCTGGAGCCTCTGCTGGTGCTGGTCTGCGTGGACCACCAGGCGCGAACTCACGCACACCTTCATGCCCGAAAGCGATTCGGAATTAATGTGCTTTCCGAACAGCAGCGTGCTGTTGCGGAGCATTATGCGCGACCCGATCGGGACCCCACACGTGCCGAGCAGGAAGCCGGAGCCAAGTTCGACCGCACGGCACACGGCACTCCAGCGCTGCACGGAGCGATAGCCTATCTTGAATGCCGATTGCAAACCGCTCAAGACGCCGGCGACCACACGATTTTTATTGCTGAGGTTGAAGACGTGGTGGTGCGCACAGGAAACCCTCTCCTCTACTTTCAATCCAGCTACCGCACCATCGGGCCGGAGCCCAAGTGAGGAAATTGAAGAGAGAGGCCGCAAGGACGCTGAAATAGTTTCCGGGTTGCTGACAAGGACGACTCGCCAACGACCTGGGATTGACTACCCACAATTACCAACAGAGCTTGTAAGCAATCGTCGCTCTTTTAGGTTTGCGGTATATTTGTGCACCGGGCTTTCGCAACGCCATGAGAATCCAGTATCGGTTGGCGTGCTTCCTGCTGCTTTCGCTCTCCGCTTTGTGCGAGACCAAGCAATCGGTGGTTCCGCAAACGGTAGAGTTTCCCAGCGGAAAGGTCCGCCTCAAAGCTTATCTGTGGAAACCAGCCGGTCCCGGCCCCTTTCCTGCCGTGCTCTTTAATCACGGGTCGGGCGGTGCCGATGCTGACCACACCGCAGGGATGCCAATCACGCAAGCAGCCAGTGTGCTGGCACCGTTTTTTATCGAGCACGGCTACGCATTCCTTTATCTTTTTCGGCGTGGTCATGGCCCTTCGGCCAGCCAGGCACCCTTTATGCAAGACGTCTTGCGTCGCGAGGAGGAAGCCAAGGGAAAGGACGCACGCCAGCACCTGCAGTTCATCTTGCTGACAACCGACCAACTCGACGATGTGATGGCAGCCTTAGCTTTTCTGAAGACAGTGCCAGGAATCGATTCCCGCCGGATCGCTGTTGCTGGCCATTCGTTTGGGGGGCAGTTGACGCTGCTCGCTGCGGAACGCGATAAGACAATACGCGCGGCGGTCACCTTCGCTGGAGCTGCGGGTTCTTGGGAACGCTCGCCTGAATTGCGCGAGCGGTTGCTCAGCGCGATCCGTGGCACCAACGCCGCCATTATGCTCACTCACGCAGAGAATGACTTCGGAACAGCAGCCGGACGCGCCTTGTCGATGGAACTGGAGCGCCTGCACAAGCCATATGTTTTGAAAATATATCCTCCAGTTGGCCTAACATCGGACGACGGTCACAACATGTTGTACGAAAATATCCCTGCATGGGAATCCGACGTATTCGAATTTCTTGATCAACATGTCAAAGACTGATCACCTATCCGTGCCTCAGATGGCTGCACCTACAGATGATGGGGGTTACCCTTAGTCTGGCTGGACTGCGCAGGTGCTCCTCATGTGCCTCGCACTCTCAGCGTTCGGTTTCGCCGAGTCTCTGAGTCCCATCGTAGCGAATCAAAACCATGCGCCCGCCGGCGTCCTTCGTGATGGCATCCTGTCGGTTCGTCTTGAGATCGCAAAGGGCGAATGGCATCCGGAAGCTGACGACGGTATCGCGCTCTCGGTGTATGCGTTCGGTGAGACTGGACATGCGTTGCAGAATCCCGGCCCGCTTATCCGTGTGCCGCAGGGCACCGAGCTTCACGTTTCTTTGCACAATGCCCTCGCCGTAACAATCTCTGTGCATGGCCTGGGCGACCCCACCGGCAGTGGCGATGCGACTGTACATGTCGCACCGGGAGCAGTCGAGCAGGTCAGATTCAAAGCGACAACGCCAGGTTTGTACTTCTATTGGGGTTCGTCGGAAGTCGAAGATGTCAAATTGCGCCATGGTATCGAATGGTATCGATGCGGAGTTGACTGGCGCACTGGTTGTCGATCCGCCTGGCGCGAACGCCACTGACGAAATCTTCGTAATAGAAATGATTTCAGAGCGCGCCGGTCTTAATGCCAGGGAGACGCTTGCGACGATCAACGGCAGATCTTGGCCTTACACGCAGCGGTTTCAGTACGAAGTCGGACAGCCAGTGCGTTGGCGTTGGGTCAACGCTACCAATGAACCGCACGCGCTGCACCTGCATGGCTTCTATTACAGAATTGACGCCTTTAATCGTGGAGGCAGAATTCAGCACTATACGGGCGATTCTCGTCCGCTCGTGGTGACGCAGAGGATCGCGCAGGGTGAAACTTTCGACATGAGCTGGTCGCCGACGCGGCCCGGAAGATGGCTCTTCCACTGCCACATGCTCCAGCACATGGATCCGCCTGTCATCCCAAAGCTGCCGGGTCTATCGATCGTGCCCGCTATTTCCGAAGGTAATGATCACGCCGCCATGCACGATGCAGCCGGTATGGGCCAACTCGTGTTAGAAATCACGGTGCCTGAACACGCAGGGTCCGCGCCCGTTGCCTCCTGGCACGCGGACCGCAAGCTGCGGCTCGAGATCAGCGAACGTAGCGGCGCGCCAAAATGCGCGCTCCAGTTGTACGATGCGCAAGCCCCGAGCACACCGAATGAACCGGGGCTGATTGGGCCGCCGATAGTATTGACGCGCGGACAACCGGTAGAGATCGAAGTGGCTAACCGACTCAAAGATCCCACTGCGATCCATTGGCATGGAATCGAGCTGGAAAGCTATTACGACGGGGTCCCCGGCTAGAGTGGTGCGCCCGCACAGATAACTCCGTCAATCGCGCCAGGCAAGTCTTTCGTTGCGCGAATGGTCCCACCCCGTGCCGGAACCTTTATCTATCACACGCACTGGCACGACGCTTCACAGCTCACCAATGGCTTGTAGCCCGTTGATCGTTCTGCTTGCAGGGGAGAAGTTTGATCCGACATCGGACCTGACGTTCGTATTCAGCATCGGCGATTTCGGCGCACTACAGGAATTGGCGCTGATCAACGGGACCCCACAAAGCAAAACGCTGCAGCTGCAGGCGGGCAAGAAATATCGCTTTCGGCTCATCAACATCTCGACGAACAACCAGGGCATGCAGGTGTCTCTTCGAAATGCAAATGGACCACTCACGATTACTGCAGGCGAAACTTATGACGTGGAGTTTTCGAGCGCCACAACACAAGATCTGCTGCTCGATTTGCTGCTACCCGGTCAGAAGATCCACACATCACAGACGGTCTCGTTTACGCCGGTATCGTCAGGAACTCAGTAGGAGTTCGAAATCGGCCATTTGTAGTGGTTGACGAGCGACTCTGAAACTATCGTCATAGAACCACTTCGATCATTGACCGATGGCATGGAGGCCATCGGTCATGAAGCGGAAGTCGCACCCACGAAACAAACGCACCACGACAAAATCTGTTCTGCGCCTGCCTGACCTGGAGCATGCGAAAACCGCAGTCTTGAACAGTCTCAGCAGCCGCGATGCCCAACGGGGTTATCGCCATGCAATCAATGAGTTTGTCGACTGGTATTGCTCGGAACCGCGATTGGCGTTCAATAGAATCGTGGTCTTTTTCCTCCTTCAGACAATCATTCCAACAGCTTTCAGGTCGCAAACGGGCAACCCTTCCATAATCGGTTATGGAAGAGTTGCCGACAATCCATCCAGAGTCGTCGCATCCGCTGAAACGTGGCGGCTCTTATGCGCGTTGACCGCGAACCTCAGCTCAAACTGATGACGCAATACTTCCACCCTTTGCCATGCGGATGATGTGATCCGCGGCCCTGTAAGCCAATGCCTGGATGGTGCAGGTCGGCTGGTTTCGGCCACTGGTTACGAAGCTGCTGCCGTCCACGATAAAAAGGTTTGGAACATCGTGTGCGCGGTGATACTTGTCAACGACGGAGCTCTTGGGATCATTCCCCATGCGGCAGGTTCCCATGAGATGGCAGGCGGCCGTGGTATCTTCGATGGGCAATGCCCATTTCCTGACGGCGCCGGCAGCGTCGAGCAATTCCAGCGACCGGTCACGGAAGAAGCTGAGCGTCTTGAAATCATCCGGATGGCTCTTGTACGTCACGCGCAATGCGGGTAGCCCCCAAGCATCTTTCGCCTCAGGATCGAGGGTGATTGTATTCGATTCAAGTGGCAGACACGTGGTGTGGCTGAAAACGGTCAGAGTGCGGCTGAAATTTTCCTTGAGCGCTTTCTTAAAGCCTGCACCCCAGCGCGGCACATCCGGCGGCAAACCGCTGAGCGCGAAGCCGATAGGATAGAACTCCAGGCGGGCATCCATCCCACCGCCACCGTAGAAACCGCGCTTCCTATCGGAGTCATAGAAATCCTGGACCACGCGGGTCACGCGCACGCTCTTAAATTCGTTGAGGGTGTGCTCGAAGGTTCCGAACGTGAGTCCGCCGAGATCCAACATAAAGAACTTGCCGACCAGTCCGCTGGAATTTGCCAGGCCCTGCGGGTACAGGTTTGACTTTGACATCAGCAGCAGCCGCGGCGTCTCGGCCCCATTGGCGCAGACAACTACCGCTTTTGCCTTTTGTAAGTGTTCCTGCTTCTGCGCGTCGAAGTAGAGCACTCCGTCCACCCGCCCGTTCTTGTCGGTGGAGATTTTGCGCACGTAGGAATTCGGCCGGATCTCGCAACGGCCGGTCTTTTCGGCCATGGGAATCACGGAGGCGAGCGTGCTCGATTTGGCACCCCACTCACACCCGAAGGATTCACAGAAACCGCAGTGTGCACATGCCGACCGGCCCTGGTAAGGTTGCGACAAAATCGCAAGCGGCGCCGGATAGGGATGCCAACCCAGCTTGCGTGCACCCCGTTCCAGCAGGACTCCAGAAGACTTAACAGGCAGCGGCGGCAACGGGTAAGGCTTCGAGCGCGGAGGGTCGAAGGGATTAGCTCCCGCCAGGCCGGAGATCCCCATTTCCCACTCTGCCTTGGTGTAGTAAGGTTCGAGGTCGGCATAGGTGATCGGCCAATCGGCCAAACCCGTGCCTTCGACCGGTCCCCAGTGGTTGAGCTCGGCAAAGTCGATCTCGTGAAAACGCCAGTAGTTCCCGGTAAATTGAACCGTGCCACCTCCAACACACCGCCCGTACTGTGCGAACGCAGTTAGAGCTGCTTTCTCGCTCTCCGTTTTGCGAAACGTGTTGGGCTGAAGCGCATGATCGTTGGTGAGTACCTCCCGTCCGATGAATGGCGGATCGAAAACGTCCTTGAATTTCAACTCGTCGTGGGTAAAGTCCTCTTCATGGAAATAGGGTCCCTGCTCTAGTACCACAACCTGGAATCCGGCGGTGGAAAGCTCCTTGGCCACGACACCCCCAGCGCCGCCTGCGCCCACGATCACAAAATCCATCGGCGCTTTGTGCTCGAATTTCGTCATGGCGTCGCGATTTACCGGCCCTTGTTGTATTCGCTGTCGTAGTAACCAAATGGCGGATTGTAGGTCATCTGATCCTCGAACCCGATCAGCTTCCATCCGGCCTGGTCATGGTTGCCGCCGTACTCGGGACGGGACAGGTATCCCATGATGGTATGCAGGCGGACAAGTTCAAAGAAGTCGGTCTTCTCGATCGCGGTCAGCAGTTGAATCTGTTGCGCGGGAGTTAGAGATGAAAATCTGTTTGCGCTGGGAAAAAGCTCCTTCGTCCTGCGTCCCAGATCTTTGAGACCCCGCGTGTATGCAGGCTGCTTGTCGCGGTCGAATGTGACCAGGACGTGATCGATGAAATAGATGACTTGCGCCTCGCGCGCCCCCGGTGCATCGTCGCTCGGGATTATCTGAGCGGCGACGGCTTCAATCTCGACCGCTTCCTGGGGAGAGAAGAATTGAAATTGCGCAGGTTGGCCCGATTCCGCAGCGCGTTGGGCATGCTCTTGTGCCGCCAGGATGGCAGGCCACCGTACCGCAAGCCAGGCCGAACTCAGCCCCGAGACCGACCCGAGAAGAAACTGCCGCCGTGAACTATTGCCGGTGTTCATGGTCGATGGCCGATATTCAGCTTAGTTAGTGGGAGTGTATCACTCTTTCTCCTTCGTATAGCCTATCCCGTCAACGTGTGCCCGCTGCAAGCCAGAAGGTATCAAGGCAGTCGGGGAGTCACCGGACGTATTACGGGCAAGCAGGAAGTAATCCCAAGGTAAGGCTAGCGACCACTCGGAAATATCGCTGAACTCGAACCGAATGGAGCAATGCGCGTCCTTACACGATCAGCCGCTCAATGACGGCGCGTTGCCTTCATGCCTGCAATTTTCGCGAGCGCGCGAGTGTAGGCAGCGATGGTCTCAGGAATGGCCTGGTTATAGACGAACTGACCTTCGCGATGGCAGGTGATGAGTTTGGCCTCGCTGAGAACCTTGAGATGGTGAGAGACGGTTGCGGGGGTAACGCCGCGCATGGAGACGATATCGCCACAGTTCATGCGGTCGGTGGCTGAGATAGCCTCAAAGATTCTAAGGCGGGTTTTGTCCGCCAGGGCTTTCGATATTTTCTCAAGTTCAGAACGGTTCATGCTGAATCTAGCCTAGAGTGTAGCGAAGTCGTTGGCCTCACCGCTATAGCACAAACTGGGCATTCCGCAACGATTTCAGAAAAACCTGCAACCAAGTACTTCGATAGTCATCTAACCGTCTAACTCTGGTTGGAAGGGGCGCCGCGAAGTGGTTGGTTGCCTCTCAGATTCCAGACGGTTCAGCAAAACCAGGAGAATGATTATGAAGAGGCTCGAAGGAAAAGTGGCGGTAGTGACCGGCGGGAACAGCGGAATTGGGCTAGCGGCGGCCAAACGCTTACAGGAAGAAGGTGCGAGAGTAGCCATCTTGGGCAGAAGCAGAAAAACCCTGGATGAAGCAGTGAAGACCATCGGAAATGGCGTGGTTGCGGTGCAGGGGGACGTGGCCAACCTCACGGATGTAGACAAGCTGTACGCAGAGGTTTCGCAGAAGCTGGGGAAAATTGATGTCCTGTTCGTGAACGCGGGAGTTGCGAAGTTTGTGCCTTTTGCTGAGACATCGGAAAGTACTTACGACGAGCAGTTCGATATCAATATCAAGGGAGCATACTTCACGATCCAGAAAGCGCTGCCGCTGCTGAATGACGGCGCGTCCATCATCCTGAATACCAGCGTTGTGGACCGGAAAGGTACGGCAGGCGCAAGCGCGTATGCGGCAACCAAAGCGGCGCTGCGTTCTTTGGCACGAACAACAGCTGCGGAGCTGGCGGGGCGCGGTATCCGCGTCAACACGGTCGCGCCAGGGCCAATTGTGACGCCGATTTTCGGGCGGACGGGGCTGTCACAGGAAGCCATCGATGGCTTTGCGAAAGAGATCGTTGCGCAGGTTCCGATGAAGCGGTTTGGACAACCTGAAGAAGTGGCAGGCGCAGTGGCATTTTTGGCCTCGCAAGATGCGTCCTACATCACAGGTGTCGAAATCAATGTCGACGGCGGGCTCGGACAAATTTGAAGCGGTTCGTCGGTTGGCCAGGGGCGGAGCAGAGTCTGCCCTTTTCTTGTGTAGTACGGGCCCTGAGGTGAACGTTTGCGGGAAGGAGCGACTCGTTCTGGACGCATGACCGGGGGCAACCCTTCCGTAATCCGGTAGGGGTCGAGTGGCCGGGCGCCATTGCTGGCGCCCAGCCCTCTAAGAACCGGACTTGAAGGTTTCCCATTCATCCGGCTCGAGCACCCAAAAACGCCCCCATGAAAAACGAGGACGCGGCCTGGTGCAAAACGAATCAGACCTACTCGATACTGACTTGCTGCCGATTCGC